>Ga0207771_101038_pt1 | contig 13371 bp, 11 predicted proteins | sample A23M2SouthBayCA_2_FD_187731 | JGI IMG/M metagenome (GOLD analysis project Ga0207771, IMG submission 187731) | Aerobic enrichment media microbial communities from Eden Landing Ponds, California, USA - A23 M2 (2) (SPAdes) | ecosystem: Environmental > Aquatic > Marine > Unclassified | place...
ATTTCGAGTCTACCGTCAGGTAGCTGCTGTCCTGGCGCTGAATGTTCATTGCACGATTACCCTGGGCGGCGTCATTGATATAAGTAGGCGCCTGTCCGCCTTCTACACGATATGCCAGGTCGTTGAATTCGCTGTACGTCGAATTGTCGACCGGCAAGCCGTTCTCCATTTGTTCAAAGTCGATATCCAGCACCTTGGAATAGGTTTCGTAAACAGCAACCGTGTAGTTGGTGGAATCGTCGCTTTGACCGGCTCCTTCCGGTACTTCTTCGCTGTATCGACTATTATTGAAGGTGAAGTAGTAGGGCACGATCGTTTGTGCGTCCTGCTGGGTGATCGCGTGGGTATATAGTCCCGTACTTTCATTCTCCAGGTTCATATTCTGGAACGTCCATCCAAATCCGCCTCGATAATGTAGACGGCTATTGATCTGTCCGGAACCGGAGTTGTGAACCACCGCTTCCACCGGATATTCAGCCAGCGTATCGGATTCGGAGATCAGCTGGGTGGTGTTCTTAACCAGGAAAGGTCCTGTTTTTGCGGCATAGGTGTGAATTTCCACCCCGTCAACCAGTCCGTTGAAAGCACTGTCAGGATAGAAGTTACCCTGTCCGATATATAAGGGACCATCATCACGCAGCGGTTGTCCATTGGTAGACTCCACGTCGTAGGCGATCAATTCGCCGTCGGAGTTCCATAGCTGGATCGAATGCGCGTTTTGGTTGATCATGTAAAGGACCCGGTACCAGGTTTCTGAAGTAATGGAGGTATCGAGTTCAACCGTTCCCGCTCCGGAAGCATGTCCGCGGAGAGCTCCATCTTCGAAATAAATGGAATAATTGACCATTGAGGAATCATTCATACCCTCTTTGGCAATCAGTCGCGCCCGGTTGCTCGGCATTTCATTGGCGCGGAACCACATATCGACCGAGATATCATAGGAGGCCACGGACGGGGTGTTAATAAGCGCCAGTTGATTGTTCTGGTTGATTTCGTATGACCAGGTACCATCGAATCCAAAGTTATTGTAGGAGGTGTCGCCGACAATGGTTACATCCTGGTCATATCCGGAACTGTCGTAGATGGCTCCGGCTTGTTCCCCTTCCTCGAAGCTGAGTTTTAAAGCGCGTTCCGGGGGAAAGTCAACAAAAAAGCTGAGATTATTCAGCCCATCGGAAGCTCCTTCGGGATACGAGGCCACTTGGGTACCTCCAATGGATCCGGTAAAGTAGTAATTAATCGTGTTACCGGCGGCAAAATTCTCCACCATGATTTCATGCCGATGCTCACCCACTTGATTAAGGGTGGTATCCTGGTAACCCGAGCCCGTGTTATAATGGAAGGTAACCGTTCGCGAGGAGTCAGGATTACCATAGCCTGCAAAGGAAAGGGCGAAACGCAGGCTGTCTTTCCGGTTGGAAACAACTTCCGGTTTCTCTACTTCATCGCCCTGAAGCGTGTAAAGGTTACCGACCAGGAGATCCTGGTAGTGACGGGCGGTATTGCTTATGCGCAGTTCGTCCAGGTTACCATAAAATTCACGATAGAATCGATTCCCCACTGCAGAGGCATCTCCAAGCGGATCCGAGGGATAATTGTTGTCCCCGATCGTATAGTGCGGATTGGCTCCGACAATTATGTCATTGTGAATAATGGTGTCGGACTTGGTATGCGATGCGGGAAAGGTCGTGAATTCCGAGTGTATTAAATTTTTGTTGCGGTCAAGAACCAGATCAATCTTCTGTCGGGCGCTGGTATCTTTAATCATCACGTGATGATACCATTTGTCAGATTCCCAGACAGGTGTTTCAGATCTAAGCTCAATTAAGTTCTGAGCGGGGTTGGCCCAATCTGCTTGAAAGGTTCCGTCATTCGGCAGTTGTAAATTATAGTTATAATGCCAGAACTGCCAGTGGAAGGGATCAACTTCGCCGTTATTCCAGTCAGCGTGCTCATTACCCGCTTTATTGATGACGGTATGATAGCCGTAAACATTGGGCTCCTCAATTCTGAACCAGTATTCAACCGTCATGTCACCTTCGATGGATTGTGCTTCGTAATGTACTCCATCGCTTTCGTTTTGCTCATGCGGAACGGGATACTGGCCACCTTCAAAGTGAGAAATGCCCAGGAAATTATAGAGTGCTCCTTCTCCCTTGCTGCCGGAGGTATCGTTATGCAGGTATAGGGATCCACCAAATTCTGCCGAGACACTGGTATCCGGCAGGGTAAGTCCGCCGTCTTCCGAATACGGAATGGCGGTGGGGGGATGAGAAATGTTGTCACCGGCTTCGATAGCAAGACTATCGGCGCCGTCGAAGTGCATCAGGATAACGGTATTCGAGTCGGGCGTGTAAGGTCCGCCGGCCTGGGGCAGCTGTGCGAACACAGAACTTGTGCTGGCCGTAAGAAGGACCGTACCCGCCACGAGTAGAAACTTTTGTAGCGATTTTAGCATAATGTTCCTCTTATGTAGTTGTTGATTTAGACTAATTAAGTAGTTGAGTTAATTGATTTAGTAAAAGGGATTGGTCATATCACAATAAATTATTGAATCGTTTTAAACGAAACATACAATCCATAGGGTGACAAACCAACTTCAGCTGAATACAGGACGTTTAATATTACCTTGGTGTGATTCCAATGGGTGCATTCATTAAGGGTCCATTGAATTTCAGGAAAATTTTTAGGCATTTTCGCTGGGTCGTCGAAAATGCCCATCTGTTTTCTCACAGTTGCCCCCTGTGCTGAAGGAGTATGTTCGATAAGGGATTAAACACCGGATAACCGTTTAACCGTCAGGTCTTTCCCCCTCTTAAGATTATTCAAACAACGAAATTAACTTGTTTGAATAACTATGTGTAGGTTACATCAAGAAATAAAAAAAAGAACGCTTGTTGCTGTCTCTATCCATTGAAAAATAGGTTCGCTTATTGGAACCTTAATAAGAAGAATAAGAGATATTAAATATTTTGATACTTGATTACTTAATATTCCTATGTAATAGGTATAAATAAATCGGTGCAAAGTCAAGTTAGAAAGCGATCAAGATACACTTATATCAGGAAAGTTGAGCCCTTGAACATTCAGCATTGTTATCTTAACGCAGGATATCGGTTCTCGGGGGTATTGTTATAAGAAATGAATCCTATTTCTTGCCTATCGTTATCTCAAAGAGGATCCCCTCTTCCACGGTTACTTTCATAGAGGCATTTAATTGGTTGACAAGCGTTTGAACGATGTCATGTCCCGATGGATCCGACAGGTCTAATCCTTTTACTGACCTAACAATTGGGCGGCAGCAAGTCTTCAAGGAAAAAGGCAGAGAGTTCGGATCGACCGGAAAGTCCGGATTTTGAATATATCGCACTGGTTTGGGTGCGGACCGTTTTTTCACTTGTATTTCTGATATTTGATATTTCCTTGATACTCAGACCTTTTAATAAAAGGAAGGCAACGTCTTTTTCAGCTTGGGTTAATGACCAGTGCTCTAATTGCTTATCTATTTCAACACTCAAACCCTCAAGGTAGGTCTTGGATACTTTCCTCCATTTTCGGGCCTCTTTCCGGTGTTCCCTCGAATTCAATTGTTCTTTTTCGAGGTTTTGCTGCAATCTGAAATAACTTCTTACCAGATAAAAAATACCAATTAAGGCAATTATAGCTACGATGGCTTCAATCCATATATGCCATGTAGCCATTCCCTCGAAATAGTCGTTGTATATATCGATCGAAGTCAGCGCAGCTATAATAAAAAGAACGGCCGTAAAAACAAGTCGTTCATTTTTATTCATCTGGACCCGGTATGTTTATTCGTTCTCTTGGGATTCTTCCTCTGTTTCATGCCCTTCAGATTCTGAGTGGGATTCATGTTCTTCTTCTCCCAATGTTAACTGTTGACCGAATACGTTCAGAGTACGGTTATTTTGATCGTATTGGTTATTCAGGTAACCGACCCAGAGTAATGTAAAAATGAAAAACAGTATCCCCGCGAACCGTTTGGTAGCGGTAATTCCCGATTTGCCGGGAATAGCCTTTTTCAGACCGTCAATCATACTGGACCAAAGCGCATCTCTGTGTTTGAATTGATGATACAATACCCCGACTACATGAGCAATAACCGTAATCAGGAAGATGGTGGCCAGTAATTCGTGTGCCTCCTCATAAAATTCATTCTCGGTTCCGCTCGCCATTGAAATGCCCGAAATGGCCAACCCCGCAGCGCAAATGAACATAATAATTGCGGCATAACTCGAAGCCGGGTTGTGGCTCAGATATCGTTTGGTCTTCGATACGACGGCGTCCTTGACGTATTGGAAGAGTTCAAAAGGATTCAGTTTAAAAGAATTGAAACGGGCATAGGCGGTCCCTGCAAATCCCCAAACCAATCTCAGAATCAGTAAAAAGCCGACCGTAAGTCCGGCTAGCATGTGATAACTGAACAGGGCACTTTCATCATCAACCGTACTGGCGATGATATAAGCTGCCAGAAAAAAGAATGCGAATAACCAGTGAAAAATCCTGGTAGGCAGATCGTAGACGGTGGACTTTTTCATTTGACAAATGAATTTAATGGGTGATTAACAGGGGCAATATTATGATTTCCTGCCAATTGCGCATCAGTCATATGATGTATATTACTCCTGTAATATACGTAGTTTGGAGGATATAATACTTCTAAATAGGCAGGGGTGGGGTAGGCCGGGGGAGCGTGTTTTGAATTTCGGCGGTAACCTAGGAGTCTGTCGGACTTTCACAATTCTACTGCAAAAAAGCCGGCTTTGGGTATCATTCGGCCGATTTTTCCTTAAATACACCCACTATTTTACGTCAAAATCGGCCAAAACCTACCTCAAACCGGACTTTTTTTCGTTTCGAACCGGAAAGTCCGACAGACTCCTAAGAGAAACTTTTACAGAAAAAACTTACTTACACAGCAAAAATTTATCTCTCTTGAGGAGAATATGGTTTTGGTTACCGTAACTATGGACTTTAAAGATGAAAATTGGATAAAGCTATATTAGGAAGGGAAATGAATGTTTAGTCAGCAGAGGATGGGTACTTTTTTCTTTTTACCTCGAAACGAAATTCATACCCTGGAGGAAGGCAGTAATACAAAAAACTAAAAAAGCCCTTAACTCTTTGCGAGCTAAGGGCTTAAAGCAAAGCGATCCGGACGAGATTCGAACTCGCGACCTCCTGCGTGACAGGCAGGCGTTCTAACCAGCTGAACTACCGGACCGTATCTGTTTTTCGAGACTCCAAATATAAGGAGTCATTCCGAAGCAAGTCAAGAACGATATGGAAAAATTTTAAATTACACCCCGCAAGCGCCATCGCCCCTGCTTGCCTGTCGGATTGATTCTAACCGACGAAAGCCGCCTTTATTGTGTAAGGATTTGTTTATATTTCCCCAAGCCCGGTTTTGATTGGTATGGCGTATTTTCCCGGCGAACTCTATATTATAATCTTATCGTTAGGCTAATTTTCTGCTCGATCCATTATGGATGTACCGGTAAAGTTTGTTAGCTTAACATCCTCATTAATTTGTCGTGGCTGCATAAATTATAGCTTATAACTGGTTATCCTAATATTATGATTTTGAGGTATTTTTCCCGATTGACGGTTCTGGGTGTCTTACTGCTGTGGCTGCCACAGATTGGCTATAGTCAGATGTTCTCGGTCGACCGTGAACGGCCGAAGAGACAACCTCACAAAAATCAAATCTATGTCGGACTTGAACCGGCCGAGTTTACCTATTTCGGTCCCCAATCCTCTTCCGGGCAGGCGCGCTTTGATATGAATTATCCAATCCTCCGGGTGAGTTACGAGAGCCGCAATACAGAGTTATTTATCGGCTACGGGGATACCTTTACCGGGGCCGACAGCGTGGATATCTTTAATCTCGGGGGACGATTTATGCAAAATGTCCCGCTGCATACCAGTAAAAATTTCAGAGTACTGATTCCCATACAGTTGCAGGCCGATTTGACAACCGCGGCCAATGATTTGGCGCTGAATGAAAAGTTTCAGCAGAGTTCGATCATGATTGGAGCCGGACCGGGCCTTTTTTGGAGAATAGCTCCCAAACTGCGATGGACTTCCCGCTTGGTTCCGCACATCGGGTACAGCTTGTCGCCCGGAGGCACTTTTGGCGGTACGCTTTACCAACTGGGAGGACACACACGTTTCATGGTTGACGAAGTTTTCGGGAAAATCGGACTCAGCTTCGGTTACAATTATACATTCAAACGTTATAATATTGAGGTGGAGCGTTTTGATTATAAGTGGCGGGCTCATACATTGCTGATTGGTATCACTTTCTAGTCTACTCCAATAATCATGAAGACGGAAACCCTACTGGAACGCCTCGAAGAACTTATTGAACGATTGGGATATGACCTGCGCAAAGAAAAGGGTAATTTTACCGGAGATCATTGTATTGTCGAGGGGGATAAACTGGTGGTAGTGAATAAAAATCGCCCCCTGGAAATGCAAGTGGGCACGTACGCCAGAGTCCTGCGACAGATCGGGTTGGAGGATGTGTATGTGAAGCCGGCTGTGCGAGAGGAATTGGAGGATTTGTGGGCACGCATCGATAATTTTGAATCGACCGAGGAAAACAGCGAAGATTAATAGATGCCGGGCGATCAATCTACTATGAAATTAACATTTTTGGGTACCGGAACATCGATGGGCGTCCCGGTCGCCGGTGGCTTTGGCGGAAAGGAGTTTTCAAAGGAGGATTCCAAAGATGAACGCTACCGGGCATCGGCCTGGGTGCAGACCGAAGAATCTTCCATACTGGTTGATGTCGGACCTGAATTCCGCCTGCAAACACTGCGGGCCGGGTTGAGCCATATCGACCTGGTACTGGTGACGCATGAGCACATGGATCATATCGCCGGACTGGATGATCTGCGTCCGTTCAACTATGTGCAGGAGCAGGCCCTTCCGCTTTACACCACCGCCTCCTGCATCAAAGCGATTCGCAGTCGATTTGATTATATGTTCGGCCCGGATCGCTACCCGGGAGCCGTTTCGGTAGATATGAAGGAGCTTACCGAAACGATAACATTCCGGGATTGCAGGATCACCCCGCTGCCGGTCCGACACGGGAAACTGGATATTCTCGGGTTTCGTATCAATGATCTTTCGTATCTGACCGATGTGAAATCGATCCCTGATAAAACAAAGGAGCGCATTCGGGGGTCCAAAGTCATGGTACTCAGCGGACTGCGATGGAAACCCCCGCACCCCACCCATTTAACGATTCCCGAAGCTATCGAAGTCGCCCGCGAATTGGAAGTTCCCCAGACGTATCTCATCCATATGAATTCCGGGGTCGTTCACGAGGAGACAAGCAAAAAACTCCCCGAGGGCATCGACCTTTCCTACGATGGACTTACGATAGAGATATAAACCAAAGAACAAGTTTTTTGTTCTTTGGTTTGCTCCAAGCTCCAGGCTCCATGTTTATTCAAGCTGGTGTACCTGGGGGGTATATGGGATATGATATCGAGCTTGATTAATGTCGAATTTCATGATTCCAGCTATTCCGACTGCCAATATTGTTCATCCGATATTCACCCGGTATGCCAGCAAAAACATCCGTGGAGCGTGGAGCCTGGAGCTTAGAGCAATGCAGGATCATGCAAAATGATCCTGCATTTATAAATAGTCTTCCAGGTCTTTATTTTTGCGGAGAGCATTCACGACATCTTTGACGCCCTGGGCCTGATTAATATTGCATACCAGGATCGCTTTTTCGGTCTCCACGACGGCCGCCTGTTCTATGCCCACCAGGGCGATGACCCGATCGCTTTCGGAGAAGACATAGTTGTCGTGGGCGTTGTGCAGCAGGGCGAGGTTGGCATTGACGGCATTGCCGTTGCGATCTTTTTCTTCCAGCTCGTGTACGGCATTCCAGCTGCCGACGTCGTTCCACCCGAAACTGCCCGGTATGACGTATACGGTGTCGGCTTTTTCCATGACGCCGTAATCGATGGAGATTGTGGGACAGTTATGGTAGAAGGTATTGATGGCCGACTGTTGATCGTCGTTCAACCCTTCTTTCAATTGTTCAACTTCCTTGTGGATATCGGGCAGGTGTTGTTCTATCTGTTTCAGAATGGTGGAAGCTTTCCAGACGAACATCCCGCTGTTCCATAGGTATTCCCCGGCATCCAGGAACTCGCGGGCTTTGTCAATGTCGGGTTTTTCGGTAAAGTTCTTAACCTTGTGTACGGGATTTCCTTCAACGCCTTCTTGTTTGTCCTTGTCAAACTGAATATAGCCGTAGCCCGTTTCGGGTCGGGTGGGACGAATGCCGATAGTGACCAGGTTTTCGCCCGCTTCGGCCTGGCTGGTGGCTGATTGTAAAATGGATAGAAACCGCTCCCGATCCTGGATAAAGTGGTCGGCCGGCAACACGACCATGGTGGCGTCCGGCGACTTCTTTTCGAGCAGTGCGGCTGCGGCGGCAATACACGGAGCGGTGTTTCGTCCAACCGGTTCCCCGATAATATTATCTTCCGGCAGATCGGGGAGTTGTTCCTGCACCAGCGAAACGTATTGCTGGTTGGTAACAATTATGTTGCGTTCCCGGGGGATATATTTGGATACCCGTTCGACAGTATTTTGAAGCATCGTCTTTTCGCCAAACAGGTTAAGGAATTGCTTGGGTTTATCCTCAGTGCTCTTGGGCCAGAAACGAGTGCCCTTGCCCCCGGCCATAATAACAGCGTATACCATATCTACTATTGATTTATAATATTTTAGGTAAAAATCGTTGAATTTCGGCCATTCATCTAAATGACCAATTTATCGTCAGACTTATAATAGGGGTAATAAAGAAAGTTTTAAAGGAAAACAGAAAACGGATTGTTTTTGGGTAGAGGGTAGGGGAAATTTAATCTGAAAGGGAGCTTTATGTAATTCCTTTAGCGCCGGCTTTGGTCCTCCCCCTTTCCCCCTCCGAAGGGGGAATTAAAAGCAAGCCAGGTAAAAAAACGTCCCCTTTCGGAGGGGGAAAGGGGGAGGACCAAAAGAAGCAAAACAAGTGAACCTAAATAAGCAATAAAAGTGAATCATTCCGGTAAAAAACCAAATGATCCATTATATCGGAACGATCCGGTCTCAAGCAGGATAGTGGACCTCCGTCAGCGTAAAACTGAAGGTCGATCCTTCCCCGGGCGTACTCTCAATAAACAATTCCTCCCCATGCCCTTCCATAATATGTTTTACAATGGCCAATCCCAGGCCGGTGCCTCCTTTCTGCCGGGAACGGGATTTATCGACCCGGAAAAAGCGTTCGGTAACGCGTTCGATCTGTTTCTCGTCGATGCCGATGCCGGTATCTTCTACATATACCAGTACCCGTTTATGTCGTTTATCCTGTCCATAGGGAGTTACTCCGACGATAACTTTTCCATTTTCCCTGTTGTATTTGATGGCATTGTCGATCAGGTTGGTCAGGGCACGGCGTACCTGGTGACGGTCGGCGTATACGGTCAGACCTGATTCAATCGGGTCGGTTTCCAGTGTGATGCCTTCTTGTTCGGCATTATGTTGTAGGCTTTCGACAACGTCCATGATAAGTTCGCGGAGGTAGATACTTTGGAAATTGGCTTCCAGTTCACCGCTTTCCAGCCGGGATATTTCCATCAAGTCCTGCGTAAGGTAGATGAGTCGATTCACGTGACGCATGGTCTTCTGAAGAAAACGCCGGTTCACATTTTCATCGTCAATGGCCCCGTCCAGCAGTGTTTCGATAAAGCCCTGGATGGCAAAAATGGGGGTCTTGAGTTCGTGGGATATATCCCCTATAAAATCCTTGCGGTAATCCTCCGTTTCGCTCATCTGTTCAATTTGATCGGCTACCGAATGGTTGGTTTGAATCGTTTGTTGGATCAGTCCGTCCAACTCGTCGCGGTTCGAAATTTCCAGATAATTGTAATTGCGGAACTCCTTGTTGCCCATGTTTTCAAGAATCTGGGACAGGGTTGTCGTTCGTCTTTGATGCAGCAGTTTAAGGGTAAGGTAGCTGAGTGAAATAATGATCAGGGTAAATAAACTGCTGTAGATAATAGATCGGGTCCAGGATAGGTCAGAAAGGCCGTTAAGGATAATTGTTTGAAGAACACCGCTCACCAGTCCGATGATGAGAGACGGGTAGAGAGCGAGAAGAAAGGGTCTATGGTTATTTCCCGGTTTGGATTTCATTCCTTGAATCGGTAGCCCACGCCTTTGACGGTTTCGATATATTCAGAACCGATTTTTTCACGAATTTTACGGATATGAACATCCACGGTTCGATCTACAACATACACATCATTTCCCCAAACTTCATTCAACATGGTCTGCCGGTCGAGTACCCGTCCTTTGCGGCTGGCCAGGAAGTAGAGCAGTTCAAACTCTTTACGGGGCAATTGAAACTGCTCCTCGCCTCGTTGAACGACATACCGGTCCTTGTCGATCTCCAGGTCGTGGACCAACAATTTGTTTTCGGATTCCCGGGTATCCTTGTAGCGGCGGAGGACGGCGTTGATGCGGGAAAGGAGCTTTTTGGTGCTGATGGGCTTGGCAATATAGTCATCGCCCCCCTTGTTGAGCCCGTCAATTTCACTTTCCTCATCACTGCGGGCCGTCAAAAAGATAATGGGCTTGTGTTTAAGATCGGGATCCTGACGGATGATGTCGCAAACTTCAAATCCATCCATGCCCGGCATCATAATGTCGAGAAGTATAAGGTCCGGATCTTGTTCGTGGGCAAGGTCAATCCCCTCCTGGCCCTCCGTGGCTTTGAGGACCTCATATCCCTCCTTCTCGAGATTATACTCGATCAGGTCAAGCAGATCCTCCTCATCATCCACAATAAGAATGGTTGTTTTGCTCACGAGCGATAGCTTTAAGTTAAGCGATAATAGTAAATTAGGTATTTATCGGCTTTGTTGCACTATTCCGGATTAACACGAGATGAACTGAGAAATACGTCACCGGCAACGTGAAATTTGGATTAATGATGTCAACTTCTGTAAACACCCAAGCTAACAATGATTTCGGATGGTATAAATAGGCTCCCCGTTAAATAATTGTTAAGTTTTGGGTCTGAGCTTTTATTGATACGGCAATTGTCCCATGATTCAAGACGTTCAAAGTAACGCGGGCGGGGGTTCCGAAGCATTAAAATTTTCTGGGTTTTAGGCTGACATAACTGTTGAAGTGTTTATGGCAATCAGTTGCTAGCTGCCAAATAACGAAGAAGAGTTTCCGAGCAAGGTACCCCCGCCCGCGTTACTTTGAGAGAAAGGCAACGAGCGTTATCCGCCGATCTGTTTTAAGGCGGCTTTCACCAGGTTTTTCACCTGCCCGTCTTCGTTATGCTTGAGTACCTTTTGAACGGCTTTCTCGGCGTTTTTCTTCGAATAGCCGAGCGACTCAAGAGCGGATACAGCTTCTTCGCGACGCTCGTCGTCCACGGTCGACTCAGAAGATTGACCGTCGAACGAAGCTTCTTCCTGCATTTTGTCTTTGAGTTCCAGGACGATACGTTCGGCCGTTTTTTTCCCGATTCCGGTAATACTGGACAAAGTCTTGATGTCGTGCTGGGCGATGGCGCGCCTGATTTTATCGGAGGGATATCCGGAGAGGATGCTGAGGCCCAGCTTGGGACCGATATTTTTAACGGTGATCAACTGCTCAAACAGGCGTTTTTCGTCGTTCGAATAGAAACCGAACAAACGCTGCTCGCTGTCGGTATAGTGGTGGTAGGTAATAAGATGAATGGGCGAGTTTTCCTTGGGAAGCTGTCCGTAAGTCTGGGTCGAAACATAAACCTCATATCCCACCCCGTTCACATCGATGATGGCTGTTTCTTTTCGTTTTTCGGTAAGGGTTCCGTTTAAATAGGCTATCATAAAATTAGTCTTTCACCCGGTCTGGATTTTGTTCGACAAATTCAGCCCAACTTGATTTTTTCCGGTTCTGGTGACCCGTTTTGGTGGTGCTGCCTTTGGCTCCGGGGATTTGCTGTTGCTTCATTATGTGGCACCAGGCCACGGCGAGGGCATCGGTCGCATCATTCTGCAAATTTTCGGTATCTTCGGGCAGCGTAATCATTTTTTTGAGCATGAAAGCTACCTGCGTCTTGCTGGCATTTCCGTTTCCGGTGATCGACTTTTTGACTACTTTCGGATAATATTCAAATACCGGCTTGTCCAAATTGGTAATAGCCAGCATAGCAGCAGCCTGGGCCCGTCCCAGTTTTAACATCGCCAGCGGATCCACTCCGTAAATGGGGGTCTCAATGCTGCAGGCATCAGGATCGAATGATTGCACGAGTCGAGTAACCCGATCAAATAATATTTGCAGCCGCTCTGAATGATCGTCAGTATGAGCCAGGCGAATGACGTCGCAGCGAAGTGCTTTCAACTTGCCAGAAGACTCTTGCAGCAAGGCATAACCCGTCTGGCGGGAACCGGGGTCAATACCCAGAATTAAGTCAGCCATATAAATTGGTTTGGTGAAGTGGTAATGATTCCACTACCTCCATAATACGCATGTATGATATATATGTAAAGGAAAAGAAAAATGGGCTCCAAGCTCCAGGCTCCACGGAGAGCTGGTGGTGAAATCAATAAATTATCTACACAAATTAAGTGGTTTAAAAGCTCTTTACAGGACACTCTTTTCATAGTGCTAAATTCAAAGCAGGTCTCGCTAAAAACTCACGTCAAGACCATTGACAAACAATACACTAAAGGCAATCTGCGTAATCACCTTTACGCGTGGAGCTTGGAGCCTGGAGCCTGGAGCTTATTAATCATCTTCCTTATATTCCTGCGCGTCTTTCAACGTTTGCAGCAGTTTTTCGGAGATACCGGAGGTGGAAAAACCGCCGTCGTGGTAGAGGTTCTGCATGGTCACCATCCGGGTCAGGTCCGAGAAGAGGGTCACGCAGTAGTCGGCGCACTCGTCGGCGGTCGGATTGCCGAGGGGAGCCAGCTGATCGGCAAATTCGAACATCCCGTCGAACCCTTCGATACCGCTTCCGGCCGAGGTTTTGGTAGGAGCCTGGGAAACCGTATTCACACGTATCCCCCGATCGGCCAGGCGCGATCCGTAGTTGCGGGCTATGCTCTCGAGCAGGGCTTTGGCATCGTTCATATCGGAGTACTCCGAGAAAATCCGTTGTCCCCCGATGTAGCTCATCGCCACAATACTGGCTCCATCATTCAATATATCCGCCTCATCAAAAAAGTGGAGAATCTTGTGCAGCGAGATGGAGGAGATCTCCAGCGTCTGCTGCATCCACTCGTAGTTGAGATCGGTGTACGACTGATCCTTTCGAATATTGGGAGACATCCCGAT
>Ga0207771_101040_pt1 | contig 13330 bp, 14 predicted proteins | sample A23M2SouthBayCA_2_FD_187731 | JGI IMG/M metagenome (GOLD analysis project Ga0207771, IMG submission 187731) | Aerobic enrichment media microbial communities from Eden Landing Ponds, California, USA - A23 M2 (2) (SPAdes) | ecosystem: Environmental > Aquatic > Marine > Unclassified | place...
TCGAGTACGGGATCGACCTCGGGCCGATGCTCCTGGACAAGGTCCCGATCGGGCTTCCCGCGTTTTTCTTCCCGCTCGTGCTCAACAGCTACCTTCTCGGGCTCCTGTTGCTCGGCGATCGCGCCCGCTCGGCCGCCATCAGGCTGCCCGCAGTGATCGGCCTCGTGCTCGCGATGGATCTGGTGCTCGACCCTGCGGCGGTCTCGCTGGGCTTCTGGACCTACGACGCCGGCGGGATCTACTACGGCGTCCCGTGGTCGAACTACGCCGGCTGGGTGCTCTCGGCGACGATCTCCGTTGGGCTGTTCGATCTTGCCTTCGACGGCGAGTCACTGCTCGCCCGACTGCGCTCCTGTGGGTTCATGCTGGACGACCTGGTGAGCTTCGTCATCCTCTGGGGGGCCATCAACGCCGCCTTTGGCAACTGGCTCCCGCTGGTGGTCTCGCTGGGCTTCGGTGTGGGCCTGCTCGCGACGGATCGCTTCGACTTCGAGGTCCGCGAGACGATTCCGGGCGTCGGGTGGCTGTCCGCCCGTCTTGGCTAGTTTCGTGAGATGCTCGTTGCCCATCTCGCGGACAGCAAAACCACGCATCGCATCGAAAACAGCAGGCCGCTCGCTGTGTTCAGCTCTCTGTAAATTCGGATAGCGAGAGCGTAAACTCACCGGTACTATCGTCGTTGAGACTCGTGGCCCAGATCAGATAGGGACCATCGACTGGAAGTTCAGCGTAGAGCCGGCTGTTCCCACCGTCCATACGGATCGAGTCGTTATTGATCTTCAATATATTCCCGTTCGGGCGGATCAGATATACGTAGGCGTTGAACTCCGCACGCATCTTGATGATGACTTCCTGCTCTGCACTGCCGGTGAACTCGATCGGAACACCGATTTTCTCCTCTCTGGGGATCGTCGGGGAGTCGGCAGTAATTTCACCCTCGTAGGTCTCACCGAACGAGATGCTGGTTGCTGGTTCGACTTCGTTCAGCTTTGGGCCTCTGTCGACCTCACTCACTGAAACGGTGAACTCGCCAGTGGCGTCGCCGCCGTTCGAACTGGCCCATATCGTGTAGGTGTTCGTTTCAGGGAACCCTACCGTTGCTTCCGATCCTCCGCCTCCAGTTCCGGCCTGCGTTATGTACTCCGGGCCACCGACCAGGAACCACGAACTGAAGTTCGGGGCCTTCATCGTGATCACGACTTGCTGCCCCCTTTCAGCCTCGAAGGCCAACGGTTCAGCCAGCCCGCCATAGGTCGGCTCGCTCGGACTGTCTTCGGTAATTTCACCCTCGTAGGTCTCGCCGACAGCCAGTGTCGCCCGATGGTCGGGTCCACTACTACCCGACGGTGTTGCTGTCTCTGTCGGTGATACGGACTGTTGATCTGTATTCGTACTTTCTGGAGTATCCGATTCCTCAGTGTTGTCTCCGTTATCAGTACCACCGCCTGAACAGCCTGCAAGACTACCGAGGAGAACGGTACTTCCGATACCGAGGACCGAACGACGTGTTTGCTTTGTCATAGTGTAACCCCACGGGCGGTGCCAGCCACCACTGCTGTCCACCCCCGCACATCCCGCGGATCAGCAATCGTCACACAAGAGGGCTCCGATGTTTATCAGTGACATCTCTCTCTTGGCGACACCGACACGTGTTTTCGGTATGAAACCCAATCCCCGGTGATGACAGCACTGTTCTCCCCACTCAATCTCCGCGAGACGACGCTCCCCAACCGTGTGATGGTCTCGCCGATGTGTCAGTACTCCTGTGAGCAGCGGGACGGACTGGCGACCGACTGGCACCGGACCCATCTCGGCTCGCGGGCCGTCGGCGGAGCCGGGCTCGTGATGACCGAAGCCACTGCCGTCGAGCCGCGCGGCCGGATCTCCCCGGAGGATCTGGGGATCTGGTCTGACGAACACGCCGACGCCCTCAAGCCGATAACCGAGTTCGTCCGCGAGCAGGGGTCGGTCCCGGCAATCCAGCTCGCCCACGCCGGCCGCAAGGCCGCCACGTCCCGCCCCTGGGAGGGTCACGACCCGCTCGGCCCCGAGGATGGCGGCTGGGAGGTCGTCGGCCCAACCGACGACCCCTGGCCCTACGAGGAGGAGGCCCCACCGACCGAGCGCCTCTCCGTCGAGCAAATCGAGTCGGTGATCGACTCCTTCAGGCAGGCCGCCGAGCGCGCACTCGACGCCGGCTTCGAGGTCGCGGAGGTCCACGCCGCCCACGGCTACCTGCTCCACGAATTTCTATCGCCCGTGACCAACACCCGCGAGGACGACTACGGCGGGGACTTCGAGAACCGAACGCGACTCGTCCGCGAGGTCACGAGCGCCGTCCGGGAGGTCTGGCCCGAGGACAAACCGGTCTTCGTCCGCATCTCGGCGACGGACTGGCTGCCCGACCGTGACTCCTGGACCATCGAGGACTCGATACGGCTGGCCGACCGTCTCGCCCAGCTGGGCGTCGACCTGCTCGACGTCAGCGGTGGCGGTATCCACCCGGACTCGCACCCCGAGCAGGTCGGCCCGAACTATCAGGTTCGCTACGCCGAGCGCATCCGCGAGGAAACTGACAGCGATCTCGCGGTCGGCGCTGTCGGCGGAATCACCGCGCCCGAGCAGGCCGAGGCGCTGATCGCCAACGGCCGGGCCGATCTGGCGATCGTCGGTCGTGAGCACCTTCGGGACCCCTACTTCGCGTTGCACGCTGCCGACGCACTCGATGCTACCGACGAGATCGAGGGGCCGCCCCAGTACCGACGCGCGTTCGGATTCTAGGGCCCCAGATACCCCCACGCCAGCAAGCGATCGCCGTCGCCGTCGATCCAGCGCTCGCCGATGTCGTCGCGGTAGTAGAGATTCGGCATCGCGATGTCGTCGATCCGATCGTAGCACTGCTCGCGCGCGTCCTGCATGGTCTCGCCCTTTCCCGTGACGATGATCGGCATCCCGCTCTCACCGGCCACGCGCCACTGCCCGTCTACGTTCACCCGCGGGTCGCACGGCTCCCCGCTCGTGTTTCCCGTGTCGCGCAGCGACACGCACTTCGCGTCTTCGATATGGATTCCATCGCGACTCTCGGACTCGAAGACGACTGCTGCGTTCCGCGAATTCTCGTCGTATGTCTTCTCGTCGTCGAACGGGAACGGCGGCAGCACGATTCGCACGCCAATCTGGAATCCGTGATGTACGTCTAACTCAGGGTCGTTACCGTGCGCGAGGTCGTAGAAGAACTCGCCGGTCGGTGTCTCGAACCCTTCTTCCTGAATCGCAATCGTCGGGTAGCCAAAGCGCGGCGTAAACTCCAGGGGATATATGCCGGTATCGTTGACGATACAATTGAGGTCGATACTGCCCACGTACCCTTCGTCAGCGAGCCAGTCTTCGAGCTTGCCGAGCGTCTCCCGAAACAATTGATTCTGGCCCGTCCAGAACATCGAGGTGCCCATCTCGCCGGTCGAGGGCCCGATATTTCCGGGGAAGAGCTTCTTGTGCTCGAAGTTGAAGTTGACCTGATCGATGAACTCTTCCCCGTTGAAAAAGCCGCAGATAGCGACCTCGACACCCTCGACTTTCCGCTGTAGCTGGAAGCCTTTCATTCGGTGGCCCCACGCTTTCTTGTACGCCTCCAGCACATCGACAACGTCGCTGCCGTCGTCCTCGCTGCCGACGTACAGCAGGCGTTTGACGTTCTGGACCTCACCAAGTGGTTTGATGACGTAGGCGGCTGGGTTCTGCTGGACGAACTGAATACCTTCATCGAAATCTCGGAACACTCGGTGCTCAATCGTGTTCACGCCGTGGTCTTCGAGGATCTCCATCGCGTAGCCCCGATCTTCCTCCAGTCGATCGGTGTTCGGCGTCCCGCCGACGACTGCCTTTCCTTGCTCGCGGAGTTCCTGCGCCAGCTTTCCAGTGCCGATATCTGTCCCGATCCAAATATCGTCGAAGACGACGACATCCGCCCACTCGACTTCGGCCTCCCAGTCGTCGGTCTTCGGGACGAAGCCGTCGCCGATCTCGCGGTCGCTCTCGGCTTCGATGTAGTACTGCACGTCGTGGCCTTCCCGATGGACCTGCCACGCGATGTCCGTGATCAGGGCGGCGTCAGCCGAGACAAAGAGGAAGTTCGCGGTCATATCCCGATTGACGCTCGCCGAACGAAAGAATTTACGCCTGCGTCATAGGTCTGTGCAGGACCAGCCACCATCGGTACTCATTTCCCCCGGTCTGCCGACGTTCGAGTATGACACGCGACGAACTCGCGACAGCGAGCGACTTGCTCGAATCGGCCGCAGAGAGCGCCAGTGGCGACACAGCCGAGCGACTCACCGACATCGCGGGCCAGATCGAACGCCTCGCGACCGCGGATCGGGGTCCCGACCACGGCCGCCTCGCCCGCTGGCAGAACGCCCTCGACGAGGCCAAAGACGACGTCGACGACGCGACCGAAGCGACCATCGACGAGGCGCTCGAACAGATCGTCGCCTACCGTTCGTCCGTCGACGGCGTCTGATAGTGATTGCTGTACGTCTGTTCCGGGTCGAGCGCACGACAGTGTGCGGTCGCACCGGTAAATCGGTACAGCAGTCACTATGATCCCGCTGAACGGATCGTCTGATCGGGAGGTTCTTTTCACCAGCGACCCACGAACCGTCAATGAGTGTCATCGAGGCCGTCCACGAGGACCACGGCGCGACCTTCCGGGAGGTCGGCGGCCGGCGCGTCGTCGACGACTACGGCCGCCCCGGGCGGACCCACCGGGCGGTCCGCAACGTTGCCGGCGTGATCGAGATGGGCTACGATGTCCGCGAAGTGACCGGTCCCGGCCGCGTCTCGGCGGTCGACGAGGTGGTTTCCGCTGGCGTTCCCGACGAAGACGGCACGGGCTGTTACGGCTTTGTTCTGGAATCGGGCCGGATCGTCGCCGAAGCGACTGTCTACAACGCCGCCGCGGGCGACCGCTTGCTCGTCTTTCTCCCGCCCGGCCGTGGCTCGATTCTGGACGACGCGCTCGATAGCGAGGATGTCGAGAGTGCCGACGTGACGGCCAACCTCGCCGTCTTCGGCGTCCACGGCGCGAGCGCGACCGAGAAGATCGCGAGCGTCCTCTCGACGGGCGGTGGCGCGCCCGAACCGGCCCACGCCTTCATGCGCGGGTCGATGGGCGACGAAGGCGTGACCGTAATCGCCAGCGACGCGCCCACGGGCGAGGAGGGTTACGAGGTCGTCTGCGGTGTCGACGACGCCCCACGCGTCTTCGATACCCTCGTGAATCGAGGGCTGAATGCCACACCCTTTGGCTACCGGACCTGGGAGTCGCTGACGCTGGAAGCCGGGACGCCGCTGTTCGACTCGGAACTCGATGGACAGGAACCGGCGATCCGTTCCCCGTCGGGGGACAGCGCGGGCAATCGACTGATTGGGCTCTCCTGTGACGCAGTCCCCGACGCCGGCGCGTCCGTCAGTACCGACGGCGACGTTGCCGGGTCGATCACACGGGGCCTCCAGAGTGAGTCCCTCGGTGAGCCGATCGCTTTCGCCGTCGTCGATCGTGCCGTCGAGTGCGTCACTGTCGGCGAGGCTATCGCGGCCGAGCGTACGTCCCTCCCGTTCGTCGAGGGTGGCCAGCGGTCGGGGCGGCTGCCGGATACGTAGGGTCGAAAACGGACCGCTCTACGACCGCGATAGCATTGCCTTCAGTTGCTCACGCGAAAACAGCGTCGAGGGCTTGTCCATGTGGACACCAATCTTCCCCGAGAAGAGCGATAGGCCCACGCGCTGGACAGCCGTCGGTAGCGAGTAACAGCGCCGGACGAGCGATCCCAGTTTGATCTCCCGGCCCAGGTCGTCGCGCCAGGCCGTCTCGTAGTCCGATAGCGTCATCGGGTTCCGGGGGTCGATCGTCTCGACGGCGTGATCGGCCGCGAACATGCCGTAGCGAATCCCCCCGCCAGTGAAGGGCTTGGTCTGGCCGGCGGCGTCACCGAGCAGGAACGCTCGCCGCGAGGTGACGGTCTCGGGTGGGCCGATCGGAATCAGGCCCGAACAGCGATTGGTCGTGTCAGCGTCGTAACTCCCGGTGAAGGTGTCGAACCACTCGCGGACGTCCGCGCCGGGTTCGGCCGCCAGCCCGTACTCGACGCCAGCCTCCCCGCGGGGGATCCGCCAGGCGAAGAATCCCGGCACAGTCAAGTGAACGTCCACGAAGTCCTGCTCGTCGGGTGCCTCGTCGAATCCCAATACACCGTGCAGCAGTTCGTCGGGTTCGGGCAGGCCGACTTCGCTGCGGACCTTCGAGCGCGGGCCGTCCGCGCCAGCAACCATCCGCGCCTCGTGAGTATCGACGCCGTCGGGTCCCCTGACTGTGACTTCGACGTGGTTCGGGTGTTCCTCGACGGCGGTGACGGTGTGGTTCTCCCGGAGGTCTGCACCGGCGTCACGGGCGGCCTCGGCCAGCCAGCGGTCCAGTCCGACGCGGTCGATGACGTGTGAGATCGTGGTGTCCTTGTAGAAGCGGTAGGGTTTGCTGTCGGGTCCACCTAGCCGGAAGCGAGCGCCGTAGATCTCGTTCTGGAGGAGGTCTTCGCGGGCACCCTCTGGGGTGAAATCCCAGATGTCGGTCGAGACGTGGCCCGAACACGCCAGGGGCTCGCCGACGCTGCCGGCCTCGAACGCCAGCACGTCGTACCCCTCCTGGGCCGCCCGGCGGGCGAATCGCGAGCCAGCGGGACCGGCTCCGACGACGACGAAATCGCGCATAGGTGTTGGATACTTCTTGGCAGATAAATACCTTCTCGAATCTATTCCTCGGGCTAGGAAATTGTGACTGAACTGGGAACAACAAGCAGGGAACGCCCTCGTCTCGCTGGCTAGGAATTGGTGGAACCACCAAGCGGGGAAAGCCCTCGACTCGCTGGCGGTCGCTCTGCCGGATATCCTCACTGCTCACGGCTTCGCCGTTCGCTCGGGCCGACACTCTCACTGCGTTCGAGTCTCGCGCCGCTCGGATAGTGCCGGTCAGAGCGACTATTCTCCGACGCCAGCGAGTCTCGCCCTTTCATCCACCAGGCAACCACACCCGCACAGCGTGCCTGCCCTTCCCCGGGTCGCTCGGCTTCGCACTCGCTCCCGGCCACGGCGGGGCGGTCAGGAAGCGTGTTCCGCGCCGGACGGCGCGGAACCGGGGAGGAGTGGGGACACAATAACGCGGTTGGGGTGCTGCCCTGGCGGACTGAAAGGGCGAATCGCGCTCGCGCTACAAGGGAGTGGTTCTGTCGGCTCTATCCGAGGGAGCGTAGCGACTGAGGATATCCGGCAGAGCGACCGCGAGCGTGGTGAGGGCTTTCGAGGAGGTGTTATCTTCAGTAATCGCGATTCCTAGCGAGCGTGGTGAGGACTTTCGAGAATCGCCGTCCCCTCTAGTTCTGCAGAACCTGCCTCCTCACAAACCCAGTGAGTCACGTCCGGATCAGAACTCACCGAGTCGCGATTGGCCGCCGTCGTCCACAAACTCGCTTGCCCGCTCGATCGTCTGCTGAAAGGTCGACTCCTGGCTGCGGTCGTACAGCGTCGCCGCGGGGTGCACAGACACGAGCACGCGCCGCGACCCACCGCCGAGCGTCGCCTCGAAGACGTCACCCGCCTCGCTCGTCACGGCCACATCACGCTCCAGGAGGTGCTGGCTGGGCACTTTCCCGAGCGTGACGATCACCTCGGGATCGACGCGGTCAATCTCTTCGTCCAGATAGCTGCGGCAGTTCGCCAGTTCTTCGCTCTTTGGATCACGATTGTCTGGCGGCCGACAGCGCACGCAGTTGGTGATCCGCACGTCCGCACGGGAGAGGCCGGCGTCCCGGAGTGCGTCGTCGAGCACGTCGCCGCTGCGCCCGACGAACGGTTCGCCCTGTTCGTCTTCCTGTGCGCCAGGGGCTTCACCGACGAACAACAGATCTGCGTCGACCGGGCCGACACCGTCGACGATCCGGCTGCGGGAGTCGACCAGCTCGGGACAGCGCTCACACGCAGAGACACACAACTGCTCGTCCATACTGGCGAGTTGAGCCGGATCGGCAAGAAGCCGCTGGATCGAGGTACACAACTGGCGTCACTTCGAGTGGGCACAGACATAGCGCAATTCGTCTGTCCAGTGACCACACAATTAGTTTGACTCTGCTGGTATACGTCCGATATGAATCACTCGTTGAAATCACGGCTACTCAGGACGGATCTCGGAGCGTGGAACAGCCCGTGGTACGTCTACGTGGGCACGCCGGTATTCGCGGCACTGGGCGCTACGATCGGCTCGCTCTGGGGTCCACACCTCGCCTCGGGCGAGTTGACCGACGCTCTCGTCATTGGAGGGGCAATCGGCGTGACGATGCTGCTGGGTTTCACGCTTCTCGCGGTCGTCGATCGTCGTTCAGGCAACGCTGATTGACTGACCGAACGCTTACTTGGTTGCGTCGTCACTCTCTCGTATGAAACGACGGGCGATTCTCGGGGGCAGTGGTGCAGTTCTGGCCGCAACACTGTCGGGCTGCGTGGGGGAACTGTTCAGGAGCGACACGACCGCGCTCCCCGAGACAGATGTCTTCGCGAACGACTACTACGAGGGGCGGGAACTCGTCGTCGAATTTCAGGAGGGGATCGACGTCGAGCGAGCAGTCCTCCTCGACTCGGCTTCTGGCGTCGAACTCGTGGCGCGAGAACGACCGTTCGGTGTCGTCCGATTCCCGGTCGTGTTTCCCGATCGAATGGAGACCCACCTTTCGACAGGGCTGAATCTCGACGTTCGCGTCGAGACGGAGAAAGGATCAGCCCAGCGATCGGTATGGGAACCGTCCCACGGCGTGGCAAGAAACGTCGAACCTGCACGGGACGGTCGGGCGCGGTTCGAGATCGAGAATCAGGGACCGGCCCCGCTCCTCGTCCGGTTCGTTGGTCTGTACGATGGCGTTCCGAATCCGACAGGCGATCTCGGAAGTGAGTCGTTCGATCGCTCGCCGCTCGAATTCGGGCCCGGTGTCGTCGGACGTGGACGGAATCGACCGCTCACTCCATCCCGGACCGATCTCGTCGTTCCGCCCGGCGAGACAGAGCCGTTCGTGACAACGTACGCGCCGTTCGCGTTCCTCAACGGAGCAACTTCGGAGGATTGCAACGGCCGTGAACGAACCGCGATGGTCGGAATACTCCAGGGAAACGCGACAGTCACTAGCTATACGTTTACATATCGCCTGACTGGCGATCCCGTGACGATCGACGGACGAGATGCGGAACGCTGCGGCCGCGTCGACGAGCGAGCGACGCCGGACTGATCAGTCGCTGTGACTGAACGCCTCGACTGCTCGTGCCGCCTGCCGGGCGACCCGGAGCGGTTCGGGGCGGCCGCCCTCTGGCGTGAACGCCTGGACGGTCTGCTCGGCCTCCGTCAGCGGACAGCCGACGGCCCGGACGTAGAGCGTCTCGCCGTCCACGTCGACTGCGTGACGCTCGGGCTGGGAACGATAGGTTTCGAGTCGCCGGTCGAGCGCCGCGCCCTCGAAGGCCCCCCGGAGTGCCGATTCGAGGCCCGAACTCTCTTCGAAAGTGACCGACAGTACCGGCCGGTCGGCGGCCTCGGCGATGGCGTAGAGATCGATCATATTGAACCAGGCGGGAGCGATCCCGGCGATCAGGATATAGCTGACGTCCGGGCGGTCCAGTTGCTCGATCAGCTCGATCACGGTGGTGGTCGCATCGCTGCCGCCCACTGTGCACTGGCCGAAAACGAAGCCGTCGACGCTACGATCAACTCGACAGACGACACCGGCGAGCGTGCTCCGGTCCTCCCGGAAGGACTCGGCCACGCCGAGGGCGCGAACCCCCGATTTCACGCTAGGTGTTCTCCTTGATCTCCGAGAGTCGGTCGATCAGTTCGTCGTTCGAGGCCGTGAACTCGTATTCGACGTCTCCATCGTGGGTATTTTCCTCGGCAGAGACGCCATCCTCGTCGTCGAGGTCTGTCTCGTACTCTTGATTCTCCTGTTCTGATTCATCGTAGCTCCCGAACCCCATGCTCGTCTAGAGCATGCAGATTCGTGTACAAAAAGATCGCTGAATATTCCCTTCACACGCTGGCTGAAACGAGCCCGTCAACCAGACTGATACTGCCGGCTGTACGTCTGGACAGATAGTCGCCAGATCGGGGTGCGAACCCTTTCTCGATGGTACAGTCGGTAGTATGAAGCCGTCTGCGGGCCACTCGACAGACATGCAAGTTCACACCGTCACGGCCGACGCGGAGACGTTCACGGCCAACGTCTACCTCGCAGTGGGTGAGGGTCGAGCGACGCTGGTCGACGCTGGAGCCATGCCGGGCGTCGTCGACGTCGTCGAACAGTACACCGACGATCTGGATGCTGTCGTCCTCACCCACCAGCACGGCGACCACGTCGCGGAACTCGAAACCGTCCTCGACGCCTTCGACGCCGACTGCTACGCCTACGCCGACCATCCTCGACGCACGCATGCCCTCTCCGATGGCGACACCATCACCGTCGGCGACGAAGCGTGCGAAGTCGTCTACACGCCGGGCCACGCCGACGACCACGTCTCGCTCGTCGGTGACACCTCGCTGTTCAGTGGTGACGTCGTCGTCCATGACGATGGTGCGTTCGACGACGGGAGTTTCGGCCGGACCGACCGCCCGGGCCAGTCCCGCGAACAGTTGATCGAGAGTATCCAGCGGCTGCTCGATCGGATGCCCGACGGCGTCGAGCACATGTATTCGGGCCACGGAGACGTTTTCCACGGCGACGTTCGGGATGTCGTCGAGACGGCACTGACGCGGGCCGAGAAACGCGAACCGAAGTATCCGGAGTGAGAACGGGAACCAAAATTTCAATAGCACGCTGGCGAACTCACTGACGAGTCTCCATGTCGTCGGTCCTCGCGGATTTCCCCGGTCGGTTCAGCATCGCTGGCTCCGAGCGTGACGGCCCGGCCGAGGGGCGGATCGTCCTCGGTGAGGACCGCCTCGTGCTTGCGGCGAGCGAAGACGAGAACGTGACGATCCCGCTGACGGCGGTGTTCGACGTCGCACCCGGCAACGAGGCCGCGATGCTCGATGCCATCCCCGGGACGCCAGTCACTGTCGCCTACGAGAACGGGACGAGCCGGACCACCGTCGTCGTCACGGCTGACGAGACGGCCATCGCGAAGTTTACCACGGTGCTGTTCAAGGCGTTGCTCAACGGGACGCCCGTGACCCTCAAACACCCGGCGAAAGTCGGCGGGCGCGTCCTCGACACGGCGTTCAAGGGGGGGATCCTCTCACTCCAGTCGGGCGGTGTGGTCTTCGACACCGACGAGGGGCCGGTGACGATTCCGCTCTCTTCGATCGTCGACTTCGATCGGGAGACGCGGACTGTCGACGGAACCGATCGGCCGGTACTCGTCGTCTCGCACATGGACAACGGCGAGGCGCTGACGACGCTCGCGGCGACCGATTCGCCGCGCAAACTCTCGATTCTCGGGCGATACCTGCGACAGACCTACGACCGAGTGCTGGAGTCGCTCCAGCAGATCTCGCTCTCAGAACCCGAGACCGAGACGCTGGCGACGCTGTACTCCACCGGCGACATGGACGTCTCGCTGACGAGCGTCCTCGAACAGAACCCCGAGACAGTCAAGCGGATCCTCCACGCGCTCCATCAGAAAGGGCTGATCGAGTCCGGCGAGAACAACCCTGTCCTCACGGCAAACGGACAGATCGTCGTCAATCAGTACCTCGAACGCGTCAATACATAGGGGGAAAGACATTTGCCGGCCTGCCGGGTTGTCCCGGGTGATGGACGCCCTCCGACGATCACGACGTGACCTGCTCGGACTGCTCGGTGTCGGTTTCGCTGGCGCACTCGCCGGCTGTGAAGGCGATAGGGAGACGAGCCAGCCGTCTCCGACCCCGACCGAACCGACGCCGACCCCAACGCCGACACAGACGACACCAGAACCGACGCCCGATCCGCCCGGCGGTGGGATGCTCAGCGATCCCGGTTTCGTTCCCGGCGACGCGTTCGGTAGCGCAGTCGCGATCGACGACGCAGTCTTCGTCGGCGCGCCGGGCGCTGGATCCGACGAGAGCGGCCTCGTCGAGGTCTTCGAGTGGAGCGGGGCCGACTGGGACACCGTCTCGACGCTCGGCCCGGCAGAAAGTGAGGCGGGCGACCGGTTCGGCTCGGCGCTGGCGGTCGACGGCGACACGCTACTCGTCGGCGCGTACGGCTGGGCACCCGGTCGCGACGATCCCGACAACGACGCGGCTGGAGCAGCGTACGTCTTCGAGCGCGTGGACGGCGAGTGGGTCGAGCAGACCAGACTCGCCCCTGCGGACGGCGACGTGTACGACCGATTCGGCTACTCGCTGGCGATCGAGGGCGGGACTGCCCTGATCGGCGCGTACAACGACGAGGATCCGAACGGTGACTCCGCCGGGGCGGCGTACGTCTTCGAACGCACAGGGGAGGGATGGAGCCAGCAGGCGAAACTCACTCCCGAGGACGGTGACGAACAGGACTACTTCGGGCGATCGGTCGCACTCTCGGGCGAGACGGCATTGATCGGTGCGCGGCGAGCGACGACACTACTCGGCGGGGAGAAAGCCGGGGCAGCGTACGTCTTCGAACGCACAGGCGAGAACTGGAGTCAGCAGGCGAAACTAACACCCCGCGACGGAGACTCCTGGGACCGCTTCGGCGAGGCAGTCGCGCTCGACGGGACGACGGCGCTGGTTGGCGCGTATGGAGATGAAGATCCGGTTGGCGATGGCCGCTACGATGGAGCAGGATCGGCGTACGTTTTCGAGCGCCGCGAGGGACAGTGGCGACAGCAGGCGAAACTCACGGCCGAGGCGAGCGAGCCTACCGACGCGTTCGGAGTCGCGGTCGCGCTTGACGGCGGCACGGCGCTGGTCGGCGCGCCAACCCACGACATCGAGGGTGTCGAAGACGCCGGGATGGCCGTCGTCTTCGAGCAGAACGGCACCGAGTGGATCGAGAGCGACAGCTACACTCTCGGGACGCCCATCGAGAACGACCGACTCGGCGCGGCGGTCGAACTGGAGACGGAGATCGCAGCCGTCGGCGCGCCTGGTGCGGCCGACGATCCAGAAACAGCGGGCTCGGCGACCGTCGTCGAGCGTTAGGCGGTCCGGGGCTCTTTGGCCTTCGGCCGGAGGTTGTGATAGCCGCACTTGCGACAGCGGTCGGCACGCTTGGGGTTGCGGGCGTTACAGCGCATGCAGATCTGCTTGTCGAGGATTCGACCCTCGGCTTTCTCGAAACTG
>Ga0207771_101042_pt1 | contig 13314 bp, 15 predicted proteins | sample A23M2SouthBayCA_2_FD_187731 | JGI IMG/M metagenome (GOLD analysis project Ga0207771, IMG submission 187731) | Aerobic enrichment media microbial communities from Eden Landing Ponds, California, USA - A23 M2 (2) (SPAdes) | ecosystem: Environmental > Aquatic > Marine > Unclassified | place...
CGGAAAGTTGTAGTTGCTTACCGGTGAGCGTCTACCCCGTGCCGACGCTCACCGGTAAATCGCTACAACCGTCCGTATCAGACGAGCGTGACGAGCGAGAAGCCACCGTAGCCCAGTCCCAGTGCCAGCGCCAGCGATGCGATCCACGCCAGGACGGTCTTGCCGATCTTCTCGCCGCTGACCGCACTGCCCCCGGCGACCGCGCCGCTGCCGATGATCGAGAAGACGATAATCTCGTTGAACGAGACGGGCAGGCCGAAGAACACGGCCGACTGGGCGATGAGGAAGGCGGGAATCAGCGCGGCGATCGACCGACGCGGTCCCAGCGAGGAGTAATCCTGTGCCAGCGCCTTGATCATCCGCGGTGCGCCGGTCCAGGAGCCAGCCAGCAGCCCGATTCCACCGCCCAGCAACACGGCGACGAGTGGCACCGCGACGGTGTCGAGCAGCGGCAGTAGCGGCCCGATCGCCAGGCCGACCTGACTGCCGCCCGCGGAGAACGCGACCAGTCCCCCCATCACCAGCAGGAAACGCCGCTGGGCGCGCTCGCCGTGTTCGCGCACGTCGTACCAGACCGTTATCGCGACGACCACCCCGACGAGCAGCGAGACGACGACACGGCCCGGCAGTGCGGTCGCCGTGGTGCGAGCGATGGCCGCCGACAGCGCGCCGGCACCGCCGTCCGGTCCGAGACCGGTAAACTCGACGTTCGAGAGCAGCAGGCCGACCAGTCCGGCCAGCCCGGCGATCGAAACGCGTTCGGGGACGCCGTCGGCTCGGAGCAGGCGCGCCGTCGAGTAGGCGATTGCACTGCCCACGAAGGGCACGGCGACCCAGAGGGCGACGATCTCGCGGTACTTCGGCCACGCCGGCTGGCCTCCCATCGCCAGCCCGACGCCGACGACCGCACCAGTGACGGTGAAGGCCGTCGCGATGGGATAGCCCGTGAAGATGCCGGCGGCCACGAGGATGGCGGCCGTGATGAGCGCGACCGTCGCCGCGATCGCAGAGAGTCCGCCGCCAGCGGGGAACACGACCAGCCCGCTGCCGACCGTCCCGGTGACGCTCGCACCCTGCAGGACTGCGCCAAGCAACCCGAGGATACCGACGAAAAAGCCCGCTCGCATCACCGAGATGGCGTTGGCTCCGACTGCCGGCGCGAACGGCGTCGATCCCGACGATCCCGCACCGATCGTCCACGCCATGAACAGACTCGCACCAGCGGCGACCACCAGCGTCGCGAGCGTACTCACACCGACCATTCTGTACGGGGTTTCGTTGGCCGGCCTATCAGGCTGTCGGCTGCTGTTCCCGTTTTGCACGGTCGGGCGAAAGCAGTAGGACGGCTCACGATCGCCCACAAAGCGAGTGCAAGCACTGTGAGAGTGCTGGTGTCGAATCTCCACCCGAAACTGGGGGGCAGACAACGACTAGCACACTAGTGCCCGACACCAACCCGAAGTTGACGCCGACGGAGCGGCGTCAGTTCGTCTTTGCGTCTCGGATACGAAACCAACGTTGAACGCTGACACAGCAGCGTTCAGTTCGTTTTCGCATCCTTCCGACACCAACCCGAGGTTGACGCCGACGGAGCGGCGTCAGTTCGTCTTTGCGTCGGTCTCCTCATCTCCAAGCTCTTGCTCACTCATCTCCATGCCTTCGGCAGCGGCGGCGGTGTCGACCTCTTTCTCGGTGTTGACGTGCCAGCGGTCGACCGACTGTTCGAAGTCCGCGAGCCGGTTCGAGACGCGTTCTTTGAGGTCGTCGTCGTTGACGTTGATCTCGAAGATGTACTCCGGGCGGTCGTCGCCGTTGACCCGCTGGAGGTTCGCGCTGACGAGGGCGTTGTCGAAATAGTACGGTGCGATCTGTGTCATGACGTTCTTGTACACCGTGTCTTCGACCGTTCTGAGGGCTTTGCGACTGGCCGAGTCGGCGGCGCGGGCCACGTAGTCGAGACTCTCGCCCCACGACTCGACGGCCTCGTCGGGTTCGTCGATGTTCTGGTAGGAGTCGGCGAGTTTCTCGCCGGCCGTTCGGAGGTCGTCGTCGGGGTCCTTGCCGGCCTGTTCGCCTTTGCCTTCGTCGACGCGGGCCTGCTCGGCCGTCTTCTCGTTGACGTCGTCATCGAGGCGTTCGTGGCTCTTTGGTCGCCACTCGTCGAACTCCGCGAGCGCGTCGTCGTTGACCGGTTCGACGACGTGCTCGTCGGTCGCCAGTTCGCGCAGTGCCTGGACGATCCGCTCGCCGTGTTCGACGACATCGACCCAGCCACCGCGGCGCTTGAATCCTGAGACACTCTCTTCTATGTTTTCCATGGTCGGTGAGAAAGGGTGGGACGCTCGGTGCGTGGCGTCGCCATCTGTGTTGGCAACTCTTGTCGCTACGACACTATAAGCTTTGGTCGGGCACGTGGTAGCGTTGCTCATTCTCGCGCTCGTCGCTGTCGTTTCCGGCAGTCTCGCGCCTGCTTGTGGCCGGTCGCGTGGGCCGATAATGACTGCTTATCGTCGGTTCGCTTTCTATAACGAAATAGCGTCGCTGAGTACGGTCGGTCTATGAACGACCAGACAAGACGACGGTTCCTTCGAGCAACTGGCATCGGCAGTATCGTGGCGCTCGCTGGCTGTGCCGGCGACGGCGGCGATGGGGGCGGCGGTGGTGCGGGGACGGGCAACGAGACGGGGACCGACGGCGGCGATGGCGACGGCGGTGACGGTGGGACCCAGACCCGCCTCTCGTGGCACGCTGGCGGGACCGGCGGGACGTACTTCCCGCTGTCGAACGAGTTCAAGACCATCGTCGAGGAGTACACGGATTTCACGCTGAACGTCCAGTCGACGGGGGCGAGCGTCGAGAACGTCGGCAGTCTCGCCAACGGCACCGCCGACTTCGCGCTGATCCAGAACGACGTGGCCTTCTTCGCCAAGAACGGCACCGGGATCGAGGTGTTTCAGGACAACGCCGTCGAGAACCTGCGCGGCGTCGCGACGCTGTATCCCGAGACCATCACCATCGTCACGCTTTCGAACACGGGGATCACGCAGCTTTCGGATCTCTCAGGGGCCTCGATCAACACCGGCGACCTCGGGAGCGGGACGCAGGTCAACGCCAATCAGATCCTCGAAGCCGTCGGCATCACTGACTTCGACGAACAGAACGCCTCCTTCTCGCAGGCGGCCGATCAGCTCAGAAACGGCGATATCGACGCCGCGTTCGTCGTCGGTGGCTGGCCGGTCGGTGCCATCGAGGATCTGGCGACGACCAACGACATCGCCATCGTCCCCATCGCGGGCGAGGATCGCGACGCCGTCAAGGAGGCGGCGTCGTGGTTCGCCGACGACACCATCCCGAGCGGGACGTACACGGGCGTCGATCAGGCCGTCGAGACCGTCGCGGTGCAGGCGATGATCGCGACCAACGCCGAGCTACCCGAGGCGACGGTCGAGGCGGTGACGGCCGCTATCTTCGATCACACCGACGATCTGACGACAAAGACCGACTTCATCACCCGGGAGACCGCACAGGACGGGATGTCGATCGAACTCCATCCGGGGGCGGCCGCGTACTTCGACGCCTAGGGAACAGGATGGAGTGGTCTCGTCTCGTCGCCGTCGGTCTCGTGGTCGTGTCGGCGCTCGTGGGGGTCTCGCTCCCCACCCAGCAGACGCTGGTCGTCTCCGAGACCGACACCGGCGACGTGGTACTGCAGGCCCCCGTCGACGACGGCACGCGCGTCGCACTCGCGTACACGCACAGCGTCGAGCAGACGCCGGTCGTCGACACCTATCGGGTTCGGGGGCAGCGTCTGGAAATGACTCGGATGGCGTTCGAATCGTACGGCTGGGGATTACCCGCCGACGCGAACGTCTCCCGTGAGGGCGGCCAGTTCGTCTACGATCCGCCGGGCACGTTCGAGACACTGACCGTCCAGCCCGGTCGGATCGCGGGCCACCGTCTCACCGTCGGTGACCGGACCGTCGATCTGGTCGCACGGTCGGATGCACAGCCAGTCAGACTCACCGTCGTCCGCCGGCCACTGCTGGTGGCGGCGACCGATTCTTTCGACCCATGAGCGACACTATCGATCAGCCCACCGTCGAGACCGACGAACTGTTACAGGAGATCGAACGCAAGCGCACACTTCGCGGGGCGGCGACGGTCGTCGTCTCGATTATCGGCATCCTGTTTTCGGCTTACCAGATGTGGTTTGCCGCCCGTGGCTTCGAGTTCGTCATCTCCGTGCCCCTGCTGGGCGAGGTCGAACTCGCTTCCCTGCAACTCCTGCAGATCAACGCGATTCACGTCGCCTTCGCGCTCGTGCTCACCTTCCTGCTGTACCCCGGTTCGACCGGCGAGGGACCGGTCTCGCGGGCCTGCAGGGGACTCCGACGACGGGCGGCCGCGCGGCTGGGCGAGGCGAGTGCGGTCGTGCGGGCGATGGACGCCGTCGGCGGGGCGTTGCGCTGGGCGTTCGTCGATCCCGACTTCGAACGGGTGACGCCGTTCGACCTCCTCTTGGTCGCCATCGCGGCGTTGTCGGCGACGTATTTCGTCACCGACTTCGCCGAGATCCAGCGGATGCGCGCGCTGGGACTCCCAGCCGGCCGACCGGTCCAGGAGGTCTTTACCTTCCTCGAACCGATCGCCGCCCTGTTTGGCCCGCTCGCGGACGTGTCCTATGCGTTCGTGTTGGGTGTGCTGGGCGTGTTGCTCGTGCTCGAAGCCACTCGGCGCGCCATCTCGCTGTATCTCGTCATCATCGTCGGCGCGTTCATCGTCTACGCCCGTTTCGGTGTCTTGATCCCCCAGAACGCGGCCTACGTCGGCGTGCTCTCGATCCCGGAACTCACGTGGCCTTCGATCATCCAGAACCTCTGGTACAACACCGAAAACGGTGTGTTCGGCATCCCCGTGACGGTGTCGGTGCAGTTCATCTACATCTTCATCCTCTTTGGCGCGTTCCTGGAGATGTCCGGGGCGGGCCAGTGGTTCATCGATCTGGCCTACGCCTCGACCGGGTCGCGCAAGGGTGGGCCCGCCAAGGCGAGCATCCTCGCCAGCGGGTTCATGGGCACGATCTCGGGGTCGTCGATCGCCAACACCGTCACGACGGGGGCCTTTACCATCCCGCTGATGAAGCGGTCGGGATACAGCCCGGAGTTCGCCGGTGGCGTCGAATCCTCGGCGTCCTCTGGCGGACAGATCCTCCCGCCGGTGATGGGTGCCGCGGCGTTCCTGATCGTCCAGTACACGGCGACGCCGTTTGCCGACGTGATCGTCGCCGCCGCCATTCCAGCGATCGTCTTCTTCTTCGGCGTCTGGGTGATGGTCCACCTCGAAGCCGCTCGCCTGAATATCGGCGGTCTCGATCCCGACTCGCTGGTCGACACCCGGGAGCACCTGCGCGTGGGGTGGTTCTATCTCGTCCCCATCGTGTTGCTCCTCTACTATCTCATTATCGTCCGCCTCTCGGTCGCTCGCTCGGCGTGGTTCACGCTCGTCGCCATCGTCGCGCTCATCACGCTCGTGGCCGCCTGGAGCGACGAGACGCGCGGTCGACTCGTGGGCATCTTCCTCGCGCTCGGCGTCGCCCAGTTTCTCGCCCAACTGCTTGCGGGCGCGCCCCTGTTGACGGCACTGGGAGGGGGTGGTGCCGGCGCACAATCGGCACAGGCTGCCTTTGCCGCGACGGTGGGGAACCTCGGCTGGCTGGCGATCACCGCTGGCGTCCTCACGCTGCTCTCGAAACCTCGCCTGACGGCGTCGTGGCTGGCGCTCGATCCGGCCGTCGACGACGCCGCCGCGGCGATCACCGACGCCGCCCGCCGGCCGGAGATGGCCGACAACGGCCTGGTCCGGCTGGGCACGTTCGTCCTCAAATCGATGGACAGCGGCGCGCGGACCGCGGTGCCGGTCGTCATCGCCGTCGCCGCGGCGGGGATCATCCCGGGCGTCATCAGCGTCTCGGGGCTGGGACCGAACCTCGTCGCGCTCATCCGCTCGCTGGCTGGTGGCTCGCTCGTGCTCCTGTTGATTATTACTGCCATTGCCTCGATCATTCTGGGGATGGGGATGCCCACGACCGTGACCTACATCATCCTCGTCTCGATGCTCGGCCCGGCGCTGGTGAGCTTCGGCATTCCCGAACTGGCCGCTCACCTCTTTATCCTCTATTTCGGCGTCATCGCCGACATCACGCCGCCGGTCGCCGTCGCCGCCTACGCCGCCAGTGGGATCGCGAAATCCGATCCCTTCCAGACGGGGATCGAGGCGTTCTCGCTGTCGCTCAACAAGGCAGTCGTCCCGTTCGCCTTCGTCCTCGTGCCCGGGATCGTCCTGTTGCGCGAGAAGGACAATGCCGCCGAGTTGCCACTGGGTGAGCAGTTCCGGGTCGCTACGCTCGGTGATTTCGCCGATCTGGCGTGGTCGATCCCCGAGGTCCTCGTTCCCGTGATCGGGGTCTTCCTCGGCGTGATCGCGCTGGGTGGCACCGTCATCGGCTACCTCTATGGCCCGGTCGACCGCTGGGCCAGGGGCGGTCTCGCCCTCAGTGCGCTTCTCCTGATGGCCCCCGGACTGTTGGTCTCGGGTGCCTACGACGTACTGGCGCTTCTCGGTGCCGGCGGCGGTGAGGTGACGCTGGTGACGGATCTGCTGTTGCGCGCGGTCGGCCTGGCGCTGTTTGCCGCGCTCGTCGTGAAGAACCGCCGGTCGGCACCGCGACAGGAGTCCGGTGTCGCGCCCGAAACGGCGTAAGCACGCCCACTCTCAGAGCGAGCATCGTCGCCGGTCGGAGCGAGCACGCCGCTCGACCGGCCAGGGTGTTCGATTCTCCCGAGAGAGAACCGATGAACGACGACGATGATCCCTCTCATACGGACTGTTGTCGCGTGTTACCGACGATGGTCTCCCCCGTGGCGACGATCGCCGGTACGCAACGACAATACTCCGTATCAGTCGGTCCGCGTCGACGCGCCGCTCCCGTGATCCACGGCGATGGTCTTGATCTGGGAGAGTTCTTCGATGGCGGCGTGACCGCCGACCCGGCCGTGACCGCTGCGTTTGCCCGAAAAGCCGCCGAAGGGTGTGTGAATCTCCCAATGAGAGCTGGCGGCGTTGACGTTGACGACGCCGGTCTCGATGCGCTCGGCCATCTCGTTGGCGAGCGCGAGGTCGTTCGTGAACACGCTCGATGCCAGTCCCAGATCGATCCCGTTGGCGATGTCGAGGGCTTCTTCGTGATCTGCGACGCGGTACAGCGGGACGATCGGACCGAACGATTCCTCGCGGTCGACGACCATCTCCGTGGTGACCTCGCCGAGTACCGTCGGCTCGTAGTACCGCTCGGTCGGGAAATCACGCGCGCGCTCGCCGCCGGTGTGCAGCGTCGCTCCTCGCTCTCTGGCGTCGGCGACGTGGCGATCCATCTTCGCGGCCACGGCTTCGTTGTTCAGCGGTCCCATGTCGGTGCCGTCGTCGAGCGGGTCGCCGAGTGTGACCGCTTTGGCCCGCTCGATCACGCCGTCCCGGACGTTCTCGTAGATGTCCTCGTGGACGAGCACGCGCTCGCTGGCCGAGCAGATCTGGCCGGCGTTGCCGAAGGAGCCGGCGGCGATGCAGTCGACGGCGACCTCCACGTCAGCGTCGGCCAGAACGATCACGGGACCGTTGCCGCCCAGTTCCAGCAGCGTCGGCTTGGTGCCGGCGTCACGGGCGATAGCCGCGCCGGTCTCGGGGCTGCCGGTAAAGCCGATGGCGTCGGTGCCGTCGTCGACGACGAGTTCGTTGCCCACGACCGGGCCGTCGCCGACGACGAGATTCAGCGCCCCGTCGGGGAGCGCGTCGACTCGCGAGATGACCGCGATCAGCCCGACGGCGATGGCCGACGTGGTCGGCGCGGGCGTCCAGACGACGGTGTTGCCCACGGCCAGTCCCGGCGCGATGTACTCGGCGGGGATGTTGGCCGGGAAGTTCCAGGGCGTGATCGCCCCCAGCACGCCGTGGGGCTGGCGGATGGTGCGGACGCGCTTGTCCGGATCTTCGGAGGGGATCACGTCGGTCCGGTCGTGGCGGACGGCTTCGGCTGCGTGCTCGAACTCCCGAGCGGTGAGTTCGATCTCGACTTCGGCCTCGGCGATCGGTTTCCCCTGATCGCGGGTCAGCAACTCGGCCAGCGCGTCGGTCTCGCTTCGGATCGCGTCGGCAATCGACCGACAGATCGACGCCCGCTCGAACGGGGTCTTGTCGGCCCACTCCTCGGTCGCGTCGGTGGCCGCCGCGATGGCGCGCTGGGCATCGACACGGCTCCCGCGGGGAAGCTGTGTGATCGGGTCACCGGTCGCTGGCTCGACCGCGGCGCGTGTCTCGCCGGTCTCGCTGGGTTCGAACTGGCCGTCGACGAACTGCCCGCTTCCGTCGGTCGGTAAGAGATCCGTCATACGTCCCCTATGCGCCGGCTCGTCGTAAAAACAGGGTCGCTGCTTCAGCGCTGTCCAGTGTCGCTCGCTTCCGGGATACTGCTCACTCGGTCGGCCGATAGTTCCGATCTCACTATCGACCGTTCGCTTTGCCGACCTTATCGACCGGTAGTGCTGAACTGTTCACGATTCCGGTCGCATAACGAAATGGCTTCCCGCGGGACAGCCGCTCGTATGGACGATTCCACACGACGGCGGTTCGTCAGGACGACAGCACTCGTAAGCATCGGCGCACTCGCCGGCTGTGGCGGTGACGACGGCGGCGGCGCACAAGCACCGAACGAGACCAACGAGACCGGTGCGGACGGCGACGAGGAAACTGCTGACGAGGAAGCCGGTGACGAGGTCGAAACCACCGAAGAGATGTCGTTCGGAGACCCACGCGCACAGTCCAAGTGACCCCGTGTGCGGCCGCCGCAGGCGCTACCAATGCTTAAGCGGCGTCAGTCCGTCGCCCCCGGCATGACCATCGAGGATCGCGGCGAGGCAGAGCTTATCACCCACGCACTGGCGCGGGACGAACTGTCTCGACTGCGCGATATCGAAACCGAACAGGTCGACTTTCGCAAGGGGCTGGTTCGGCTCGGCCGGATCTGTGGCTACGAGATCATCGACGGCCGCATGGAGACCGAGTACGTCGCCATCCAGACCCCGCTGACCGACACGATGGGCGAGCGCGTCACGGGTCTGGAGGACGTGGTGATCGTCAACGTTCTCCGGGCGGCGACACCCTTCGTCGAGGGGCTCCTGAAGGCGTTCCCACAGGCCCGACAGGGCGTCATCTCGGCGAGCCGCGACGAGGCGGCCGGGATGACCGACGACGGCACCTTTCCCATCTCCATCGACTACGTGAAACTCCCCGAGATCAGACCGACCGACACCGTCATCGTCGCCGATCCCATGCTCGCGACGGGATCGACGATGGAAGCCGTCCTCGACGAGATTCTCGCGAACAACCCCGACCCGGAGCAGTTACTCGTGCTCTCGGCGGTCGCCGCCCCGCCGGGACTCGTTCGCCTCACCGACGCGGTGCCCCAGGCCGACCTGCTGACCGTCGCCGTCGACGACGAACTCGACGACGACGGCTACATCGTTCCCGGCCTGGGCGATGCCGGCGACCGGGCGTTTCGGACGACGTAGTCCCACGATCACGTCCGCGCCGCGACTCGCGCTCGCAACGCCTAAGTAGCGGGGCTGTCCACGAAGGAACACTGCCGTCGATTTTCGACGATCCACGAACCCCTTCGCTTCGGGTGGAGATACGCCGTACGTGGCTGGAATACGAACTCCAGCCGAAGGTTCGATCACTCGTGAAACAGTCCCTACGGGTGAGAATCTAGTCGTCTGACGAATCGTCGACGACCGCTCGGCCGCTGGTCGCGCTGGCGATGCGCTCGCGGAGCGCGGCGGCGTCGGCGACGGGGACTCGAACGTCGAAACTGACTCGTTCCTCGTAACTGGCTGTGAACTCGACGCCGGCACTCTCGATGATGCCGCGAACGGTCCCCGAGTCGTCGTACGCGACCGTGATCTCGAACTGTTCGTGTGGCCGTTCGGTGACGACGCCGGCGTCGTCGACGCCTTCTTTGACCGCCCGAGAGTAGGCGCGCGCCAGCCCGCCGACGCCGAGGTTCGTCCCGCCGTAGTAGCGCGTGACGACGGCGACGACGTTCTCGATGTCGCGTTGGATGAGGACGTTCAGAGCCGGCTTGCCGGCGCTCCCGGTCGGTTCGCCGTCGTCACTGGCGTACTCGCGCAGTGGGTCGGCCCGCACCCGGTAGGCCGGCACGTTGTGGGTCGCGTCGGCGTACTCCGACTCGATGGCGTCGACGAACGCCTCCGCATCCGCGACGGTGTGGGCCGACCGAACGTGGCCGATGAACTCCGATCCCTGCACCTCGAAGGCCGCTCTCCCTCGGCCCGCGACGGTGTCGTACGCCTCCGCTGTCACACCCCGATTTCGCCCGCGACCGGCATACGGTTTGTCTTTCTCGTCACGGCCGTCGCCTCACTCCCGCCCTCCCCAGATGCGCTTTTCGGGGATCGTCACGTGCATGCCGTCCTCGACCCGGAGCTGACAGGACAGACGGGGGTAGCCAAAGCGGTCGGCCAGTCGGTCGTGCCAGTGGTCGGCGTCGGGGGGCTGTTCGAGTCGCACGCCACACGTCGCACACAGCCCACGGCCGCCGCAGTTGGTGACCGCGAGGCTGCTGTGCGGTGAGCAGTCGTTCGCAAGCAGCACGTCTCGGAGGACTGCTCCCGCGTCGCAGTCGATCCGGTGGGTCTCGCCATCGGGCGTCCGGACGGTGATCGTCGCCATGTCGCTGCCCTACTGCAACTCGATCCGATGGACGGGCGGGAGGTCTTTGATCTCGTTGATGAGGTCGCCGGGGAACGCCTCGTCGGTGATGACGTAGAGGCGCGGGTCGTCGGTGAACTCCGGGTCCTCGGAGATGACCTGTCGGATCGTGATGTCGTGGTCGGCGATGAGGCGGGTCACGTCGGCGACGATGCCGCTCTCCTCGGCGTTGCGCACGGCGACGGTCAGGACCGTCAGGTCGAGCACCGGCGCGAGATCCATCAGGCTGGGGATCGCCGAGATGTTCTTGAAGATGCGAGTCAGCTGTTCGTCGTCGAGGATCGCGCTCGTCGTCGCGTCGACGACCCGGCGGTCGACGCCGACCTCGCGGGCGATGCCGGTGTTCGGGATCTCGATCCCACCGGAGACGACGCGGCCCTCGTCGTTGACCGAGAAGCCCCGTTCGAGCAGCAGGCGAATCACCTGCTGTTGGCCCGGCGAGTCCGAAAATTTCTCCATGATGGCGTCGAACGTCGCCCCGACGGCTGAGTCGCCTGCATCGCTCATAGTTCGCCTTTCGTACTCGCCACGTCTGACCGGCGCTCATCGATTCGGGTGGCGTCGTCGAGCGCTCGTGCCAGCCCTTTGAACATGGCTTCGATCTCGTGGTGGGCGTTCTCGCCCGCGACTTCGACGTGCAGCGTCAGGCCCGCGTTGGTCGCAAGCGACCGGCAGAAGTGTTTCGCCATGTGGCTGGTCATGCCGCCGACGCGGCCCTGCGAGAACTCGCCGTCGAACGCGAAGTACGGCCGACCCGACACGTCGACGACGACGCCAGCGACGGCCTCGTCCAGCGGGACCCGGCGGTCGGCAAAGCGCACGATGCCGCGCTTCTCGCCCAGCGCCGCCGTGAACGCCTCCCCCAGCGTGATCGCCACGTCCTCGACGGTGTGGTGGTCGTCGATCTCCAGATCGCCGTCACAGTGGACGGTCAGGTCGAACAGGCCATGCGTCGCAAAGGAATCGAGCATGTGATCGAAGAAGCCAACGCCGGTGTCGACCGTCGACTCCCCGTCCCCGTCGACGTCGAGGGTCACCTCGATGTTGGTCTCGGCCGTCTCGCGCGTGACGGCTGCGGTGCGGTCGGTCATACGCTCACTCATTCGGGCCGGCTATTTGGCCGTTGTGACTGTTCGGCCCCCGACCGTTCACTCCACCCGTCACGAAAGGAACGTCAGACGACTGTCTGATGGGTGTTTATGGCCGATATTCGACGATCCATGTGTATGGTCGACACGAAAATTCAGGCGGTCGCGATGATGGTCATGCTCGCTGGCTTCCTGCTGTTCAACACGATGGAGACGGCCATCGTCGGCGCGCTGCTGGTCGCCGGTGGGGCCTACGCCATGATCCTCCCGAAGTTCATCCAGCCAGAGGGACCGGCGACGCGGTCCTCGCGGTAGGACCGACTGCGCCGTGTGCTGGTCATGGCCGGATCGATTAGCCACACCGGTAGCAGCGGCGTTCCGTGCCCGGTGTCGTCGACCGCGATGATTCTTCCCGACCGTCGCTTCATTCAACTGTCGTGCAGGTGTGCTTAAGGTGAACCCCCATCTACCAGCACGCGATGCGACGGAATCCGGGTGTGGGATCGCTGCTGTCGATCGTGCTCTTGGTCTCGGCAGTTCATGTCGGCTGGTCCGCATTGGGTCTCTACAGCATGGAGTGTTATCTGGCCGTCGAGACCGCCGACGAGGTGCCTGCCGAGGCATCGATCATCGACAGCGAGGCGATCGACAATCCCGTCATTCGGGACGGTCTCGAAGGGGCACACACCGAGGCGGCTGGTGCCGATGACGGATACTTCGTCAGCACGAAGCGGCACGTACAAAACGCCGCCACTGACGAACTCCGCTCCTATCCGTCCTCCCCAGACAAGTACACGTGGTACGTCCGGTACGAGGGCCGGACGATGGCGGTGTCCTCGATCTGCCTGCTGTAAGCGTTCGGGCTGTCTGCTCAATCGGCAATCGACACGCCCGCTCGCTCCCGTTTTCGCTCTGCCACGCGGGCCACGAGCACGACCACGAGCGCAGCCACCAGCGGCACGAGCAGGAGTTGCATGGCGGCGCTGGTGTCAGCGCCGCTGATGACCCAGCCCATGATCGCGGGGGTGATGCCGACACCGAGCGACGAGGAGATGGCCGAGATGGCGGTGACGGGACCGCTGTGCTGGGGGACGGCGTCGGTGGCATAGGAGACCAGCATCGGGAAGATGCCCGAGATGAGCGATCCCATGACGACGACGCCGAGCAGGAGTTCGACGCCCTCGGCGACGAAGAACGTCAGGGCGAAGGTCGGGAGCAGGAGGACGAGGATGCCCGCGAGGATCGTCAGGTAGCCCACGCGTTCGGAGAGGCGGCCGTAGACGAAGCGGCCGGGGACGTAGCCGGCGATCATCACCGACAGCGACAGCGACGAGATCGCGGCGGGAGACAGTCCCAGGCCCGCGACGCCGTCGGGGAGGACGCCGCC
>Ga0207771_101045_pt1 | contig 13308 bp, 8 predicted proteins | sample A23M2SouthBayCA_2_FD_187731 | JGI IMG/M metagenome (GOLD analysis project Ga0207771, IMG submission 187731) | Aerobic enrichment media microbial communities from Eden Landing Ponds, California, USA - A23 M2 (2) (SPAdes) | ecosystem: Environmental > Aquatic > Marine > Unclassified | place...
CGATCTGGGTGCCATCGTAGAAGAGCCGTGCAGTCGCCTCGTGGGCGTCGTTCGTCTCCACCACGATGTATTCCTCACCATCCGCGTTGACGGTGACGGTCCCGGACTGACTCGTGCCGTAGACGTCCCAGGCCACGGTCGCCGACTGATCGTTGCCGTTCCTGATCCGGAACCGCGCCAGGTCGTCCTCTTCGTCGGTACAGATCGCGGTCAGAGTGAGGTTACCCGGGTCGAACGGCTGCTCGTTGGGGTCGCCAAGATCACAGGTCGAAGGATTCTGCGCTTTCACCTCGATCTGGGTGCCATCGTAGAAGAGCCGTGCAGTCGCCTCGTGGGCGTCGTTCGTCTCCACCACGATGTATTCCTCACCATTCGCATCCACGGTGACTGACCCGGACTGACTCGTGCCGTAAACGTCCCAGTCGAGCGTGACTGCCTGGTCGTTGTCGTTCCTGACCCGAAACCGCGCCAGATCGTCCTGTTCGTCGGTGCAAATCGCCGTGAGGACGACGTCGTCGGGATTGACTGCTGGGGGCTCTTCAGTCGGCGCCTCAGTCTCCGTTTCCGCTGGCGCGTCGGTCTTGGTCTCCGTCTCCGTCTCGGTCTCCGTCTTCGTCTCAGTCTCCGTCTCGGTTTTCGTCTCAGTCTCGGTCTTTGGTTCTGCCGGCGCCTCGGTCTTCGTCTCAGTCTCAGTCTTCGTCTCCGTCTCGGTTTTCGTCTCAGTCTCGGTTTTCGTCTCAGTCTCGGTTTTCGTCTCAGTCTCGGTCTTCGTCTCAGTCTCGGTCTTCGTTTCCGCAGGCGCCTCGGTCTCAGTCTCAGTCTTCGTCTCCATCTCGGTCTCCGTCTCCGTCTTCGTCTCGGTCGGCGTCTCGACGGACTCCTCCTGGCAGTCGGCGATCAGCAGGTGTGCGGCGCCAGAATCGGTCACGTTCGTGGACGCGTCGTTGAAGGGCGCACCGACGGCGACGTCCAGGTCGCCGTCAGCGTTCACGTCGCCTGGGTCAGCGACCTCCCGGCCCGCTTCGTCGCCAGCGCCAGCACCGACGAACGTGGCGTTCGCGTCGGCGAGGTCGACCGCGTCCCCGAGATCTGACGATCCGGACACCACGTATGCCGCACCCGTGTCGGTAGCGGCGCCGTCGTGTCCCGGTGCGCCGACGAGCAGGTCGTCCACCTGGTCACAGGAGACGTCTCCGGAGCCCGCGGAACTGACCGCCCACCCCGCCTGATCGCCAGCAGCCGCGCCAGTGAGCGTCACGTCAGCGTCGGAGACGGGGAACGTGCCCGCAAGTTCCGGCGTCCCGAACAGGACGTAGGCCGCGCCGGCGTCCTGGGTCGATTCGTCCGCGTCGGTGTCCGGTGCACCGACGACCACGTCCGCGACGGTGTCGTTGTTCACGTCACCCGCGTCCGACACCGAGAAGCCGACCTGGTCGCCCGCCGCCTCCCCGGTGAGAGTCACGTCGGCGTCATCGAGGGTCGTCGACCCCTCCACCGGTCCCACGACGACGTAGGCAGCACCCGCGTCCGACTGGACGGGGTCCTCCCCGGCCTCCTCGGCCAGGGGATCCGTGACGTTGTAGCCGGGCGCGCCGACGACGACGTCCCCGACGCCGTCGTCGGTCACGTCACCCGCGTCCGAGACGGACCATCCCGCCAGACTGTGCGACGACGCTCCCTGGATGGTGGCGTCTGCCCCCTCGTCCAGATAGATCGTGCCGCCGTCGGCCAGCGTGGCGTTCGAGACGAGGAAGGCGGCACCGGGCGCCTCTCCCGTGCCGTTCCAGTGCGGTGCGCCGACGATCACGCCGGGTGCGTCGTCGACTGCGCTCGCGTTCGAGACTGCCCAGCCTGCGCGAGCGTCTGGACTCCCGATGAGAGTCGCGTTCGCGGCGGAAAGGTTCGTCAGCCCGGTGATGTCGGGCCCGCCGTAGACCACGTAGGCGGCACCGGCCCGTGACCCGTCGGCGTCACGAAGCGGTGCGCCGACGATCACGTCGTCGTACCCGTCACCGTTCAGGTCGCCGGCGGTCGAGACGGACCGCCCCGCCCACTCGCCGGGCGTCGCCCCGTAGAACGTCGCGTTCGCCTCGGTGACGTCGAACTCGCCTTCGTCGATGGGGCCATAGAACAGGTAGGCGGCTCCGGCGTTCGATCCACCCGTGTCGTTTCTCGGTGCGCCGACGAGGAAATCGGCCGCCCCGTCACCGTTCACGTCGCCCGCGGACGCGACGGCCGTGCCCGCGAGATCGATCCGGCTCGCGCCCCGGATCGTGACGGTTGCCTCCGTGAGATTTGTCTCCCCGCTGAAGCCACTCTCGGCTGTCGCCGTCTCTGCGCCGTCCACCTGTCCCTGGGTCCCCGGTCCGATCGCCCCCGCCACGAGCGTCGCGGCCACCACGACCCCCAGCAGGCCGATGGCGACCAGCACGACTCTCGTAGACACCGGTCGCCATTGCTGGTCCATGGTACCGATCCACGACCGTCGCACCCATTGTTAGACGCATCGATAGTCTGACAAGGTTTGCGAAATCCGAACTACAGCAATCCTACCGATTATCCTCTACGTAGACGGCCCGAATACTCCATTTTCGACGCCTCGACACTATTCACTATGATCCGGTGCACGGATACAGATATAATTGATTACATCATCGGTGGCCCGGTTTGGCGGCCAGGCGGACAGGAATGGCAGGCGTCAGTCGACCTGACGGTGCCGAAGACGGCGACAGTAGCGCTGGCCATACCGAGTCGCGTCTGCCGACGCGCCGGGACCCCATCGCGGGGGACGGGTACGCGCTCCGAAGACTAACTCACCGTCACCGCGTCAGCCGACTCACCGGACGCTGACAGCGTGATCGGTCGAGATGACAGCACTGAGACGCTCAGCCGTCCGTCTCGGTCGTCGACTCGGACTCGGTAAGGTTCTCCTCGGTGTCGGTAGACCCCTGTCCTGTCGTGGTCTCGGTATCGGCCGTCCCCGATTCGGTCGTGGGCGCAGCCGTCGTCTCGGGGGCCGCCTGGGCGGCCCCGACCTCGACGTCGTCGTAGCAGACGCCCTCGTCGACGGTGTCGGTCGCGAGCAGTCCCGGGGACGCACCCTGGAGTTCGACCCAGATCGTCGACGTCGCGACGTCGCTGACCTCGAAGGACTCGCTCACCACGCCGTCACTGGGGGTCGCGGTCAGCCGACGGCGGTCGTCGTCGATGGGCGACTGGACCTCGATCTCGACCGGCGCGGCGTGCCGACCCGTCAGGTGGTCGGCGCGCACCGACACGCGAACCGTCTGCCCGTCGACGCACTCCGTCGAGAGGGTGGTCGTCGGGCACTCCTTGACCGTCGTCGTGAAGCTCGACTGTCCGTTGACCGGCACTGTCCCGCCGTCCGGGCCCTCTGCAGTGACGGTGTACTCGCCCGGCGGCAGGGACGGCGACTGGTGCGACGGCGACGACGGCCCGCCGTGGGAGTCACCGGCAGCCACGGTGAACGTCTCGGTCCCGTCCGGCCCCGCGACGCTCACCTCGACCGCCTCGTCGGTGGGATTGAAGACGTAGTGGTCCGGGTCCTCGCAGGAGATCTGGACCTCGAGCGAAGCGTCCGTGGCAGCGGTTCCGTCGTTCTCCCCGTCCTCGGCAGGCGCGTCGGTCTCGGTCGGCGTCGCCGTCGCCGTGACCGCCAGTTCGCCGGACTGCTCCCCGGCCTCGGTGGCATCGGTGTCAGACGATCCCCCGTCCGCCGCTGCGGGCTCGTCGCCGGAGGCGTCCGTCGTCGCCTCCTCGGCGCTGGTCGTCGGTCCGTCCGTCGTCGGATCGGTCCCCGTGTCGTCGGACGCCGCGTCGACGGTATCGTCGGCGCCGGCCGTCGCGGCCGTCTCGTTGCTGTCGTCGGCGCCGGCTGTCGCGTCCCTCTCCTCGGTCGTGGTCGGTTCGTCGTCGGACGCGTCGTCGGCCACAGCCGCCGACGATCCACCGGCGCTCGCGGCACCGGACGCCGCCTCGACCGATTCGGCTGCGGAGTCCGACGCGGCTGCCGAGTCGGAGGTCGGCGCGGTGACGTCGGGGCAGTCCACGCTGTCGAGGACGACCCCGCCCGCGACGCCTTCGTCGGTCTCGCCGCCGGGTGCACCGACTGCGAGCGCGGCGGCAGTCGCGTTGGACCCGTTCCCGAGCGCGACGGCACTCCCCGTGCGAGTGGCGGCGCCCTCCCCGGAGATGGTCGCGTTGGCGTCGGTGGCTGACACCGGTCCGGCGAGCGACCCGTTGGCGGTGAAGGCGTAGACTGAACCCGCGTCTTCGTCCGGTGCGTCGGCGCCAGGGGCACCGACCGCGAGCGTGCGACACGGAGTCTCGGTCGCCGCGACGGCCCAGCCGAGGCGGTCCCCGCTCGCCGCGCCTGCGACGGTCACGTTCGCGTCCGTCAGCGAGCGGTCCCCGTCGAGGCCCTCGGCACCGAAGACGACGTACGCTGCGCCCGCGTTCTGACCGTCCCCGTCCGCGAGGGGCGCGCCCACGAGCACGTCGGCGACGCCGTCGTCGTTCACGTCGCCGGCGTCCGCGAGGGCGTAGCCAGCGCGGTCGCCCGCCGCCGCGCCGCGGAGGTGCAGTGCCGCGTCGCCCAGTCCCTGTCGACCTTCGATGGGACCGGCCACGACGTATGCCGCACCGGCGGCCGGCGCGTCGGTGGCGTTCGCCGACCGGGCGCCGACGAGCACGTCGCCACTCCCGTCGCCGGTCACGTCGCCAGCGGGCGAGACGGCCCACCCGGCGCCGTCCCCGGCCGACTCGCCCACGAGTCGCGCGTCTGCTCCGTCGGCGAGCGAGACGGTCGAGTTGGTCGCGAGCGTCTCGTTCGAGACCAGAAAGGCGGCGCCGGCGTTCTGCCCGTCGGCGTCCCAGCGGGGAGCGCCGACGACGACGCCGGCCTGCGTCCCGGCGGCGTCGGCAGCCCGCGAGACGGCCCACCCCGCGTGGTCGCCGTCGGTCCCGTCGAGGCGGACGGCCGCCGACGTGAGGTTCTGTTCCGCGGGCAAGGACTCGCCGCCGGACACGACGTATGCAGCACCGGCGTCTGACCCGCCGCCGTCCTGGAACGGCGCCCCGACGACGAGGTCGGCGTGCCCGTCACCGTCCAGATCGCCAGCGCCCGAGACCGCGTGGCCGGCGCGGTCGCCGGCGCTCGCACCGAGTAGCGTCACGTTGGCCGCTGCGGGCTGGACGTCACCGGGGTCGACGGGGCCGTAGAACAGGTACGCCGCGCCGGCGTCCTCACGGTCGTCCACGTCCGTCCCGGGTGCGCCGACCAGGAGATCCGCTGTCCCGTCACCGTCGACGTCGCCGACCCAGGAGACTGCCCAGCCGACCGACGCGTTCTCGGCCACGCGCGGGAAGCGCGCGTCCGCGGTGGCCCCCGACGCGCCACGCGCCGCAGTATCCGTCTGGTTACTCGGCGGGCCGTCCCCCGATACTTGTGGTGCGTCGTCGCCCCCGATCGCCGCGACCACGACGGCACTCGCCGTCGCGAGCAACACCACGAGCAGGAGAAGTAGGATCTGTTTACGAACACCGTCGCCACGCCTCCGGTCACCTCGTGCCATGCGTAGCGGGCAGGTCCACGATGCCCGTCTATAGTTAGCCGGTTCGATACGGAGAGTATAGCCATCGTACGTAGCAATATCGTCACCTTGTGGACGCACCGGGGCGCCGCCCGGCCAGTACGTGTGGTGGAGACCGTCGTGAGACTGGATCGATCCGGTTCGTCCCCGTGGGCTGTCGCGGTCGGGTCCCCGCTGGCCCGCAACCCCCTAGTCGTCCACGAATCGCAGGTCCGACCCGACCTGGCGAATCCGGGAGAGCAGGTCGTCGGTCTCCGCCCCCGCCTCGCCGACCAGGGTAAAGTGACCCATCTTCCGGAGGTCGTAGACCTCGCGCTTGCCGTACCAGTGCAGCGCACAGCGGTCCGTGGCGAGGATCGACTCGACCCCCGCCAGGGCCACCGGCTGGCGCTGGGCGACGTCGCCGAGGACGTTCTTCGAGACCGTCGGCGCGCGCCGCTCGGTGCTCCCGAGGGGCCGGCCCGTCACCGCCCGGAGGTGCTGTGCGAACTGCGAGGTGTGACAGCCCTCGATCGTCCAGTGTCCGGAGTTGTGGGGCCGCGGCGCGATCTCGTTGAGGAGGATCTCGTCGTCGGGGCTCTGGAACAGTTCGATGCCGAAGACGCCGCGACCGTCCAGCACGTCCAGGACGTCGCGCGCCACCGCGCGGGCTCGGTCGCGGACGGCTGGCTCCGCACGCGCCGGCGACGCCGTCTCCCGGAGAATCTCTGCCTCGTGGATCGTCTCCGTCACGGGGAAGGTGTCCCGCTCGCCGTCCCCGACGCACCCCATCACCGCGAGTTCCCGCTGGAAGTCGACGAAGGCCTCGGCCATGGCCGGCCCGTCGATGACGTCGACGGCCGACTCGACGTCCTCGGGGCTCTCGACGGGCACGTTCCCGCGGCCGTCGTAGCCGCCCTCGCGGGCCTTGAGCATCATCGGATAGCCGAGGTCGTCGCCGGCGTCCCGGAGGTCGGCGGCCGAGTCGACGGCCCGGAACTCGGGGACCGGGACGCCGGCGTCCGCGAGCGTTCGCTTCTGGACCAGTTTGTCCTGGATGGTGCGCAGCGTGGCCGGGTCCGGGTGGACCGGCGTCCCGGTGGCGTCACTCGCTCGCTCCAGCGCGTCGGGGTCGGCCAGTTCGATCTCGTACGTCAGGTAGTCCGACCGCTCGGCGAGGGCCAGCAGCGTCTCCTCGTCGTCGAAGTCACCCACGAGCTGGTCGCGGACGACCGGCGCAGCGGGGGCGTCCGGCGTCGGGTCCGAGACGACCAGTTCGATCCCCAGCGGGCCGGCGGCCTCGCCCAGCATCCGACCGAGCTGGCCGCCACCCACGACGCCGACGGTCTCTCCCGGACTCGTCTGGATCATGCCGCCGGCTTTTCGAGCGACCCGCATAAGGATTGCTTCACGTTATTGCACGCTCGCTGTCACGAGCCTAGTGCCCCTCGAACTCGGGCGCCCTGTCTTCGAAGAAAGCCCGCACGCCCTCGGCGTGGTCGTCGGTGTCGAAGACGACACCCTGCGCGAGCGCCTCGTCGTGGATCGCCTCCTGGAGGGACTTGTCGAGGCCGTCCTGCAGGAGGCGCTTCGAGTGCCGGAGGGCCACGGTCGGGCCGGCGGCGATCTCGGCGGCCAGGGCCGCGACCTCGTCGTCGAAGGCCGCGTCGGCGTAGACGTGATTGAACAGCCCGAGGTCGGCGGCCCGCTCGGGGTCGCACACCTCGCCGGTGAAGACCAGTTCCTTGGCGACGTTCAGCCCGACCACGCGCGGGAGGAGGTAGGAGGTCCCACCGTCGACGCTCAGCCCCACCTGGTCGAAGACGAAGCCGATCGCGGCCGACTCGCTGGCGAGCACCACGTCACAGGCGATGGCGAGGGTCGCGCCGGCGCCGACGGCCGGGCCGTCCACCGCCGCGACGGTCGGGTAGGGGCACGTGACGAGCCGGGCCATCGCCGCACCAAGTCCACGTTCGATGCGTCGCGCAGACTCGTCCAGACTGTCGTCGCTCTCCAGGTTCTCCTGCAGGTGCTGGACGTCACCGCCCGCCGAGAACGCGCCGCCGGCGCCCCGGAGGACGACGCAGCGAACGTCGTCCCGGTCCGCCAGGTCCGCGAGGTGGGCGTCCAGTTCGACCGCGACGTCGCCCGTGAGTGGGTTCATGCGGTCGGGTCGATTCATCGTCAGCGTGGCGACGCCGTCCGCGACCTCGAGCAGGACCGCGTCGCTCATTCGGCCGTCACCTCGGTATCGCGTCTCATGGCCCCTGCTTCGTGGGGCGGCCCCCTAAACGCTGGCCAGGACGAGCCGCGCACACCGACAGCGTTGAATCCCCGCCGGCCGAACAGCCCGCCCATGTCGGAGTCAGAGGCCGCGGCCAACGGGATCCACGCCCGCTACGACGTGACCGACACCGAGCGGATCCTCTCGTTCGAACGGGACGGGCGGACGGCGGCCATTGCGCAGAACCGGGAGGGGTACGCCATGCTGAAAGTCCGGCCCTCGGCCGACGGCGACGAATTGGAGCGCTACTACGGGTTCGACATGGCGCTCGACCACGCCGCCGAACTCCTCGACGTCGCCCCCGACGACCTCCCCGTCCCCGACCCGGCCGAGGACATGGGGATGTGACGGTCGGCCCGGGGACTCACAGCGCGGTGAACAGGACGGCCGGAACGACGAACAACAGGACGAACAGTCCCAGGAGGATCGCGCCGTAGCCGACGAGCGTCGCTCCGGCGGTGACCCACGCCGGGTGGTCGAATGTACCGAGCGGACTCTCCATGGTCGAGCGTGCCCGGCCGTCCCCTTAAATCGTGGCGCTCACCGTGGCTCAGTGGCGAGAACAGTCGAGCGAAAACGGGTGGCGCTCCCTACGCGAAGGTCCGCGAGACGTCCTCGTCTTCGTCCTCGGCCTCGATTTTCGCGTGGGCCTCGGTGAAGTCTTCCATCCGGACCTCGGTGCGGTCGTCGCGGATGGCGAACATCCCGGCCTCGGTGCAGATGGCCTTGATGTCGGCGCCGGAGGCCTCGGTGGCCATGGCGGCCAGCGCTTCGAAGTCCACGTCGTCCGCGACGCTCATGTCGCGGGTGTGGATCCGGAAGATCTGCTCGCGACCGGCCTCGTCGGGCTTTGGCACCTCGATCAGGCGGTCGAAGCGGCCCGGCCGGAGGATGGCGCGGTCGAGCATGTCGAAGCGGTTCGTCGCCGCGATGATGCGAATCTCGCCGCGGTCCTCGAAGCCGTCCATCTCAGAGAGCAGTTGCATCATCGTCCGCTGGACCTCGGCGTCGCCGGAGGTCTTCGACTCGGTCCGCTTGGCCGCGATGGCGTCGATCTCGTCGATGAAGATGACCGCCGGCTCGTGCTGACGGGCCAGGTCGAAGAGGTCCCGGACCAGCTTCGCCCCCTCGCCGATGAACTTGTGGACGAGTTCGGAGCCGGCCATCTTGATGAAGGTCGCGTCGGTCTGGTTGGCGACGGCCTTCGCGAGCATGGTCTTGCCCGTCCCCGGCGGGCCGTGGAGCAGGACGCCAGACGGCGGGTCGATGCCGACCTCGACGAACATGTCGGGGTTCTCCAGTGGCATCTCGACGGTCTCGCGGACCTCGTCCATCTGCTCCTGGATGCCGCCGATGTCCGCGTACGTCACCTCGGGGCTCTCCTCGACCTCCATGACCCGGGCGCGGACGTCGGTCTCGTCGTCGAGGGTCTTGACGATGGAGAGGGAGTTGTTGACGGCGACCCGGGAGTCCGGTTCGATGTCGTCCCGCATCTCCTCGGTGACCTCGGTCAGGGCCTCCTGGTTGTTCCCGTGCTGCTTGATGATGACGCCCTCGCCGGTCAGTTCCTGGACCGTCGCCACGAACAGCGGGGACTGCTTGAGCTTCTTGTTCTCGTGAGTCAGCCGCTCCAGCTTCTGCTGGTACTTGTTGTTCTCGGCGTTGGCGTCGAGGAGCTTGTCGCGCATCTCCTCGTTTTGGGCCTCTAGCACCTCGAGCCGTTCCTCGAGGGATTCGATCTTGTCCTGCTGGGACGCGTCGTCGTCGTATGGCAGATCGACGTCGTCCACAGTGTCAGTCATTACCCCTTGCTAGCGCGCAGGCCAATAAGAGGTTTCGGGTACCACCCACGCCTTGTGAGGCGAGGCCGCTGGACCGCGTTCGCCGGCATTCGAGCGGGTGCGGAGGCCCCGGTCCTCGGGGCGGCGTCGGGAGGCAACCGTTGCCGTTAGATGTGCCATAGTTATACTTCGATATGGGAAATATTATTATCCTGTATCTCGCATCGTGAGACACGATGAGCACGTCCGAGACTGCGACCGTCGAGGGAGGGAGCCCGGGCTGGGAGGCCGTCAGGGACCTGCCGCCGAGTGCGAAACTCGTGGCGAAGGTCCTCGAGTACGACGGCGGCGCGACCCAGAGCCAGCTCGCCGAGGAGACGCTGCTGCCGGCCCGGACGGTCAGGTACGCCCTCACGCGACTGGAGGAGGTCGGCGTCGTCGACTCGCGCTTCTCCTTCACCGACGCCCGGAAGCGAATCTACACCCTCACCATCGAGTGAGCGCCGGGCGGCTCCTCCCACGTCGCGTCATTACTTCCACCGGGGACTGCGAACCCATTTAGGGGCTCGTGAACAATCCCGGCCCAGATGACGCGGGTGATCCACACGGGCGACACCCACCTCGGGTACCAGCAGTACCACGTGCCCGAGCGCCGCGAGGACTTCCTCGACGCCTTCCGCCAGGTCGTCGAGGACGCCGTCGAGGACGACGTGGACGCCGTCGTCCACGCCGGTGACCTGTTCCACGACCGCCGACCGACGCTGCCCGACATCATGGGCGCCCTCGACGTCCTCCGCACGCTGGCCGACGCCGACGTCCCCTTCCTGGCCGTCGTGGGCAACCACGAGACCAAGCGCGACGCCCAGTGGCTCGACCTCTTCGAGTCGCTCGGCCTGGCGACGCGTCTGGGCGGCGACCCGGTCACCGTCGACGAGACCGCCTTCTACGGCCTGGACTTCGTCCCACGGGCCGAGCGTGCCGACCTGGAGCTCGATCTGACGCCCCACGACGCCGACCACGCCGCACTCGTGACCCACGGCCTCTTCGAGCCCTTCGACCTCGGCGACTGGGACGTCCGCGACCTCCTGGACGCGACGGACGTCACCGTCGACGCCGTCCTGCTCGGGGACAACCACGACCCCGGAACCAGGCGGGTCGAAGAGCCCTCCGAGACCTGGGTCACGTACTGCGGATCGACCGAGCGCGCGAGCGCGGACGAGCGCGAGGACCGCGGGTACAACGTCGTCACCTTCGACGGCGACGTCGACGTTCGCCGGCGCGGCCTTGAGACGCGGGAGTTCGTCTTCGTCGACGTGGAACTCGGGCCCGGCGAGGGCGTCGACCGCGTCCGCGAGCGCGTCGGACAGCACGACCTCGCGGACGCCGTCGTGATCGTGAGCGTCGACGGCGACGGGGAGCCGATCGCTCCGGCCACCGTCGAGTCGTTCGCCCACGACCGAGGCGCACTCGTCGCACGGGTGACAGACCACCGGGAGTTCGCCGACGAGGCCGAGGTCGAGGTCAGCTTCGCAGATCCCGACGAGGCAGTCCGCGAGCGCGTCCGCGACCTCGGCCTGAGCCGGGCCGCCCGCGAGATCGACGAGACGGTCCGCGAGAGCAAGGTCGCCGACTCCAACGTCGACGACGCCGTCGAGGACCGCGTCCGCGACCTCGTGGACGGCGGCGACCCCGAGGCGTTCCGGCGGGCGCCAGCGGCCACAGAGGAGTCCGGGGCCGACGCCAGCGGCGCGACCGGGGAGACCACTCCGGAGCCCACGACCGACGACGGTCCGGTCGAACGGGACGACCAGTCCCCAGGCCCCTCGTCCGACGGCGAGAGCGACGGGGAGGACGCGGAGCGCCCGTCTGCTGCCGCCAGCGGCCAGGACGAGTCCGAGCCGGCCGACACCGACGACCCCGAGGACCAGTCCACGATGGAGGAGTACCTGTGAGGTTCGAGCGCCTGCGCCTCGAGGATTTCAAGTGCTTCGGGGAGGTCGACCTGTCCCTCCACCCCGGCGTGACGGTCATCCACGGCCTGAACGGCAGCGGGAAGTCCTCGCTGCTCGAGGCCTGCTTCTTCGCCCTCTACGGGACCAGCGCGCTCGAACGCACCCTGGACGAGGTGGTGACCATCGGCGAGGAGGAGTCGACGGTCGAACTGTGGTTCACCCACGACGGTGGTGAGTACCACGTCAAACGGCGCGTCCGGGTCCGCGACGAGCGGGCAGTGACGGCCGAGGCGGTCCTGGAGGGGCCGGACGGGACCTTCGAGGGCGCTCGCGAGGTCCGGGCCTGCGTGAGCGAGCTCTTGCGGATGGACGCGGCGGCCTTCGTCAACTGCGCGTACGTCCGTCAGGGTGAGGTCAACAAGCTCATCAACGCGACGCCGAGCGAGCGCCAGGACGTGCTCGACGACCTCCTCCAGCTCGGGGTGCTGGAGGACTACCGCGAGCGTGCCAGCGACGCCCGCGTCGGGGTCGGACGCGTCCGCGACGAGACGCAGGGCGCCCTGGCAGACGTCGAAGACCAGATTGCCGAGAAGGAGGACGCCGACCTCCACGCCCAGCGCAACGAGCTCCAGTCCGAGTTGAACCAGGTGAGCGAGCAGATCGACAACTACGAGGCACAGCGCGAGGCCGCCGTCGAGACGCGGGACGACGCCGAGCGCGTCCTCGAAGAACACGAGGAGAAACGCGAGGAACTGGAGTCCCTGGAGGCGGAGATTGCCGATCTCCGGGCGGCCATCGAGACGACCGAGCGCGAGCGCGAGGACCTCGCCGAGGAGATTCAGGAGCTCGAGGACGAGCGCGAGGATCGCCGCGCCGAGCGCGACGACCACCTCGCCGGGACCGACCTCGACGCCGCGGACCCTGCGGCCATCGAGGCGCGTCGCGAGGAACTGGCCGACGAGCGCGAGGACACCAGGGAGGCCATCACCGAACTGAGCGTCGAAAAGCAAGAGCACGAGAGCGAGGCCGCGTCCCTCCGCGAGGACGCCGCCGACCTGGAAGACCGGGCCGACGCCAAGCGCGAGGAGGCCGACGACCTGGCCGAGGCCATCGCGGATGACCGCGAGTCCCTGGACGCCAAGCGCGAGGAGCTCGCCGACCTGGAGGCGGAGATCGCGGAGCGCCGCGCCACGTTCGAGGACGCGCCGATCGCGGTCGACGAGGCGCACGACCACCACGACGCGGCCAGCGAGGCCGTCTCGGAACAGCGCGAGACCGTCGCAGAGCTCCGCTCGACGGTCGAGAGCGAGCAGGAGGCACTCGCGGAGGCGCGTGCGCTCCGCGACGCGGGCAAGTGCCCCGAGTGCGGCCAGGACGTCGACGGATCGCCCCACGTCGACACCATCGAGGACGACGAGGCGCGACTCGCAGACCTGGAGGCGGACCTCGACGCGGCGGAGGCGGACCTCGAAGCGTGTCAGGAGCGGGCGGAGCGCGCGGCGGACCTGGCGTCGGTCGCCGACGAGATCCAGCGCCTCTCGGACCGCCGCGACAGTGTCCAGCAGCTCGTCGAGGAGCGCGAGCGCGGCCTCACCGAGCGCGAGGAGCGCGTCGAGCGCCTGCGATCCGAGGCAGCGGACCTGTCGGACCAGGCCGAGGCGGAACGGGCGGCCGCGGCGGAGGCGGCCGACGCCGCCGAG
>Ga0207771_101054_pt1 | contig 13219 bp, 10 predicted proteins | sample A23M2SouthBayCA_2_FD_187731 | JGI IMG/M metagenome (GOLD analysis project Ga0207771, IMG submission 187731) | Aerobic enrichment media microbial communities from Eden Landing Ponds, California, USA - A23 M2 (2) (SPAdes) | ecosystem: Environmental > Aquatic > Marine > Unclassified | place...
GAGCCATTCCCACGTCTCCCCGCGGTCGGTGCTCCGGTAGAGTCCGCGGTTCGAGAGGACGACGAACCGCCCCGGCCCGTCCGCCCGGACGACGGCTCGGTAGCAGCCGTCGCCGGCCGGCAGGTCGTCTACCCGGCTCCATTCGTCGCCCGCGTTCCGGTACACCGAGGCGACGCCGCGGCGGTGTGCGTGGCTCGCCGACCGAGCCGACGAGAGAACGCGCACCGCGGAATCGGCGGGGCCGACCGCGACGCTCCAGCAGTAGCGCTCGTCGAGTCCGGCCTGCGGATACGTCCACGAGTCGCCGCCGTCGGTCGACTCGGCGTAGCCGTCGCCGGCAGCACAGTAGAGCCGTCCCGACTCGTGGGCGACGAGTTCGTGCGTGTCGCGGCGCGCGCCGGGGACCCGGTCGAGCCACGTCTCGCCCCCGTCATCGGTGCGGACGAGCGCGCCCGCTTCGACGGCGACGTACCAGCGCCGCTCGCGGGTCGGGTCAGGTTCGAGCCACCGGACGTGGTGCGTCTCGGGTCGGGGCGGGAACGACCACTCGTCGCTCGACGGGAGCGTCGTCAGGTCGGGGAGCCGTGCCCACGTCTCGCCGTCGTCGCTGCGGTAGACGGCGCTCGGCTCGGTGCCGAGCCACCACTCGTCCGTCCGGGGGTCGCTGGCGACGGCGGTGACGTGCCCCTCGAAACGCCGTCGGACGGTCCCGTCCGCAAGTTCGTAGAGGCCGTCAGTCGTCCCGACGAGCGCGGTCGTCCCCTCGGGGCCGGACGCGAGACAGGTGATGTCGTCGAGTTCGGTTTCGCGGACCCGGCCGTCGTCGACGGCGAGCACGCGGTCGGGGAACGCGGCGAGCATCGGCTCAGTCGCCGCCGAGGAGCCGCCGGAGGGCGAGGACCACGACGAGCGCGACGGCGACGACCGCGACCGTGCGTAGCCCCTCGTCGTCGTCGGAGAGTTCGGGGAGCTCCTCGCCGGCGGCCGTCACGTCCTCGGAGTCGCCCTCCGAGACGGCTTCCACTTCGACGGCCGTGGCGTCCCCGTCGGCTTCATCATCGTCGGCTTCGTCATCGTTGGATTCGTCGTCCGGTTCGTCGACCGCGCCGGCCTCGTCGACCGCCTCGACCTCGACCGTGTCGTCCGGCTCCGCGTCGCCGGTTTCGGGTTCGCCGGACTCCTGACCGGTCGTCTCCTCGTCGTCGACCTCGCCGTCGTCCGACCCTTCGTCGGTCGGGTCCGACTCCGCTTCGGCGTCCTCCGACGCCGCGGCAGCCTGTTCTGCCTCCCACGCGTCGAGTTCGTCCTCGCGTTCGGGGAGCCACCAGACGACGTTGTTCCCTTCCGTCGTCCGTTCGAGCAGGTCGTCGTCCGCGAGCCGCTGGAGCCGCGTCCGGGTCGTCCCCCGGGTGACGGGGAGGTGGCCCGAGACCTCCGTCGTCGTCATCCGCGGGGCGTCGTTCGAGCGCAGCACGTCGAGGATGGTCTCGTCGTCGACGGATGTGGACATACCCGAACGAACGGCTCGCCGGAAGTTAAGGCTACCCGACTGACCGAGGGTTCAAGTACGGAAACGCGGCCACGGGCGGTGTGCGCCCACCGATGGCCCGGCGCGTCGAGCGGGAGCGCGACACCGCGCGTCGGGGAACGGGGCACGGTGTCGCCTGTCCGCTATCCGGGCGCCGCGAGCGAGCGCTCCGTCCTGCTCGTCGCGCTCGGGACCCGACTCAGTCGTCCGCCGCGGGCGCCTCCGTCCCCTCACTCTGCTTCAGCCGGTGGCGCCGGCTGTCGGAGCGTGGCCCCTCCGCGTCGACGGCCGGCAGCAGGTCCCGGAGGTAGCGACCGGTGTGGGAGGCGTCGACCGCTGCCACCTGCTCCGGCGTCCCCTCGGCGACGAGCTCGCCGCCGTGTTCGCCGCCCTCGGGGCCGAGGTCGATGATGTGGTCCGCGTTCTTCACGAGGTCGAGCTCGTGTTCGACGACCGCGACGGTGTTGCCGTCGTCGGTGAGCCGCTGGAGCACCTCGATGAGCTTCCGCTCGTCCGCGGGGTGGAGCCCGGTCGTCGGCTCGTCGAGCAGGTACAGCGCGTCGCCGGAGTCCTTCTTACCGAGCTCCTCGGCGAGCTTCACGCGCTGTGCCTCGCCGCCCGACAGCGTCGTCGACGGCTGGCCGAGCCGCATGTAGCCGAGGCCGACGTCCTTCAGGAGCTGCAGCCGGCGGCGGAGTCCGGAGTGCGACTCGAAGAAGTCGTACGCCTCGTCGACCTCCATGTCGAGCACGTCGGAGATGGTCGCGCCCTTGTACTCGACCTGGAGCGTTTCGTCGTTGTAGCGGGCGCCGTCACACTCCTCGCAGGGGACGTAGACGTCCGACAGGAAGTTCATGTCGATCTTGACGGTCCCCTGGCCGCCGCAGGCCTCACACCGGCCACCTTTCACGTTGAACGAGAAGCGGCCCTTCTCGTAGCCGCGCTGCTTGGCGAGCTTCGTCTCCGCGAACAGCTCCCGGATGTGGTCGAAGACGCCGGTGTACGTCGCCGGGTTCGAGCGCGGGGTTCGGCCGATGGGCGACTGGTCGATGAGCCGCACCGTTTCGATCTCGTCGATCCCCTCGATGTCGTCGTGCTCGCCGGGGTAGACGTCGCTGTCGTTCATCCGCTTGCGCAGCCCTTTGTAGAGCACCTCGTGGAGCAGCGTCGACTTCCCGGAGCCGGAGACGCCCGTGATGGCGGTGAAACAGCCGAGCGGGAAGGGGACGTCGAGGTCCTTGAGGTTGTGCTGGCGGGCGCCGCGGACGGTAAGATAGCCGTCGGGATCACGCCGCTCGTCCGGCACGGGAATGGCCTCCCGGCCGGCGAGATAGTCGCCCGTCGTGGACGCCTCGGTGGCGATGATCTCCTCGACGTCGCCCTGTGCGACGATCTCGCCGCCGCGTTTCCCCGGACCTGGCCCCATGTCGATGACGTTGTCGGCGCGCCACATCGTCTCCTCGTCGTGCTCGACGACGAGCAGCGTGTTTCCGAGGTCGCGGAGCCCCTCCAGCGTGTCGAGCAGCTTGTCGTTGTCGCGCTGGTGGAGACCGATGGACGGCTCGTCGAGGACGTACAGCACGCCGACGAGCCCGGAGCCGACCTGCGTGGCGAGCCGGATGCGCTGGCTCTCGCCGCCCGACAGCGTCGATGCCTCGCGGTCGAGCGTGAGGTACTCCAGTCCGACCTCCTCCATGAAGCCGAGCCGCGCCCGAATCTCCTTGAATATCTCCTCGGCGATGGTGCGGTCGCGTTCCGACAGCGCCGCCTCCAGCCCCTCGAAGTGGGCCAAAGCGTCGCCGATCGACATCCGGTTCACCTCGGTGATGGCGGTGCCGGCGACGAACACGGCCCGCGACTCCGGTCGGAGCCGCGTCCCCTCGCAGGCGGGACACGTCGTCGTCGCCATGTACTTCTCGATGTGGTCGCGGGTGCTGTCGGAGTCCGTCTCGATGTAGCGGCGGTCGAGGTTCGGGATCACGCCCTCGAACCGCTTCTCCTTCCGGCGGGTGCCGTTCTTCGTCCGCCGCTCGAAGACCACCTCCTCGTCGGTGCCGTAGAGGAACGCCTCCTGCACGTCGGCGTCGAGCTCCGCGAACGGCGTCTCGACGCTCACGCCGAAGTGGGCGGCGACGGAGTCGAGCCGCGTCCGGTAGTACGACCGGCCGTACGACCACGGCTCGAACACGTCCTTGATCGGCTTCGACGGGTCGGTGACGACCAGCTCTTCGTCCACCTCCTTCGTCTCGCCGATTCCCTCACACTCCGGACAGGCACCGTGCGGGCTGTTGAACGAGAAGGAACGAGTCTCGATCTCGGGGAGATCGATGCCGCAGTGCGTGCAGGCGAGCTCCTCCGAGAAGGTGACGACGAGCCGGTCGTCCGTCTCACCGGCGAGGTCACCGGTCGAGCGCGTCTCCGTGCCGAGGTCGATGTCCTCGGGGGGGTCGGGAAGGATGACCTTCAGCGCGCCGTCGGCCTCCTCGAGGGCCGTCTCGACGGAGTCGGTGATCCGCGAGCGCGCCTCCTCGGTCGCCCGCACGCGGTCGACGACCACGTCGACGGTGTGGTTGTAGTTCTCGTCGAGTTCGGGGCGCTCGGTCGTGAGGTCGTACGGCTCGCCGTCGACCTCGACGCGGGCGTAGCCGTCGCTCACGAGCTCGTCGAACAGGTCCTCGAAGGCCCCCTTCTGGTCGCGAACGACCGGCGCTGCAAGCTTCAGCCGCGTCCCCTCCGGGAGGTCGAGCACGCGCGACACCATGTTCTGTGCCGACTGTTCGCCCACCTCACGGCCACACTCCGGGCAGTGTGGCGTCCCGACGCGGGCGTACAGCAGTCGCAGGTAGTCGTGGAGTTCAGTGACCGTCCCGACCGTCGACCGCGGGTTGTTGGCGGCGTTCTTCTGATCGATGGAAATGGCCGGCGACAGCCCCTCGACGTTCTCTACCTGCGGTTTGTCCATCTGTCCGAGAAAGTTCCGGGCGTACGCGGACAGCGACTCGATGTAGCGGCGCTGCCCCTCGGCGTAAATCGTCTCGAACGCGAGCGAGGATTTCCCCGACCCGGAGAGGCCGGTGACGACGGTGAACTCCTCCCGCGGGACCCGGACGTCGACGTCCTTGAGGTTGTGTTCCTCGGCCCCCCGGACCTCGATGTACTCCTTGCTCATCTGGTTCGTTCGAGGGGTGGACGACCCGAAACCCTGTCGGTCGCTCGCAGGTTCAGCTCCCGTTCGGTCCGACCGATCCCGGCGTCCGGTCGTCCCCGTGCTCCTGAAACCCGATAGGACTAATCCCGACCGACCACAGCACCGGGTATGAGCGACGACGAGAAGCCGCCGGAGTTCGACCTCGACCAGCGCGCGTGGGGACTCGCCGAGGCTGCCGACGCCGAGGTGGAGTCACTCACCGTCGGTGAGCTCGACGCCGAGCGCGACGACCCGGGAACGGTCGTTCTGGACGTGCGGGACATTCGCGAGCGGTGGATCGAGGGCGCCATCCCGGACGACTACCACGCCCCCCGTGGGATGGTGGAGTTCTGGGCGGACCCGGAGACCGAGTACTACAAGGACTTCTTCCATCCCGACACCCGCTACGTCTGCTACTGTAACGAGGGCGGCCGGTCGGCGCTGGTCGCGAAGCGGCTCGAGGAGATGGGCTTCTCCGACGTGGCCCACCTCGAAGGTGGGTTCACCGCGTGGCAGGACGCCGACATGGTGACGGTCGCCGTCGAGCAGCGCGACTACGCCGACCGGTAGCCGACGAGTCGGCGTCGCGCCGCCGGCCCGGAGACTTATCGGGAAGGCCGATGCAGACGGGAGTATGTCCTCGTACGACATCAGCGGTATCGAGCTCACCGGCGACCGCTACACGGTGATACAGTCGCTGATACGGAACAAGTACCGCGCCGAGGACGCCGACGGGAACGTCGTCCTCCGCGGGAAACAGAAGATGTTCAAGCTGAAAGAGGAGTTCCCCTTCACCGACGGCGACGGTCGGGACGTGTTCACGGTGAAAGCCGGCGGCATCATCGACGTGGCCGGCGATTACGTGCTTTCGGACGCCCAGACGGGCGAGGACCTCGTCATCCTCGACAACGACTACTCCATCTTTCAGGACACCTGGACGGTCCGCGACGCGGACGACGAGCGGGCGCTGGCAAAGATCGACTCCCGTGGGGCGTTGACCACCATCGCACGCAACGTCCTCCCGTTCGGCTATCTCATCCCGCACAAGTACGAGATAACCGACACGGATGGCGACCACGTCGGGACCATCGAGGGGAAGTTCTCGCTGCGCGACATCTACGAGATAACCATCGACGACGCGAGCGACGTGCCGAAGGAGCCGGTCGTCGCCGCCGCGATGGTCATCGACGCGATCCAAGGGAACTGAGCCGCGGTCGGCGGACGAGCGGTGCGTCGTACGTGCCGCGACTGCGGCCCCTCCGCGTGTCACTCTCACACCTGATTCCCGCCGCATTCGGCCGAAAACGACAACTCTCATACGGCCTGACCGGGTAGTCAGGATATCTCGGTTCGCGTCCCCAATCCGGTCCGGTTCGTGGTCCTCGCCGTCGGCCTGCTTCTGGCACGCGTCGGCGTCGTCGACGAGCGGCGCGTCCGCCGGACGACGGACCTCGCGTGGCCGCGGGTCGTCACCGGCATCGCCCGGATGTCGAAGAACGCCGTCGACGTGGCGATGGTCGGCATCGTGCTCGGTTCGGCCGGCATCGCCGGCGTCGGCTTCGCCGGCCCCTACTGGGGCATCGCGTTCGCGCTCGGTGGCGGGCTCGCGGCCGGCACTATCGCGCTCGTCTCACAGCATTTCGGCGCCGACACCGAGGAGGGGGTCGGCCAGGCGGTCCGCTCTTCGGTGCTCGTCGTCGTCGCCGTCACGCTCCCGATGGTCGCCGTGCTCGCGACGTTCGCCGAGCCGCTCATCGCGCTCGTGAGCAGCAACACCGCCGCCGTGGCCATCGGCGGGGATTACCTCCGTGTCGTCGCCTTCGGCGTCCCCTTCGCCGCCCTGAACCTCGTCGGCTCGCGTGTGTACATCGGCGTTGACGACGCCTGGACGCCGATGGCGGTCCGCGGCGGCGGTGCCCTGTTGAACATCGGACTCAACGCGTTGTTCATCTTCGGCTTCGGGATGGGTGCCGTCGGCGCGGCGACGGGCACCGTTCTCTCGAACGTCGTCGCGACGGCCGTCTTCGCGGTCGGGCTCTCCCACGGTCGGCTCCCCGGTATCGGCGAACTTCCGGTACAGGTCGACCCGTTCGGCCCGTACGTCGACCTCGCGACGGCCCGCGACATCGTCGACATCGGGACGCCGGTGGTCGGCCGCTCGATGGTGTGGACGGTCGCGGAGTTCCCGATGCTCGCCATCGTCGACGCGTTCGGCGTCCACGTCGTCGCCGCGTACGTCGTCGCCCGCCGGATCTGGGGCATCATGAACACGCCGGGCTGGGGGTTCGGCCTCGCCTCGTCGTCGCTCGTCGGGCAGTCGCTCGGCGCCGGCGACGAGGCGGAGGCGGAGGCGTTCGGCGAGGACGTCATCCGGCACGCGGTCGGCGTCTACGTCGTCTCTGCGCTGCTCGTCGCGGCGTTCGCCGACCGAATCGTCGTCGCGTTCGTCGGTAGCCCGACCGATCCGGCCGTTCCCGTCGCCGTGACGCTCGTCTACGCCGCGTGTTTCGCCGTCGTGATGCAGGGCGTGTCGGGGGGTGCGGCCGGCCCGCTCGACGCCAGCGGCGACACCCGGTGGCCGTTCCTCGCGCAGGCGGTTGGGATGTTCGGCTGCTCCATCCCGCTGGCGTATCTCGGCGCGACGACCCCGCTCGGGCTGTGGGGGCTGTATCTCGCCTTCGTCGCCGAGACGGGGGTACCCGCCGCGCTCAACTACTACCGGTTCCGGACGGGTCCCTGGAAGGCGGTCAGTCGGGGATACCGACCCGGGCAGCCGGCGGACGACTGAGCAAGAACTCCTAATTATTTCATATTTATACTAGTGAATTAAATTCTAGATAGATGGGTAAACCAATCGCTGAACGTGCTCTCAGGCGCCAATGGTTCCCCTCGAGTCGTGTTACTTACGCTTCGCGCATTCAGCATCACCGGGGAATCCCGGTCGACTCATCCCGAGGGCGGATCGACTGCCCCGAGTTGCTCGAATACGCTCATGGCATCGGCGATTGACCACATCTCGGTGATCGCACCGTCTTCGACGCGGTACATCGCCCACTCCTCGTACTCGACCTCGCGGCCCGTGGGCTCGATTCCGCTGAGCTCGCCCTCGTGGGTCCCCTCGACCGTCCACCGGACCACGACCAGCTCGTCCTCGGCGACGAGGTGGTCGGTCGTGGCAGTAGCGTCCGGGAACGACTCGAAAAAGCCCCACTCACCGTCGACCATCTCCTCGGAATCGAGGCGCTCGTTTTCGTCGCCGTGGACGACCACTTCCGCGGCGAACGTCTCGACCCACGCCTCCCTGTCGCGATCGTTCCATGCCTCGGTGAGCCGTCGAATCACGTCCTTGGGGTCCTCGACAGCCATGGGAGACCTCTCGTCGACCGGGATACTAAGTCTTCACTCCGTCTCGACGCTGATTACGGCCAACTCCTCGTCTACAGTGAGGCTGATCCGGTCGCCGTCGACGGCGAACGTGAACCGACCCTCGAAGGGATCGGTCGAGAGTATCTCTTCCTCGTACTCCCAGCCCCAGTTCCAGGGGTCAGCAAGCGGGTTGTACCCTCGGGCGGTCACGAACGCGAGCAGTTCCGTCCGGGCCGCCAAGTGCACCGAGACGACGCTCCCGTGTTCGAACGGACAGTTCGAACACGCAGTGCGGAAGCTCACGGCCTGGCGCCGTCCACAGCGGTCGCACGGCCCGTCGTTTCCGTCGTGGCTCTCACACACCGTCACCTCGTGGTCGACCTTGGCGGAACAGCGGGGACAGACGCCGTTGGCCGCCACGAGGAGTTCGGCGTAGGCCCAGGTGAACGCCGTCGCGAGGACCTCCGCAGCGTTCCGACCTTGGACACCCGCCGGTGGGAGTTTGAGCACCCCGAGGTCACCGTAGCCACCGGGAATCCTCGGGTTCGCTCTCGTCGCCGACTCGCCGTACAGCCCCGAACACTCCGTACAGTACCGCTCAACGCGTTCTTGCTGATACACTACTTCGGTCGTGGCGCCACAGTACGGACAGGGCCACTCCTCGATCTCTGTCCGCTCGATTACAGGGTTGTCCGTCATCGCTCCCGAGAGAACGGCTTCGACGACCCGCCGCCCGGGCTGGCGGAGGGCGTACCCCTCGTCGCCCTTCGAAACGAAGTGGCCCACCAGCTTATCGAGGTGATAGTTGAACTGTGCGCCCTGCCGGATTCCCACCCGCTCGCGCAACTGAGTGAACGACAGCGACCCATCGGCGTCGCCCAGCGCCTGGAGAATCTGCACCCGGGTCTCGTTGCCGAGGACGGCAAACGCCTCGTCGGGCGAGGGGGTCGAGCCGTCTGAGCCCCCGATGTTCGCTGTCATGTGTGGGTCCAGAGCACAAGAACACCTAAAAGGTCTCCCGCTGTCGGGAAGTTCGGCGAATCGTGATCTGTCGCCTTCGTGTCTAAAGGGCTGTTGAGACGATTCCGTGACTAAAATGTTCTTCAGATAACACTTTTTGACCACTGTTCCGTGGGAAGCCACGGGCGCGCTCCGGTGACCCGGAGGTGCCTGAGGCAATAATGAGCGAGATACCCAACGTGACGCGGCGCACAGTGCTGAAGACAGTGGGAGCAGGGGCCGTCTCGGGGGCCGCGTTCGTCGGCACCACGACCGGGGATGCCCAACGGAACTTCGGCTACGTTAAGACTGGTAGTGTTGAGAAAAACGATGAGTTGACCCTCGATACCAGGGAAGGAAGAGAGAATATCAACTGCGGGCCATCGAACATCAAAACCGAGGAGTTCACCACAGAGGGGGATATGGCCTTCTACGCGATACCGTCCAGTTGGGATACCGGTGACACCCTCAAAATAACTAATACGAAAGTTGTAGGGTGTGGTGATGGCAAGAGAGACGATTTGGTGGAAGTCGGGGTTGCACTCGTGAGTAGCGACTGAATCCCGCAACCCTGACGAGGACGGGACGGTGAGGCCAGGCGCCTGGGGAGGGAGTTCAGCGTGCCTGCAAGGGGTTGGGGGCGAACTACCGCCCGACGACGAGTGCCGGTGTGCCGACGGCTATCGCGAACGGTTCGGGGACGGGGGATACACCCGCTCGGCCGTGTTTCTTCTTTAACGCCGCACGGAACGTGGAATCAGTCCGATTGCTCGATTTCGACGACGTCCAGCGTCTCGTCCAGCAGCACGGACAGTTCATCGCCCTCATACCGGATCGTAACGCGGACTCGTGGCGGATCCTCGTCGACGAGCTCCTGCTCGTGGTCGGAAATGAGCTCTCCACGTCGGCGGAGGCTCTCGAAGGAGCCGTCGTCGTACTGAACGTTTACGCCCCGCTCGTAGTAGAAGGCGATGGCCGCCGGATGGTGGAGAACGATCGTCCGCGGGGGTGCATCGTGGTGGTTCTTACAGACCGGACACCGGAACCGGGCCTGGACGGCAAACTGCCGACCGCAGCAGTCACAGAGGCCGTCGGCGTCGTGGTCCGAACAGACGTCGAGCGACTGTGTTATCGGCCCGGAACAGGCGTCACAGACGCCTTCGACTGCGAGTTGGATGTGGCTCTTTCCCGTGAGCCAGCCCGCACGCCACATCATCTCCGGCCGTCGATCGGTGAGGCCGGCCGGGTCGAACTCCGTGCCGCTGAGCATCCCCTCGGGGCGGTCGCCCCCCTGAAAACCCCCGTCACACTCGGTGCAGACGATGTAGAGCCACTCGTCCTGATAGGTGACCGCCGTCGGGGCGTCACAGAAGGGACAGTCGATACTGATCTCGACGGGGTCCTGCGACGCATCCTCGATACCCGTGCCCGCCACGAGGGTCCGGACCAGCTCGTGACCCGCCCGGCGGAGCGTGTAGCCCGCCGCTGTCTTCTTCACGAACCGCCCGACGAGCTGGTCGAGATGGTAGTTGAACTGCGCCCCCTGCCGGATGCCGACGCGGTCGCGGAGCGCCGAGAACGAGACGGCGTCGTCAGCGGCGTACGGCTCGTACGCCTCCCACAGCGCGAGCAGGATGGCCAGCCGCGTCTCGTTGGCCAGCAGGCTGAACGCCTCGGCGGCTCGCTCGCCGCTCGTCTCCGCGGCGGCCGCGAGCGGCGCGTCGACTGCTTGCTTTCCCCCCATGTGGCACGCCAGCACACAGCTCGAAATAAGTCCACCGGCAAGAATAACCGAGAAGCGGACCCGACGGCCGAGCCATCGGCTCCGGTCGTCTCACCCGGACGGGGTGATGTTCTGGGTCGAACTGAACAGGTTCTCCGGGTCCCACTCGGCTTTCACCTCGGCGAGCCGATCGTAATTGTCGCCGTAGGCGACTTTCACCCGATCGCTCTCGTCGCGGTCGAGGTAGTTCGAGTAGACGCCGTCGGCGTACGGCGCCATCGCCTCGTGGAACTCGCGAGCCCACGCGATCAGCTCGTCGTCGCGGTCCGGGTCGGCCCACGCGGGCCAGATACCGAGCGAGTAGCGGGCGTCCCGGTGAGCGAACGCGGTCGCGTCGGCGTCGACCCGGCCCATCGCACCCCCCAGCGGTTCGAGCGCGACCTGCGTCAGCGGTCCTGGGAACGGGTCGGTGTACTCGAGCATCGCGTCGATGGCCCCGTCCGGGATGTCACGCAGGTAGTGGGCCTTGGAGTACCACCGGTGGCCCTCGGGCGAGCCGTCGTCGAACGCCGACTGCAGCGCCGCGTACGGCATCGGCTGGACGGCGTCGACGATGGGGTCGCCGAACTCCCGCAGCGGCGCGAGCACCTCCTCGCCGGCGTCGACGGGACCGGCGTAGCAGACCGCGAACGCGAACGCGGGCTCGCCCTGGTACGCCTCCGGGAACGGTTCCTCGGGCGGAACGCGTGCGAACAGCCCGTAACAGGCGAGCTCGTCCGGCGCGTCGGCGGTGAACTCGCGGTAGAACTCCAGCGCCTCGCGGGCGTCCTCGTACGGGTGGAAGACCGGGCCGCCGAGCACCTCCGGGCCGACCGGGTGGAGGTCGAACTCGAAGGCCGTCACGACGCCGAAGTTCCCCCCGCCACCCCGGAGCGCCCAGAACAGGTCCTCGTTTTCGGATCCGCTCGCGTGGACCAGCTCCCCGTCTGCCGTGACGACGTCCGCGCCGACGAGGTTGTCGACGGTGAGCCCGTGTTTGCGCGCGAGATACCCCTGCCCGCCCCCGAGCGTGAGCCCGGCGACGCCGGTGTCCGAAACGATGCCGCCCGTCGTCGCGAGCCCGAACGCCTGCGTCTCGTGGTCGACGTCGGCCCACGTCGCCCCTGGGCCGACCCACGCGCGCCGCGCGTCGGGGTCGACGCGAACCGAGTCCATCGGCGAGCAGTCGATCACGAGGCCGTCGTCGACCACCGCCGTCCCCGCGAAGTTGTGTCCGCCCCCCTTGACGGAGAGCGGGATATCGTTCTCGCGGGCGAACTCGACGGCCGCCATCACGTCGGCGGCCCCGGTACATCTGGCGACGTAGGACGGGTACTTGTCGATCATCGCGTTGAACACGGTGCGAGCCTCGTCGTACCCCTCGTCGCCGGGCTGGAGCACCGGCCCGTGCAGCCGGTCGCGGAACGCCGCGACCTGTTCTTCGTCGGGGAGCGCCGTCGCGGTCATCGCGTCCCCCCGAGCGTCTCACGCCCGCCAGTGCTTCGGTTCGGTGTGTCGTCGGTCATCTACCTCACCGTGTGATGGCACGACACATCACACGAAAAATGTATTCTGAAGCGCAGTTCAGACGGCAATCTGACATGAACCCCCGAAGCGGTCGTCGCGGAACGGGAGCCGAACGGGCCTGTCCGTCCGTTGCGTGGGCGCTGCCCCACCGCCCCACGCTTTTGTCGTCGCTGGCTGAACCGCCGGCATGGACCCGTTCGTCGTCGCCGGCGGTGACGCCGCCGGCCTGAGCGCCGCCAGCAAGTGCAAGCGCGAGTCCCCCGACCGCGAGGTAGTCGTCTTCGAGAAGGGGCAGTGGGTGTCGTACGCCCACTGCGGAACGCCGTACTTCGTGAAGGGAGAGGTCGGTGAGCTGACCGACCTCGTCTCGCTGACGCCCGAGGACGTCGCAGAGCGGGATATCGATCTCCGGCGCGGCCACGAGGTGGTCGACGTCGACGCCGCCGAGAAAACGGTGACAGTCGAGGGGCCGGACGGCCGGTTCGAACAGGGGTACGGCGACCTCCTGCTCGGGACGGGGGCGCGGGCGCTCCGGTCGCCGTTCGAGGGGCTCGACCTGCTCGGCGCGTTCACGCTCCACGGCCTCCCGGACGCCGCGGCCATCCGCGCGTTCGTCGACGCCTCCTTCGACCCACACGAGGCGGCGCTCGGCCCGCTGGATCCGACGACGCTCGACCGGTTCGCCGATGCGCCCACCCCTGACGCCGCCGCGGTCGTCGGCGGAGGGTACGTCGGCGTCGAGATGGCGGAAGCGCTCACCGCACAGGGGCTCGACGTCCATCTGTTCCAGCGCGGCTCCCATCTGCTCCCACCGTTCGGCCCGGCCGTCGGCGAAGCCGTCGCCGACGAA
>Ga0207771_101058_pt1 | contig 13175 bp, 12 predicted proteins | sample A23M2SouthBayCA_2_FD_187731 | JGI IMG/M metagenome (GOLD analysis project Ga0207771, IMG submission 187731) | Aerobic enrichment media microbial communities from Eden Landing Ponds, California, USA - A23 M2 (2) (SPAdes) | ecosystem: Environmental > Aquatic > Marine > Unclassified | place...
CGGAAGCAGCGGCTGGCGAAGTCTGTGGATGGGTGACGACCCAGCTGGGGCCGAACTGAACGACGATCACGGTCTCGCCGTCCGGGACGTGGCCGGGCTTGTGGCGTTCGTTCGACACCCACGCGACGTCGTAGACGCTCTCCTCGCTGACGAGCCCGAAGTACGGCGTCTCCAGTTCGAAGGCGAAATGCAGGGCGACGGTGTCCATCGTCCGGTAGGGGATCTGGTTGATGGCGATGGCGAGTTCCTCCCGGAGCGACGCGTCCCAGTCGGCAGTTTCGAGCAGCACCGACGCCGACGCCGTCGGCACCGCGAGCACGACGGCGTCGAACTCGCGCTCGCCCGTCTCGGTCGTGACGCGCCATCCGTCGTCGAGTCGTTCGAGGTGCGTGACGCCGACCCCGTCCTCCAGCGTGGCTCCGCTGGCGTCGATCATCCCCCGGACGATCTCGTCGAGGCCACCACGGCCCGTCCAGCGAGTGTTCTGTGGCGCATCGCCGGCTGTGACTTCGCCGGCGGCGTCGAACCGCCAGACCGGTGGGTCGATCTCGACGAGTCTGTCCCCGGCAGCGTCTTCGATGATCGCCTCCAGGTCCGGGTCGGCGACTTCGAGGTAGTTCGCCCCGAAGTCAAAGACGCAACCGTTCCGTCGTCGACTCGCCATCCGCCCCCCGACGGTGTCCATCTCGTAGACGGTGACGTCGGCGTCGCTCAACGCGTAGGCCGCGCCGGCTCCGGCGATCCCGCCACCGACGATCCCGATTTCCTCGGTCATAGTGGGCCTTCGCCGGCGGGTACCTAAAAGTCGGGTTTGCAGGCAGGTACTGTCTCATTCCGTCCGCAACCGACTGTTGCCGTCGGTGAACGACAGGAGTACGGCGGGAGGTGGATTTGAACCACGCCCACGTCGGTCGCTTCGCTCCCTCGTGGTCTACTTCAAATCCACTCTATACGACTTTTTGGCGACGGTGAACTCGTCGCTTCGCTCCTCGTTATTGCGTCGCCAAAAAGTAGCGGGAGGTGGATTTGAACCACCGATCTGCGGGTTATGAGCCCGCCGGAATCTCCTAGCTATCCCATCCCGCTACCTTCCTGTACCCTCGGTCGTCAATTAAGGGTTGTGATTCGGATGCCGTCCGTTAGTTCCTACCGTGGACTCACACCCGGTCACCACGATGAACTCGCCAGGTGAATACACTCTCGAAGACGTAGTTAACCGTCATCGCGACCGCGATCGCGATCGGACTCGCCGCCAGGAACCACAGGTCCACGTCCAGGACGACCAGCGTCATCGCCAACTGCTGGGTGAGGACCCAGTAAACGCCCAACTGAACCGCGACGCCCCCCGACCTGACGAGATGGGAGCGCACGAGGCGACCCAGAACCGACAGCGGACGTCTCTCTCCCTCCCGGGCGAACGTCCACCGATCGTTGACGACGAACATCACCAAAATCGCCGCCTCGATGCCAGCGGCCTTCGCCCACATCTCCGGGACTCCGACTCCGAGTTTCAACCCGGCCAGAACCGCGTTGTCGACCACCGCCCCGACGACGCCGACCGACGCGAACTTGCCGAAGCGAACGCCGGAGACGAGCGCGCCAAGCGTGAGTTCCGAATCGCGTTCCGTCATACGTCCTCTCGCTCGACGAGGGCGAGTTCGTCGTCCCGATGGATCGATCCGGTCGTCGACGGACGGTCCTCCTCGAGTCTGGCGGCCCGGCGACGTACTGTGAGGAGGGTTCTGGCGAGCGACAGCGACGTCCGGACGGGCGAGACTGTCGACCCAGGCTGGTCGATCCACGTGACCGGTACCTCTGCGATTCGGCGGTCGAGTGCTCCCGCGATCGCGACCAGTTCGACGTCCCAGGCGAATCCGGGCTCGAAGATGTGCCCCCGCACCGACGTCCAAGCCGACTGCGTTACCGCCTTCGCCCCACACTGATAATCGTACAGTTTGGCTTCCAGGAACCGTCGAGCAAGCCAGGCAAAAGCGTCACCCAGAAGCCGCCGGCCGAGCGTCTGATGACTCGCGACGTTCGCGTCCGGATGCCGACGCGACCCGACGGCGAGATCAGCCCGGCCGGAGACGACGGGCTCGAGGACGTCGGCGAGGTCCCCGGCAGGTACCGACCCGTCCGCGTCTGCGAACGCGAGCACGCCGGTATCCAGACGCTCGAACCCGGCGGTGATCGCTGCCCCTTTCCCCCGCCGGTACGGGACCGCGTTGACGCGTGCCGGAAGCTCCCGGAGGCGCTCCGTCGTCTCCGGCCGGGCCGCATCGAGTTCGATCAGGAGGGCGTCCGGATCGAGGGTCGATCGGAGGTCCTCGACGTACGATTCGAGTGCAGGGACGTCGGGGCGGTAGGCCGGCACGACGATGCCGACGGACCGACTCATTAGCGACCCGTTCGACGGACCGACCAAAAGGCGTTCGGGTTCGGCGCTTGCGGCGCGCCCGATCGTTCGGATCCACCGCCGGACGATGACACAAGACGTTTAGGGGCGATCGACCTTCTCACCCGTGATGGAGTTCGGGCTCGTCGTGGCGTGGCTTGCGCTCTTCCTCGTACTGCTGTTTATCGGCTTTGTCATTACGCGCGTGGCGCTGCCGGGACTGGCCGATAAGGGAGCCGGGGTTGCCCTGCCGGCCGCACTGGCGATCGTCTGGCTGGTGACGTATCTGGTCGGCCATCTCTCGTTGTCCGTCGGTCTGTGGGCCGGCGTCGTCACACTCGCGATAGTGGCCATCGTGGCCCGAATCCGACGAAATGAGGAGATAGCTTTCTCGCCCTTTTTCGAGGCAGCGGCGGTGTTCACGGCGGCGTTCCTGTTTCTGGTCGCGGTTCGGGCGGTCGACCCCGCCGTCCATCCCGGCGGCGGCGAGAAGTTCCTCGATTTCGGCCTGCTCAGGTCGCTGTTGCGCGGGTCGACGCTCCCGCCCGCGGACGTCTGGTTCGCCGGCGAACCCGTCCAGTACTACTACGGCGGGCACCTACTCGCGTCGATTCTCGCCCGGCTGACGGGGACCCCCGGCCGGTACGCGTACAACCTCGCGCTCGCCGGCTTCTACGCGATGGTGGTGACCGCGGCCTACGGTCTGGCGAAGAACGTCGCCGCTGATCGGGGGCTTCCGGATCGACTGGCCGGCGGGCTCTCAGCGTTCTTCGTCGGGTTTGCGAGCAACCTCGTTCCGGCCGGACAGCTGGTCGTCCTCGCGCTTCCGGCCGGCCTGTCGGCACGCCTAGCCGAGACGTTCGGGTTCGACCTCGAGGGACTGGCGACCGGGCTCGCGAACTTCGACTACTGGACGGCGAGTCGGGTGCTCCCGGGCACGATCAACGAGTTCCCGCTGTTCGCCTGGCTCAACGGCGACATGCACGCGCACATGATGAGCACGCCGTTCCTGTTGCTCGCCGCGACGCTCCTGTATGGCTACTACCGGACACCGGCCGACCGGCGGGGGCGACGACTCGGATTACTCGGCGCGCTCGGCCCCCTAGCGGCGATGCTCGCCGTCGTCAACACGTGGTCGTTCCCGTCGGTCGGCGGGCTCACCGTCTTGACCGTGGCGCTCGCACCCGCGAGCCCGCGGTCGTTGTTCCCGGATCGGCTCCGCCGGCGGCTGGCGCCGACCGATCGGTGGCGACGTGAGACGGTCCGACACCTCCTGGCCGCCGTGGCCGGGTTCGTCGTCCTCGCCAGTGGACTGCTGCTTTCGGCTCCCTTCTGGCTTGCCGCGGCCAGCGGCGGCCAGGGTATCGGTTTCTTACCGGCACGGAGCGGCCTCGGGCCACTGTTGCTCGTCCACGGCGCGTTCCTGGTGGCCTTCGGCCTCTACTTGGCGCGCTACGTCACTCCACACCTACGCCGTCCGTGGGAGATGGCGGGGCTGGCTGTGGCCCTGTTGGTCGTGACTGTGCTGGTCGACGCGCCGGCAATCGCGCTCTTCGGGTCGTTGATCGCCGTCGGATGGATCCTTCGACGGATCGAGGACTACGCGGACGGCCCCACGCCGGGTTTCGAGACAATCCTTGTCGTGGCCGGAGCGGGCCTGGCGCTGCTCGTCGAGTTCGTCTTCGTTCGCGAGCATGCCGGGCCGGGCCGGATGAACACCGTCTTCAAGGTGTACACACAGGTCTGGATCCTCTGGAGTGCAGTGATCGGCGTCGTCCTCGCCGGTCTCGTCGCTGACCGGCGACCCTCGATCGGCCTCCGGAGCGTGGGTTGGCGGCGTGCGTTCGCCGTCCTGACGGCCGCGCTCGTTCTCGTCACCGGGATCTACGGCGGACTGGCGCTGTCACAACACTTCGACGGTGCGCCGTCGGGGACCGTCTCGGGGGAGGCGACGCTCGACGCACTGGCGTTCGTCGAGGTGGACCATCCCGGTGAAGCCCCCGCAATCCGCTGGCTCGACGATCTCGAGGGCCAGCCCACCCTGGTCTCCCGGCCCGGGACTGACATCTACCGGTGGGTCAACGCACCGTCGAGCCTCACTGGCATCCCGACGGTGGCCGGCTGGGTACACGAGACCGGGTACCGGGAGCGCGCCGCCTACTGGGAGCGTGTCGACGATGTCGAGCGAATTTTCACCAGATCACCGCCAGTGCAGCGTGCGCTGCTGGCCTCTTACGATGTCGAATACGTCTACGTGGGGACAAACGAGCGAGCTGCCTACGACGAGATCACTGTGGATCGACTCGACGCCGTTACGGTCGCAGCATCCTGGGATGACGTGACGATATATCGCGTCGATCAGAACGCTCTCCCGGCCTGATCGGTCGCTCAGGCGGCCTCGACGACCGTGATCGCCTCGGCGTCCGCCGAAAGCGTCTCCATGTGCATCGGGATGTAGTTCCGGAGTTCGAAGTCCTCGCGTTCGTCCTCGCTGCCGACGGTACACCACAGCTGGGGCCGGTCGGGGCCGTGCCAGTCGCCCTGCCGGTTGATCCCGAAGCAGACGTACTCCTCGCCCTCGTATTCGATGACGGCGTCTTTGCGGATGCCGGGGTCACCGTGGATGATGAGGCGCTTCATGTACTCCCGGGTTCGGCCATTCCGGCATTAAGCGCTTCGGAGCATGCAGTCCAGGTTCGGAGTGACGGTCGCCGTTGCTGCGTGAGAGTGGCACACATCCCACAGACACGGGTCGCGTGGAACCAAACGGGTTTTAAGCCGGGCTATCTAACCCTCCGGCAAGGTAGATATCCATGCAGATGCCACGCCGATTTAACACCTACTGTCCGAACTGCAACGAGCACCACGAACACGAGGTCGAGCGGGTCCGACAGGGGCGCGCCACCGGCATGACGAAAGTCAACGGCCGGCAACGAAAGCGCCAGTCGGGGATCGGGAACGACGGCAAGTTCTCGAAGGTGCCCGGTGGCGACAAGCCGACGAAGAAGACCAACCTCACGTACCGTTGCTCGGAGTGTGGCAAGGCCCACGTCCGTGAAGGATGGCGCGCCGGCCGCCTGGAGTTCCAGGAATAACGATGACAGGAAACTTCTACAGCGTCCGGTGCCCGGACTGTGAGAACGAACAGGTCGTCTTCGGCAAGGCGGCGAGCGAAGTCGTCTGTGCCGTCTGCGGGAACACGCTCGTCCGTCCGACCGGTGGCAAAGCCACCATCGAAGGCGACGTCCTCGAAACGGTCGAGCAACGATGAAGTTCAGCGGCTGGCCCGAACCCGGCGAACTCGTCGTCGGGCGCGTCGACGAGATCGAGGACTTCGGCGTGTTCGTCGACCTCTTGGAGTACGAGGACAAGCGCGGGCTGGCCCACATCAGCGAGGTCGCCTCGGGCTGGATCAAGAACGTCCGCGACCACGTCAACGAGGGCCAGACCGTCGTGGCGAAGGTGCTCGACGTCGACGAGGACGCCCAGCAGATCGACCTCTCGATCAAGGACGTCAACGATCACCAGCGAAAGGACACCATCCAGGAGTGGAAGAACGAGCAGAAGGCCGACAACTGGATGACCATCGCCTTCGGCGAAGACCTCGAAGACGACCGGTACGCCGACATCGCCGAGGAACTCATCGCCGCGTTCGGCTCGATGTACGACGGCTTCGAACAGGCGGCCATCCACGGGACGGACGCACTCGAAGAGACTGACCTCGACGACGACGAAATCGATGCGATCGTCGAGGCGGCACGCGAGAACGTCTCCGTCCCGTACGTCAACGTGACGGGCTACGTCGACCTCCAGTGTCCCGAAAGCGACGGCGTCGACGCCATCAAGAAGGCGATGCAGGCCGCCGAAGGGAACGGCGAGATCCCCGCGAGCGGAGTGAGCGGGGGCTCGGAAGACGGGTCTTCCGGTGTCCCCGAGGAGATCGAACTCGAGGTCACCTACGTCGGGGCCCCCGAATACCGGATCGAAGTCAAAGCGCCTGATTACAAGACGGCCGAGTCTCAGCTCGAGGAGAGCGCCGACCGCGCCGCGACGGCGATCGAATCCTGCGGTGGCACCGCCGAGTACCACCGCGAGCGCACCACCGACGAGGAATGAAGTCGGACATCCGGGTGTGTTCGGCGTGGCGCGACCGTCACGACCGCCCGGTGTATACGCTCTGTGACACCTGTCCCGACTGCGGCGCGTCGGCCGAAAACGCCGTTCCGGCCCCCTTTTCCCCCGAAGATCGCTACGGCGAGTATCGACGCGCTCTTAAACGCCGACGCCGGCAATAGGCGGTATGGACGACTACGAGATCGAAGTCATCGAGGACGTCGAACTCGACGAACCGGTTCTGGTCGAGGGGTTGCCCGGCGTGGGTCACGTGGGAAAACTTGCGGCCGAACACTTACTCGAAGAACTCGAGAGCACGCCGGTCAGGCGCGTCTACTCGACACACTTCCCGCCACAGGTCAGCGTCGAGGACGGCATCGAACTCGCGAGCGCGACGTTTCACGCCGTGACGCCCGAGGACGGCCAGGACATGCTCGTCCTCTCGGGCGACCACCAGGCCCAGGACAACGTCGGCCACTACGGGCTCGTCGACACGTTCTTGGACGTCGCCGAAGACTTCGACGTCGAACGGATCGTCGCACTCGGCGGCGTGCCGACGGGCGAACTCATCGAGGAGTACGACGTCATCGGCGCGGTCACGACTGAAGACCTGCAGTCGGAACTCGAGGCGGCCGGCGTCGACTTCCGGGAGAACGAGCCCGCCGGTGGGATCGTCGGGGTCTCGGGACTCCTACTCGGGATGGGCCAGCGCCGCGAGTGGCCGGCCGCCTGTCTGATGGGTGAGACCTCCGGCTACCTGGTCGATCCCAAGAGCGCCCAGGCCGTCCTCGAAATCCTCCAGGGCGTCCTCGGGTTCGAGGTCGACTATGCCTCGCTGGAAGAGCGCGCCGACGAGATGGAGGAAGTCGTCCGCAAGATCCAGGAGATGGAACAGGGCACGCCCAGCACGCCCGACGAAGACCTGCGGTACATCGGCTGAACGGACGCCGTCTCGCGTTCAGATGCCGCGACTCATCAACTGACTCCGGAGGAGATCACTCTCGGCAGCAGCGGCGAGCGGATCGACGACGAGCACAGACGTCACAGATTCGAGCGCATCTCTCTCAGCTAGTTTCTGCGCGCCGGCCAGCGCGACGCCGCCGGTCGCGCTGACCTCGACGCCCGTCGACGCGTTGGCGTCGACGGCGGCGGCGAGGGCGTCGTCGTCCCCCACGACGACCGTGCCGCCATCGCTGACGTCGAGGGCGTCGAGCGCGAGCGATCCGACAGCCGGATCGGGGATTTCGAGCGGGCCGATCACGCTGTCGGGGGTTTCCCAGGCCTCGATCCCCCCGTCGTTCTCGTGAGCAGTGACGATCGGCGCACACCCCGCTGGCTGTGCCGCGTACAGCCGCGGAACTGAGTCCAGTCGACCCGCCGCGTCGAGTGCCGTCAGCCCGGCGAAGAAGCCAGCGAGACGTGTGCCGTGGCCGACCGGCAGGACGACGGCGTCTGGCGAGTCCGCCGACCGACCGAAGAGGTCCCACGCGAGCGTTGCCGCGCCGAGCTGTCGGAACGGTGAGTCCGGCCCGATCGGGAAGCCATCGGTGCCCTCGGCGTCGTAGGCGGCCACCGCGTCTGCGTACCGCCCCTCGACGACCGAGAGGTCCCCCCCGTGAACGTTCGTCATCGCTTTCTCGACGAACGGCGTCCGGGAGGGGACGTACGCCAGGGATTCGAGGTCGGCGCGGCCGGCGTAGGCGGCCGCGGATCGGGCGGCGTTCCCTGTCGACGGCAGGACCACCTGGTCAGCGTCACGCTCGACGGCGACCGAGACGGCGACCGCCAGTTCCCGATCCACGGCGCTGCCGGTCGGGTTGCGCCCCTCGTCGGCGATCTGGAAGTCATCGACGCCGATCCCATGGGCGAGCGACGGCGCGTCGATGACGGTATTCCCGCCCGCGCCGAGCGAAACGACACTCCCCGAGTCGAAACCCAGCACCGGGGCGAACCGTTCGAGTCCGGTCGCATGGTCCGTTTTCCCCTCGAAGACAGCCTCGAGCGCGTCGGGATCGAAGGCTGGGGTGACAGGGTCGCCACACTCTGGGCAGGTCGTCTCGATATCGTCCGGGGCGACGGTTGTCCCACATGACGAGCAATCAAAACCGGCGAGCGCGCCGTCGGTGTGCATACCCGTTTGTGGGGCCGCCCCGCTAAAGTGTGGTCCGGTCACGGACCTGATCCGGGTGGCAGCGATGTGGCCAGTCAGGGACGTGGTCCGCCCCGGACCGCCACGTCGCTCACGGCCGACCGGGAGGTTTTGGCGTTCCCCGTCGTAGGAGGCCACATGACCGACGTACTCGTCGCTGGTGGCGGCCTGGCTGGACTGGTCGCCGCGCGTCACCTCGCAGCGGATGGGTTCGACGTGACGGTGTTCGAGAAGGAACCGACGGTCGGCGGACGCGTTCGGACCACTCGGGAGGACGGGTTCACCTACGATCGAGGGTTCCAGGTGGTCTTCGACAGTTATCCCGCGGTCCAGCGCGAACTCGACGTTGACGGCCTCGACCTGCGACAGTTCGCCCCTGGCGCGACGCTGGCACGACCGGGCGAGCGCAGTGTCATCTCCGATCCCCTGCGGGACCCCCGGACCATGACGCAGACGCTGTTCAACCGCGAGATCACCGTCGGCGACAAACTCCGCGTCCTGCAACTCCGGCGAGAACTCGCCGGCCGCGAGGAAGCCGACATCTTCGATCCGGCAGGGCCTGACCGGACAATCGAGGCCGCACTGGCCGATCGCGGGTTCTCGCGGGCCTTCGGTCAGCGCTTCGTCGCGCCGTTTTACGGCGGAATCACGCTCGATCGATCGCTCTCGACGGACGCGCGGATCTTCGAATACACGTTCGCCAGACTCACCGACGGATCGGCGGCGGTCCCGGCAGACGGGATGTCGGCCATCCCGGAGCAACTGGCCCGTCGTGCCCGTGAGGCCGGTGCACGGATCGAGACCGGTGAGACTGTCGAGTCGATCGAATCGGACGGGGTTGGCGAGGCAGCGAAAACCGGCGACGACGTCGCGGTGACCGTTGATGGCGAGACGATCACCGCAGCGGGTGCGGTCGTCGCGACCGATCCCGGGACGGCCGCCGATCTCACGGGCGTCGAAACGCCGACCGAGTATCGGGGATGTACCACCGTTTACGCGTCGTTGCCGTCCGGAACGCCACTGGACACGGGCAGACGCCTCCTGTTGAACGTCGAAGACGACCGACCGAATCACGTCGCGCCGATGTCGGCGGTCGCTCCCGAATACGCACCGGCGGGCCAGCAGTTGCTCGCCGCGACGTTCCTGGGTGTCCCCGACGCCGACGACGAGACGCTGTTCGAAGAGACCAGAGACGCCCTCTCACAGTGGTATCCCGAGCGGTCGTTCGGAGACCTCGAGCACCGCCGGACTGAACGGGTCCCCTTCGCCCAGATCGACCAGCCGCCGGGCTTCCAGTCGGGGCTGCCTGATCCCGACGAACCCGACGGTTCCGTCGTCCTCGCCGGCGACTACACGCGCTGGAGTTCGATACAGAGCGCGCTCGAAAGCGGTCGCATCGCTGCTGATCGGGTCACAGACGCGTCGTGACTCATCTGGCGGTCCGGTCGACTCAGTGACCGCCGGCCCGATCGGTCGGCTCCTCGGCGAGTGCTTTCGGGACGAGCCACCGGGTCAACACGAGTAACACACTGAGAACAAACAGGCTCACCAGGAGTAATGCGACGGCGGGTTCCATAGGGGACGGTTTGACGGCGGTGACCAAAACGCTGGTGGGTAGGGAGGTGGATTCGATCGGGAAGGCGTTCTCTCGGAGAAGGGTCCGCAGTGTTTTCGACGCCGGTGCAGCACGTTCAGGTCGACGTTTCCACGTCGGAGATTTCGAAGCGGGCACCGCCTGACTCGCTATCCGTGACAGCGATCTCCCAGTCGTGGGCGTCGACGACCCCGTCGACGATATGCAATCCCAGCCCCACCCCTTCGTCGGTGGTTGAAGTGTCGGTCTCGAATATCCGGTCGCGTTCGGATTCGGGGATTCCCGGTCCGTCGTCCGCGACGTAGAACCCCGAGCAGTCGTCGAGATCGTCGACGATGACGGATACGTCCGATCCCCCGTGTTCGACGGCGTTGTCGGGAGCGTCAGCGACCGAGGGCTCGGAAGAGCTTGCTCTTCCGGCGTCGTCGGACTGCGTCCGACTGCTCGAGGGACTCCGTCCCTCGCTGTCCTCGGGAGTCGACGACGAGCGAGGGCTTGTCGAGCCGTGCTCGACAGCGTCCTCCGGAGCTTGCGACGGAGGGCTCGTGGAGCCATGCTCCACGGCGTCCTCGGGAGCGTCAGCGACCGAGGGCTTGGAAGAGCTTGCTCTTCCGGCGTCCTGACGAGTCGACGACGAGCGAGGGTTCGTCGAGCCGTGCTCGACAGCGTTACGAAACAGGTTTTCGAACAACTGTCTGAGACTCTGCCGATCGGCCCGAATCTCCAGATCTGCCTCGATCGAAAGCGTCGCACGACCCGTCTCGACGTGCTCCCAGCACCGTTCGGCGACCGTTGCCAGGTCGACTGGCGAGTCGTCCTGTTGGGTCTCGCCACCCCGGATGATCGGGGTCCCACGCTTGATGCTTGTCAACATGTCTTCAAGCAACGCATCCATCCGCTCCAGCGAGCGCTCGACCGCATCGAGATGCTCGCTATCGTGATCCGCTTTCGCCAGCTCCAGGTGTCCGGCAGCCACGTCCAGCGGGTTTCGCAAATCGTGTGAGACGACCGTCGCAAACTGCTCGAGACGCTCGTTCTCTCGCTGTAACTGTCGTTCGCGACGCTTTTGATCCGTAACGTCGGTCGAGATGCCGGCCAGAACCTCCCGCCGCCCATCCGAGAGGATTCGCCCATGGGTCTTGATCCATCGGACATCCCCGATATCAGGGTGCGTTCGGTACGTCACCTCGAACCAGTCTTCTTCGCCACGCAACACCCGCCTGGACGCGTGTTCGATCGTCGTCTTGTCCCGCGGATGGACGGCCCTCTCGTGAAAATCGCTGACGGACTTGGCTTCAGTAATCGGGACGTTGAACAGCGATTCGGCCGATCCCATGTGTGTCACCAGACGACCGGTGTCGACGTCGATCGTCCACAAGAACGAGTCCGTGACCCGCAAGGCAAACTCCACATGACGAGACGAACACTCCCGATCCCCATCCGTGACCATAGTGGCGGACAGTACTCTCGGATAATTAGTGGCACCCACCGGTTTCAGTTCGGTTAATTACGATCCCGTCCTTCCGAGATGTCACAACATCTCCCGGAGCGATCCGAGCGGCGGGAACTCCAGGGTTTCAGCGGCTTTCTCGTCACGGACGATCGGTCGGAACGCGCTCGCGTTCCGGATCAGCGGGGAGTGAAAGTCGGTGGCGCGCATCTCGTTGATCCGAACGCCGGCGACGAGTTCGTTGAACGACGGTAACACGACGACGTCGCTCCCGCGATAGGCGTCGACGCCATGGAGGAAACACGGCCGCCTTCGCCCCTCGATCTCGATGGCCGGGTGATCGTGGCCGATCAGGTACCGGTCGGCCGACGACTCTGGTGGGTCGTGGCCGTGGAGGACGACGGTCTCACCGTCGGCGAGGGTGTAGCTGTCTGGTGTCGGCCCGTCCCAGACGGCGTCGAGGAGGACGTCGTGGTTCCCGGGCGTGATGATCAGGTCCGCGCCGTGGTCGACGACGGATTCCCGGAGGTCGTCGAACGCCCGTGCGACGCCTGGCGGAAGCGAATCGAAGGAGTGCAACGCGTCGCCGGCGATCACGACTTCCGCGGGGTCGTGCGCGGCCAGCAGGGTCGACAGTCGCTCACACATGGACGCATCGGAACCGAGCGACAGTTCGACGTTCGAGGATCGCTCCCGGCCGAAGTGCAGATCTGCGACGACGAGCGTCTCGCCGACGATGACGGCCCGGTCCCGAAACGTCGGTTCCATCACTACGCTATCGACGACCCACGGGGGTAAGGGTGTCGTCGGGAGTCGATCGGGGTGGCGTGAAACGCCCCCGGGGACGCAACTCCGGGGTTTTTTACCCAGCGCTCCCAGGGTCCCGACATGATCGACGTCCTCGACAACAAGCGGACGGCGACCCGCTTTCGGATCCTCGTCGAGATCGCCGAACGCCAGCCGGCAGTGAGTCAGGGTGAGATCGCTGACGCGGTCGGCGTCACGAGCCAGGCCGTCAGCGAATACATCCGGGATCTCGTCGAGGACGACTTCGTCGAGAAAGAGGGGCGTTCGCGCTACCGGGTCACCAACGAGGGCGTCGACTGGCTGTTCTCCGCGGCGACGGACGTCCGCCGGTTCGCCGACCACGTGACAGATGACGTCCTCGGCAGTGTCCAGGAGGACGCCGCCATCGCCGTCGAGCCGATCAGCGAGGGCCAGACAGTCACGCTCTCGATAGCCGACGGACTCCTCCAGGCACGACCGGGCGACGGCGAGGCGACCGGCGTGGCCACGACCGACGCCGGGGCCGGCGAGGTCGTCGGCGTCACCGGGTTCGAGGGCGTCATCGATCTCGAACCCGGGGAGGTCACCATTCTTCAGGTGCCACCCATTCGGTCGGACGAGACACCACCACTGGATTCGATCCGGGACGCGGTCGAGACTGCTGACCTCGTGGCGGCGGCGGGCGTCG
>Ga0207771_101059_pt1 | contig 13172 bp, 9 predicted proteins | sample A23M2SouthBayCA_2_FD_187731 | JGI IMG/M metagenome (GOLD analysis project Ga0207771, IMG submission 187731) | Aerobic enrichment media microbial communities from Eden Landing Ponds, California, USA - A23 M2 (2) (SPAdes) | ecosystem: Environmental > Aquatic > Marine > Unclassified | place...
CGCCATCGGCCACCCGGACAACGCCGGCGACGACCTCCGGGTGCTCGCGGAGGACATCCAGGACCGCACCTCCAACGCGACGCGGTTCCTCGTGCTCGCACCGGCCGAGGCGCGCGGCGAGGCCGGCGGGAAGACCTCCCTCGTCGTCTACCCGAACCAGAACTACCCCGGACTCCTGCTCGAGCTGCTGGAACCGTTCGCCGACCGCGACATCAACCTCTCCCGGGTCGAGTCACGGCCGTCCGGGGAGCGGCTCGGCGACTACGTGTTCCACGTCGACGTCGACGCGGGACTGTACGAGGACCGCACACAGGCGGCGCTCGACGACATCGAGTCGCTCGCCGAGAAGGGCTGGGTTCGCGTGCTCGGCTCCTACGACACCACCCACGTACTGTACTGAACGGACGGCCGCGGGAGCGCCCCCGGCGTGGGTGGAGCACCCGAGAAGACATTTACCGACCGAGCGGCGAGCCCCGCGTATGCCCTCCAGACGACGCCTGCTCCGGCTCGGGAGCGCCGCGATCGTCGGGCTCGCCGGTTGTAGCGGGCGCCGCGGGACGGCACCGACGGCATCCGACTCGCCGACGCCCACAGCCACGCCGCCGCGGACCGGTGGACCGACGCCAACGGCCCGTGAACGCGCGTTCGGCGAAACCGGCCCGGACGGTATCACCCCGGTCGGCACGGCGGTGCAGTCCGCCGTGCGACACCTGCAGAGCACCGACCACAACGGGATCATGGTGGGGGACCACTGGTACCTCTTCGTCACCGTCGAGCCGGACGGCGGCGGCCCGGAGGCGACCGATTTCCGGCTCCGGACCCCGTCTGACATCTACGAGCCGTTCGCGGTCGAGAGCGACTGGCGGCGACAGCAGATAGCGTACGTGAACGGCGACGCGTACGAGCCGAACCGGTCGGGGTGGCTACTGTTCACCGTCCCGTACGACGAGCGGCCCGAGCGCGCGTGGCTGACGCTCGACCGGACGGAGTGGTCGCTGCCTGCGTCGGCGCTCGACCGCCTTCGAGCCGAGCCGCCGGCGTTCGACCTCAGGGGCGTCGAGCCGCCCGAGTCGCCGCCGCACGACGAGCCGTTCGACGTGACGCTCCGCGTCGACAACGACGGTTCCGCGGGAACGTTCCGCGCGGCGTTCAACTACACGGCACCACTCTACTATCCGCAAGGGGTTGTCTCGGCCATCGAAGGGGGAGCGACCCGAGACGTGTCCGTCACGGTCGACATCCACACCAGTGGAACCGGAAACGAACCGGGAGACGCCGTCGCCGCGAATGTCGTCTCCGCGGGCGGGGGAGCGGAGTGGTCGGTGACGCTGTCGTGAGCGGGGGCCGTGGATGAGCGGCCGGGAGCGGAAACCGCGTGGAACTAAGATGGCCGGGGCAAGTTTTGCGCGTATGGAGACCCTGCTACTCGATCCGGCAGACGTGGCGGAGAACGCACACATGCCGGAAGTCATCGTCGCCGTCGAGGAGGCGTTCGCCGCCTACCAGCACGGTGACGTCCATATGCCGGCGAAATCGTACATCGACCTACCGGAGTACAACGGCGACTTCCGGTCGATGCCGGCGTACATGCGCGCCGACGGCTGGGACGCCGCGGGAATCAAGTGGGTGAACGTCCACGTGGACAACCCCGGAACGTACGACCTCCCGACGGTGCTCGGAACGATGATCTACTCCGACCCGCGCAACGCGTTCCCGCTCGCCATCATGGACGGGACGACGCTCACGCGCAAGCGGACGGGGGCGGCCGCAGCCGTCGCGACCGACCACCTCGCCGTCGCGGACGCGACGAGTTTGGGAATCGTCGGGGCCGGTGTGCAGTCGTACACGCAACTGGAGGCCATCAGCCACGTCCGGGACATCGAGACGGTCATCGTGAGCGACAAGCGTGAGGACGCCATCGAGCGGTTCATGGCGCGGTTCGGCGACGAGTTCGACGTCCGTGGCGGGAGCGTCGCCGAGGCCGCCGGCTGTGACGTCGTCTCGACGGTGACTCCCGTCGAGCAGCCCATCGTCCCTGCCGACGCCGTCGGCGAGCACACCCACGTCAACGCGATGGGGGCCGACGCGCCCGGTAAACACGAGCTCGCCGACGAGCTGCTGGAGTCCGCGAACATCGTCATCGACGACTACGAGCAGTGTACCCATTCCGGCGAGATCAACGTCCCGTGGTCGCAAGGTGTGCTCGACGACGACGACCTCTACGGCGAACTCGGCGCCATCGTCACGGACGAACTCGCCGGCCGGGGGGAGCCGGGCGGGCCGGAGGGCGTCACCGTCTTCGACTCGACGGGGCTCGCGATTCAGGACGTGGCGACGGCCCACGTCGTCTACGAGCGCGCGAACGAGCGGGACAACGGAACCCCGTTCGGACTGGTCGACACGAGCCACTGAGTCGGCTGGCGACCCACAGGAGACGGTCGCCTGCGCGGCCGGCGCAGGGCCGACTGGCAGATGGAAACCTTAAGGGCCGAACCGCGACTTCAACCGGGTAACAGAAGTTTCTATGAGCGACGACGGCTACGACCACACCGCGGTCGAACGACGCTGGCAGGACCGGTGGGACGAGGCCGACGCCTACCGAACGCCCGACGACGTGACCGACCCGACGTACGTGCTGGGGATGTACCCGTATCCGTCGGGACAGCTCCACATGGGCCACGTCCGCAACTACACCATCACGGACGCGTACGCGCGTTTCCACCGGATGCGCGGCGAGGACGTGCTCCACCCGATGGGGTGGGACGCGTTCGGCCTTCCCGCCGAGAACGCCGCCAAGGAGCGCGACTCGAACCCTCGCGACTGGACCTTCGACTGCATCGAGACGATGAAAGGACAGATGGAGTCGATGGGGTTCGGCTACGACTGGGAGCGCGAGATCGCGACGTGTGTCCCTGAGTACTACCGGTGGAACCAGTGGCTGTTCCGCCGTTTCCACGAACACGGCCTCGTCGAGCGCCGCGACGCCGAGGTGAACTGGTGTCCCTCCTGCGAGACGGTGCTCGCCGACGAGCAGGTGGAGGGCGATGCGGAGCTGTGTTGGCGCTGTGACACCCCCGTCGAGGAGCGGGAGCTGGCACAGTGGTTCCTGAAGATCACCGAGTACGCCGACGAGCTGCTCGACGCCATCGACGACCTGGAGGGGTGGCCCGACTCCGTCCGGCAGATGCAGCGCAACTGGATCGGCCGGCAGGAGGGAACCCGGCTCCCCTTCGAAATCGACGGCCAAGCCGTCGACAGCTCGCGGACGGTCGAGGCGTTCACCACCCGCGCGGACACCGTCTTCGGCGCGACCTTCTTCGCGCTGGCACCGGACCACGAGATATCGCAGGCCGTCGCCGCGACGGACGACGACGTGGCACGGTTCATCGAGGAGGAGGCGGACCCCGACGGCGACGAGCCGAACGGCGTCGCCACGGAGCTGACGGCCACGAACCCGGTCACGGGCGAGGAACTGCCGGTGTACGTCGCCGACTTCGTCCTCTCGGACGTGGGGACCGGCGCGCTGATGGGGGTTCCCGGCCACGACGAGCGCGACCACCTGTTCGCATCGAAGCTCGGCATCGACATCGAGCCCGTCATCGCGCCGAGCGAGGAGGCGGTGCCCGACGTGAGCGAGGGCGCCTACACCGAGGACGGCGTGCTCGTGAACAGCGGCGAGTACAGCGGCCTCGACTCCGCGACGGCTCGCGACCGCATCACCGAGGCCACCGACGGCGCCGCGTTCGACACGCAGTACCGGCTTCGCGACTGGGGCATCTCCCGCCAGCGCTACTGGGGGACGCCCATCCCGGTCGTCCACTGTGACGACTGCGGCCACGTGCTGGTGCCCGAGGAGGACTTACCGGTGGAACTGCCCGAGTTCATCAACACGACCGGGAACCCGCTGGACGCCGCCGACGAGTGGAAACACACCACGTGTCCCGACTGCGGGGCCGACGCGGTTCGCGAGACGGACACGATGGACACGTTCGTCGACTCCTCGTGGTACTTCCTGCGGTACGTCTCGCCCGAGCTAGAGGAGGCGCCGTTCGACCGCGAACGAGCCAACGACTGGATGCCCGTCGATCAGTACGTCGGAGGGATCGAACACGCCGTGATGCATCTGCTCTACTCGCGGTTCTTCACGAAGGTGCTGGCGGACGCCGAAGGGTTGGAGCACCGCGAGCCGTTCGAGAACCTGCTCGCACAGGGGATGGTTCAACTCGACGGCGAGGCGATGTCGAAGTCGAAGGGGAACACCGTCTCCCCGCAGCGTATCGTCGACGAGTACGGCGCCGACACGGCCCGGCTGTTCATGATGCAGGCCGCCCAGCCGGAGCGCGCTTTCGACTGGACCCAGGAGGGCGTCCGCTCGACGCGGGCGTTCCTCGACCGGCTGTACGACGACGTGGTCGCGTTCGCTGCCGGCGGCGACGCGACGAGCGGCGAGCGCGACGCGACCGCCGAGTACGTCAACGACGAGGTCGACGCGACCGTCGCCGTGGCGACCGGCGAGTACGACGACATGACGTTCAACACCGCGGTCCGTGAGGCACAGGACCTCGCTCGGACCGTCCGCGGCTACGTCGAGTACGCCGACGCGCCGCACGCCGACACCGTCGAGCGGGCGCTGCGGGCCGTCGTGAAGCTACTCGCGCCCGTCGCTCCGCACGTCACCGAACAGCTGTGGAGCGAACTGAACTATGACGGGTTCGTGGTCGACGCGGCGTGGCCCGAACCCGAGGGCGACACCGACGACGCCCCGGCGCGCCGTCGACTCGTCGAGAACACCCGCGAGGACGTCCGCGATATCGTCGACGTGGCGGGCATCGACGACCCCGAGCGCATCGACGTGGTCGTGACGCCGGCGTGGAAACACCGGGCGCTGGAGGTCGCGGTCGACTCGGACGCGCCGAACGTCATCTCCGCGATCATGGAGGAGCCGGAGATCCGCGAGCAGGGCGACGCCGCCGCGGACTACGGGCAGGAGCTGCAGGCGAACCGGGAGGCGTTGACTCGGTCGCTGCCGCCCGAACAGGAGTTCGAGGCGCTGCGACGGGCGGCGTGGCTGCTGGAACGCGAGTTCGGTGCCGAGGTGCGCGTGCTCCGAGCCGACGAGGCCGACGACGACGTGGTGGCGAAGGCCGAACCCGGGCGGCCCGCCATCGACATCCACGAGTAGCGCGCCGGAGCCGCGGACGGCCTCAACGGGTTCGGTGACTGCGACGACTCCTTCGACCGCGAACCGCTCGTATACGGTGACTGTCGAGGCCGCGTGGTCCGCTCGTCGTTCCGGTTGAGAGCGGTAGCACGAAAGTTAATGTAGGATATCGCACCAAGGGTGAACGAATGCTGGACGTATCGCCCGAGGAGATAACCGAGGGGAACCTGCTCCGGGCGCTGCTCGTGCTCGCCGTGCCGCTGCTCGCCCAGAACGTTGTGCAGGTCGTCCAGCAGGTCATCGACATCATCTTCCTCGGGCGGCTGAGCGACGACGCGGTCGCGGCCGTCGGGCTCGCGGCGCCGCTCGTCGGCCTGCTATTCGTCGTGATGATCGTCACCTACGTTGGCACACAGATCGTCGTCTCGCGACGGATCGGCGGGGGTGACGAGTCGGGGGCACGACAGGCGCTTGTGACCGGGCTCGCGGTCGCCGTCGCGCTCGGGACGGTCGCCGGCGCCGTCGGGTTCCTCGCCGCGCGCCCGGTGGTCGAACTGCTCACGGCAGTCCGTCCCGACGCGCGGGGGGAGTTCGTCGGGCTGGCGGCACAGTACCTCTCCGTGCTCGCGCTCGGACTCCCGGTGCTCGCGCTCGCGGACACCGTCGAGCAGGGGGGGTTCGTCGCGTGGGGCGACTCGCGCGCGGCGCTGTACATGAACCTCGTCGCGCTCGGCGGGAACATCGTCCTCAATCCGCTGCTCATCTTCGGCGTCTGGGTGTTCCCCCGTCTCGGCGTTCAGGGAGCCGCGCTCGCGACCGTGCTCGGGTCGGTCGGCGGGCTCGTCGTCGGCGGGATGTTGGTTGCCCGCGGCCGCAACGACGGGATGGTGAGCCGAGCGGCGCTCGGTTTCGACGCCGATGCGGCCCGCGAGATTCTCGACGTCGGTGGGCCGGTCGGCGGCCAGCAGAGCGTCAGACATCTCCTCCGGTTGCCGGTGTTCCTGCTCGTGTTCATCGCCGGCGGGGGTGCTGGGCTCGCGGCGTACGTCATCGGGGCCCGCGCGGCCAGCATCGCGTTCATCCCGCCGCAGGGGTTACAGGCCGCGGCCCAGAGCGTCATCGGGCAGAACCTCGGCGCCGGGGACGCGTTCCGCGCCCGGCGGACGACGTGGCTCGGCGTCGGCGTCTCCGCCGGGACGCTGACCCTCGTCGGCGCCGGGCAGTGGCTCGTTCCCGGCCCCATCGCGATGGCGTTCGCCCCGACGCTCTCGGCCGAGGCGCTCTCGTTGACCGTCGAGTACCTCCGAATCCTCGCGTACGGCTATCCGGCGCTCGGCGCCATCTACCTGTTCGAGGCCGGGTTCAACGCCGCGGGGCGATCCCGGGTCAGTTTCGCGTCGACGCTGCTGCAGTACGGCGGCATTCGGCTCCCGTTCGCGGCCGCGGGAGTGTTGCTCCTCGCCGCGGACGTCTCTGCGGTGTTTTGGGCCGTCACCGTCTCGAACGTCGCAGCCGCGGTGTGGCTCGGACTCTACTATCGGTACTCAACCGCCGACGGAATGATGCGTCGCGCGGCGAGCGACGCGGCGGGGACGGCGTGAGTGTCGGCGGACGGGCGGTGTGTTCCGAACCGAGGCGAAGGGAGCGCGGTCTGACCGCCGGGAACGACAACCCCTTTGGTCGGGCCGTCCCCGAGAGCCGGTAGTGGCAACGGGGACATCCAGCGTCGCGGAGGCCGTACCGGAGTTCGCCGACGCGTTCGGCTTCGACGAGTTCAACCGGATGCAGTCGGAGGCGCTGCCGGCCGTCCTCGAGCGCGACGACAACGTCGTCGTGAGCGCACCGACCGCGAGCGGGAAGACCGCGCTCGCGGAACTCGCCATCTGTCGGACGCTCGCGAACGGCGGCACGGCGCTGTTTCTCGCGCCGTTGCGCGCGCTGACCAACGAGAAGGAGGCCGAGTGGGACCGATTCGAGTCGCTCGGCTACTCCGTCTACGTCGTCACCGGCGAGCGCGACCTGAACCCGCGGCGCGCGGAGCGGGCCGACATCCTCGTGATGACGCCGGAGAAAGCCGATTCGGCGACGCGGAAACACGACTCGCACCGCTACGCGTTCGTGACCGACGTGGACTGCTGTGTCATCGACGAGGTCCACCTGCTCGACTCCGACACCCGGGGGGCCGTGCTGGAGGTGACGGTGTCGCGGCTGCGGCGGCTCTGTGACCCGCGGGTCGTCGCGCTGTCGGCGACGATGCCGAACGTCGAGGACGTGGCCGCGTGGCTCGACGCCCCCGACGCCTGTACCTTCCAGTTCGGCGACGAATACCGTCCTGTCCCGCTCCACGCCGGCGTCGAGACGTACGCCAACGGTGACAACGCCTTCCAGGACAAGTACCGCCGGCTCTACCGGGCACTCGACCTCGCACAGCCCCACATCGAGGACGGCGGACAGGCGCTCACCTTCGTCTCCTCGCGGCAGGACACGGTGCGCGCGGCGAAGAAGGCCCGCGACGTGCTCGCCGAGCGGGACGTCGAGATGGGTGCGCGCGGCGACTACGACCTCCACACCGAAGCGCAGGAGCTCCGGAACGACACGCTGCGACAGTCCGTCGTCGACGGGGTTGCCTTCCACCACGCCGGACTCTCCCGTGAGGACAAGAACGCCGTCGAGCGCTGGTTCAAGGAAGGGACGGTCCAACTCCTGTTCTCCACCTCGACGCTCGCGTGGGGGGTGAATCTCCCTGCACGGTGTGTCGTCATCCGCGACACGAAGCTCCACGACCCACTCGAGGGAGAGGTGGACATGAGCCCGCTCGATATCCTGCAGATGCTCGGCCGCGCGGGGCGACCGGGCTACGACGACACGGGCTACGCCTACGTAATCTGCGAGAGCGAGGACGCCGACCGCTACCGGACGCTGCTCCGGGAAGGGAAGGAAATCGAGTCGCGGCTCGCCGGCGAACTCGACGCCCATCTCAACGCCGAGATCGCACTCGGCACGATTGCCGACCTAGACGACGTGATGTCGTGGCTGAAGACGACGTTCTACTACGTGCGGGCACAGTCCGCGCCCGAGGAGTATCAGTTCGGCGGGAAGCTCCGCGAGCGCGTCCGCGAGACGCTTCAGGAACTCGTCGACGGCGGGTTCGTCGAGACGGACGCCGAGCTTCGCGTCGAGGGGACGCCGCTGGGACGGCTCGCGTCGAAGTTCTACCTCCGTCTGGAGACGGCGGAGGCGTTCAAGCGGCTCGCGGACCGCGCGGGAGAGCCCCCGGAGGGTGTGAACGACGATGCCGCGAGCCGCACGGCGGACGGCGGGGTGACAGAAGCCACGGTACTCCGGACGGTCGCGGAGGCGGCCGAGTTCGACAGCGTGAGCGCGCGCCGCGACGAGCGCGACGCCGTGCGCGCGGTGCTCGGCCCCGAGGGCGACGAGCTGGAGCCGGGCAACCGGAAGGTACTCGCCATCCTGCGGGCCGCGATGGACGGCACCACCCCGAGCGAACTGCAGTCGGACGCGTGGGTCATCCGACAGAACGCGCTGCGGATGGTCGCCGCGCTCCGCGAGTTCCTCGAACGGTTCGCGGGACCGCGGGCGGCGAACGTAGCCTGCCGCGTCGAGGCTCGCGTCGAGAACGGTATCTCCGAGGCCGCGGTCGGTCTCACCGCCATCGAAGGGGTCGGGAAGGGGCGAGCGAGCAAGCTCGCCGCGGAGGGGTTGACGACGCCGGCGGACGTCGTCGAGGCGGGCGTGTCGGGGCTCGTCGACGCCGGGCTCTCTGAGGGGCTGGCCGAGCGCGTCGTCGAGCAGGCGCGCGACCTCCCGGTCGTGACCGTCGAGTGGGGCGGGTTCCCGGAGACGGTCGAGCGCGGGTCGAGCGAGATGCACAACGTGACCGTCCACAACGACGGCGGCGGCGCGAAAGCCGAGGTCCGCGTCACGGTCAACGGCGTGGAGATGTCGAGCGAGGCCCGCTATCTCGGCGAGGCGACCCTGCCCGTCGGCGTCTTCGGCGGCGACCCCGACGAGCTGGAGTTCCGTGTGGAGGTGGCGTTCGCCGACCTGCCGCTACACCCGGTCGTGGAGACCCGGACGGTGCAGGTGCAGTAGTTCGGCAGAGGGGCTGCGACTCCGCGGTCGCCCTCAGCGGGCGCGTCTGCGAGCCTTTTTGCTCGCGGGGACTGCAGCGGGCGTATGGACGAAATCGCGTTCGGCACCGACGGGTGGCGGGCCACGCTCGACACCTTCACCGACGAGCGCGTCCGGGTGGTCGGGCAGGCCGTCGCCGACTACCTCCGTGCAGCGGGACACGCGGGAGAGACCGTCGCCGTCGGCTACGACGCCCGCGACACCTCCCGCGGCTTCGCCGAGTCGCTGTGTGACGTGCTGACCGCGAACGGGTTCGACTGTCTGCTCCCGGAGCGTGACACCCCGACGCCGGTCGTCGCGTGGACCGTCCGCGACCGCGGGCTGGCGGGGGCGCTGATGGTCACGGCGAGCCACAACCCACCAGAGTACAACGGCGTGAAGTTCGTCCCCGAGACGGGCGCACCGGCGCTCCCCGAGGTCACGGAACAGGTGGAGGCGAACCTGCGCGAGCCCGACTCACTCCCCGAGTCAGAGCACGGGACGACGACCGAGGCCGACCTCGTCGGACCGTATCTCGAACACGCCCTCGACGTGGTCGGCGACTTCGGCCTCGCTGGCGCGACGGTCGCGTACGACGCGATGCACGGCTCCGGCCGCGGGGTGACAGACCGCCTGCTGGAGCGAGCCGGTGCGGACGTCGTCCGGCTGCGCTGCGACCACGACCCGACGTTCGGCGGCACGTCCCCGGAGCCGACGGGCGAACGGCTCGGCGACCTCGTGGACACCGTCGTCGACGGACCGGCGGACATCGGCATCGCAAACGACGGCGACGCGGACCGTATCGGCGTCGTCACGCCCGAACGCGGCTACCTCGACCCGAACCGCTACTTCGCTGCGACGTACGACCACTTGCTCGAATCCGACGACGGCGACGCGGTCCGGACCGTCTCGACGACGTTCCTCGTCGACCGCGTCGCGACAGCCCACGGCGCGGCCGTCCACGAGACCGCGGTCGGTTTCAAGTGGGTCGCCGAGGCGATGCGCGAACACGACGCGCTGCTCGGTGGCGAGGAGTCCGGCGGGTTCGGGCTCCGTGGCCACCTTCCGAACAAGGACGGTGTCCTGTTCGCGCTGGTGACCGCTGTGGCCGAAGCCGAAGAACCGTTCGACGCGCGCGTCGACCGCGTGCTCGCCGACCACGGCGAGGTCGTTCAGGACCGCGTCAGCGTCGACTGCCCGGACGACCGGAAAGAGGCAGTGCTCGCAGCGCTCGAAGAGGAGATACCCGACTCCGTCGCCGGGTCGCCGGTCGATCGGGTCGTCACCGTCGACGGGTTCAAGCTCCTGCTCGCGGACGGCTCATGGCTGCTCGTCCGGCCCAGCGGGACGGAGCCGAAGCTCCGGGTGTACGCGGAGGCCGAATCCGAGAAGCGCGTGAAGGCTGTTCTCGCGGAGGGGAGGTCCCTCGTGGAGCCGCTTGTCTGACCGGCGGGCCGGGCGACCGGGCGTGGGTCAGCGTTCGACATCGGAGGTCGTCCGCTTGACGCCGTGAATCCGACCGTCACCGGACGGTTCCACGTCGAACCCGAGCGCCTCGTAGAAGGGTCGGACCCGCTCGTCGAACTCGGCCGTCACGGGCGTCCAGCGCTCCTCCGCGGCAGCGACGAGCGCGCTGCCGATCCCTTGCCCGCGGCGACGGGGCCGGACGGCGATGGCGCGGATCTCACCCGGCTCGCCGATTCCGTCGGCGTCGACCGCCGCCGCGCCGACCACTCGGTCGTCCACGACGGCGACGAGGAGCTCCATCGAGAGGAGGTCGGGCACCTGCAGCATCGCCACGTCGAACAGCGACCGGACCGCGAGGCGCTCGTCGTTGTCGGCCTCGCGGACGTTCATACGGTCCCGGAGGGGACGCAACGGTAAAAACGGCAGCGCCAGCGGCTGACGGTTCCGCTACTGTCGGACGCTCGCGTCGAGCCGCCCGCCTCATCCACCTTTGACGAGTCGGAGTACCCGCACCCGGTCGGCCGCGACCGGCGCGTCGTCGGGGACGGGCGCGTCGTCGACGAGCACCGTCGCCTCGTGGGGAGAGTAGCCGAGCGCGGCGAGCAGGTCGCCGTACGTCGCGTCAGCCGGGAGTTCACACTCCTCGACGTTCTCGCCGACGACGTCGCAGGTGACGCGCATGGCCGCCGTTGTGTCCGCGGGGGCAAGAACCGAGCGCTTTCGCTCGTCGCGGCCCCGGAACAGGGGTCTCTCGGGGGGTTTATCCGGTCCGAACGCGACCGCTCGAACATGAGCGAGGCCGCCGAGGACGACGCCGACGAGGCCGCCGCGAGCGCCCGGGGGCGCGAGGTGTGGATCGAGAAGTACCGCCCGGAGTCGCTCGCCGACGTGAAGGGCCACGAGAACATCACCGAGCGGCTGGAGAGCTACATTTCTCGAAACGATCTGCCGCATCTCCTGTTCGCAGGACCGGCCGGAACCGGGAAGACGACCTCGGCGGTCGCCATCGCGAAACAGCTGTACGGCGACGAGTGGCAGGAGAACTTCCTCGAACTCAACGCCTCCGACCAGCGCGGCATCGACGTGGTTCGCGACCGCATCAAGAGCTTCGCGCGGTCGTCGTTCGGCGGCCACGACTACCGGATCATCTTCCTCGACGAGGCGGACGCGCTCACGTCCGACGCGCAGTCGGCGCTCCGCCGGACGATGGAACAGTTCTCCAACAACACCCGGTTCATCCTCTCGTGTAACTACTCCAGCCAGATCATCGACCCCATCCAGTCGCGGTGTGCGGTGTTCCGGTTCTCGCCGCTGGGCGACGACGCGGTCGCCGAGCAGGTTCGCGAGATCGCCGAGACCGAAGGAATTGAAGTGACCGACGACGGCGTCGACGCGCTGGTGTACGCGGCAGACGGCGACATGCGGAAGGCGATCAACGGACTGCAGGCAGCGGCCGTGATGGGCGATGTCGTCGACGAAGAGGCCGTCTTCGCCATCACCTCGACCGCCCGTCCCGAGGAAATCAAGGAGATGGTCGACCTCGCGCTCGGCGGCGACTTCGCGCAGGCGCGGGCGAAGCTCGACACGCTCATCACGGACATCGGCATCGCCGGCGGCGACATCATCGACCAGCTTCACCGTTCCGTCTGGGAGTTCGACATCCCCGACCGGGAGGCGGTTCGACTGATGGACCGGATCGGCGAGGCCGACTACCGGATCACGGCGGGGGCGAACGAGCAGGTGCAGCTGGAGGCGCTTTTGGCGTCGCTGGCGCTCGACGAGGAGTGAGCCGGCAGTCGGTGGGGCGCGTCGACGGGTAGGGGAAAAGTCCCGCGGCGTGCAACCGCGGGCGAAGGGGAGGGAGCGTGTGACACTGCTCCCGTACGTAGCTAGCTGTTCGAGCGCAAAGAGCACGCGGTAACCGCGGGGTAATCGGTCTGGATGTGATTCGGACGGGTTCGGACGTGGTTCAAACGTGGTTCAGACGCGATTCGGACGACCGATTACCGGCCGGTCGACGCCGGTAAGAGCTGGCGGTGGCCGAGGCCGATAGACGCGACGAACCGGCGCGAAATCGGTGGCTGCGAGAGGGGGCGAAGCGGCCGAAATCGCCCGAGGTGAACCTTCGGAACGCTTTTGCACCGCGCTCCGCTGGACGGTGGTAATGAGCGATCTCACTGCCGAATACCAACTCGACTACTTCCACGAGAACGGGTTCACCCGCTCGGAGTGCGTCTCGTGTGGCGTCGGCTTCTGGAGCCGCGACGAGACGCGGGAGACCTGCGGGGAGCCCCCGTGTGAGAACTACGAGTTCATCGGCGACCCCGGCTTCGACGAGTCGTACACCTTAGAGGAGATGCGAGAGGCGTTCCTCTCCTTCTTCGAGGAGCGCGACCACGAGCGCATCGAGCCG
>Ga0207771_101060_pt1 | contig 13168 bp, 11 predicted proteins | sample A23M2SouthBayCA_2_FD_187731 | JGI IMG/M metagenome (GOLD analysis project Ga0207771, IMG submission 187731) | Aerobic enrichment media microbial communities from Eden Landing Ponds, California, USA - A23 M2 (2) (SPAdes) | ecosystem: Environmental > Aquatic > Marine > Unclassified | place...
AATGATACGGCGACCACGACCGACACCAACGGCGGTTCGGTCGGCGGTGGTGGAAACGACGGGGACAGTGGCGGCGGTGCGGACGACGACACGGCGACTGCGACCGACACGGCGACTGCGACCGACACGGCGACTGCAACGCCGCCCGCAGGGACCCAAACGGCGGTCGGCACCGAGACTGGCGACCGTGGTGATGGGTCCGAGAATGGCACCACGACCGTGACGGTCTCGGCGACTGCGACGGCGGACGATACCGGCACCGAGACGCCAACGGCAACGGGGACACCGACAGCCACCGACTCCCCGACGCCATCCCCGACCACGACGACCACCGTGACGCCGACCGACGTTGGTGGTGGGGCCGAACCGACTGCGACGCCCGAGGCGGATATCCGCATCGTCGGACTGACGACCGACCCCGAGCAACCGACCGTCGGCCAGTCGATCACGGTCACCGGGACCTTCGAGAACGCCGGGTCGACAGCGCGAAACGTCACGCTCGAACTGCGTGCCGGCGGCGAGGTCATCGCGACCGAGCGCGCCCGGTTGGCGTCTGGCGAGCGCCGGACGCTCTCGGGTACGGTGACGTTCGATCAGCCGGGGGCCTACGAGATTGCACTCGGCAACAGTTCGGTCACGGTGACCGTGACCGAGGACGACACGTCCCCACTGGAAGTTGGGGCGCTCGCCCCGCTGTTGCTTGCCGCACTGGCGCTCCTCGCGGGTGGACTGGCACTGTTCGCCTACTGGCGATCCCGCGGTCCGACGCTACTCGTTCGGGCCGATGACAGTAGCTGGTCGAAGCTCGAACTGATCGCCGACGACGCGACCGACGCCACCGTGACCGACGACGGCGGTCGGACGACGTTGCGATTCGACCTCTCGGGGAGCGGCGTCGTCTCGATCGACCCGGCGTTCTCGGTCAGGAACGTCGTCGCGACGACGGTGGGCGTCCGGGTGGTCGCCGTCGACGCCGACGGTGAACCGATCACGCGCGGCGTGACGATCCAGAGCGCCGATGGGACGGATCTCACGGCCGTCCCGGCTGACGACAGTGCTGCCAACGTCCTCGACGGTAGCGAGACGATGACGGTCAGGGTGACAGTCGATCGAGACGACGACGCCGCGAGCCGGATCGCGACGCTTCGGGTCGAGGCGTCGGAGCGCCAGTAGCCCGGTGGACGTTGGCGTCTCGCTCGCCGTCCATTTTCAAATCTGATACTCTAGAGCGAATGCTCAAACCGTCGGCCCGGAAACCTCCTACGAGGACGAGAAGATGAGCAATCCTGGCCACGTGTTCCGGTCTGACCGGAGTCACTCGACGCTCTGGAGTGGCTTCCATCCCGTCGATGTCGCGGTGTTGTTCTCGGTCCCGATACTCCTGGGTGGCGTCTTCCTCCTGCCGGTGGCGATGCGGGAATCGCTCGCGTTTCGCTACACGGACCCGTCGCTCTTGACGGCCGTGACCGCGTCGTTCGTCCACCTCGGGCCGATGCATCTGGGCGTGAACGTGCTGGGCTATCTTCTGGTGGTCCCAGTCGCGTACTTGCTGAGTGTCGCGAGTGGTTACCGAACTCGCTTTTTCGTGGTGTTCGTCACGTTCGTCGTGGTGTTCCCGGTGTTGCTCTCGTATCTGAATCTGGCCGTCGTTCGGCCCACTGCCGGGGTCGGTTTCTCCGGGGTCGTGATGGCCTTCGTCGGGTACCTCCCGTTGGCCCTGGCCGATTTCCTCGAAGAGCGTGCGGATGTCGGTCCGAGCGGGACGGTCGCCCCGGTCCTCTTTTTTCTCGGGATCGCACTGATCGCTGGGTTGAGTGTGCAGTCCGTCCAGCGAGAACGGGCCACGGTGTTACTGGGGACGGCCGGTCTGATCTTGACGGCCGTCCTGTCCGCGCTGCTGTACTGGCTCTCGGCCCCGGACCGCGCCGCCGACGCGTTTCGGAAGGTCCGAACGACGACGGGTCGCGCGGGGAGCGCCGAGTTGCTGAGTTTTACCGGTGTCCTGTTCGTCTCGTTCATGTTCGTCGCGTTTCCGCCCGATGTCGCCGACGGGACGACAGTCGTCAACGTCTACGTCCACTTGCTGGGCTACGCGCTCGGGTTCATCTCGACGTACGCAACCGTCGAAGTCGGTGCCTTGCTTCCGGGCGACGGGACATCGATCTAACGCAGGTAGCGCCGACCCGCGGCCGTGGTTCGGGCGCTACCAAGCCTTTTGTCGGTCGCCAGCCTACGCCAGTCCGTGTCCGTTCGTTCGCTCGTCAGTCGGACGCTCGAAGTGCTGGCCATCGTCGTCGTCGCCTCGCTGTTGCTCGGGGCCGTCCTCGGACAGCCGATCCTCCTGAGCTACGTCGAGACGGGGAGCATGGAACCGACGATCGAGACCGGTGATGGGTTCATCGCGATTCCGGCGGCGCTGGCAGGCGGTGTCCAGGAGGGCGATGTCGTCGTGTACGAGGCCAGAGAACTCCAGGGGGGCGGGCTGACGACGCACCGCGTCGTCGGCGAGACCGATGGGGGATATATCACCAAGGGCGATGCGAATCCGTTCACCGATCAGGACGGCCCGGAGCCGCCGGTGACCGACGATCAGATCGTCGCCGAGGCGGTACAGATCGGCGGCTCCGTCGTCGTCCTCCCACGACTCGGGATCGCGATCGGTGCGATACAGGAGAGTGTCCTCGGACTCCAGTCGGCGTTTGCCGGGGCCGTCGGCTTCGGGGACTCGCTCGATCGACAGGGGTCGGGAGTCCTGCTGTTCGCGATCGGCTTTGCGCTGTTTGCCCTCACGTTCGTGCTCGACCGGGGGACACAGCGAACGACCGACCGTTCTCGGCAGCGCGGGACGCTGTTGAACACCCGAACCGTCACCGTCCTCTTGCTCGCGGCGGTGTTGCTCCCCGCCAACGTCGCGATGGTCGCGGGCGTCGGATCGCAGACGCTGTCGATCGACGGCGAGGATGTCGCACGGAGTCCCGACGTCGAGCCGGGCGAGAAAACGAGCTGGGAGCTTGGTGTGGACAACTACGGGTTCGTCCCGGTCATTCTCGTCTTCGAGGCCCAGAGCGCCGGCACGACCGTCCTCGACGAACAACTGACCGTCGGGCCGGGACAGGCGGCGACGGTGACGGTGTCCGCGACCGCGCCGGGACCCGGTCAGCAGACGACCCTCTCCGTGACTGAGTACCGGTATCTGCACGTGCTTCCCGCCGCGACGATTCGCGCGTTGCACGACGGACACCCGTTGCTCGCTCTGGGCGCGGTCAACGTCGTCCTCGGCGGTGGGCTGTTTCTGGTCCTCGCACGTGTCGTCGGTCTCGGCACCATCCGTGTCAGAGACCGGGGCAACGCCTCGCTGGGGACCCGACTCCGGCGACGGTTCGGCTGATCTGGGGTCCCGCCGACACGGACCGTTGGAGATCCGTTCCGGATCGACCGGGCAAACGGCGACACTGTTCCGTCCGACTGGCGACCGGTCGCCGGGGCCGATTTCGAGCACTGATAGCTGGCCCAGTAGGCATAAACACGGAGCGTCCAACCACTCGGTGAATGCCTGTCCAGACAGGGAGCGAGACGCTGGATACCATCCTCGACGGCGGCGTGCCCGAGGGGCGGACGGTCCTCGTCACTGGCGGCCCGGGAACTGGCAAGAGCACACTCGCGATGCAGTACCTGCAGGCCGGTCTCGACGCCGGCGAGGACTGTCTCTACATCAGCACCGAACAGACGTTCGAGGAGATCGACGACTCCTTTTCGGATTTCGCGTTCGAACTCGACCACGAGCGCCTGACGGTCACGTCACTGCACGCGACAACGGGCTATACGGTCGACGACGGCGAGGAGCGCGAACTCACGCTCGAAACGCTGGAGGGGGGCCAGATGCTCGGCGGGGACTACTCGGCCCCGTTCGAAGCCGAGTACATCACCACGCACCTCGAACAGTTCGCCCCCGCCGACCGGGTCGTCCTCGACTCGGTCTCGGGCCTGTCGGCGATGGGCGAGGACAGCGACGTGTTCCGTCGGACGATCCTCGATATGATCCGGTTGTTCGACGACGAGTTCGGTGCGACGACGCTGTTTACCGCCGAGGAGTCCCAGCCAAACGCGGCCCAGCAAGACGTCAAGACCGTCGCCGCCAGTGACGCCGTCCAGTTCAACACCCACGGCGTCGTCCGCCTGTGGCGTGAGATCGTCGACGGGGACACCCACCGCTTTATCGAGGTCGTGAAGATGCGCGGCGTCGACCACGACACGCGCGTCCACGAGGTCACCTTCAGCGAACAGGGCGTCAGGGTCAGTCCACGGCTGCGGACCCATCCCGGTGAGTTCGTCCCCTCGACGTACATGACGACGCGCATTCCCGGTCTGGATACGCTGACCGGCGGCGGAATCGTGCTCGGCGGTTCGATGGTACTGGAACACGACGGGCAGGCCAATCCCCACTCGGTCCTGACGAATTTGATGGTCGAAGCGGTCGAACAGGACATGGCGATCGCCGTCGTCCCGCCGGTCGAACTCCCGCCGAAGCTTCTCAAAGAGATCATCGACGAGCGCGTCGGCGACATGCACGAGCTAATGGCGAACGACCAGTTCTTCCTCGTCGACTTCACCAACGTCTGGCAGAACACCCGCCGGAACGTGTTCAAACCGCAGGAACACGAGAGCGACGACCCCGAGACGGTCTTCGAGACGATCGACCAACGCCGTGGCGACCGCCCGATCCTGAGCCTGATCAACGTCGAGGCGCAGTTGCCGATGCTCGAACCGGACCGGCTCCGCCAGGTTCGGTTCTGGGAGGAGGAGAACCTCTTTCAGCCGGCAGATACGTCGCTGTACTTCTACAACAGCGACGCCCTGAACGATCAGCTTGCCGCGTTCTATCAGAACAGTGCGTGGCAGTCCCTGCGGACGTGGGTCAGCGACAACGGACTCCAGTACGTGAAGTTGAACAAATCACCAGGCGGGTATTTAGGGTCGACCCGCCTCGTGGAGTATATGGACGATCCGCCGTACATGCGAGTGTTGCACCCTCCGGGTGTCGATGGAGGGAGCGAATGACGGACACCGGGGCGTCCGGTTCGCACCCCGCCCCCGGAACGAACGTTCTGGTCCTCGCACCGTCGCTTAGCAACGCGAAGCACGAACAGTGTTCGCGTCTGTCGGTCCCTGGCGATCCGACGACCCTCGACGTGCTTCGCATCACGTATTCGGGGACACCGACCGAACTCGTCGAGACCTGGCAGGACCGCCACGGAACGCTCCCCGCGCGAATGGGGATCGTCGATGTCGGCGATCAGGTCGGCGTCGGTTCCAGTCATGACCTCGACGTGCCGTCCAACGTCGTCGTGACGACGGCGAATCCGAACGACATCACGGGGTTGGGGATGCGCCTGAACAACTATCTCAACGACCTGCACTCGGATCGACAGCTCGTGGTCTGTTTCGACTCGTTGACGGAGTTGCTGCAGTTCACCGATGTCAAAGCGGCGTTCAAATTCCTGCACATGTTGACGGGACAGCTTCGGGATGCCGACGCGATCGGGCACTTCCATCTGGACCCCAGTGCGCTCGACGATCAGACGGTCAACCGACTCAAGCCCGTGTTCGACGACGCCGTCAGTGCCGAGTCCTAACGGTCACGAACAGTATAGTTCGACCGACACTTTTTGGCCTCCGCCCACGTTGTGACTGATATGGACAGTCGAGGATACTCGTTCGAGGGGACCACGCCGGACATCAACGGCTACGCACACGTCAGCAACGAGGCAACTGTCGTCGGTGACGTGACGGTGGCCGCAAACGCCAACGTCTGGCCGGGCGTCGTGCTCCGTGGTGACGTGGGACCGGTCGAAGTCGGCCGCGAGAGCGCCATCGGGGACAACGCCGTCTTGCACGCCTCGACGGTCGCCGACCACGTCATGGTGGGCCACGGTGCGGTGTTGAACGATTCGACCATCGAAGAGGGTGCGCTCATCGGCTTCAATTCCACCGTCAGCGAGGCGACGATCGGTGCCGGCTCTATCGTCGCGATGGGCACCGTCGTCCCGCCGGGGTACGAGGTGCCCCCGAACTCCTTCGTCAGAGGGATGCCCGCCTCCGTCACGCCCCTGTCAGAGACGACCATCGACCCGGAAGCGGTCTTCGAAGCCTTCTCCTCGGGCGAGTACGCGAACCTCGCGGCACGGCACGAAGAGCTGTTCGAGTAAGCCACTGGACCCCAGCCATTGAATTCGTCTGGGTTCGATGGTCGCAACATGGTCCCCCTCCCTGCGGTCCGCTCGCACTCAGTCGTCGCCCTCGCTGGCGGCGTCGTCCACGCCATTGCAGTGTTCGTCTGGGCTTTCACAAACGGTGTCAGTTATGCCGCCACCGATCCGTTTTCGATCGCGTTCGCACTCGGCTACGGCGCGATTGGGATGGTGGCCTTTGCCGCCGTTCCCCTGTTCTTGCTGAGTCACTACTCGCTGGTGACGCCGGCGCTGCTCGCGGCGTGGACGCTCGCCGACACCGTCTACCAGTGGCTACACGTGAGCCATCCACATCCCCTCTCGTCGTATCTGACGGTCTGGCCGCTGCTGGTCGGCGTCGTCATTCTCGCCGGAATCGTCGAGGCCTCGCTGCGTACCGTGATCGACCGGGCGTTCGGGTACACCGGTCTCGGACCGCTGTGGGAGTCCAGCGAGGCGCAACACTAAACCCCCCGGTTGCGCATAGCACAGCCATGGACGACGTGGTCGACCTGGTGCACCGGTCGCTGGGCGGGGAGAGTGACGCGGCGTTTCGCGAGCGCATCGCAACGCAGGCCGACCAGTTACGCGAGGCAATCGACGACGGGAGGTTCGATAACGAGGACTTCGCGGTCGGACTCGAAGTCGAGGTGTACGCGATCAACGCCGAACCCGAACCGGTCCCCGACGAGGACGAAGACGAGGACGACGGACCCGACGAAGCTGCACTCGACGCCGACCTCGCAAGCGGCGGTGGCGGCGGTCTCGGCTCGCTCGAACCGGCCGGTGACGGCCACGACGACGACCACGACGGCGACGACCCGCTCGACTCCGAGGGCGAGATCGGCACCGTCGACGAACCCTATATGGACCCCGAAGCGTGGGAGGGACGGCTGGCCGAACTGCCCGAATCCACCTTCGACGGCATCGCAGCGAAGGAACTGGGCGTGCACAACGCCGAGATCAACACCGACCCGGACGCGCTGGGCGCGACCGGACTGGAAGTCCAGAGCACTTCCATCGAGATGCGGATCAAGAAGGCCCGCGACGCCGCTCGCGCCGAGAACCACGAACTCGTCCTCGATGCGATGTGGACGATCCCCCCCGAGGAGGGCAGTATCGACTACCTCTCGGCGATCGAGGAACGCGACGGCGTCGTGTTCGCCGACAACATGCGTCAGGACCCGCGCTATGTCGCACTGGACAACGAGGCACTCCGCCACGCCGGCGGCGAGATCGACTTCGAGGTGCCGGGCTTTGCGGGGTCGTTCCCGACGATCCTCTTCGAATCGCTAACCTCATCGATCCAGCCCCACCTCCAGATCCCCGACAGCGAGGCGTTCCCGGCCTACTACAACGCGGCGATCCGAACGCTCGGGCCGATCCTCGCACTGACGGCCAACTCACCGCTGCTACCGGCAGACATGTACGAGGCGGTCGGCGATCCCGAGACGTTACTCGACGAGACCCATCACGAACTCAGGATCGCGGCCTTCGAACAGTCGGTCAACACCAGCGCGAACCCGAAGGTTCGAGTGCCACGCGACATCGACACGGCGACCGACGTGGTCGACCGGGTCGTCGAAGACGATCTCTTCGCGCCGTTCCTCCGGGAGTGGCTCGAAGATGGCGGTCGCGAGAGTCTGCACGACACCTATTGGGAGTTCGACCACAAGCGCGGCACCTACTGGCGGTGGCTCCGCTGTGTGATCGGTGGCGACCCCGTCGATGGGGCCGGTGACGAGCACTCACTGCGCATCGAGTACCGGCCGATTCCGACCCAGCCGACCGTCAAGGACACCGTCGCCGTCCAGACCCTGACGGCGGGACTGATTCGCGGCATCGTCGCGACCGATCACCCGCTGTCGGAACTCCCCTGGCAAGATGCCAAGACGAGTTTCTACAACGCCGCCCGCGAGGGTCCCGAGGCCGATCTGTCGTGGGTCACCGCCGACGGAAAGCGGACGACCGATCACGACGAGATCTACACCGAGATCTTCGATCTCGCACGGCGCGGGCTTGCCGCTCAGGACGTGCCCGACGCCCGGATCGACGAGTTCCTCGACCCGATCGAACAACGCCACGCGCTGGGGGTAACACCGAGTACGTGGAAACTCGACCGCGTCCGTGACCGACTCGCCGAGCACGACCTGACCGAAGCGATCTACGAGACACAGCGCGAGTACTACGAGCTGAGCCGCGAGCACGACGCCTTCCACGAGTGGCTTTGAGAAGAGTGGCTGGCGTCCCCTGAACGGGCGCGACTCAGAGCGGCGTGACGCCAGTCCCCGATTCGACCGACCGGAGGTCGATCCGGCCCTCGGCGAGCGGCGGCCCGTCGTAGGCGTCTTCGGCCAGCAGGAGCGCGCCGTCGAGATCGGCGTACTCCGCCAGCGGCGCGAGGTGACAGGCCGGTGCGATGGAGGCGTTCGATTCGAGCATACAGCCAAGCATCACGTCCAGCCCGGCAGCGTGGGCGGCGTGGATCTGCTCGACGGCCGGCCGGACGCCGCCACATTTCATCAGTTTCACCGTCACCAGCCCACAGGCGTCGGCCACGTCGATTACGTCTCCCGCCGTCACACAGCTCTCGTCGGCACAGATCGCCAGCGGCGCAGTCTCGTGGACCTGCCGAAGTCCCTCGATGTCGTCGGCGGCGACGGGCTGTTCGAGGAACTCGACGCCCTGCTCGGCCAGCCAGTGGGCCTGTTCGATCGCTTCGTCGGGCGACCACGCACAGTTCGCGTCGACTCGCAGGGTCGCGTCGGGTGCGGTCTCCCGAACGGCCCGCACTCGGGCGCGGTCGTCGTCGGTGCCGACTTTCACCTTCAGAATCTCGTAGCCCTCGGCGACGGCTCGCTCGGTCTTTTTCGCCATCTGTTCGGGATCGTCGAGACCGATCGTAAACGAGGTTCGCGGCGCGGCGTCGGGATCGAGACCCCACTGGCGATAGCAGGGCACGCCCAGCGTCCGGGCAGCGAGGTCGGCCAGCGCCGTCGAGACGGCCGCGCGTGCCGCAGGTGCGTCCGGCGCTTCCGCCGCGAGGATCGTCGCGGCCCGCTGGCCGGCGTGTGGGTCGTCCCACTGTTCGACGACGGGGCGGAGCCTCTCTATGGTCGCCACGACCGAATCCGCGCTCTCGCCGTAGTAGTCGGTCGGTGCCGCCCCGCCGACGCCAGTGATACCTTCGTGAGAAATTTCGACGGTGACGACCGCTGCGGTCGTCGTCGTCCCGCGGGCGATGCCGAAGGGGTCGGCGGTCGGCAGGTCGTGACGAGAGAGCGAGAAATTCACCGCAGCGCCTCCAGCACGTCGTCGACACCGAAGCGGACCGGATCGGTCGCGGGAACGCCGAGATCGTCGGCGTACGCCTCGATCGCCCGCTCGGCCGCGTCCTCGCGCAGCGATTGCGTATTCACCATGCCGGCGACGACCGCGCTCTCTCGGACCGGTGCGGCGACGCGTTCGTAGAGGTCGGCGTACTCGTCGACCGGCGGGATGGCCGTCTCCTCGTAGCCGTGGACGGCGGTCCGGCCGGCGACGTGGCACATGACGAGCGCGTCCGGTTGCGCGCCGTGGAGGATGCTCGTCGTCACGCCCGAGTAGGCGGGATGGCCCAGCGCCCCCTGGCCTTCGACGATCAGCAGGTCGTGCTCGTCGGCGGCCTGTTCGACCAGTCGCTCGACGGCACCCGCGGCGAAGTCCGCGATCACCCGGTCGACGACGATCCCCCAGCCCTCGATGAGCACGCCGGTCTGGCCGGTCGGGACGACGGCCGCGTCGATGCCCTGCTCTCGGGCGGCGTCACGTAGTTCGTAGCTCGCGGTCATCTTCCCCGACGAGCAGTCCGTGCCGACCGTCAGCACCACGTCCGCGTCGACGTTCCCGGCGGTCCCGTCGGCGACGGTGAGATCCTCGGGCGGCCGGCGCAGGTCCCGCAGTTGTGCGTCGTGCTCGGCCGCAAGCGCCGCGAACTCCTCGTCGTCGGCCAGAAAGTAGTGCAACCCCGCGATCACGTCACAGTCGCGTTCGATTGCGGCACGCACGTCCGGCCGCCAGGACGCCTCGAACCCGCCGCCGATGGGCGCGATGCCGATCACCAGCGCGTCGATGTCGGGCACGTCGGCCATGCTCGCGACGATCGGTGCGTCCTGCACGTCCGGGACGTGGTCGGCCACACGGTCGCCCGCGTGCTCGCGGTCGATCACCGCCCGCACCGTCTGATCGCCGTAGCGCAAGACGCCAAGGGCCGTCTTCGCCCGGTCGGGAAACTGCTCGTGGGCGAGGAGTGCGATGTCCATACTCGGTGTGTCGCAGGGACAGTGAGTAAAACCTCGGCTTGGTGGGACCACTGTGCTCAGTCCGCGTCTTCTCCTCGATACGATCCCGTCCAACCGGATTCGTCACAACACCCGCAGTCGAACGGTAAAGAACTCGTGGACGGCGTCGGCGAGCGCGTCCTCGGGGTCGCCCGTCGCGTCGACCCGCTGGGTCGCGTCGGCCACGTCGTCGAACTCCGAGAGGATGCTGCGCTCGCCGACGACGTAGAGCGTCTCGACGTTGCGCTCCTCGATGGCGGCCAGACAGCGGTCGACGTGGGAGTCGATCTGGGCGTCGCGCAGGCGCTCGAAGCGGCCCTGTGAGAAGCCACCCTTGGAGTGCTGGCTCTTGAGATCGGAGTCGAACCCGTGGAAGGCGACCCGATCGCGCCCGTCGTACTCCCCGAGCGCGAACAGGTCCGAGCGCACGAGTGCAACGGCATACTCCCCAGTGGGCTGGAGCCACGAGCGATCGATGGCGAACCCCTCGGCCCACTCGGTAAAGGGTTCGGGTGGGACCGGTGTCGATAGCGTCGCCGCGACGAGACCGGCGTCGTCCGTACAGCACAGACAGGGGGCTGCGCGTCGGACCAGCGGCGCGTCCTCACCGACGGCGTCCCTGACCGCCGCCGGGAGATCGTGGCCGTCGGCGACGTAGGCCGTCAGCGCACCTTCGGGACCGGTCGCGAACGAGTCGAGCCGATCGAGGACGGCGTCGAGACGGTCGCCCGTCAGCGCGGTCTCGCGTCGAAACTCCCCGCTTCCCGCATCGGCGTTGCGTCGCTCGACGCGGTCTTGCAGTTCCGTCACGCGGTCTTCGAGACGGTTGACCTGTTCTTCTGCGGTCTGTCGGTCGCTGACCGCGTCGGCCCGGCGCTCCTGTTCGGCGTCGAGCTGGCGCTGCAGGTGGCGCTTCTCGTCTTCCAGTTCTTCGACGCGCTCCTTCAGCGACGCGCGACCGAGCACCCTGTCGAGCATCGACTGGGAGCGGGTCGCCCTGACGTATAAACGTTCACACCAGCGACCGGACCGTGTTCCGTTTGGAGCCATGTTTTGGCTGTGTCTGTTTCGATGTGCTCGAAGCAACGCGAGAACGACGAGAGTCGTTGTTTGGAACGTCAAAGGCTACGTTCAGAGCACGCTGTCTGCCAGCAGCTCTGACGTTGATTCGATTGTTTTTATGAGACTGGTGGAACGCTGGCCTCGGCACTTGAACCAGCAACTACCACTGACTCACAAAACTATTTATAGAGCCAAAGCTCGACCTGATTCAAATCGATAGATAACGTGCGGATTCTATTCCGATGAACTCTCTATAGCAGATTCGTCGATTGCGCCACAAATCCCGATTATTGCTTCAGAAAGCTGTTCCATGATATCGCAATAGGCCTCACGATAATTCCTCGTATTAGGAGATACTCCGAACGAATCCATACCTCGCTCCCACTTACTTGACGCACTCCGATGGTCTGCTACGACCCTTAAGTCATAAACACCATTTACTGGGTCGAAGATATCTGCTGCCGCTTCCTCACCGGTTTGTTCCGCAGTAAGCTCAAAAAGAGCCGATTTCGACCCATTAATATTCTCTCCCCTCTTTTCTGGAAGAGCACCCTGTATAGCACTTACATCAATACGTTCAAAGAACACTTTGTTTAATGCGTCCATGCTATCCAAGAGGGCATCCCTCTCGTTTCGAGCGGGCATGATTACACGCTGAACAGGGTCAGAGTCGGCTAATGGGTCGAAAATTGAGTTCCCATATTTCTCTTCAATTGTCCCATTCAACGACTCAATCGCATTTAGAACCTGATCGCTATATGATTTCGTACTAACAGGCTCTGCTAATATAAAATTCTTAATCCCTTCTTCTGGGATACTACCAGATGGAGCGATATTGTGTGTCTTCCAATGGGGTATCTCTTGGTCAGGAATATGTTCTAAATCGTCGAGTAGTAATGTGACCTCAAACTCGTCATTCCGATAAACACGCTCTGAGAAAATATCTTTCCAAGCAACATCTGCGCCTTGTCGTGACCACCAATTCACACGCCCATCATCAGATTGGATATACTTTTCCAGTACGCTCATATCGAAGAAGACCCAATCGTAGAAGCTCATTGCCTCTTCTAAGCTCTGTGCACCATATGCGGGACGTTTTAATCCGGCATCCTCGAATCCACGATGATTTTCTACATCATCCGGTGAATAAGAATCTCCACGAATTGTTCTGAAGGGAATTTCTCGATTCTGGCTAGCTTCTTCCTCCGCACTCCGGTTTGCTGAAGAAGGTAGAATTGCATAGAAACAATGTAATTTTATATGTGAATATCGCTCATCTATCCCACCAACATATCGTGAGAGCTTCTTTGCAGGATATCCATCTACTTCTAACTCGGTCCAACCGTCATCGTCAATGTCGACTTCTATAGTTGATTCGTGGAGACTCCGTGATTGGAAATATGCTAGAACGAGCGCTGCATTTCGAGCATCAAGATAGGGGCGTGTTTAGACGCTAGTAAGAGTGGCTAAATGTCTAACTTACTAGGAAGTGAAGCGGGAAAAGCCCGTTGTGCCTACGAAGCTCGCCCGCTTCACTGATCGGGTTGTGTCGCTCGCTCA
>Ga0207771_101061_pt1 | contig 13166 bp, 13 predicted proteins | sample A23M2SouthBayCA_2_FD_187731 | JGI IMG/M metagenome (GOLD analysis project Ga0207771, IMG submission 187731) | Aerobic enrichment media microbial communities from Eden Landing Ponds, California, USA - A23 M2 (2) (SPAdes) | ecosystem: Environmental > Aquatic > Marine > Unclassified | place...
GTCGAGCACGACGTCGCGAATGTCCGCGATCTCCTCCATGGCCTCCTCTTCGCCGAGCTGGCCGTCCTCGTAGGCGGTGACGATCTTCGCGACCGCGAGCGCGGCGTCGTCCTGGAGATTGAGCAGGAGGCGGGCGGAGTCCTCGTCCTCGGGATCGATGTCTTCGTTCGAGAGACGGTCGATCCAGTTCTGCCAACGATCCTCGGAGTAGAACTCCTGTGGCGGCTCGCTCATACCCGAGCAAACGGGTGTGCAGTGAAATGCCTTTCTCTGCGCGCCGGCGGGGAGTTTCGATTCGTAATTCCGGAGCTGTCCCTGGATATTATCGCTCGTCACTGTCGCGATCGGAGATCGACCGTAAGGGCGAACGGCAACCTTTACACACGCAGCACGCCCGCTCTCGCACATGAGCGAAACCGTTCTCCTCGTGGGCGGCGGCGGACGAGAACACGCGATCGCCCGGGCGGTCACCGAGAGCGACGACGACATCGAACTCTACGCCGCGGCGGGTAACAGGAATCCCGGTATCGCCGAACTCGCTGCCGGCTTCGTCACTGTCGACGAGACTGATGCCGACGCGATCGTCGACTACGCCGAGTCCGTCGGTGCGACGCTCGCGGTGATCGGCCCGGAGAGCGCACTGGCGGCCGGCGTCGTCGACGCCCTCGACGACGCGGGCATCTACGCCTTCGGCCCGCGCGAGGCCGAGGCTCGCATCGAGACGGACAAGGCCTACCAGCGGGAGTTCATGCGCGAGAACGAGATTCCAGGCACGCCGGACTTCCAGGTGTTCGAGGACGCCGAGGAAGCCGCCGAGACGCTGCGGCGCTACGACGGCGACATGGCGATCAAGCCCCGCGGACTCACGGGCGGGAAGGGCGTGCGCGTCACCGGCGACCAGATCACGAAGGAAGAGGGCGTCGAGTACATCCTCGAGAGCGACTACGACGAGTTCGTCCTCGAAGAGCGACTGGTCGGCGAGGAGTTGACCGTTCAGGCGTTCGTCGCGAACGGGTCCGTCATTATCACCCCGGCAGTGCAGGACCACAAGCGAGCCTACGAGGGTGACGAGGGGCCGAACACGGGTGGCATGGGCTCCTACACCGACGCTTCCTTCCAGCTGCCGTTCATGAACGAGGTCGACTCCGCGGAGGCGCTCACAATTCTCAAAGCAGTCGTCGACGAGCTGCCGGCCTACAAGGGAATCCTCTACGGCCAGTTCATGCTCACCGAGGACGGCCTCAAGGTCGTCGAGTTTAACGCACGATTCGGCGACCCGGAGGCGATGAACACGCTGCCAGCACTCGAGACCGACTTCGTCGAGATCCTCCAGGCCGCTCGCGATCGCCAGCCGATGCCCGACGTCTCCTTTGCCGATCGGGCAACCGTCGTCAAGTACGCCGTCCCCGACGGGTACCCGACCGATCCCGACGACGGCGCGAAAGTCACGATCGACGACGAGGTCATCGCCGACGTCAGTGAAGACTTCGACGGCGAGGCACTGCTCTTCTACGCGAGCGTCGACGACCGCGAGGACGGTGTCTACACCACCACATCGCGATCCTACGCAGTCGTCGGTATCGCCGATACGATCGCGGAGGCCGAAGAGATCGCAGAAGCCGCGCTAGAGGAAGCGGGCACCGAAGGCCTTCGCGTCCGCCACGACATCGGGAAGGCTGACCTCGTCCAGTCCCGCATCGACCACGTCGAGGAGCTCCGCGGCGACTAGCCACGTTCTACGTTCAGAACCACGCGCTCGGTGACGCCGCCGACCCGCACCGCTTTTGCCGACTCCGTTCCGAATCCGAGCATGCTCAGCTTCGTCGGTCTCGGCCTCTACGACGAGGACTCGATCACGTGTGCGGGCGAGGCAGCGATTGCCGACGCCGACGCCGCATTCGCGGAGTGTTACACCAGCAACCTGCTCGGCGCGACGATCGAGGATCTCGAGGACCACCACGGGATCGAGATCGACGTGCGCGATCGGGCCGGCGTCGAGCAGGATCCAGAACCGATTCTCGATGCCGCCGAGGCAGACGACGCCGTCTTTCTGACCGCTGGAGACACGATGATCGCGACGACCCACGTGGATCTCCGCTTGCGAGCCGCAGATCGAGGTATCGACACGCGTATCGTCCACGGGGTGACGGCACAGACCGCCGCCAGTTCGTTGACCGGATTGCAGAACTACCGGTTCGGTCCGGCGACAACACTCCCGTTCCCGGACTCCCACGGCGCCGACGGCCTCCCCGCGAGCGTCACGAACACAATCGACGAGAATCGGGAACGGGGGCTCCACACGATCGTCTTTCTCGACATCAAGGCGGCACAGGACCGGTACATGACGGCCGATCGTGCGGCGGAGCTTCTCGCTGACGCCTATGGCGATTTCCTCGGCGTCGTCGTCGCACGTGCCGGCAGCCCTGCCCCACTCGTCGCGGCGAATTCGATTCGATCGCTCGCAGATCGAACGTTCGGCGACCCCCTGCACCTCCTCGTCGTGCCCGGAGATCTGCACGCGATGGAGGCTGATGCACTTGCGGAGTTCGGCGACGCACCCACAGAGCTGTTGCCCGATCACAGCCGGTAGCCACGTCGCACCACCGTCAGTGCATATCGTCGTGCCACGGTGGACACCCCTGTTCGGGACAGCACTTTACTCCCGGTGCACGAAGCGTCGAGACGATGACGACGCACGGGGAACCACTCGACTCGGTCCTCGAGACTGTCGGCGCCACACCGCTGGTATCCGTGCACGCTGCGCCAGACGGCGTGCCGATCTACGCCAAACTGGAGTCGTTCAACCCAGGCGCCAGCGTGAAGGATCGGATCGGGAAGTACATGCTCGAGACGATGCTCGAACGCGGCGAGATCGCGCCCGGCGGCACCGTCGTCGAGCCGACCGCGGGCAACACCGGGATCGGGTTCGCGCTCGCCGCTGGGGAACTCGATCTCGACGCCGTCTTCGTCGTCCCGGAACGTTTCAGCGTCGAGAAGCAACAGCTGATGGACGCGCTCGGTGCGACCGTCGTGAACACCCCCACGGACGACGGGATGCAGGGAGCCATCGATCGAGCCCACCAGCTCGCTGACGAACTCGACGACGCAGTGGTGCCCCAGCAGTTCTCGAACCCGCTCAACGCCGAGGCCCACGCCGCGACCACTGGGCCCGAGATCCTGCAGGCACTGGACGAGGAAGTCGGCGCGATCGTAGCCGGCTGTGGGACTGCAGGCACTCTGATGGGAATCACGCAGGCCGTCCGCGAGGAGGTCCCCGGCGTATACGTCGCCGCCGTCGAACCCGAGGGGTCGACGTTCGGGGAACTGTTTGGCCGCGATCCCGAGGAAGACGAGTACAAGGCCGAGGGGATCGGGACGCACGACGTCGCGACGAACGAGCTGTTCCAGCCAGATCTCGTCGACGACCTCCTGACGATCGACGACCGGTCGATCCACGCCGAGATGCGCCGACTGGCGACCGAGGAGGGCCACCTCGCCGCATCGAGTGCCGCCGCGAACAGTCTCGCTGCCCAGACCGTCGCCGAAGGCATCGCCGAGGGAACGATCGACGCGCCCTACGACAACGTCGTCACCGTCTTTCCCGACTCCAGCGAGCGCTACCTCTCGAAGGGCGTCTATCGATCGTTCGAGGAGTGGCAGGGGTGAACCGTCGACACCGTAGCGACGAATCGCGCCTCAGGCACCGATCAACGCCTGGTGTTCGACCTTCATGCACCGATCCTGAACCACGACCATACCGGCGTCGCGCGCCCGCTGGGCCGCGTCGTCGTCGACGATGCCGAGTTGCGTCCAGATCACGTCTACGTCACCCCGTTCGATCGCCGCGTCGACGATGCCGGCGACCTCGTCGCTCGGACGGAACACGTCCACGACGTCGATCGGGCCCGGAACGTCTGCGAGGGAGTCGTACGTCGTCCGATCGAAGATTTCCTCGGCAAACGGATTGACAGGGACGACGTCGTAGCCGTGATCGATGAGGTACTTCGGGATGTCGTGGGCGGCCTTCCCCGGCGTCGTCGAGCAACCGACGACGGTGATCCGATCGAGGGAGAGCACTTCCCGGAGTTGCGCGTCTGTCGGTGGCATACGTGTATCGTGACGGGCCGTCCCAATAAGCGAGTGGGGCAGTAGCAACTGGCGGTCGAGGATCGACGACAGAACGGAGCGGGAGGCGACGGATTAGACCGACTGAATGCCGGCCGTGGAGATCGACTGCTCGCCGGCGTCGTCCTCGTCGACTTCGATGACGCCGTCGAAGAGCTGCTTGAGCGTGTTCATCGTCTGGTCGTTGTGCGCCGTCGAGTCGATGACGTACAGACCGAGCGCGTCCGCGCTCTGGATGCGGCCGGTGAAGACGTGGAGGAAGCGGAAGACCGTCTGGAGGTTGGAGTACATCAACAGCGTGGAGATCGAGTGAAGCAGGATACGGTTCCGCTGGACGCCGCGGCCGTCGTAGAACTCTTCCAGGAACTCCGAGAGCTTGATCCCGATCCCCGTCATGTCGACCGGCGACGACGCGTACTTGACGCGAGTCGTGTCCTCGACGTCACCTGCGCCCTGCTGTTTGGTAACGCAGTCGACGACGCCGACCGGCGATTCTTCGACACCGGTCGCGAACCGGCCATACTCGTCGAAGACCTTCTCTGCACCGTCTTTCGTCGACACGACGATGACGCCCTCACCCTGATCGGTCCCCCGTGCGAGGATCTGGAAGGCTACGCGTCGCTTCCCAGTCATCGGCGGCCCGGCAATCAGGAGATTCGTTCCGGGGCCGATCTCGGCGTCAGGCAAGACGTCGTCAAGATCGTACATGCTATATCCAGGCTCGCGGCTCGGCGGGGTCGAGTGCTACCGGAAAATGAGTGGATACCCATATAGTACTTGTGATTGGTACCCCCCGCTTTCCGGCGTTCCTGCACCGTATTCAGCGACGTCGGACAGGTGTCAGACGACCCAGCTCACGATGTGCTGTCAGGAGAGTGGCACGGCGCGTCCGATCACGAAGGCAAGCGCAGCGATCAGCATGCCGTATTTGAGGACCGACTGGCCGGCTGTCGGATCGTCGAAGCTCCGGTAGGTGGCGTAGAGGAGGACGACGAGCGCGGGAACGACGGCAACCAGATAGCTCCCACCGAGTGCACCGAACAGGTACGGTGCAGGGCTGACGAGCACTGCAACCACCACGAGCACACCAGCGAGCTGGAGCGATCGTCGCTCACCGATCGCGATCGGGAGCGTATTGAGGCCTTCGGCGCGGTCGCCATCGATGTCTTCGACGTCCTTCACGATCTCCCGGGCCAGCGTCGAGAGCGCAGCGAGGGCAAAGAGGACGATCGCTGCCGAGCCGGGCGTCGCGACCGCAGCAGCACCGAAGAGGAACGTGCTGCCGCCAAGATACGCGACCACGGCATTCCCGGCTCCGGGCAAGCCCTTGAAGAGCTTCGTGTACGCCACCAGCGCCACGAGGTTCACGAGCGCGATCCCGATTGCGAGGCGTGGCAAGGTCAAAGCGAGCACAACGGCGGTCACGAACAGCAGTACACTGAACGCAAATGCACCACGCGGCGAAACCGCACCGCGGGGGATCGGCCGCTCCGGCGCGTTGATCGCGTCGATGTCACGATCGAAGTAATCGTTGATCGCGTTGCCACCACCGACCCCGGCGACGGTGGCGAGGACTGCTGCCAATGCGGCAATCGGCGCGTCGAACGCACTGCCAGTCACGTAGGCGCCGATGAAGGTGAGGACGCCAGAGGTGACGGCGTTGCCTGCCCGCGTCAGATCGAAATAGCCTCGGAGGCTCCCCGCCACGTCCATGCCAGATTCCTGCGATGGCCAGGGGATAAAACACCCGAATCGAACGAGCAGTTCGGGAGCACGATCACGTGAGAGGGGTCGTCGACTCGATCACGAACCGTGCTCCATTGTCGGCGTTCTGAGCGCTGATCTGCCAGCCGTGAGCTTCCACGATTTCTCGGACGATTGAGAGGCCGAATCCAGTGCCCTCCTCACGGGTGGTGAATCCGTGATCGAACACGCTGTCACACTGATCGGCGGGAAGTCCAGGGCCGTCGTCCTCGATCTCGAGGCACCCCTCCTCGTGTGTGACTCGAACGCGCACGTCGTCGCCGCCGTGCTCGATCGCGTTGCGAAAGAGGTTCTCGAAGAGAGCACGGAGCCGCTCCTCGTCACCGGACACCGTTGGCAGGTCGCCGACGTCGAGGCCGTCCCCGCCGTCTACGGTGTCCCAGGCAGCATGGACTGGATCGTTCAACGGAACTGGTTGAGGGTCGTCGACGACGTCGCCCTGCCGGGCCAGCTCGAGGACCTCCGTGATCAGTTCGTCCATTCGATCCAGTGCCCACGTCACGTCTGCCTTCGCATCGTCCGCTCCGTCGAGTTCATCCACGCGACCCTTTGCGATACTGAGCGGATTGCGGAGATCGTGGCTCAGGACGCTTCCAAAGCGCTCCAGACGATCGTTTTGTCTGGAGAGTGCTCGCCGGTTGCGCTCCCGTTCGGTCACGTCGATCGTCACGCCCACGATGCCGCGAAGTCTCCCGGTCGAATCGTACCACGGCGCCTTCGTCGTCGAGACGAAGTAATCCTGGTCGTCGTCGGCAACTTGGGCCGGTTCGAGCTTGTTGATCACCGGTTCGCCCGTCTCCATGATCTCCTCCTCGTCCGCTGCAGTCTGGAGGGCGAGTTCCGGGCCGTAGATGTCGAAGTCGGTCATGCCGATGACGTCCTCCGGCGCGTGCAACTTCTTCCCCTCCGGCGTCTCCAGGTACGGCGTGCCGATCAACCCGGGGAAGTGATCGGAGACGTGAACGTGTCGTCCCTCGCGATCTTTGAAGTAAATCGACAGCGAGATGGGCACCATCCCGGTGAGGGAGCGGAGCATTCCCTCGGCGTCCTCCAGCGGATCGTGGCTCCCTCGACAGGCAGTCTCGACTGCGTCGAGCAACGCCTGCTCTCCAGCAGACCGAGGGACATAGGACGCAACGTCGTATGCAAGCGCGGTCGCGGCGAGTTCCTCCGACCCATCCCTCGGGTAACAGACGATGGGGAGCAGGCTGTCGAGATCCGTCACCGCTTCGAGCACGTCGACGGTACCGACTCCCGCTCCGCCACAGACCACGAGACAGTCGATGGCGTCGTTGTCGACGAGCTTCCGGGTATCCTCGAGAGCGGTCAATCGGCGGACACTGTGTCCCTCGGAAACGAGGAGCGAACCGAGCTCGTCAGCAGAATCGCTATCGGGAGCGACGAGCCCTACGATTCCGGGACGAAGGGCCATGTATCCACACGCTTGCAGTCCACCCGCTTAACACTGATTGCTACGGTGAATCGTCGGACTTAAACGCAGTCCTGCGATATGACGCACCAGGGCGCTTAGCTCAGTCTGGATAGAGTGCTTGGCTTCGGACCAAGCTGTCGCGGGTTCAAATCCTGCAGCGCCCATACATCCGTCATGGTATAATCGCCTGGTAGTCCGGCGGTTTACTGTCGAACGGATCGTCTCGCCGCTTTCGTTCGATGGTCGAACAGGGTCGTGGTACTGCCAGGGCTTCCCATCCGGACAGACTGATCTCCGTCGAAAAAAAACAATCACCGAGCGAGTGTCGTCATTGTGGTTGTGAATGAATCTCTCCGAGTCTAAACACGGTCAATTTCCGCCAACACCCAGTCCTGGATACTGAAGGGGTCTGCAGCACGGGCTTCCGATGGGCAATTCGTCTATGTTTCATCGGGTGTCTTTGGCATAGTTACCGATTAGTCTTCTATCCGGACCTGATGACGTTCGTACATACCATTGAACCATTCAAATGGTTGTTATTTCGTCTCAGAGGGCGTGAATCGCCAACTCAGAATTCGCACATCTCGATCTTCGACCCTAATTTTATCACTGGATTGAACGAATATCATTACGTGTCGGCCAGATCGTCACGTCATCCCTCGGTAGATATTCGAATAGTATCGGAGTTCCTTGCCCTCACGTTTGCTATCTCCTGGGGTGGTGTGACTGCGCTCGATTTCGCCGGTATCGATCTCGGAAGTAGCGGAGGGCAGGGCATTGGCACTATGATCTTCATGGGGGCTCCTGCCATCGCGGCAGTTACACTACTGCGGTTTCGCCGAGCATCCATACGGAGGGAAGCTGGTCTTTTCAGCGGACGTATTCGGTGGATTGTCCTCGCCTGGATAGCACCAGTTGGACTTACTGCCACGATGATTGGCGTCGGTCTGGCACTTCCGGACACGACGTTTACGACTGAATATTCGGCGTTCTTGCTCGAACTCGATTTCACAGAGCCCGAAGCCGTTGACACGATCGCAGAACTGGATCAGACCGGTGTTCCGATAGTGGTCCTCCTGACCGGTCTGGGACTCGCCCTCGGGGGAACGCTCTTCGCGCTCGCTGCCCTCGGAGAAGAACTCGGCTGGCGTGGTCTGTTGCTGACGGAGTTGGCACCACTCGGATTCTGGAAACTGTCGCTATGGACGGGATTGGTCTGGGGAATCTGGCACATCCCGCTCATCCTTCTCGGCCTCCAGTTCCCGAACGACCCAGTTCTCGGAATAGTCACGATGACTGGTGCAACCGTGGCTTTGTCTCCGATTTATACCTATCTGACCGTCCGAGCTCAGTCGGTGTTTGCCGCGACGTTCTTCCACGGGTCATTCATCCTTGGTGTCTTCACGTCGGTGTTCTTGGCAAATGAAAGCGAACTCGTGACCTCCTCCTTTGGAGTCGTCGGAATCGTGGCCGCGCTGTTTGGCATTGCAGCGTGTGTAGCACATGATCGACTCGTAGCTAATGATCAAATTACGACGGGTCATCCTCTAAATCCATGGTCCCGAAATGAAGCGTGAAGCTGCCGTGTTCGGGAGATAAGATGGCGGTAATGTATATCGTATGATCCATCTCAGCCTTTCACAACTATGGTAGCTCCTCGCTCGAGCCGGTGTACACTGATGAGGAACTCCCAACATTCTGTATCGAATGATCCAATCAGGCAACTCTTGGACCGTCCTTCGTGACCGAAAGGCGTGTTCTTTTCGGCAAGGATTAGAAAATGTGCCCAAAATTCGGACAACCGCCGTCTATCAAACGCCCGAATCCAGCCACCGAACGACTGAAAGGTCGATCTGTTCGACAGTCGAACCGGTGCCTGCAGCGCCCATACATGTGACGTGATGGCCTTGTTGGAACCCTCAATCTGTGATAGGTTCCCGGGATCGTGCTGAATAGAACGCGCGAATGTTGCACAAACTGAGAATCAATCTGTGATGTGTAGTGACCGATCAGTAGCGGCTAATTAAACGAAGACATATCAGCTATCAAACTGTCAGTGTAGTTATCTCCGTATCTGTTCTAGTACGAGCGGAACTCGGCACGCAGTGTTCAGCTCAACTATGGATCGACGTGAATTATTACAAGTGGGGGCGGGCGCGCTGGCGCTCACACAGGTGCCGATATCACTTGCACAGGACGACGAGGATTTCGACGCTGCCGCATTGTTTAGTGCCGGTTCGATGACCGGCGATCAACAGAATCCGCCGCTCGAAAGTGACGGTGTCGGCGCTGCGGTCTTCAGTCTGTCTCAGGATGCATCCGAACTTCACTACGTATTACTCAATACGGAACTTGAGGGAGTTGCTCAAGCACATATTCACGCCGGAGAGCGCGAAGAGACCGGTGATGTCGTCGCGTTTCTGTTTGGCCAGCGAGATGAGGACGGTGTCTACACAGGGGAAATTGAGGGGGGAGGTACCTTCAACGGCGTTCACGCAACCGGTACGATCACGGAGGACGATCTTCTCGGGCCGTTCGAGGGTGAATCGTTCCAGATACTCGTAGACGCCATGCAAAATGAGGAAACGTATGTGAACGTTCACACAGTCGAACACCCTGAGGGTGAAATCCGGGGACAATTGATGGAAGTTCAAGACATCGACATCAAGTTCACCAAGATGGACGACATCTGGCACGAGGGTGGACAGCTCCACATGCTACCCGACTCTCGATTGCTGATCCGCGAAAACGACGAAATTATTCACCACCACGATACCACGCGAGGACGCCAACGACACCACGATCCAGAGACCGATGGGGATGATGAGCTTGGTCGAGGGCCAGATGGTGACGGTCGTGGTCAAGGGCCAGATTACGGGCCCGACGACGCCCGGGGGCGTGGACGAGGCGATCATCATCGACGCCGAAGAGATGACGACGATGAGTAGTTGATTACGATAACCTCTCCGTTGTTCCGGGAGAGCCATAATACAATTGGCAATTCCAGACTGGCCGTGTTCTGTTCGCACGTGAAGCGTACATATAATCTACAGATTTCTGTGCGAAGGAAACAACGTCACCGTACTGCACTTAACATCTGTATCGGTCACGGCGCTTCTGACGAAAATCAGTGATGTTACGGCTTGGTTCACGCCATCGTCGATCTAAACCCACGCTGTTCAGAGTGTCTTATCGATGTTATGGGTGAGACAACTGACAACGAGTTCACGGAACTGCTTCCAACAGTGTCGTGAACGTACGAATGCCCCATATTTTCGCTTGATACGGGAGTTCACCGTCTCGTTCTGACTCCGTTGGCCGTAGAGGTTGGCGTCCAGCCGAGCATTCCACGCCTTGTGTAGTGCCGAGAACTCTCGGTGTTTGATAAGTGGACGAAGATTCTCCTCACGGGCTAAGGCCCGAATATTCTGGTCGTCATATCCTTTGTCGCCGGGGAAAATCGCCATCTCACCGGTGTTCCGTTTGATGAGTGACGGCGCGATCTGCGAGTCGTGTTTTCTGGTTGTCGTTACGTGGAGATCAATGATTGCATTCGCTCTCGTGTCTACGAGCAGTGTAACTTTCAACTGCTGAATTGTCAGCTTCGTTCGCTTCGTGTAGTGTTTTGAAGCGTACTGCGGTCGAACCCGGAGGCGTCGATCCCGACCACACCGTTGGTCGGGAGAAGTGTGACCGAGAGGTTGAGCAGGGCACGCCAGACTGCCATATCGAGCCGATTGAACGCCCTACATAACGTCGAAGGAGACGGTAGTTCCTCAAGATCGATGCCATACCGAATCCGGGGCATCTCGAGAATCTCGTCAAGCAGCTCACGGTACGTCGTATTCTTCCGCACTTTGAGACGGAGTAGAACGATGTGCTGGTGAAGTGTATATCGGCGTTTCGAGAATTTCGATGAGTAGCGAGTGACAGCTCGTCGTGCCAAGTGAAATGCCTGTTCGACGAACCTGAGTAACCGCGACTTCGGGAGGGTCTGCATTCGCTCACACTACCGAACGTACCTGTAACTCTCTTATAATTTCAACAGAGACAGAGAAATATAATCGCCGGATAGCGCCACAGTTCTCGCGGAACGAGCCGGTTCGTTGCTTTCCTTCGATGGTCGAACCAGCTAGTCGGTGTGTCGTGGTCCACGTACGGTCAAAACCGACCGGAAGGGAGAGCAACTGTACTCCGAGTCAGATCGTGTCGAACGAATCGATCACATCTCTCGTCGAATACGTCTCGACCAGGCCCTGTTCGTCGAAGTCGGAATCGTCACTCCAGATGGTCGCATCGCGGGCGATCGCACACGCTAGATAGAGGACATCATCGGGGTCGGTGTCCCCGATTGCCTCGTCTGTTTCTCGATCGCCGGGTAGAAGTCCTCTGCAGGTACTGTCTCGATGTACTGGAACAGGAGATCAACGAACTGTTCCACTCGGTCCGGATCCATCCCTGACTTCTCCGTGATCAGATCTTCGTACGTACCTATCTCTTCGTGGACGAACGCTGGTGTCAGCAGGTCCGGTTCGAGTGTGACGATGAGCTCCCGCGTTTTTGATTCAGCGATGAGAGCGGAGATGACGACGTTGGCGTCGATGACCAGCTTCATTCGTCCAGTCTACGCCGATTCTTCGTCAACGCGCTTCCGTCCGCTCTCGTTGATCTTCTGGGCGATTTCCTGTACGTCGCTCTCGGTGAGCTCGCTCTCGCTGGTGAGTTCGTCCATCACTTCGAGCGTCTCGATCTTGTCCTGGATTGCCTGACGCGTGACCTCACTCCAGTTGATTTCAGGGTGCTTTTCCATTCGCTCTTTGAGATCGTCGTCCACGTTGACTGTGATACTAGGCATACGGATAGCTATGGGAGCACAGAATACTGTGTCTTACGGTGTGTTTCTACTCCCCCGAATTCTACCACCTCACGGCCGAAAGGTCGATTCGTTCGATGGTCGAAGCAGAGCCTGCAGCGCCCATACATCCGTAGTGAGTAAATCGCCTGATAGCGCAGCGAATTTCGGTCGAACGAGCCGGTTTGGAACTTTCGTTCGAGCGTCGAACGAGAACGTGGTGTTCGGAGATTCCTGTACAACCAAACTGGTCTCCGTCGAGAAGAACAACCGCTGATAGAAGGGGTGTCAACCTGTTGGAACCCTGTGTCGAATAGAGGGCCGACATATTGCAAGTCAGAGCGAAGGCGGTTTCTCTTCTAGTTCCGGAGAAACACAGGAATGGACGCGAAGGAACGGCTTCAACGACGGCAGGTCAGCGTGTACGCCGTCACGGTTGCGCTAGCGATCGGAGTTGGAGCCGGTCGTCCGGAGTCTGCCTCCATCATTGAGCGGCTCATCAATCCCGTGCTGGCAGTGCTCCTCTACGTGACTTTCCTCGAAATCCCGTTCGTTCGGCTCCGCCGTGCATTCAGAAACGGGCGATTCATGGCTGCGGCGCTGGCGATGAACTTCCTCGTCGTCCCGGTCGTCGTCTGGGTGTTCACGCGTTTCCTGCCCAATGATCCGGTCATCCTGGTAGGCGTGTTCATGGTGCTCCTGACGCCCTGTATCGACTATGTAATCACCTTCACGGAACTCGCAGGCGGGAACGCCGAGCAGGTCACCGCGACGACGCCTGCCTTGATGCTCGTCCAGCTCCTGTTGTTACCGGTCTACCTCTGGCTGTTCATGGGATCGGAAGTAGCCGATGTCATCGAGGCCGGGCCGTTCGTCGAAGCCTTCCTCCTCATCATCGCGCTCCCGCTGACGCTCGCGTGGCTCACCGAACTATGGGCAGAGCGATCGGCAAAAGGAGCGGGCTGGGAGGAGACGATGGGGTGGCTGCCTGTG
>Ga0207771_101070_pt1 | contig 13079 bp, 17 predicted proteins | sample A23M2SouthBayCA_2_FD_187731 | JGI IMG/M metagenome (GOLD analysis project Ga0207771, IMG submission 187731) | Aerobic enrichment media microbial communities from Eden Landing Ponds, California, USA - A23 M2 (2) (SPAdes) | ecosystem: Environmental > Aquatic > Marine > Unclassified | place...
GGGATCGACCCGCGTCACGTGGGTGTTGAGCGAGAGCTCGATGTCTCGGTCCTCGTACCACCCAGGGTCGTGGATCGAGATGGGCGCCTCGGGGAGTTTCCCCTTGGCGTGTTCCTTGATGAGAATCCGATTGTAGAGGGCCTCCCCCTCATCGGTGACGACGGTAATATCAGCGTTGGGGGCTTCCTCGCGGAGCGTCTCCGCAGCGGAGCTCCCCGCGATCCCGTCACCGATGATCACGTACGAAGCAGCCATGTCGGTGGCGTTAGTCGTCGGCCTTGAAGTGAATTGCTATCCGCGCGAATACGGCGACGCCGGCGGGCGATGCGGTTGTGTACACTCGTCCAGAACTGGTGCCCAACTACCGGCAAAACCCGGACGATCGTTCGTGAATTCCAGCGGTGCGTGGTATCTATTCACACGAAGTGCGGTACGCTCGTCGTACCGCCGTGTCGGCTGCTACCGTACGACCGAAAGCTGACCATTCGTTCCGGATCAGGCGCACCCGTGCACCCACGCATCGACCGGTGACGCGGGCTTGAAGGTCGTCCAGCGCCGAGAAGCTGCCATGAAACTGCGCCAGAACGCGCGCCACTGGGCGTTCAAGGCCGCACTTACTGCCCCCATCGTCGGCGGCTTCACGAGAGGCAAGCTCGTCGACATGCACACGGGCATCTTCCTCGACAAGGCGGACCCCGATCGCCAGGAGGAACGCCGCGAACACCTGGACGTCCTCTTCGACGCGACCACTGACACGTACCTCGCCGCACTCGACGCTGGCTTCCCGGAAGCAGAGGCGCGTGAGATTACCCACGTCCAGGCGAACTTCGACTTCTACAACCACGGCTGGACGGAGATGATGGAGATCCCCATCGACGAGCTCGAACCCCACTACGAGCGATACGAGGCGTTCTTCGAACAGTACGAGATCAGGATCGACGACCCGCTCGGGACGTTCGCGCCGCCGAACGGGCTTCCGGACGCGCCGGCGACGCCCGAGAAGCTCGACGATCCCGAACACCCCCACGCCGAGGGCGGGTTCGCCGACGACGCGTACGTCGAAACGGAGGACGGCGACCTCGTCGTCGGGGGCCAGGACCAGCCAGCCGACGTCTCCCCCGGTGACGCTCCCGGCGTCGAAGCCGGCGAGTAAGCACGTGGTCCCCGGCTGGACCACAGCCGGCCATGGTTCCTGACTCTGAGGCACGAATCCTTTGCTCCGAGACGAGTGAACCTGCTGACCGAGTGCCGGCGTGGGGGAGCGTACCAACGGCTTTTTGAATGCGTCGGGCTATCGCCTGCGTATGATTACCGTCCGGGCGCCAGCTACCAGTGCGAACCTGGGTAGCGGCTTCGACGTCTTCGGCGTCGCGCTCGGGCGTCCGGCCGACGTCGTGCAGGTCGAGAAGGCCGACGAGACGACGATCGAAGTGACGGGCATGGGGAGCAGATTCATCCCGGAGGATCCGGAGGGGAACACCGTCGGTGCCGTCGCGAAAGCCCTCGACGCGCCCGCCCACATCCGGATCGACAAGGGCGTGCGACCGGCGTCCGGCCTCGGATCGTCCGCAGCGAGCGCGGCGGGCGCGGCCCTCGCGCTCAACGAGCTCTACGATCGCGGCTACTCCCGGAGCGAACTCGTTCCGATCGCCGCCGAGGGCGAGGAACTCGTCTCCGGCGAGGCCCACGAGGACAACGTCGCGCCCGCGCTCCTCGGCGGTTTCACCGTGGCTGCGGGCGGCGACGTCGGTGTGACGGCCGTCGATGCGGGTATCCCGCTCGTCGTCTGCCTCCCAGAGGTCGTCGTGTCCACGCGTGACGCGCGAGGCGTGATCCCCGACACCGCCTCGATCGAGGAACTCGTGGACACCGTCGGTCGCGCCGCCACGCTCGCCATCGGCATGCAACGGAACGATCCGGATCTCGTCGGTGCCGGCATGCACGACGAGGTCGTGACGCCGGCACGCGCGAAGCTCATCGACGGGTACGACGAGGTACGCGACGCGGCGCTCGAAGCTGGCGCGACCGGCGTAACGGTCAGCGGCGCTGGCCCCGGCGTCATTGCCGCGTGCTATCCCGGCCGTCGTCGTGCAATCGCCAGCGCGATGGTGGAGGCCTTCGACGACCGCGGCGTCGAGTGTCGCGCGTACCAGACCGCCGTCGGTCCGGGTGCGACCATCCATTGACGTGGCTCACGAACGCGACGCGGTGCTGGCGGCGACGCTCCTCTGTACCGTCGTGGTGTTCGGGTGGCTCGCGACCGCGGAGCCACAGGTCACCTGGCTGGCCGGCGGTGCCACAGCAACCGTCATCGCCGAAGCACTCTCCTATCGGCGCGCGACGGCAGTGCAATCCGCGTTCGATCGCCCCTGGGTCATCGCCTGCAGCGCCGCTGGTGGCGGCGTTGCGATCGGAGCCGGTGCGATCCTCGCCCCGAATCGAGCCCTTTCCTTTGCCGGCGGCGCACTCGCCGCCTACCTGCTCTTGCTGGGAGTCGCGACGGTCGCGGGGTGGACGGCAGATGTTGCGTAACAGCGCACGCCGATCGGCCACGTGGCAGGGCCAAGAGATACCGTCCGATCGAGTCCGCTACCGGAGACATTCACAACGCCTTTGAGCGCGCCCGGCACAGTCGTCGTATGTTCATTACCGTCTCCGGACCACCCGGAAGCGGCAAGAGTACCACCGCCGCGGCGCTGGCCGAGCAGTTCGGGCTCGAGCACACGAGCGGCGGTGACATCTTCCGCGGCCTCGCCGAGGAGAAGGGCATCTCACTGGCGGAACTCAACGAGCGCGCCGAGACCGATCCCGCGATCGATCGCGACCTCGACCGGCGCCTCCACGAGATCGCGACCGACGCGGAGGACCTCGTCCTCGAGTCCCGGCTCGCCGGCTGGCTCTCCGGCGACCACGCCGACTTCCGGATCTGGCTCGACGCGCCGGTCGCCGTGCGCGCCGAGCGCATCGCCGACCGAGAGGACAAGTCCGTCGAACAGGCCCGCGAGGAGACCGTCGAGCGCGAGGCAAGCGAGGCTCAGCGCTACCTCGAATACTACGACATCGACATCGAGGACCTCTCGATCTACGACGTCGCGCTGAACACCGCCCGCTGGGGCGAGGACGACGTGCCCGAACTGCTCGCCAGCGCGATCGAACGACACGACCCCGCGGTCGACGAGGGCAAGGCTCCCGTCGGCTTCGAACTCTAATCATGCGCGGACCCCCGGAGGAGCGCACGGCCGCCGAACTGCTCTCCTTCGGGGTCGTCAACCTCGACAAGCAGCCCGGGCCATCCGCTCACGAGGTGGCCGGCTGGGTTCGCGACGCCGTCGACGACGCACTCGGGAGCGGCGAGCTTCCGGGGAGCCGTCCCAGCGATCCGAACCCGATCACAGGGATCGAGGGCGCGGCCCACGGTGGCACGCTCGATCCCAAGGTCACCGGCTGTCTCCCGATCCTACTGGGCGACGCCACGCGACTCGCGCAGGTGCTCCATCGCGGGGCGAAGGAGTACGTGGCCGTGCTCGAACTCCACGCCGATCCGCCGACCGACCTCGAGGCAGTCGTCTCGGAGTTCGAGGGACCGATCTACCAGAAGCCGCCCCGGAAGAGCGCGGTCAAACGCCAGCTCCGGGTCCGCGAGATCTACGACCTGGACGTTCTGGAGGTCCGTGACCGACAGGCGCTGCTCCGCATTCGCTGTGAGGGCGGCACCTACGTTCGGAAGCTCTGTCACGACCTCGGGCTCGCGCTCGGGACCGGCGCACACATGGGCCACCTCCGACGGACGGGAACGACGCCGTTCGACGACTCGGATCTCGTGGTGATGGAGGATCTCGTCGACGCGCTGGCGTACGCCCGGGAGGGAGCCGACTCGAATGCAGCAACGGAGAACGAAACTGGGAACGCCGAGCCCGCCCCCATCGAACTCCGTGACGTCGTCCAGCCCGCCGAGCGTGCCCTCGAGCATCTGCCGGGACTCACGATCGCGCCGAGCGCGGCCGAGCAGGTCGCGGAGGGCGCTCCGATGTACGCGCCGGGCGTGCTCGAAGGACCTGACGGCGGGAATCGCGGTGCCGAACTCGAGGAAGGCGACGCAGACGAGGCAACGCCCCTCGTCGCGTGTTACACGCCCGACGACGCCGTGGTCTGTCTCGGTCGGCTCGTCGGCGATCCCGAGGCTGACGAGGGGCTCGTCGTCGAACTCGAACGGGTACTCGTCTGAGGAATCGGTCGGCCGAGACTACAGTGATTGGGGCGCTCGATCGTCACCGCTCACTGGGTATTCGATCACTCGCTGGTTATTCGGCCAGCACCTGCACTCGCGAGACGTGACCGCCGCAGCCACATCGCTCGACGTAGTTCACGTCGATGGTCTGGCCGAACGTCTCCTCGAGCGCGTCGTAGAGGTACTCCTCGGGGTGGCCGTGATCGCCGTGAGTCACGAGATTCACGTGATTTCCGGGAACGGTGTACTGGACGGCCTGTTTCGCACCCGCGACGACCACCGCTGGATCGTCGGCGTGCTCGGGTTTCTCGAGGTTCGCCGACCACGAGTTGTCGTGTCGCTCCTCGGTGACGGTGACGGGGTCCTGTGTCGCGTTCGGCATCGTGCATATATCAGTGTGCGACCCGGATGCGTCCCGTCCCGAACTGGTTCGGTTCGCCGCTCGGCCCCAGAGAATCGGGACCGGGATACCCACGAGTTATGCGGGCACCGGGGGCCATGTTTTATGATTATGGGTAATTATTTGGGTGCGTAGTCCGTACCTGTACTCGATGGCCGCCAAGGAGCGATCCCGCGACGCGCCCGGAATGGCCCACCCCACGGTCGTGCCCACCAACGCCGAGCAGGAGGAGAGCTGCCCGGAGTGTGGCACACCGATGGACGAGGAGTGAGCTGGAGTAGTCCGTAGCTACGGTTCTCTCGCAGACGTCCGTTTCCTCGCGAGCAGTCGCTTCGAGCGTCATCGGCAACACCGGCCGGCGTCGGTGACGATACACAGGCCAGACGCCGAAACCAAGCGTTTAGTACCCGCTCGGACTACGCCGCGCACATGGGGCTGTTCGACCGGCTCAGCGGCGACGACAAGCCGCGAGTCGCATTCATCGGTATCGATGGCGTTCCGTGGAGTCTCGTCGCCGACAATCCTGGCGAGTTCCCGAATCTCACCGCGCTCGCGGAAGACGGCGCCGGTGGCGCTATCGAGAGCATCGTACCGCCAGAGTCCAGCGCGTGCTGGCCCGCCCTCACGACCGGCGTGAATCCGGGCGAGACCGGCGTGTACGGGTTCCAGGACCGCGAGATCGACTCCTACGACACCTACGTTCCGATGGGGAACGACGTCCAGGCGACGCGGGTCTGGGATCGCGTGACCGAGGACGATCGCAAGGCGACGGTGCTCAACGTCCCCGTCACCTTCCCGCCACAGCGCAACGTCCAGCGGATGGTCTCGGGCTTCCTCTCGCCGGGCGTCGACAAGGCCGCCCACCCCGAGGAGCTGCGGAGCTACCTCGACTCGATCGACTACAAGATCGACGTCAACGCCAAGCTCGGGCACCAGGACGACCGCACGGAGTTCGTCGAGGACGCCCACGAGACCCTCGACGCCCGCTTCGAGGCGTTCGACCACTACATTCAGCAGGACGACTGGGACCTCTTCTTCGGCGTCTTCATGACGACCGACCGGGTCAACCACTTCCTGTTCAAGGACTACGTCGAGGACGGCGAGTTCGCCGAGGAGTTCATGACGTTCTATCGGCAGCTCGACTCCTACCTCGGCCAGCTGCGCAACGAACTCGCCGACGACGTCACCCTCGTGATCGCGAGCGACCACGGGTTCCAGGAGCTCAACTGGGAGGTCAACTGCAACCAGTGGCTCCGCGAAAACGACTGGCTCTCCTTCGAGGACGACGAGCACGAGAACCTCGGCGACATCGACGACGAGACCCGTGCCTACTCGCTCATCCCCGGACGCTTCTACCTCAACCTCGAGGGGCGCGAGCCCCGAGGGAGCGTCGCCCAGGAGGACTACGAGGACGTTCGTGCAGAACTCAAAGCAGACCTCGAAGCCCTCGAAGGGCCCGACGGCAACCCCGTCGCGATGCGCGTCGTCGAGGGTGAGGACGTCTTCGAGGGCGCCCACGACGCGATCGCGCCCGACCTGGTCGTCATCCCGAACACCGGCTTCGACCTGAAGTCCGGCTTCAAGGGCGGCAAGGACGTGTTCACGAAGGGCCCGCGCAACGGTATGCACAACTTCGAGGACGCTACCCTGTTCGTCGACGACCCCGACGCCCAGATCGTCGACGCGAACCTCTACGACGTTGCGCCCACCATCCTCGACCTGATGGAGGTCGACTACGAGCAGTCCGAGTTCGACGGCGCGTCGCTGGTCTGAGGCCACCTCCGCGTTTCTACCGATTGTTCTTCCCTCTTCTCAGCGCTCGGTGAACCATTCCACCGGGGTTTCACGATGTTCGACGAAATGCCGCTGGGTGGGAATGGAAGGGGCCGACCGCTCGTCGCAGGTAGCGAAGGAAGCACCGCAGGCGAGGGAGCGAAGCGACTGAGCCGAGGCGCGCAGCGAGCTAGCTGCGTCGAGCGGGAGGGGGCTTCCAGGACGGTCGCGGTTGCGGTTTTACCAAGCAGTGGCACGACCTCAGTTCGACCGCCACACTTCTGACCCTCCGCCGACCATCACAGACCAAGATGGCGCCGCCGCTCGCGCTGGACATCGACGGAACGCTGACCGATCCCGACCACGACCGGATCGATCCACGCCTCTTCGATCCGCTCCTCGAGTGGCCCGAACCGATCGTCCTCGCGACGGGCAAGGCGTTCCCGTACCCGGTCGCGCTGTGTCACTACCTCGATATCCCGATCCGCGTGGTCGCGGAGAACGGCGGCGTCGCGTTCGCAGACGGTCTCTTGGAGATCCTCGGCGATGGGGAGGCATCTCGTGCCGTCGCCGAGGCGTACCAGGCCGCGGGACACAGCCTGGGCTGGGAGGACGGCGAACCGCTGAATCGATGGCGCGAAACCGAGATCGCCGTGCAGATCGACCAGCCCGAGGGTCCGCTACGCGAGCTGGCGGCGGAGCACGGACTGGAAGTGGTCGACTCGGGCTACGCCTACCACGTCAAATCGCCGGACGTGGACAAGGGGAAAGGCCTCGAGATCGTGGCGGCCGCGATCGGCGTGGAGCCGGAGGCCTTCGTCGCGATCGGCGACTCGGAGAACGACGTCGAGACCTTCGAGCTGGTCGATCGGAGCTTCGCCGTGGCGAATGCCGACGACGCGGCACGGGCGGCCGCCGACGAAATCGTCGACGGCGCGCACGCCGACGGCACGCTCTCGGTGCTCGACCGACTGGCAGACGACTGAGGCGGCAGGGCGGAGCTACGTGAGTGTGAGGGCAGTCCAGGCGATGGCGAACAACAGCCCGTACGTCCCTGCGGCTGCGAGCGCGTAGTGTCGGCGGTTCGGCGGCTCCTGGCCGTTCGGGAGCCGGGTGGGGTTCAGATACAGTAGGACACCGAACACTGTGACGAGACCGCCGAGCAGAACGAACCCGAGCATCGGGCGAAACAGCGGCCCATCCGTGAGCAGGACTTGCGTTCCCTGGAGTACGAAAACGAGGCCGACGCTGACCTGGGCGTACGCTAGTATCGTAGCGCGGCGTGGAGTCGGGATCCGGTCGAGTGGCGAGACCATGGCGTGGAGTGGAGACGATTGCTCAGCATGTGGCTGCGTATCGAAGGGCGACCTGGATCAGGGAACCGCCACGCCGTTGCGGGCGAGGAAGTCGTTCGCCTTCTTGATCTCGACGGGACTGCCGATGATTCGGCAGGGGCCGTCGCCGACGACCGTGACGGTGAAGCGCTCCTCGATATCGGCACAGAGACCCTCCAGCGTCGCCGCTGGGAGCACGATCTGCGTGCTGTCCCGGAGGCTGGAGGGCTCGGGCATGGCTATCGGCACTTTCTCGAGACCGGCCCAATAGTATGTCGGAATCGGACCCGGCTTGCTGGTGACTGACACGGACCACGCGAACTGATCGGCATCCGTCCGCCCACGCAGCGATGGCAGACGACGGAATCCCCACCGGCGATGGGAAGCGTTTTCGGGGCGGTCGCGTTAGGCCCGAGCGAGACATGGGGCTCGAGGAGGAGATCGAGGAGCTCCGCGAGGAGATCAGCGAGACGCCGTACAACAAGTCGACGGAGGCCCACATCGGCCGGCTGAAGTCGAAGCTCGCCGAGAAGAAAGAGGAGTTCGCGAAGCGCCAGCAGTCCTCCGGCGGCGGTGGTGGCTACCACGTCGAACAGCACGGCGACGCCACGGTGGCGCTCGTGGGCTTCCCCAGCGTCGGCAAGTCCACGCTCCTCAACTCCCTGACGAACGCCGACAGCGAGGTCGGCTCCTACGAGTTCACCACACTCGACGTGAATCCCGGGATGCTCGACTTCCGCGGTGCGTCGATCCAGCTCCTCGACGTGCCCGGGCTCATCGAGGGTGCCGCGGGCGGTCGTGGTGGCGGGCAGGAGGTCCTCTCCGTCGTCCGCTCCGCGGACCTGATCGTCTACGTCCTCTCGCCATTCGAACTCGAGCAGTACGACCTCCTGGCCGACGAGCTCTACGACAACAAGATCCGCGTGGATCAGGTCCCGCCACGCGTCTCCGTCGTCGGGAAGGGCAAGGGCGGCATCGACGTCACCGCGAGCGTCGACCTCGACCTCGACGAGGCGACGATCAAGAACGTCGTCCGCGAGCACGGCTACGTCAACGCCGACGTCTCCATCAACGAGCAGGTCGACATCGATCGGTTGATCGACGGCGTGATGGAGAATCGGGAGTACGTCGACTCGCTCACCGTCGTCAACAAGACCGACCTGATCGATCCCAGCTACGTCGACACCGTGAAGGAGGGGCTTCGCGACCGTGACATCGATCCCGACGAGGCGATCTTCATCAGCGCCGAGAAGGAGAAGGGGCTCGATTCGTTCAAGGCGGAGCTGTGGGACGCGCTCGGCCTCATTCGGATCTACATGGACAAGCCCGGCCGCGGCGTCGACTACGACGAACCGCTCATTCTCAGGGAGGGCCAGACCGTCGGCGACGCCGTCGAGAAGCTCGGCTTTGACGACCGCTACCGGATGAGCCGGGTGACGGGCCCGAGCGGCCAGCACGATGAACAGCAGGTCGGCCTCGATCACGAACTGATGGACGAGGACGTGCTCCGGCTCGTGCTGCGAAAGTAGGACGGACGCTGGCCGTACATGGCGCGGCTGGCGATCGCTCTGACGAACCCCACACGCGCCGCCGCTGGCGATACCGTTTCCTGCCGGGAACCCGGAGTGGTCGGTATGGTCGGACAACTCGATCACGTCATGATGCGCGTCGAGGACCTCGAAGCGGCAGAGGACTTCTACAAGGGCCACTTCGGCTACGAGGAAGTGGGCCGCTGGGACGCGGACACGTTCACGAACGTCCACCTCGCGCCGCCGGACGCCAGCGACGACGCCGCGACACTCGAACTCACCTACAATCACGACGGCCGTAGCTACACGATGGGCGATGCCTGGGGCCACATCGCAGTCAGAGTCGACGACGTCTACGAGGCCTACGACGAACTCATGGACGCGGGCGTCGAGGACTACCGCGACCCCGACTCCTGTGGCGGCTCCTACGCGTTCGTCAAGGACCCGGACGGCCACGAGATCGAGATCGTCGAGCGCGATCACGGCGCTCGCTGGTCGCTCGATCACACGATGATTCGCGTCGAGGACGCCAACGAAGCGATCGGCTGGTACCAGCGCGCGATGGACTACGATCTCGTGCGCCGTGCGGAGATGGACACTTTCGCGCTGTACTTCGTGGCACCGTCGGACGCCCCGGAGGAGGCCATGACGGTCGAGCTCACCTACAACTACGACGGCCGGAGCTACGAGATGGGCGACGCCTGGGGTCACCTCGCCGCGAGGGTCGGCGACCTCGAGGCGGACTGGGAGACGCTCATGCTGCGGGACGCGGAGGACTATCGCGATCCGGAATCCTGCGACTTCAACTACGCGTTCACGAAGGACGCTCACGGCCACGAGATCGAACTGGTCGAGCGATAGCGCGACGGTTCAACTCCTCGATTCCGACGAACCCGGTGGTAGATCCCGGCGGACCCGTCGATCGATCACGGCGAACGTGGGCACGAGCAGAAGGTCTTTGACGCCGCGGAACGCCGAATCGGACGAATGCAGCCGTCAATCGGGATCGTCGTGCCCGCCTACGATCCCGACGTCGAGCGAATGGCCGACTACGTCGATTCGCTCGAGCAGCACCTCGATCCGGCGACGATCCGGATCGAACTCGACGATCCAGCGGGCCGTGTTCGTGAGCGACTCCCGGACGACTTCTCGGCGACGGTGGCGGTCTCCGATACCCGTCGGGGCAAGGGAGCCGCTGTCACGGCAGGATTCGAAGCCCTCGACACCGACGTGTACTGCTTCGTCGACGCGGACGGGAGCACCGACGTCGCGAGCGTCGAGCGAGTGATCGAGCAGGTGCGCTCGGGCGGCAGCGATCTCGCCGTGGGCTCCAGGCGCCATCCCGACGCGACGGTCTCGAACACGCAGTCCCAGCTCCGTGGCACCCTGGGTGACGGGTTCGCCTGGATCGCGCGTCGACTCCTCCCGGTCTCGCTATTCGACTACCAGTGCGGGACGAAGGCCATCGACGCAGAAAGTTGGGCTCTCGTCCGGGGCGAGCTCTATGAGCCCGGGTTCGGCTGGGACGTCAACCTCGTCGCCGCTGCCGGGTACCACAGCCTGACGGTCGCCGAGGTGCCGGTTTCCTGGTCGGACCATCCCAGTTCGACGGTCGATCCGCTCTCGGCGACGCTCACCCTCGGCGGGGCGCTGTGTCGCGTGAAGCGATACCGACTGCTCGGGAACTCGGGCCGACGACCGCTGCTGGAACAACTGGCGGAGGGCGAGTGATTCGATCGATGGCCGATCTCCGAGCGGCGTTTGCCGACGCGATCCAGTTCACGCGCATCTGGCAGTTCGTCGCGGTCGGAGCCGTCGGCACGGCGTGTGACTTCGCCGTGCTGATCGGCCTGGTCGAACTGTTCGACGTCTGGCCGGTTGCCGCGAAGATCGTCAGTGCGGAAACCGCGATCGTCGTCATGTTCGCGATCAACGAGACGTGGACGTTCGCGAACTGGGGCGTCGACACGATCCGCGGTGTCGTCCGCCGGCTCCTGACCTCGAATCTCGTCCGCCTCGGCGGCATGGGCGTGGCGACCGTCGTTCTCGCAATTTTGACGACGCAGTACGGCGTCTCGTACATTCTCGCGAACGCCGCTGGCATCGCTGCTGGCTTCACTGTCAACTATATGATGGAAAACCTGTTCACGTGGCGCACCCACCGATAGGGAGTGCCACGCCGTACAGGAATCACAACCCTTAATGGGTGCACAGCGGAATCAATCGGTAGCGGGATGGGATAGCCAGGAGATTCCGCCGGGCTCATAACCCGGAGACCGGTAGTTCAAATCTACCTCCCGCTATTTTCCGACGATCACAACGAACGAGGAGCGAAGCGACGAGTGAGTCGATCGTCGGAAAATAGCCGAGTCGATTTGAACTCTGACAGTCGCAGCCCGGAAGCCCAGCGAGCGTAGCGAGCAAGCAGTCCGGACAGTTTGCCCCCGGTTCAAATCAACCTCCCAGGACGTTGCAGTGACCACAGCGACCAGCCAGACGGACGGGCGGACGGACGGACCTCCGCCATCGAAGCCACCGGATCCGAACGTGCTCAGTCCACGAACGCTTGCTCGATCGTACTGGTCGCGCTGGCACAGTCGTTGATCCATCGCGTGACGCCATCGAGGACCCCGATCAGCGGAGCGAGCGCGATCTCGACGGAGCGACCCCGCGACGCATCGAACACGACGGACCTGCGTTGCGAGCGTTTACGTCACGCCCGAGAGAAACGACGCTCGCATGGAGGGCGTCCTGTGGTACGTGCTGGCCAGCTCGCGCGGCGGGCCGACCAGGACGCAGCTCGTCAGGGCCATCGACGAGCAGCCACGGAACGCCAACCAGCTCGCGGACGCACTGGACTACGACTACACCACGATCAGGCACCACCTCGACGTCCTCATGGACAACAACGTCGTGCGTCGCGCCGGCGACGGCTACGGCGACGTCTATCTCCTCACCGAGCAGGTGAAGGCGAACAGGGAGACGCTCGAGGAGGTACTCGACACGGTGGACACCGGCTAGTTTGGGTGAACTTTGGACAGAACATATATCCGCGCCGTCGATAGGAGGCACCGATGGAGCTCTGGCTGAACGCCGCGCGGGCGGCCGCAGGCGCGAACGTCCTGCTGTTGCTCGCGCTGGGGTCGGTGTGGTTCCGCGGCTACCGGAGCCACGGCGCTAGCCACACGCTCGGCCTGCTCGTCTTTGCGGCCATGCTACTGGTGCAGAATCTCCTCTGGCTGTACTTCTACGTGCTCCACCCCGACTTCATCGAGTGGTTCCGCGTGACCGGAACAGACGTCCAGATCGGGATCACGCTGCTCTGCGGGTTCGAACTCGCCGCGCTCGCTTTCCTCTCCTGGATCACGTTCCGCTAACCGCAGCCTCTCAGGATTCCTGACAGCGGCGGCTTGCAGTGGCCTGGTCATCTCGGACGAAGTTTGGACCGAGTTCGGACAAGCTTCAACCCAACGCTGGTCGTGTGCCAGGATATGGCACACACCAGACGCACGTGGCTCGCAGCGATCGCAGCGAGTGCATCCCTGGCTGGCTGCATCGGCGACGACTCCGATAGCGGCTCCGACGGCGATGGAACCGATAGCACTGACGACGGCTCGATGGACGGCGATTCGACCGACGACGGTACAGACGACGGGAGTGCAGACGGTGGGAGTACCGACGGCGGCGACGCGGACGACGGCTCCAGCGACGGCGATGATACCGACGGCTCCGCAGCCACGGTCGAAACGACAGACCACGGTCAGCTTGGGAGCATCCTCGTCGATGGCGAGGGGATGACGCTCTACATGTTCGAC
>Ga0207771_101072_pt1 | contig 13063 bp, 10 predicted proteins | sample A23M2SouthBayCA_2_FD_187731 | JGI IMG/M metagenome (GOLD analysis project Ga0207771, IMG submission 187731) | Aerobic enrichment media microbial communities from Eden Landing Ponds, California, USA - A23 M2 (2) (SPAdes) | ecosystem: Environmental > Aquatic > Marine > Unclassified | place...
GGGAGCCACTCGCCGAGTCGTGCGCTGGCGGTGCGGGCCGCGATCGCGAGGATGATGATGGCCGCAAAGCGCTCGAAGATGGCGAGGCTGAGCACGCTCCTGATCGTCGGTGCGAGGACCGCGACGACGACCGCACCGAGCATGACCGCACTGCCAACGAGGAGAATCGACGAGGCGACCTCGCGAGGATCACCGTCCATCTCGGCGAGGATGACCGCGAGCGTCGCCGAGCCACCGAAGATGAGCAATCCAACTTCGATGATACCGGTCACCGTCGTCAGCCCACCAGCCAGCACGACGGCAGCGAAGACCCCGTCGAGCAGCGGCAGCATCATCACCGTCGCGAGCAGTCTGGTCGCACCGCCGACGCGCCGCTCGAGAGCAAGCGCAACTGGGTGTTGGGAACTACTCATATCCTGCTACGTACTGCCCTCTCCCGTGGGCGTCGGGTACTCGCTGGAGCGCGACGGTATCGACGGATGCGAACCGCGCATGGTTCGCCATCGCTTGGAAACTCCCATAAACGCTGTGTGCTTGAAAAACCAGTTTGTGATGGGCTCGTCGTTGGTGGATCGTCGAGGAGCGGCACACGAGCTGGTAGACACAGCGTAGTGCATGTTTATAATTATCTTTTGTCGGAGTATAAACGTTGTGTGAGATTGGGACCCACACACAACGATAGCGAAGCCGAGCGGCCATATTTCGACAGCTCGTCCATGTTTTATCGTCTCATATGAACAATGCACAAACCGAGGTCGTGGTGTTCGGTACATCATCGATTGCGTGTGCCAACGCCAGCCACGCCGGGGCAAATCTCGCAACGTTTTTCAGCGACCGTCTGCGACGGTTGACATGGCGAACGATCGCGAACCCTTCTCGGAGAAACTCCGCGTGCCGGAGGCCCTGACATTCGACGACGTACTGCTTCGCCCGAAGGAGTCACGCGTCGAACCGGACGAGGCCGACACACAGACACGCGTCTCGAAAAACGTCGAACTGAACGTCCCGGTCCTCTCGGCGGCGATGGACACCGTCACCGAGAGCGACATGGGCATCGCGATGGCCCGACACGGCGGGGTCGGCGTCCTCCACCGCAACATGGACGTCGAGACGATGGTCGACGAAATCGAGCGCATCAAGCGCGCCGACGAACTCATCATCCGCGACGTGGTCACCGCAGCGCCCGAGCAGACCGTCCGCGAGGTCGACGAGATGATGGATCGACGCGGCGTCTCTGGTGCCCCGGTCGTCGACGACGACGGCGCAGTCCTGGGGATTATCTCCGCGACGGACATCCGCCCCTACCTCGAAGTCGGCGAGGAAGACCTCGTCGAGGAGGCCATGACCGACGAGGTCATCACGGCCGCAGAGGACGTGACCGCACGCGAAGCACTCGAACTGATGTACGAGCACAAGATCGAGCGCGTGCCGATCGTCGAAGACGGCGATACCCTGATCGGACTCGTGACGATGCAGGGCATCCTCCAGCGCCGCGAGTACGATCAGGCCGCCCGCGCCGACGACGGTGCGCTGATCGCCGCGGCCGCGGTCAGCCCGTTCGAACTCGACCGCGCACAGGCCGCCGACGAGGCCGGCGCGGACATCCTGTTCATCGACACCGCCCACGCGCACAACATGAACGTCATCGACAGCTCCCGTGAGATCAAGGCGGAGGTCGATGCCGACGTGGTCGTGGGTAACATCGGGACCCGTGAGGCCGCCGAGGAAGTCATCGACTTCGCCGACGGCGTCAAGGTCGGCATCGGCCCGGGATCGATCTGTACGACCCGTGTCGTCACTGGTGCCGGGATGCCCCAGATTAGCGCGGTCTCACAGGTCGCCGACGTGGCGAGCCAGCACGACGTGCCCGTGATCGCCGACGGCGGGATTCGCTACTCCGGCGACGCGATCAAGGCCATCGCCGCCGGCGCGGACGCCGTGATGCTCGGCTCGTACTTCGCCGGCACCGACGAGGCACCCGGTCGCGTCATCACCATGAACGGAAAGAAGTACAAGCAGTACCGCGGCATGGGCAGTGTCGGCGCGATGAACGAGGGCGGCGGCGAGCGCTACCTCAAAGAGGAGGACGAAGACGAGGAGTTCGTCCCGGAAGGTGTCGAGGCTGCGACGCCGTACAAAGGCTCGCTCCAGTCCGAACTCCACCAGCTCGTCGGTGGCATGCAATCGGGAATGGGCTACGTCGGTGCCGAGACGATCCCGGAGTTCAAGGAACGCTCCGAGTTCGTCCGAGTCTCGGCCGCCGGCCAGCAGGAAAGTCACCCTCACGACGTGATGATTACCGACGAAGCACCCAACTACAGCCCCGACGGCAGCTAATCAGCCGGCCGTTTCACACGCCGGACTACAGAACTGTGTTTCTGCAGCGTTCGAACTCGGATGTGCTTTGAACGACGTTCCACAGGTGGCACACTCGTACGTCTCGAAGCTCGACATGGCAACGGATTGTACAGACGGTAGCCACTAAAACGTGAGGCAGTGGAGGCACCAAGCGGTTTTAGGCCCGTAGCGCCTGCACCGAGTATGGACGACGCCGATCTGACGGTCCTTCCTGGTGACACCGATCTGGAACCCGCATTCGACGTGCGCCGGGACGTGTTCGTCGACGAACAAGGCGTCGACGAAGCCATCGAAATCGACGGCAAAGACCCCGACGCAACGCACGTCCTCGCACGCGTCGACGGTGAAGCGGTCGGCACCGCTCGCCTGCGATCGATCGGCGACCAGACCGGCAAAGTCGAGCGCGTCGCCGTGCGGGCCTCTCAGCGAGGGACCGGTGTCGGCCGCGCGATCATGGACCGGATCGAATCGCTGGCACGCGAGCGCGGCCTGAAACGGCTCGAACTCCACTCACAGACCCGCGTCGAGGGGTTCTACGAATCACTGGGCTACGAGACGACGAGCGGCGTCTTCGAGGAAGCCGGCATTGCACACGTCGAAATGGAAACAGAACTGTAAGCGGTCTCGAATCGCTCTCCATGGCCAGCCTTGCGGCGTCGAGACCACGCCTCGGCGATTGGGCTATCGGTCGGCCAGAGCGACGTTCGTGATTTCGAACCGTGCACCACCCTCGGAGCCAGCCGTTGCCGTCACCTGCCAGTCGTGGGCGCTGACAACGCGTTCGACGATCCGTAGCCCGAACCCAGTTCCGTCGCTAGCGGTGGTAAAGCCGTTCTGAAACACGGCATCTCGGTCCGCTTGCGGGATGCCGGGGCCATCGTCCTCGACGTAGAATCCGCCGTCGATGTCGCCGACGGTAATCGTCACCGCCTCGTCAGCGTGGTCCGCGGCGTTCTTGAGGAGGTTCTCCAGTAACTGCTTGAGTCGGCTCCGATCGGCAGTGATCCATTGCTCGGTCTCGACTTCGAGCGTCGCCCCATCGAGACCGAGATGTTCCCAGCACCGCTCGACGAGTCGAGCCAGATCGACGGGTTCCGCTTCGGTCGTCTCCTCGCCCATGCTCGCCAGCGTCAGGAGCGTCTCGATCAGTTCCGCCATGCGCTCGTGGGCCCGGTCGATCACCTCGAACTGCTCGCTTTCGTGTTCGCGCTGGACGACTTCGAGTCGGCCCCTGGCCGTCTGGAGCGGATTCCGCAGGTCGTGGCTGACGAGGTTTGCAAACTCGGCCAGGCGCTCGTTCTGGCGCTGGAGTTCGACCTCCGTCCGCTTCTGTTCGGTAATGCGGCGGGAGATTCCGATAAGGCCGCGAATATCCCCGTCCGGGCCACGCCACGGGACTTTCGACGTGAGATTCCACTCGTCTTCGCCCGGAACATACTCCTGCTTGTTGAGGATCGGTTCCCCCGTTTCGATGACGGATCGATCGTCGGCGAAGGACGCACGCGTGTGCTCGTTCCGAGCGATCTCTCGATCCGTTTTGCCGATGATGTGCTCACGATCGAACGCATCGACGAGGAGTGTCGACGAATCCAGCGTGCGCTGGTCGACGAAGTGTTTACTGACCCGGACGTGCCGGGCCGCTGTATCCTTGATGAACAGATGCGCTGGGACCTGATCGAAGATCGTATCGAGCAGCGAACTCTCCCGCTCTAATGTCGCCTGTCGCTCCCACTGGACAGAAATGTCCCTCGAAGTACAGATGAAGCCGCCAGTGTCTATCGACGAGACGGTGACGTGGACCGGTACCGAAGTTCCGTCCGCCCGGATACCGACTCCTTCGCGCGAGAACTCGCCGTCCGCTCGGAGTCGCGGGCGAACGTCGTCCTCGAACGACCGGCCGTCCTGGGACACCACGTCCCTGTGCTGGCCGATCAACGCTTCGGGATCGTATCCGTAGATGTCGGCGTACGCGTCGGTAACGTGGCGATACTCTCCCGCCGCGGTGAGCACGGCGATACCCACGCCAGCGGTCTCGGCGGCGTCCTGCAGATGCCGACGCTCACAGCCGATTCGTGTCGGATCGACGGCTTCGACGATCCGATCGACGAGTTCGTCGACACCCGTCCCCGGATCGTCGGGCAGGTAGTCCGTGACGCCGGCCCCGATCGCCTCGCTCGCGATCTCCTCGGAACCCGCACTCGGATAGAGGATCACCGGCAGATTCGAGTCGAGTGTCCGAACGTCCCGTAGGAACGCCACACCGTTCTCACTCGGGAGTTTGTAACTGCTAACCACACAGTCGTATTGTTCTTCTGCCACCGCTTCGAGACCTGCTTCGGCCGTTGTCGCCGTCTCGACTGTCAACTGATCGCGCGACTGCTCGACCGCAGCGGCCGCTCCACTCGCTGACTCCGAACGGACATAGAGGACACTGATCCGCCCCGGAGTCTCGTCCATACCACTACTGGAAGGGAGACACAGTTAAAACAGCAACGGGGAGAGGGGCGCATCCAGGGAGAGTGATCGCGACACCGACCGCCCAGTCTCGTCGCTGCCACGCACGAGTTTGTTCCGGGAAAATGCTACGGGCCGGAAGGGATTTGAACCGAGTAGAGACGGTCGGTCTCACTTCGTTCGACCGCTGCGACTCTCCGGGTTCAAATCCTGCGTGGCGTTTTCACTGCTCACTTCGTTCGCAGGAAAACGGGCCGGAAGGGATTTGAACCACGGTCGGAGCAAAGCTCCTTCCTGATTTAAATCCCGTCGTGGACGCTTCGCTCGTCACCTTCGTTCCTCGCAGAAGCGGGCCGGAAGGGATTTGAACCCTCGACCGACGGCTTAAGAGGCCGTCGCTCTGCCAGACTGAGCTACCGGCCCAGTGCATTCTGAAGTTAGCAGGGCTGGTAAAATAGGTTTCCTTTCGGGAGCGCCGTGTGTCGGTTCCACATTACCGAGCGAAAGAGACAATTGATATAAGGGGCTTCGTCCCGACCGGATAGACGAACAAATGAGTACAGTCAGCGGCATTACCATGGCCTCTATGTCGAAGTACGCTATTCTCGGGTGTGGGAGTGTCGGCCATGCCGTCGCGGAGGAGTTAGTCGACGAGGGCAAGGACGTGCTGATCCTCGATCGAGACGAGGGACGCGTCGAGGCTCTCAGAGATCAGGATCTCAACGCTCAGGTGGGCGACATCGCGGACGCGGACATCACGGAGACGCTTGCCGACAGAGATGTCGTCCTCATCCTCGCCTCGGACGTCGACGCCAACGCACAGGCGGTCCAGAACATCCGCGCACAGGACGGCGAGCAGTTCATCGTCGCCCGAGCGGACGACCCGGTTTCGGCCGACGAACTGAGCGAGGTCGGAGCGGACGTGGTGATCAACCCATCGGCCGTGATCGCGGACTCAGCGCTGCGGGCGCTCGAAACCGGCGAGCTAGAGTACAAGGCCAGTCAGTTGGCCGATGTCATCGCGAGCACCGACCAGCGGATGGCGATCCTCATCCACCGCTCGCCGGACCCGGACTCGATCGCGAGTGCCGCTGCGCTGCGAACGGTCGCACAGAGCCTCGACGTGGAGGCAGATATCATCTACGAGGGCGAGATCGGTCATCAGGAGAACCGTGCGTTCGTGAACCTCCTCGGCATCGATCTCGTCTCGCGCGACGCCGTCGATCTCGACGACTACGACACGTTCGCGCTCGTCGACACGGCGAAAGGTGGCGAACCGACCGTCGAACAGGTCGACGTCATCATCGACCACTACGAGCACGATCACGAACACGACGCCACCTTCGAAGACATCCGGCCAAACGTCTCTGCGACCTCGACGATCCTGACCAAGTACATTCAGGAACTCGAACTGAGCCTCGAACAGGAGGTCGCGACGGCGCTGCTCTATGGCATCCGCGCCGAGACGCTGGACTTCAAGCGTGACACGACACCGGCCGACCTGACTGCCGCCGCCTACCTCTATCCCTTTGCCGATCACGACACGCTCGAACAGGTCGAATCCCCGTCGATGTCGCCAGAGACCCTCGACGTACTCGCGGAAGCGATCCGCAATCGCGAGGTCAAAGGCTCGCATCTCGTCTCGAACGCCGGGTTCATCCGCGACCGCGACGCGCTCGCACAGGCCGCCCAGCACCTCCTGAACCTCGAAGGGATCACGACGACCGCGGTCTTTGCGATCGCCGACGACACGATCTATCTGGCCGCCCGCTCGAAGGACATCCGCATGAACATCGGGAAAGTGCTCGACGACGCCTTCGGTGGCATCGGCGACACGGCCGGCCACTCGACCGACGCCAGCGTCGAGATTCCCCTGGGCATCTTCACGGGCATCGAGACCAGCGAGGACAACCGCGACACGCTGCTCGAACTCACTGAAGAAGCCGTCAGAACCAAGCTCTTCGAGGCGATGGGCGTCGACAGCAGCGAGAGTTCCAACGGAAACTGAAGCAGAATATTGGCAGCTGCGTGGCGGAAGCGTTACGCTGGGACTTCGTCTTCTTCGTCCGGTTCGTCGCTCGCGCGCTGCAGTCGTTCGACGATATCGTTGATGATGACCACGTCACCGACCGAGAGGACCCATCGATAGGGGACGATGACGCCGCGTGAGCGATTGATTTCCGTCGAGAACAGTTCGCGATTGAGCTGGTGGAGTGCGAGACCGGTCACGTCCTGCCGGTCGAGGTCGAGCCTGAGGTCTTCGACCTCACCGACGAACACGCCGGTGTTCGAGTACACCTCGCGACCCACGAGCGTCGTGATTTCCTGGGGGGCACTATCCCGATCCATATACCCCCGGTTGGTGGCTGGCACCTTAACTTTTGGTAGGTGTCTGACGGAGAGCGTTCGGTCTCAGCGCTTGTCGATGACCTGATCCACGCTCCGTTTGAAACTACTGAGCGCTTCTTGATCGAGTGCGTCAGCCCCAACAGTGTACACTCCACGAATCTCGTGCTCGCGTGCTTTCTCGGCGAGGTGATCGAAACAACGGCAGACGCGGTCCCGCTGGGCGTACATCGCAAGTGCATTCAGCGAGTCGAACAGGACCCAGCCGTGGCCCGGTTCCAGTGCGTCGAGGGCGCTCGTAAAGCGCATGCTCAGCCCAGTCAGGTCGTCGGGAACGACCGGGTCACTCGTCCAGAGTGGACCGTCGTAATCGATTTCGGAGCCAGCGATCGGGATCAGCCCGGCCGTCGACGGATCGAGACCGTGACTCCGCAGGGCCTGCTCGACTGTCGCCGGTGCCTTCGAGGAGACGATCAGGATGTTACCCGAGGTATTGGCGGGCAGAAAGGAAAATGGCGTCTCCATCGAAGTGATCGACACCAGCAGCTGGGTCCCTGGATCGATCCGAAGCTGTTCGTCCGTTCTCGCGCGCGTGTTGTTTTCGCTACTCACGTCGTATCACCACCACCGACTGCCGTCGGCGATCGTACCAGTGCAGTTCTGACGCTGCACCACCCTGAGGACCCCAGTCCTCGTTTCGTGGGATCCTTTGGTACGAGTGCTTATATGTATTCCGGCAATACGTGCAGTTATCCGAGCCAGCGGCGAACGGCTGGACAGTCTCATGCCGTCGACCATCGTCCATATGGCGTTTGCGGGGCTGATCGGTGCAGCACTGCTAGGTACGGCCTTCGACCGACGGTCCGTGCTCGTCCTCTTTGCAGCGGTGATCTTCGCGGATCTGGATTCGTTCGTCGGACTGGTCTCGGCGGTCGGCCATCGGGCCGCCTTCCACACGCTCTTTGTGCCCCTCGGTGTCGCAGGCGTGCTGCTCGTCGATCACTACTGGCTGCACCGCATTCGACTGGTCGACCGCTGGGGACAGCGAGGCGTGCGTATCGCGTGGGTGACCGGCGTCGCCTACGTCGGCGCAGCCATCGGTCTCGATCTGTTCTCTGCCGGCGGTGCGAATCCACTGTGGCCGCTCCACGACCAGTTCTATGTTATCAACGGCAAGGTCGAACTGTCGAGTCAACGCAGTATCGTCCAGACGTTCATCGATCTCAGTACCGAAGACGCCCAGCAGACCGACGGCCCGCGGCCGCGCGCTCGCGGGAGCACGCAAGAAGTCCACGTCAGTACGGGCATCGACCCGACGCCCGGTGCGGAACCGGCCAACGTCGATCGGGTGTTTCCGGTCGTCAGATCTGGCTGGCAGTTGCTCCTGTTGCTCGTCGGGACCGGCGTCACCGCCGCGCGGTTCTACGTGAGCCACGAGACCGGCGGCGAGTAATCACTCGCGGTCCGGGACGGCGGCTGGCGTCGCGGCGACGTGTTCGACACCCTCGACCAGATTGCGGGCACTCGCCGTGTCTTTGAGTCCGGTCCCGGTGACCACGAGTGTCGCCGATTCGCCGGGCGTGACGGGACCGTCGTCGATGGCCGCCCGAAGCCCCGCGAGTGTCGCGGCACTGGCTGGCTCGGCGTAGATGCCTTCGGTATGGCCGAGGGTCCGTTCGGCAGCGAGGATCGCCTCGTCCGAGACGACGACCGTCGCGCCGTCGCTCGCCCGGAGCGCGCGACAGGCCTTCTCGGCGTTGTGGGGTTTGCGAACGGCGATGCTATCGGCCTGTGTGGTTTCGCGGTGGTCTTCGGCAGTCGGTGGGGACGTATCAGCGCCGTCGGAAAAGCGGTCGTGGATCGCCGTCGCACCGGCGGCCTGCACGCCGAGCAATCGCGGGCGCTCGTCGACGATTCCCAGTCGTTCGAACTCGCGAAAGCCTTTCCAGGCGGCGGCGAGACCGCAGCCGTTGCCCATCGGATAGACGACCCAGTCCGGGACTGCCGAGCGCGTCTGTTCGGCGAGTTCGTGGCCGACGGTCCGAAGCCCCTCGACGGCGTAGGGGTTGACTGCGGCGCTGCAGTCGTACCAGCCCCGGCCGGTGCTCACCTGCCGGCACAGCGAGAAAGCGTCGTCGTAGTCACCATCGACGGCGTACACGTCAGCACCGTAGACCAGTGGCTGGACCGCCTTGCCCTCGGGTACGTCGGCCGGCACGAAGATACAGCAGTCCAGCCCGGTTCTGGCGGCGTAGCCGGCCAGCGACGCGGCGGCGTTGCCCGTCGATGCACAGGTGACGACCGACTGATCGGCCGCGAGCGCCCTGCTCGTGAGGATCGCGCTGGCCCGGTCCTTGATCGATCCCGTGGGATTGGCGCGTTCGTCTTTGAGTGTTACCGTGACGCCCAGTTCCGCCGAGAGCGTCGGCGCGTCGAGCAGCGGGGTCCCTCCGGCACCGAGTTCGATCGCGTTCCCGTCGGTCGGGAGCAACGGGGCGTACTTCCAGAGATCCCCGATCGGATCGTCGACGCCGGCCCTGATCGCGTCGCTGGCCCCCGACAGGTCGTACTGCACATCGAGGATGCCACCCACGCCCTCGTGGTCGGGACAGACGTGTCTCCCGTCCTCGGGAACGAACACGCGCCCACAGTGGGTACATTCGAGTGCGATCGTCGGATTCACGGTGGCGACAACTCCGTCTGCGTTCGTGCGTGTCCTTCCCTGCGAAGCGTATATGCCTTCTGGGACCGGCCGCTCCCATTTCGGACCGTTGATGTACCCCCTCGCACACGTCCCAGTATGGGCCTTGCCGTTCGACGACGACTCGGTGTCGCCGATAGCGTCACGCTTCTGAACGCTATCATCGGCTTCGGTGCGGCCATCGTCGCGTACACCGATCCCGCCCTCGCCGCTCGGCTGATCTTGCTCGCAGCCATCGCCGACGCCCTCGATGGGATCATCGCCCGTTTCGTGGGCAACACCGAGGTCGGGCCGCTGCTGGATTCGATCACCGACGTCGTCTCCTTCGGGGCGACACCGGCACTGTTCATCTTCGGCGTCGCACGCGCCGAGTACGGTCCGATCGCGGACGCCGACCCGGTCACGCTCTCTCTCTACGTCCTCCTGCCGTCGTCGTTCGTCGTCTTCTCGATCGTCAGAACGGCCTTTTACACCGTCTACGTCGGCGAAGACAAGCGCCGGCCGGGTATTCAGAACACGCTCGCGGCGACGATTCTCGCGACGGCCTACCTCGCTGGTGTCGCTCCGGTGGCGGTGCTGTTGGCCGGAACGGTCGTCCTCTCGCTCCTGATGGTCGCGCCGGTTCCGTACCCGAAATTACTGGCGCGGGATGCGCTGGTGCTTGGGATCGTCCAGGCGGTGACGATCATCGACCCGACAGTGCTGGATCGGCTCGCGCCGCGCCTCCTGCTGGTCGCAGCGGTCGCCTATCTCGTTCTCGCGCCGCGATACTACTGGGGCGATTGAGCGCACAACTGCGCATCGATCAGTCACCGGAACCCGCAGTGTTCAGATAAGCGGCAGCATCTGTAGAGATTGAGACACCGAAAGCCCTCGGCCCGCTCCGGGGTTCTGTGGCGGATATCCTCACTTCGTTCGGATAGTGCCGCCGCAGAACCCCGGAGCAGGCCTCGCCCTTTCATCCGCCAGGATTCGGCTGCTCATCCATCTGTGTCCTGGTGGATGGAAGGGCGAGCGTCGTTGCGGGAACCCCGGCGACGCAAGCACGCGAAGCGCGCGTGGATCGAAAGATCTCCGATCTTTCGTCATCACGAAAGAGCCTGTGGCTCTTTCGGTCGACAGCGAGCCGCGGGACTGCAACGACGCGAGGGCTTTCGGTGTCTTGTTCTGACTTCTCCCGATCTCTTATCTGAACACGACCCCGGAACCGATCCAAATACTTATCACATGGATGTTAGAACTCCCAGCACATGAAAGAGCGTTCTTTCTCGCGACGTGACGTACTGCAGACTGCTGCAGGGATGGCGACGGTGGGTTCCATCGGTGGTCTCAGTGGCTGCAGCCAGCTATCGAGTTCCATCGGTGGGACCGGTGGAAGCACCGACTCGATCGAGACCGTTCCCGCTGGGTCCCAGTACGTTCTCGAAGTCGATTTCACGGTGCTGTACGACGACGAGGCGCTTCGTGAGGGGATCAACGAGGAACTGAAATCGGTCCGCGACGAGATGCAGTCCGACGAGGTGCCAGAGAGCGTCACAGCGGCGCTCGATCAGGTCGAAACGGAAGCAGCGCTCGACCCGCGGTCGATGTCGCGGGCGATTCTCTCGGGCACCTACGAAGACGATGCCGAGTACGACCAAGCAGCCTACACCTTCTGGACGGAGTGGTCCGAGGAGGACCTGCTCGCCACGATCGAGGAAGAAGGTCCCAGTTACACCGAAGAGAGCTACGGCGACACGACCGTGTACGCCCCAGAACAGCAGACTCAGATGGGAACACAGGCACGGCTTGCAGTCCTCGAAGAAGGCGTGTTCACCGTCGGTACGCGGAGCCAGGTCGAAGCGACCATCGACACTCACAACGGCGACGCCGACCCGATTAGCGGGGAGGTCCGCAACGGCTACGACGCCTCGACAGACGGCCACCTGCGCTATGCCTTCGACGTGGTGGCGTCCGAAGTGCCGGCATCCACGGGCGCGCAGTTCGACACCTCCGCGTTCAGGGATGTGACCTACGGCTACGGTTCCCTTTCGAAGGACGGGAGCGACCGCGTCGCAAGCCTGGGCATGAAGACAGCGGGCGAGGAAACGGCCACGGACATCAGCGACATCGTCCAGGGGCTGCTGGTGCTCGCCGAGCAACAGGTCGAGAACAGTGACGCGACCGACACCGAGGAACTGCTGACGGCACTGGAGGCCACGGACGTGTCCGCAGACGGAAGTGCTGCGACCGTCACGCACACGCGTCCGGCGAGTGACTTCGCCGCCGTCCTGACACCCGTGTTGCTGTCCTTCGTCGTCGGCACCGGGACGGCCCCGTCCGAACGGCCACCTCAGGTGTCGTTCAGCTTCGAGTACGCCGAGGACAGTGGGGACCAGGGGCAAGTCGCGATCACCCACACCGCCGGCGACACCGTTCCCGCGTCCCAGCTCAGTCTGCAAGGCACCGGCTTCAAAGACGTCGACGGCGTCGACCAGATCCAGGCCGGCCCGTGGCAGGGGACGACGACGGACGGCAACATCGTGGCGGGAGATACCGTGTCCGTCGGCGTGTCGAGTGACTACGAGCTTTCGCTGGTCTGGGAATCTGAGAGCGCCGGTACTTCGGCGATGCTGGCGACCGATCAGGGACCGGACGCCTGAGACCGGACGAATCCCGACCAGCGACACGTTTGGTGACACCCGAACCTATAAGTTCTCGTCAACTGCCACCTAGGGTGTGGTTTACGAGACGGGAAACCGAACGATCGACGACGCTGTCGCCCGCGTACTCGACGGTGCACGGCTGGATCGCCGTGACGGACTCGCACTGATCGCCCAGCCAGTCGGTGAACTGGCCGCCGCCGCGGACTACGTCCGGGCCGAGTTCGGCGACGGCACGGTCGACGCCTGTTCGATCGTGAACGCGAAGGCCGGCAACTGCGCCGAAGACTGCGGCTTCTGTGCCCAGTCGGCCCACTTCGACACAGGCATCGACAACTACGACTTTCTTGACCCCGAGGAGATCCTCGACGCCGCGAAGCGCGCCGAGCGCGACGGTGCCCAGCGCTTTGGCATCGTCGTCGCAGAGAAGGGGGTCTCGAAGGAAAAGCGCCCCGAGGAGTGGCAGGACGTGTTGCGAGCGATCAGGCTGGTCCGCGACGAGACCGACGTGGAAGTCGACGCCAGCCTCGGCATCCTCACCGAAGAGGAGGCCGCGATCCTC
>Ga0207771_101076_pt1 | contig 13023 bp, 15 predicted proteins | sample A23M2SouthBayCA_2_FD_187731 | JGI IMG/M metagenome (GOLD analysis project Ga0207771, IMG submission 187731) | Aerobic enrichment media microbial communities from Eden Landing Ponds, California, USA - A23 M2 (2) (SPAdes) | ecosystem: Environmental > Aquatic > Marine > Unclassified | place...
CGAGGACGTGCCGGTCATCGCCGGCTCCGGGTCGAACAACACCCGCGAGGCGCTTGACCTGTCGCGGCGCGCGGCCGACGCCGGTGCCGACGGCCTACTGCTCATCTCGCCGTACTACAACACCCCCGAACCCGCAGGGATGGAGACACATTTCCGCGCCGTCGCCGACGAGGTCGACCTCCCGCAGATCATCTACAACGTTCCCGGCCGGACCGGGCGCAACATCGCCGTCGAGACGGCGGTCTCGCTTGCCGAACACGAGAACATCGTCGGCTACAAGGCCGCCTCCGGCGACCTCAACCGCGTCGCGGAGGTCATCGAGCGGACGCGCGACGAGGCGTTCGCGGTGCTTTCGGGCGACGACCAGCTCACCCTTCCGATCATGTCGATGGGCGGACGCGGCTGCATCTCCGTCGCCGCGAACGTCGAGCCGTCCCGCACGAGCCGGATGGTCGACCACGCGCTCGACGAGGAGTACGCCGCTGCACGCGAACTCCACCACGAGCTCGGCCCGCTGTTCCGGACGCTGTTCATCGAAACCAACCCGATCCCGGTGAAGGAGGCGCTCGAAATCCGCGGACAGATGCCCGCGACGATGCGCTCGCCGCTCTCCCGGATGAGCGAGGAGAACCTCGCGGAGCTGCACGCGGTACTCGACGACCTCGAACGGGAAGCGGGGGCGACCGAGGCGTGAGGGTTGCGGTCGCCGGCGCCACCGGCCGGACTGGCGGAGAGGTCGTCGCCGAGGCACGCGACCGCGGGCACGCTGTCGTCCCGCTGTCGCGCGACCCGACGGGCGACCAGCGCGACGTCGCGGAGCTCCCGAGCGCGCTCGCCGACGTGGACGCGCTCGTCGACTTCACCGTCCCCGAGGCGACTGTCGAGCACGCTGCCACTGCCGCCGAGGCAGGCGTCCCGCTCGTCGTCGGCACGACCGGCTTCGACGACGACGGCCTCGCCGCGCTCGCCGATGCCGCCGAGTCCATCCCCGTCTGTCGGGCGTCGAACTTCGCGAAGGGCGTGCAGGCGCTCGAACGGGTCGTCCGTGCGGGCGTCGCTGCCCTCCCCGAGTACGACGTAGAGCTCACCGAAACCCACCACAACGGGAAGCGCGACGCCCCTTCCGGCACCGCCGTAACGCTGCTTGACGCCATCGACGGGGCCCGCGCGGACGCCGCGACGGGGGGCGACGGTGACGGCGACTCCCCGGAACCGCTCGACCGGACCTACGGACGGGAGGGCGAGCATCTCCGGGCCGACGACGAGGTCGGCGTCCACGTTCGCCGTGCGGGCACCGTCCGCGGCGAACACGAGGTGCTGCTCGCCGGCGACGACGAGGTACTGACGCTGACGCACCGCGCCGAGTCGCGCCGGGTGTTCGCCGCCGGCGCGGTCGACGCCGCAGAACGGCTCGCCGACCGTGACCCCGGCCGCTACGACTTCTCCGAACTGCTATGACGCTCGAATCAGAGATCCGAGAACTGTGGAACCGCTATCAGGCCGACCTCGACGCCGACGCTGCCGGCACGGACGAGTACGCGGCGCTCGACGCCTTCCTCGACGCGCTGGAGGCTGGCGAGGTCCGCGCCGCCGAGAAGCGCGACGGGGAGTGGGTCGCGAACGACTGGGTGAAGCAGGGCATCCTGCTGAACTTCGGGCTCCGGGCCATCAGCACGGTCGAACACGGCGGCGTCGACTACCACGACGTGCTCCCGCTGCGCGACACCGATGACCTTCCGGGCCGCGGCACGCGGAACACGCCGGACGGAACCGTCATCCGCCGGGGTGCGTACGTCGGCTCGAACGCCATCATGATGTCGCCGAGCTTCGTCAATATCGGCGCGTACGTCGGCGACGGCACGCTCGTCGACTCCTGTGACACGGTCGGCTCCTGTGCACAGATCGGCTCCGACGTGAAGCTGGGCGCGAACACGCTCGTCGGCGGCGTGCTCGAACCCGTCGAAGGCGCGCCGGTCGTGGTCGAGGACGGCGTCTCGCTGGGCGCGGGCTGTCGGGTCACGAGCGGCTTCGTCGTCGGTGAGAACTCCGTCGTCGGCGAGAACACGTTGCTCACGCCCCGCATCCCCGTCTACGACCTCGTCGAAGAGGAGGTCGTCTACGGCCACCTGCCGCCGGAGAGACGGGCGTTCGTCCGCTACGTGGAGTCGAGTGTCAGCGACCACGACCTGTTCGACGGCGGCGCGTACAAGCCCGCGGTCGTCGCGACCCACGTCGAGGAGGACACCCTCGAGGCGACCCGGCGCGAGGAGGCGCTGCGGGAATAATGCGCCCCGACGCCGGCGTCTCGACGCCTCGCCGCCCTGCACGGAACCCCCGGTGCGCCTATTCGGGCGGTGAGCGAGCCATCGGGCGAGGTGACTCGCCGTGAGCGAGAACCCCTCGGTCCGGCGGCTCTCGGCGTGGAACCCGGAGCCGCTTCGCGACGTCGCCGACGAGTACGGAACGCCGACGTACGTAATTGACCTCGACCGAGTCCGAGAGAACGCGGCCCGGCTTCGGCACGCGTTCCCCAACGCGTCGCTCGCCTACGCGGTGAAGGCGAACACGACCCGCGCCGTCCTCGAGACGCTCGAGGCGACGGGGGTGGACGCGGAGTGTGCCGCTGCCGGCGAGGTGCGCCGCGCGCTCGACGCCGGCTTTCCCGGCGACCGGATCCGCTACACGGCGGTCAACCCACCGGCCCGCGACCTCGACCACGTCCTCGGCGCTGACGCCGAGGGGATAACCGTCACTGTCGGCGCCGCGGACACGCTCGACCGGGTCGCAGAGCGCGGCTTCGACGGGCGGCTCTGCGTCCGCGTCAACCCCGGTGTCGGCGCGGGCCACCACGAGAAGGTGTCGACCGGCGCCGAGCCGAAGTTCGGCGTCCCGTACGAGCGAGCCGCCGCGGTTTGCGAGCGCGCCCGCGAGGTCGGCGACCTCGTCGGCGTCCACGCGCACGTCGGCTCCGGCGTCTCCGGCGAGGACCTCGCGGCACACCGGGAACTCGTCACCCGAATGGGCGACCTCGCCCGCGAGGTCGGCGGGCTCGAGTTCGTCGCCGTCGGCGGCGGCTTCGGCGTCCCCTACCGCGAGTCCGAGCCCCCGCTCGACTTAGATGCCGTCGCCGAGGCGACGCGCGACGCGCTCGGCGCGGTCGACGCGCGGCTCGCGATCGAACCCGGGCGGTACTTCGTCGCCGACGCCGGCGTGCTGTTGACGACGGTGAACACGGTGAAGGAGACTTCCGAGACCACCGTCGCCGGCATCGATGCCGGGATGACGACGCTGATCCGTCCCGCGTTATACGACGCCTACCACGCGGTGCGGTCGCTGGAGCCCGACCGACCGCCCCGGGAACCGACCGCCGTCGAACTCGCTGGTCCGGTCTGCGAGACGGCGGACGTGCTGGGGCGCGACCGGACGCTGCCGTCGCCGACCCGTGGCGACCTGCTCGCGGTCGGGAACGCGGGCGCGTACGGCTACGAGATGGCGTCGAACTACAACTCTCGGCCGCGACCGGCGGTGGTCGCTCGCGACGGCGGCGACGTTCGGCTCGCCGCGCGCCGCGAAACGCTCGCCGACATCACGAGGCTCGAACCATGATCCACGTAGAGAAGTACCACGGCACGGGTAACGACTTCGTCATCGTCGACGCGGCTGCGGAGGTGCCCGACCGCCGGGCGTTCGCCCGCCGCGTCTGCGACCGCGACACCGGTATCGAACACGAGAACTCCCCCCGACGGGGTGCGGACGGCGTGCTCTTCCTCGCGCTCGAAGACGAGTTCGACCCGCCGCGGGTCGTGATGACGCTCGTCCAGCCGGACGGGAGCGTCGCCGCGATGTGCGGCAACGGCGCGCGCTGTGCCGCGAAGTGGGCGGCCGAACGCACCGGTGCCGACGAGGTGATGATCGACACCCAGAGCGGGACGCGCCACGCTGTGGTCGACGGGGACGTGGTCACCATCGAGATGGGACGCCCGCGGTTCGACCCGGACGAGGTGCCGGTCGACGCCGACGCGCCGCTCGTCGAGCAGTCCGTCGAGGGGCTCACCGTGACGGCGGTCAACACCGGTGTTCCCCACGCAGTCGCCGTCGTCGAGGACGTCGACGCCGTCGATCTCGACGCCGTTGCGCCGCCGGTTCGCCACGCGGCCGTCTTCCCCCGTGGCGCGAACGTGACGCTCGCGTCGTCCGACGGCGACGGCTACCGACAGCGAACCTTCGAGCGCGGCGTCGAGGGGGAGACCGACTCCTGTGGGACCGGCGCGGTCGCCGTCGCCGCCGTCGCCCACCGGCTCGGTCGCGTCGACACGGACGAGACGGTTCGCGTCTCGCCGCCGGGCGGCGACCTCGACGTGACGGTGACCGCGGACGGGTCGACGCTGCGCGGCCCCGTCGCCCACGAGTTCACGACGGAGGTACGGGCGACGCCAGCACCCGCCGATGACTGACGGGTTCGACCTCCTCGAGTTCCACGAGCGGGCCGTCCGCACGGCTTCTCACGAGTCGGTCGGCGAGATGCGAAACCTGCTCGTGGATACCCTCGCCGACGCGGGTGTCGAGCCTCGCGTCGACGACGCCGGCAACGTCCGCGCACGGTCGGGGGCCGGTGAGCCACATCTCGTGCTCAACACGCACATCGACACCGTCCCGCCGCACGTCCCGTTCGAGCGCGACGGGGACGTGGTTCGCGGGCGCGGCGCCTGCGACGCGAAGGGGCCGCTCGCGGCGCTGGTCGACGCGTTCCTCGCCCACGACCCCGACGGGCGGGTCACGCTCGCGGTCACGCCCGACGAGGAGGTGTATTCGACGGGAGCCGCGGCGCTGACCACGGGCGACGACGCGCTCGACGCAGACGGATACGTCGTCGGCGAGCCGACCGGCCTCGATGTCTGTACGGCCGCGAAGGGGCGCTTCGAGGCGACCGTGACGCTGCGCGGCGAGGCGGCCCACGCCGCGGAACCCGACTCCGGGGTTAATTCGCTCCACGCACTCGGCCCGGTACTCGACGCCCTGCGGACGTTCGATGCGGAGCGTGGCCCGGGCGTCCACGACGCGCTCGGCGCGCCGACGCTGCAAGCGACGACCGTCGAGGGTGGCGCGGCGACGAACCAGCTTCCGGCCGCGGTCTCTTTCACCGTCGACCGGCGGAGCGTCCCGCCGGAGACTGCAGGCGGGTTCCGTGAGTCGCTCGAATCCTATCTCCAAGCGGCCGCTCCGGGAAACGTCGCAGTCGAGGTCGCGTTGACGGAGCGACCGACGCCCTTCCTCGAGGCGTTCGCAACTCCGGCAGGAAGTGAGCTGGCGACGACGCTCGCGGATGTCGCGGGCGGCGAGATTCGACCGTTCACGGCGGCCACGGAGGCGTCGTACTTCGCTGCCGACGCGCCGACGGTCGTGTTCGGTCCAGGCGTCCTCGCCGACGACAAGGGTGCTGTTGCCCACGCCGGGCGGGAGTACGTCCGGCGGTCGGAGATCGAGCGTGCGGCGGCCGCGCTCCGCGAAGCGCTCGACCGACTCGTGTAGTTTTGTCGCTCCGGCGTAAACTGACCGGCATGACGCAGTCGCGGCGCGACTTTCTCAGTCGGGCCGGCGGTGTCTTTGCGGGCGTAGCTGCCGGACCGGTCGGGACGTCGCCGTGGCTCGCGACGACCGAACTGACCGTGGCTACTCAGAACCTCGGGCTTGGTGTCCGACTTTTCGACCTTCCGTCCGCTGAGTCGGTCGATCCCGCCGTCGTCCACGAGCGGCTCGAACAGTTACGACGGAACGAGCCGACGGTTCGGATGGAGGCGATTGCAGGCGAACTCGCCTCGCGGTCGCCGGCGGTCGTCGGCGTGCAGGAGGCCGCGGTCGTTCGTCGGGACGGCGACCTCGTCGCCGACTTTCTCCCGGACTTACTCGCGGGTCTCGAAGACTCCGGGGTGGACTACCGGGTCGCGGCGAGGGTGTCGAACGCGGACGTGTCGTTCCCCGGCGTCGGTCCGGACGGCGAGTACACGCTCCGCTATGCGGACCACGACGCGCTACTCGTTCGCGGCGACGTGCCGGTCGAGCGGGCGGGCGCAGCGAACTACGGAGTGAACGCGAGCACGGTCGTCGACGGCGAGCGAATTACCGCAACGCGAGGCTACTGTCTCGCGGAGGTGCGGGTGAATGGGGTCCCCATGACGACCGTGTCGACGCATCTCGCGTCGGCAGACGGCCGGATCCGCCGAGCGCAGGCCGCGGAACTCCGTGAGGGGCTCCCGGAAAGTGGTCCGGTCGCGCTACTGGCTGACCTGAACAGCACGCCCGACGACCCGGACCCGTCGGCGTACGGCATCCTCACCGAGCGGCTCGCGGACGCGTGGATGGTCGCCGACCGGGAGGGGGCGACCTGCTGTCAGCTCCCGGGGCTGTGGAACGAGCAGTCACGCTTGTGGAGCCGCATCGACCACGTGCTCGTCGACGGCCCGGCGACACCGCTCTCGGCGTCGCGGCTGCTTGCCGACCCGTCGGTCCGGGTGACCGTCGACGGGCGGACTCTGTGGCCATCTGATCATGCCGGGGTCGTCGCACGGCTCCGAGCGGGGCCGTCGCTGTGGGAGCCACGCGCGGTTCTCGACTCGGTGCTCGCACGGTTCGCAGGTGCGACGAACGAGTCGGCCCAACGCGAAAGCGGTATGACCGGCGCGGGCGACCGACGGATATGAACGCCCACGAACGCCGGCAACTGGCGACCGTGGCCGACTATCAGTTCGGCCACGGCGCGGGCGCGGCGCTGTTTCCGGACGACGAGGAGCCGCGGATTCGCCGGACGAGTTCGGGGCGACCGGCGCAGGTTCACGTCGGACCGGGAGCTGGCAGCCACGACGCGGACGGCTCGCCCGGCGGGGAGCGGCTCGTCTCCTACGAGGACGACGGGCGGTTCCGGCTGGGGCTGGCCGGCGGCCGTCGACTCGTCGCGGCGTTGGACGCACCGGCGGCGCGCGTCGTCGTCGGCGACGAGTCGGAGCCGTTCGTCCGCGACGGGAAGAACGCGTTCGCGAAGTTCGTCCGCGGGGTCGGTCCGGAGATACGGCCGGGCGACGAGGTGGCCGTGGTCCACGAGGACGGCGAGCTGCTCGCCGTCGGGCGGGCCGAACTCCCCGCCGCGGCGATGAACGACTTCGAGAGCGGGATGGCAGTGAAGGTCCGATCCGGCGCCGAATAGCCGGCCGCGATACTGACCGTGGATGGGGGCGAACAGGCCGGACGACGGCGCCCGCGAGGGTGCCCGGCACACCCGCCTCGTCTCTCGCGGGCCGGACTCACGTCACGGAGCGGTTGGCCGCGGCATCGTATTTGAACGCTCGGGCGCTCCTCCCGGGCAAAGGGAGCACTTTTCATTCCCGCGGGCGACCCTACGGGTATGTTCGGAGGAGGCGGTGGGATGAACCCGCGCAAGATGAAGCAGATGATGAACCAGATGGGGATCGACCTCACGGAACTCGACGCCGAGGAGGTCATCATCCGGACGCCCGACGAGGAACTCGTCTTCCACGACGCCGACGTCCAGAAGATGGACGCGCAGGGACAGGCGACCTACCAGATCGTCGGCGAGCCGGACACCCGCCCCCGTGGCGACGAGAGCGCCATCGAGGCGCCGACCGACGACGAATCGGCGGATGACGACGATGATTCGGATGCCGGTGGGATTCCGGAGTCCGACATCGAGATCGTCGCGGGTCGGACCGGCGCCACGAACGAAGAGGCCCGCGAGGCGCTGGAGGCGACCGACGGCGACCTCGCCGCGGCGGTCGAACGGCTGGAGTGAGCTACCTCCTCGTCCGCGAGGACCGCGAACATCTGCTCGCGCCGGGCGACACGCTTGAGTCCGACCTTGGTATCCTCGAGGTGCCCGAGGATGTCGCGCCGGGCGACGTGCTGGAGACGCACATCGGCGAGCGGTTCGTCGTCCGCGAGCCACGCGGCCCGGACCTGTTCGACCACCTCGAACGCACCGGCGCGCCGATGATGCCTCGCGACATCGGCCTCGTCCTCGGCCACCTCGGGCTCGCTGCCGGCGACCGCGTGCTCGACGCCGGCACCGGAACCGGAATTCTCGCGGTGTATCTCGGCCGGCTCGGAGTCAGGGTGACGACGTACGAACGCGACCCGGAGTTCGCCGAGGTCGCCCGCGAGAACATGGCGACGGCCGGCGTGGCCGACCACGTCGACGTCCGCACCGGCGACGTGACCGACGCGCTCGACGACCTATCGGACTTCGACGGACTGACGCTCGACACCGGCGACGCGGCGGCCGTCGTCGAGCGGGCTCGCGACGTGCTCGCACCCGGCGCACCGCTCGCGGTCTACTCCCCGTTCGTCGAGTCCTCGCGGGACTGCGTCGAGGCGGCTGGGGACGCAGGGCTCGTCGACGTGGAGACGGTCGAGACCATCCAGCGTGGCATGGAGTTCGACGACCGCGGCTCCCGCCCCTCGACTCGCGGCGTCGGCCACACCGGCTACCTTACCTTCGCACGAGCGCCGTTGCTCGACTGATATTTCGGCTTTCCCCGGCTCCTCACTCGACGCCTTTCACGAGCGAGAGCAGCTCCTCTCGGTACGTCTCGGAGTCCCCGGACTCGATGTCGGTGCCGGATTCGGGATATGCGCCGCCGGCGAGCCGGAAGCCGTCGTCGCGCCACACCGCGAGCCAGCCGGTCACATCGAGCCGTCGCCCGTCGAGTTCACACCGCGCACCGACCGTCGACAGCGACGCCCTCGCCCCGCTGGCGGTGTCGATCTCACCGCGGTCGCGCCGGCTGATCCCCTCGAAGCCGCGGTCGCGAAGCCGGTCGGTGAACGCCGTGTTCGCCTGTCGGCGAACGGTCGGTTCGACGAGCGGGGCGGCACCCGGTGGGAGCGACGGTCGGAACGACAGCGCCGTGGCGAAGAAGAACCGAGTCACGTCGCTGGTGCCGAGCCGCTCCCGGAGCTCGGGGTCCTCGTACAGCAACGTCCGGCCGACGACCTCGGCCGGCGAGAGCCGGAACACCGTCTCGGCCGTCCGGTCGACGAGTTCCCATCCGCCGGTCTCGAGCGCGTCCTCGGGCACCGCCGGCCATCCGTCGTCCATAGCAGCCATACGAGGGGCGGTGGCAAAAACGGTGGTTCCGGTCCGGCGCCCGCGTCAGTTGTCGTCCTCGCGCCAGTTCTTCCCGCACTCGACGCAGGTGAAAAAGCGCGTCTCCGACTCGTCGGCCGCCCGGATCTGCTTCATCTCGTAGCGCGCCCGCTCGCCGTCGCAGTCGGGATTCGGACAGCGGGCCTTCGTCGTCGGCCCGATCTCGGTGTCGTCGACGTCGGACATGTCGACGGGGCCGTCGTCGCTCTGTCCCTCCGTCGTCGTCATCGCCTCCTCCGCCGCGTCGTCGCGGCGTTCCTCGTACCCGCAGGAGCGACACACCCAGCTGTCCCCCTCCGTGTGCATCATCGAGCCGCATTCGTCGCAGAATTGCATCTGACTGCACGTGAGTTCCGCGTCGGCCGGTGTAAGCCTCCCGCTTCTCGGTCGCGGTTTCCGGTACCGAGGTAGGTTCACAGCCGACCGGCTAGCTACGCCACTTGTGACCACACTCGACGCACGTGAACAGCCGGGCCTCGTAGGAGCCTCCCGGCTTCGGGATCATCTCGTAGCGTGCCCGGCCGCTCTCACAGCCCTCCGCTGGACAGTCGGCTTGCATCGTCTCGGTGGCCCCGTCGTCGGCCTCGACCACCGGGACGGGGTCGTCGTCGCTCTGTCCCTCCGTCGTCGTCATCCTCGCTTCGTCGCCGGGGTCACGCGCCCGCTCGCTCCCACAGGACCGGCATTGCCAGGCGTTGCCGTCCACGTGCATCATCGAGCCACAGTCGTCACAGAACCGCATCAGTACGAACCAAACCGGATGTCGACACTTAACCGTTGTCCGGGCGACCCGTTCCGGTGGTCCGTCGGTGCTGACTCGGTCCGGCTGCATCGCGCCGCACGCCGATGTCGGACGTTTGAAACGGCTCCTTCCCGTAGCGAGCGTAGATGGTCCTCGGTACGGATAACCGCGTCCTCGCGCTCGCCTTCGCCCGAATGGCGGACTCGCTCGGCAACTCCTTTCTCATCATCGTCCTCCCGCTGTACATCGCCTCCGGCGAGATATCGCTCGCCGGCCTCGACGGCTTCTCGACGGAGCTGCTCATCGGCGTCGTGCTGTCGCTGTTCGGGCTGTTGAACAGTTCTCTCCAGCCGTTCACCGGGCGTGCGTCCGACCGTGCCGGCAAGCGAAAGGCGTTCATCCTCGGTGGGCTCGTCGTGTTCGGCGTCGCGAGCGCCGCCTACCCCTTCGTGGAGTCGTATCTCGCCGTGCTCGTCGTGCGGGCGCTCCAGGGTATCGGTGCGGCGCTCACCATTCCGGTGACGCTCGCGCTGGTGAACGAGTACGCCGACGACGCCGGCCGCGGCAACAACTTCGGCGTGTTCAACACGTTCCGGCTCATCGGCTTCGGCTTCGGCCCCATCGTCGCCGGTCTGCTCATCACCGGCGGGCTCGACTCACAGACGGTCGTCACATACGACATCCTCGGCTACCCGCTGACCGGGTTCAACGCCGCGTTCGCGGTCGCCGTGCTCGGCGCCATCGTCGCGTTCCTGCTCGTCTCGGCCCTGGTCTCCGATCCGCCCGAGACCGAGGCGACGGCGAGCGACGACCTCTCGATCCGCGTGTTCGGCGACGACCAGCTGTTCGACCCGGTGTTCGTCGTCGGCGTCGGGACGTTCTTCATGGCGGCCGGTATCGCCATCTTCGCGACGATTCAGGAGGTTATCAACACCGAACTCGGGCAGGCCCCGTTCGTCTTCTCGGTGCAGTTCGCCGCCGTCGTCATCGCGAACGTCCTCCTGCAGGTGCCGATCGGTCGCGCGTCGGACCGCTACGGCCGCCGGCCGTTCCTCGTCGGCGGCTTCGCGCTGCTCGTCCCGTCCTTGTTCCTGCAAGGTATCGTCCCCGAGCTCGCGACGGGACTCCCGGAGACGCTGCTCGGGGTCGGTACGGGGTCGTTGCTGATGCTCGCGTTTCGCCTCCTTCAGGGGGTTTCCGTGGCGATGGTGTTCGCGCCGGGGCTCGCGCTCGCCGGCGACCTCGCCGGGAAGGGGCGGTCGGGGACGACGCTGTCGGTGTTGACGACGTCGTTCGGCTTCGGCATCGCAGTGGGGCCGCTCATCTCCGGTGTCCTCATCAGCTTCGGCTTCGCGTGGCCCTTCTTCGTCACCGCCGGCTTCGCCGCGCTGGCGCTGGTGCTCACCTACTCGCAGGTCGCAGAAACCGCACCGAACGCGCGGCCCGTCGTGCCGGCCGACGACTAGGGGTTACAGGTGCTTTCGCATGCAGGTGGCCGTCACCGGACACAGCGAGTCGAACTCGGTCGTCTCGCGGATGGTGTCGGGGGCGTCGTCCCGCTCGATCCGCACGTACCCTCGGTCCTCGAAGAAGCCGGCAGCAGTGGTCGTGAGCAGATACAGCGTCTCGACCTCGTCGGCCGCGGCAGCGGTTTCGAGCGCCTCGCACAGCGCGGTTCCGACGCTCGCCCCCCGTGCGGACTGTTCCACGACGACCGACCGGAGGAGTCCGTCGGAGCCGTACACCTCCACGCCGCCGACGCCGACCGGGTCGTCGCCGTCGTATCCGACGTAGAAACTGTCTGGCTTCGACCGGATGTCTTCGGCCGGTAGGTCGTTCTCCCGTAGCAACCGTTCGACGTATTCGATACCGGCCTCATCGACCGGGCGGAGCGTGACGGTTGCGCCGCTCATACCTGTTACCCCGACGATACGACTGATATGTGTGACGGTGGGTTCGTCGTCGCCACCGACGGCCTGTCGGCGCGGTCAGCCCCGGTCGGCTACTCGAAGTCGGGCTCCCGGTCGTTGAGGAACGCGTCCATCCCCTCGTTCTTGTCGGCGGTGGCGAACAGCGACGACCAGGTGCGCCGTTCGAAGTCGAGTCCCTCGCGCTGGCCCATCTCGTGGGCCTGATTGATCGCCTCCTTCGCCGCAGCCATCGCGAACTGCGGCTTCTCGGCCAGCTCCGCGGCCATCTCGTGTGCGTGGTCGAGCAGGTCGTCGTGGGCGACCACCTCGCCGACGAGCCCCTCGTCGTACGCGTCGCTGGCGTCGATGCGCTCGCCGAACATCACGAGCCGGCGGGCCGTTTCGTCGCCGACGGCGCGGACGAGCCGCTGGGTGCCGCCCCAGCCGGGAACGATGCCGAGGTCGATCTCGGTCTGCCCGATGACCGCCCGCTCTGAGGCGACGCGGAAGTCACAGGCCAAGGCGAGCTCACAGCCGCCGCCGAAGGCGTAGCCGTTGATCGCGGCGATCACCGGCGCGGGGAACTCCTCGACGGCGTTCATAACGGCGTGACCGCGTCGGCAGTACGCCTCCGCCTCAGCGACACCCATCTCGGACATTCGCGCGATGTCGGCTCCGGCGACGAACGCCGTGTCGCCAGCGCCGGTGATGACGAGTGCGCGGGCGTCGCCGCGCGCCTCGTCGAGCGCGGCATCGACGTCGTCGAGCGCTTCCTCGTTCAGTGCGTTGAGCCGGTCGGGGCGGTCGATGGTCAGCGTCGCCACGTCGCCGTCGAACGTCAGGTCGACTGTGTCGCTCATACGCCGGGGAGGTTGCACGCCCCCATCATAAGTCCCGCCGACCCGGCGGTGGGCGACGCCGCGGCGCAAGCCACGAGGCTTTTGCCCGACGCTCCCACAACGCGGGTATGCGCCGACCGCTCGCCGCCGTCGCCCTCTGTCTCGTTCTCGTCCTCGCCGGCTGTTCGCTCCCCGGTGGGTCGTCAGGGGTGGAGCTGACCGCGGAGAACGCGCCGCCGGGCGTCTCCGCCGAGTCGGGGACGCTCGATGACGCCGACGCGCTACTCGCCGCGCACAACGAGTCGCTCGTGGCGTCCGGCTTCGTCACCGAGGTGCGGACGAACGCGACGCTGCTGCGCAACGGCGAGCCACGGCAGG
>Ga0207771_101082_pt1 | contig 12966 bp, 10 predicted proteins | sample A23M2SouthBayCA_2_FD_187731 | JGI IMG/M metagenome (GOLD analysis project Ga0207771, IMG submission 187731) | Aerobic enrichment media microbial communities from Eden Landing Ponds, California, USA - A23 M2 (2) (SPAdes) | ecosystem: Environmental > Aquatic > Marine > Unclassified | place...
CCTGAGAGGGGAGAGAAATCGACGAATGGAGATTTTTGGCGTATGACTCCTGTAGGAAACGGTACTCATGAGTTCTATAAGTCGCGCAAGAAGTTAGCGACGCCGCTTAACCGCAGAAGTACAGGGCCTGTGCGACGGTATTTTTCCTGGCGGACTGGAAGGGCGAGGGTCGCTGGCGGCGAACGCGTAGTCGCCTGAGCGGGCTCTATTCGAGCGAGTGCGGCGCGGTGCTGTTGACCGAGCGACGAATATCCCGCTCAGCGACCGTCAGCGGCCCGAGGGCTTCCAACGCACACTGATGAGTGCGGTGCTGTCAGCACCACCAGTTTCTTCCACAACACCACGACACGAAACGAGCTTCATAACCACTCCCTGAACGTATGGTACGAAAGCCACGTTCACGATCCGATCGAACAGCGCGGTACGATACCGACAGCAGCAGCGGTCGACCGGGGATTTCATGGTTCCAGACGGGTACGAGACCCTATGGACGACTGGCTCATCGACGACGAACGACTCACGCGCGAGCGGCGGTCGCTGCTCCCCGGTGAGGGCTTTTTCTACCCCGACTCGTTGCAGGAAGACCGGAAAGAGATGGAGGCCGCCGAGGCACTCACCGACGCCGAGACGGTCGTGATCGCCGACACCGACGCGGATGGCCTGGGCTGTGTAGCCCTCATCCGCGAGGCCGTCGGCGAGGCCGAACTCGTCCCCTCGGGCCCCCACGAACTCCGCAAGAGCATCGAGTGGGCCGTCGAGTACCTCCCCGAGGGCGCGACGCTGTACGTCTGTGACCTCTGTCCCGACAGTCCAGAGGAAGTCGCCGGTATCGAGATACTCGCCGAGCGCGGGACCGTCGTCTGGTACGACCACCACCAGTGGGACGACGAGGTCGCCGACGCCGTCGAGGACGCGGGCGTCGACCTCACCGTCGGCGACTCCGACGAGGTCTGTACCACGGACGTCGCACTCGCCGAACTGGACTACGACTTCTCCGAACGATTCACCGAACTCGCGCTGGTCACCCGCGACCACGACCTCTGGATCAAAGAAGACGAGCGCAGCGACGACCTCGCCGACTACGGCCGCTGGTCCGAACCCGAGGAGTACGTCGCCACCATCCGCGACCACGGCGTCGACTTCCCGCCCGAAGTCGTGGAGTTACTCCGCGAGAAACGCGTCGAGAAGGAAGCCCTCATCGAGAAAGCCGTCGAGCGCGGGGAACTGCGCGAGGTCAACGGCTGGACCGTCGGCGTCACCTACGGCCGCTGCTCCCAGAACGAGGTCGCGGAGGCGCTCCGCCAGCAGGGCGCCGACGCGTCTGTCATCGTCAAACCCGCGGGAAGTGCCTCGATCCGTGGCTCCGAGACCTTCGAGCGCGCTCACGAAGTCGCGGGGCAGGTCAACGGCGGCGGTCATCCCCGTGCGGCGGGCTGTAAACCGGACGTCTACGACGACATGCTCGACTACGCCCACCACTGGACCACGAGAGGTGCGGTCGCGAAACAGGCCATCGTCGACGCGTTCCGGGCGCTCCCGCCCGAGGAGGACGAGGGCGTCGAGACCGAGCGGTAGGGCGGGCGCGAGCGGAGCGAGCGACCGTTTTTTCGCCCACGTTTTTGTTGGCGGGGTTCCCGCAGTGAGCGAAGCGAACGAGGAAACCCCGCCGGGAAAAAGGTGGGTCTGACGTGTTCCGGGCGCTCCCGCCCGAGGAGGACGAGGGCGTCGAGACCGAGCGGTAGTCGCCTGTCTCGGGGCCGCCTCGAGAGTGTTATTACTCGCCGGGTTCGACTGTTCCTTCCTCGACGAGCGCGTCGACGGCCTCCCGCGTCGCTTCGAGCGACGTGTAGCGGGGTTCGTACCCCAGCAGGTCCCGTGCTTTCTGGATGCTCGCGTTCGGACTGTAGCTGATGTGTTCTTCGGTCGCTTCGACGGCGTCCTCGTCGTACTCCGGGCGCTCGGCCCACTCGTCGAATGGCAGGTAGGTGAGATCCGCCTCCTCGCCGAACCAGCCAGCGACGGCCTCGGCGTAGCCACGCAGCGTGAGCGCCCGCGGCGAGACGGTGTGGAAACTCTCGCCGACCGCCGCCGACCAGTGCTCTATCGCTCGCTGGAACGCCTGGGCGACGTCGTCGGCGTGGACGTGGTGGACGGTCTCTAACCCGAAGTTCGGGAGCGCGACTTCCCCACCCTGGGCCAGTCGAGAGAACACGTCGGGGTCGAAGTTGCCCGCCGGATTGAGGGGTTCCCAGCCGGGCCCGACGATGTGGCCCGGGTGCAGGACGGTCGCCGGGAAGCCGTTCCGCCTCGCCTCGTCCAGCAGGGACGCCTCGATCTCGGCTTTCTTCCGGCCGTACTCGCCGAGCGGGCGACGGGTCCGGGGTTCGTCTTCGGTCGTGGGGACGACGTCGCTGGGGCCGTGGACCCAGACCGTCCCACAGTGAAGCAGGTGCTGAACCTCGCCGCGGAGCGCCTCCACGAGCCGCTTGGCACTCTCGGGTTCGAAGCAGATCAGGTCGACGACGGCGTCGGGGTCGGTGTCCAGTATCGCGTCGCCGAAGTCGCCGCGTTCCTCGGCGGCCTCGCGGTCGATCTCGACCGATTCGACGGCGGTCCAGGCGCCGTCGTCCTGGTAAGGGTCGCGCTCGCCGCGACTGACCGCGACGACGTCGTGGCCGGCCTCGACCAGTCGCGGGACGAGGTAGGTGCCGATGTGTCCGGTCGCTCCGATGACGGTGACTCGCATAGTCGGGACTGGGCTCGCGGCCGTTTTTGGACTCGGGAACCGGCAAACGCGAGAGTCGGCGTCCCGAGTCCGGTTCCGAGCCGAGTAAGGGCTATCGTCAGGGTGTAACGAACAGCATACTGCGGGTACGGCCGAACATGCGACACGAGGCCGAGACGCGGCCAGTCCCCCGAACGCGTCGATTCAGCCGTTCGTACTCAGGTGACGGCACCGTTCTGGCTCGTCGGTCCGCCGACCGCCGCCGAATAGCACGCGTTAAGGTCGCCTGGCCGTGAGTAGGGCCTAACTGAAATGAACGCCTCTACTGTCGCCCCGCGAATCTCGCCGATCACCCCGAGGAACGGGGCGACACCGAACGAGTCGGAGACCCCGTCGCGGACGGTCGGACGAGAGGAGGATACCTGATGTACCGGACTTCGAACGTCGCCCGGCTGGCCGGAGCGGTGTCACTGCCGGTCTTTCTCGCCGGGTGGGGACTGCTCTTCTCGCTGGTCGCCGGCGAGACCACGGTGTCGACGTGGGCGCTCGGACTCGCGTCGATGTTCCCCGTGAGTGCGCTCCTCGTCGTCGCGGCCGGGAGTCGCTCCAGTTCCCGCCCCCGCACGGGCTTCCAGTACGCCGTTGGGCTCGTCGCGAGCGTCGTCGTCTTCTCGACGGTGTTTCTCGGAGCCGTCGCTGTCGCCGATTATGCGGCGGTCGGCACCCTCGCCGGCCTGGGCACGCTCGAACTTGCGGGAGCAGGAGTCGCGTTCGCGCTGCTCCTCGCGATACTGGTGTTCGTCGACGCCCGATACGTCCAGCGACCGGTCACAGCGACCATGCTCGAAGACCGGTACCTCGACGACCCAGTCAGAGACGACTGACCGCGTACCGTCGACTGTTGGGACTGCTCCTCCAGGCGCCGAGAGTCCGTTCAGGCCGCCGGCCGGCGGACTTCTTCGGCTTCTTCGGGGGCGTATATCCCTCCGATGTAGCCGCTGATAGTCGCGGGGATGGCGCCGATGACGACAAACACGAGGACCGCGAGTCCGGCGGTCACGGTCGCGAAGATACCCCCCAGCGACAGTTCGACGATCGAGACGGCCAGTCCCAGCACGACGAGGACCCCGACGGCGACGAGCGCGCCGATCGACCCCGCGAGGAAGCCGTTCCACGCGCCGTTGGTCGCGCCGCTTTTCGCGAAGTACCCGGCCGTCCAGCCGCCGAGTACCGCGGCGACCAGTCCCCCGAGCAACGCGAGTGGTTCGACCAGCGCGCTCACCAGGTTGACGAGGAAAATGATACCGAAGCCGGTCGCCACCGCTCGCCAGTTCGTCTGTACCATGCTCGGACCGACGTGACAGCGCGATATCAGTCATCTTGCCGGTTTCTGACTGCTTGCGTGACGACGTTGCTCCCGCTTGGTCGTCGCTCGGTTAGGAGTTCTGGCCGCTCCGGAAGGGGAGAAGCCACCTCGAAGCGACCGGCGAGAATCCCGACCACTACTGTGCCAGTCGAAAGCGAAAAGTGAGACCAACCGTCTCCAGCGGTGGTTTCGACTACTCCTCGTCTTCGTCGTCCTCGTCGTCGACGTCCTCGAAGTCGGCGTCGACGTACTCCTCACCCTGGCCGCTCCCGTCGGCACCGCCTGCTCCACCGGCACCGCCCGGACCTGCCCCAGCGCCGGGGCCCGCGCCCGCAGCGCCACCGGGACCGGCACCAGCGCCGGCCGCACCGGCACCGCCCGCGGCACCGGCGGCCTGCTGGGCCTGGTCCTGGTACATCTGCTTGCCGATCTCCTGGAGCTGTTCGGCCAGCGCTTCGGTCGCCTCCTCGTAGTCCTCCGTGTCGGTGTCCTCGTCTTCGAGGACTTCCTCGACGTCCTCGATCCGCTCTTCGATGTCGGCCTCGAGGTCCTCGTCGATGGCCTCCTCGTTTTCCTCCATGAGCGTCCGGGCGCGCTGGATGGTACTCTCGGCCTGGTTGCGTGCCTCGATGCGCTCGCGGCGCTGCTGGTCTTCCTCGGCGTGTTCCTCGGCTTCTTCCTGCATCTCCTCGATCTGTTCGTCCGAGAGTCCGGCGCCGCCCTCGATGGTGATGTCCTCCTGGTTCCCGGAGCCTTTGTCCTCGGCGGTGACGTTGACGATACCGTTCTCGTCGATGGAGAAACCCACCTCGATCTGCGGGGTGCCGGCGGGGGCCGGCGGGATACCGCGGAGCGCGAACTCACCGAGCAGTTCGTTCTCCTGGGCGATCTCGCGTTCACCCTGGAAGACGCGGATCTGGACCTGCGTCTGGTTGGCGGCCGCCGTGGTGAACACCTTCGACTCCTCTGTCGGGATGGTGGTGTTCTTGTCGATGAGTCGCTCGAAGAGGCCGCCCTTGACCTCCACACCGAGCGAGAGCGGCGTCACGTCGAGCAAGACGATGTCGTCGACGTCACCGGAGAGGACGCCACCCTGGATAGCCGCGCCGAGCGCGACGGCCTCGTCGGGGTTGACGTTCTTCTTCGGCGACTGGCCGGTCATCTCCTCGACCTGGTCCTGGACCTGGGGCATCCGCGTCGACCCGCCGACGAGGATGACCTCGTCGATGTCACTCTTGTCGTAGCTGGCGTCTTCGAGCGCCTGCTGGGTCGGGCCAACGGTCCGCTCGATGAGGTCCGCGGTGAGTGACTCGAACTTCGCCCGCGTGATCGTCTCTTCGAGGTCTTTCGGGCCGTCGTCGTCCGCGGCGATAAAGGGGAGCGTGACGGTCGTCTCCTTGCGCGAGGAGAGTTCGTGTTTGGCCTCTTCTGCGGCGTCCTTGAGGCGCTGGAGCGCCTGGCGGTCCTCGCGCAGGTCGATGCCGTGTTCGGCCTCGAACTCGTCGGCGAGGTAGTCGATGATGGCCTCGTCCCAGTCGTCGCCACCCAGATCGTTGTCACCGTTGGTCGCGACGACCTCGTAGACGCCCCCGCCCAGGTCGAGGATGGAGACGTCGAAGGTCCCGCCACCGAGGTCGTAGACGAGCACAGTTTGATCGGTCTCGTCGTCGAGGCCGTAGGCCATCGCGGCGGCCGTCGGTTCGTTGACGATGCGGTCGACCTCGAAGCCGGCGATCTCGCCGGCGTCCTTGGTCGCCTGGCGTTGACTGTCCGAGAAATAGGCGGGGACAGTGATGACCGCCTTCTCGATCTCGTCGCCGAGATACTCCTCGGCGTCGTGTTTGATCTTCTGGAGGATCATCGCCGAGACCTGCTCGGGTGTGTACTCCTCGCCTTCCAGTTCGACGGTGTAGCCGTCCTCACCCATGTGGCGCTTGATCGACTGGATGGTCTCGTCGGGGTTCTGGACGGCCTGGTTCTTCGCGGGCTTGCCGACGAGACGTTCCCCGTCCGAAAAGGAGACCACGGAGGGAGTGGTCCGTTCGCCCTCGCTGTTGACGATGATCTCGGGGTCACCGCCCTCCATGACCGCGAACGCGCTGTTCGTGGTCCCGAGGTCGATACCGAGAATCTTGTTGCTCGCCATGTTGCTCGGTGCTAATAGCCTGCCGCGGTTAATGTTTGTCTATTCGCCCCAGGCGGGCCCCAGAGCAGTTCGAAAGAGGGACTCCGTCACTCGCCGTCGCTGACGGTGACCTGTGCGGTCTGGAGCACTTTCTCGGCCATGACGTAGCCCGGGCGGTGGACCTCGTCGATGGTCCCCTCGGGCTGGTCGGAGTCGACGCGCATGAGCACCTCGTGGGTGTGGGGGTCGACCTCCTCGCCGGGTTCGGGCTCGACGATGTCGACGTTCTCGTCGTCGAGGACGCGGTCGAACTGCGAGAGCGTCGTCTCGACCCCGTCCCTGATAGCGCCGTCGTCGGCGTCGGCGTCCTGGTCGAGGGCGCGCACCAGGTTGTCCCGGACGTCGAGCAGTCGTTCGACCAGATCCTCGGTGGCGCGTTCTCGCTCCTGGTCGCGCCGTTTCTCCATGCGCTTTTTGAAGTTCTGGAAGTCCGCCTGCTTGCGCTTGAGTTTGGTCGAGAGGTCGTCGATCTCCTCGTCACGAGCGTCGAGCTGGCCTTCGAGCCCCTCGACGCGGGTTCGGAGCGCGGCGAGTTCGGTCGCGACCGACTCGGGGTCGGATTCGGCGACGCGCTCGACCAGCGCCTCGTCGACGTCGGTCGCGTCACCGTCGACGTCAGTCGCGTCGTCACCCACTTGGCCGTCAGCGGTCTCGGCACCGTCTTCGACCCCGTCGACGTCGACGGTCGCCGCGTCGTCCGCTCGCACTTCGTCGACGTCGCCGTCGGCCCCGTTCCCGGCGTGCTCGGTGTCCGCCTCCTCGCCCTCGACGGCGTCGGCGGCGTCCTGCTCTGTCATGCACGGAAGAAGGTCGGGAACGACCAAAAGGGTTGAGAAATCGACCGGAGGGGCCGGCCAGCCACAGTACGAGCGGGGCCCTGGTCCCCATCGTCGAAGCAAACCGTTACCACCACGGCCTCGGCGGTAGGCGCTCGGTACTTTTCTCGTCGGGTGTGCCACCGCCGTCAGTCACATGGTGGACGAGCCGCCGTCGGGCGCGGTCGTCGGTCGTGGGGCTCGATCGAGTCGTTCGAGGGCCGGTGGCTCGCCACTCGTGGGTCTGACAGTCGGTCGGTCACGACTCGTCGGCCCAGTCGTGGGCTGGACATTCGATCCCGGGGTGTCGAGCTGATGCGAGTCGTCAGAGCTCGGGTGCCACGGGACGGCATCGCCGACCTGGTGGCCGACCTTGACGAACTCGGCGCGACGCCCGTGGTCACGCCGGTCGAATCCGACAGGGAAGCCGACACCGTCGAAGAGGAGACGGTCGTCGTCGAGGTGACGGTCCCTCCCGAAGCGGTCGAGGACGTGTTCGAACGTCTCGCCGCTGCCGGGGTCGACGAGGAGACCTACGCGACGGTTACGGCCGTCGAGACGGCACGTGCGCCGGGCCTGGACGCGCTCGAATCCGAGTACGTCGAGGGCACCGCCGGCCAGGAGGGTATCTCGCCCGAGGAGATCCGCACGAAGGCCCGCGAGATGCACCCGAACACGACGACCTACTACGCGGTGACCCTGTTGAGCGCCGTGGTCGCGACGGCGGGGTTGCTCATCGACTCCCCGGCGGTCGTCGTGGGGTCGATGGTCATCGCACCGCAGGTCAGTTCCGCACTGCTGACGAGCGTCGGTGCCGTCATCGACGACCGGTCGCTGCTGTCGGTCGGTCTGCGGCGTCTCGCGGCCGGACTCGCACTCGCCGTCGTCGGCGCGGCGGCCTTTGGCACGTTCTTGCAGGCCGCCGCGTTCGTCCCACCGGTCCTGGACGTCGAAACGGTCGAGCAGGTGAGCAAGCGCGTCTCCCCGGGTGTCCTGTCGCTGGCGGTCGCCGTCTGTGCGGGCGCCGCAGGTGCCGTCGCTTTCGCCACCGCACTCTCAGTCTCACTCGTCGGCGTCATGGTCGCCGCGGCGCTCATCCCCGCGGCCGCGGCCGTCGGGATCGGTCTCGCCTGGGGGTTGCCCTCGGTCGCGTTCGGCTCGCTGCTCCTGCTGGTCGTCAACGCCAGCGCCATCGCGCTCGTCGGCGTCGTGACCCTCCGCGCGATGGACTACTACCCGAGTTCGGGGTACCTGTCGTCGGGCACCGAAGCCGGAGCGGACGGGGAGTCTTGTTCACCCGGAGCGGACGGCGACCGCAGGTTTCGGGTGACGGGCGGGCGCCTCGCCGTCGGGCTCCTCGTCGTGGTCTTTCTCCTCGGACTGGTCCCGATGGCCGCACAGGTCCAGTTCGAACGGCAGGCAAACGCCGCCGTGCAGGAACTGCTCACCGACGAGTACGACGACCTCGAACTCGTGGGCGTGACGGCGAGTCGGGCGAGTCTGCTCCCCGGCGAGGCGCGAGACTCCGTGGGACTCACCGTCTCCCGGCCGACCGGCGAACCCTACCCCACACTGGCCGACCGCGTCGACCGCCGTGTCGCGCGATCAACCGGGAGACCGGTCGCCGTCACTGTCGTCTTCAGGGACCGCCAGTCGAACGCCGGGTCCCGGGAACAGTCACTCGCTGCCGATGGCTGACGGTCCGTCGTCGCTCCGGGAGGCGGCGTCACGGCTGGTCGAGCACGCGCTCGACTCGGAGGTTTCCTTCGCCGCGGCCGGGATCGCCTACTACGCGCAGGTGGCGCTGCTGCCGACGCTCGTCCTCGGTTTCGTCGTCGTCTCGGCGCTCGCGGGCGAGCGTCTCGCGGTCAGGGTGCTCGACGCGGTCGGAACGGCGCTATCGCCGGCCGGACAGCGGGTGGTCCGCGAGGCACTCACCGGGGCCGCCGGTCGACGGGAAGTCGGTCTCGCCGGCCTCCTCGTCCTCGGATGGGGATCGTTCCGGCTGTTCCGGGGGCTGAAGGCGGCCGTCGCGAACGTCTACGGGGAGGAACACGGTGTCGCGGTTCGCTGGCGCGACAGTGCTGCCGCGGCCGTCGCAGTGGCAGTCGCGGTCGCCCTCGTAGCCGCTGGGGGGCTGGCCTTCACTCGTTTTGGCCCGGTACCTGCCCCAGTCCGCGCGCTGGTGCTCACCCTGGCGCTCTCGGTGACGCTGACGCCGCTCTATTACGTCCTGCCGGACGCCGACGTCGGGGTCTCGGAGGTCGTTCCCGGTGCCGTCGTGACCGCCGGCGGGTGGGTCGTGCTCCGGACGGCCGTCCGGGTGTATCTCGGCGTCGCGAACCGCTACGCCGTCTACGGCGTCCTCGGCGCGCTCGTCCTGCTGGTGACGTGGCTCTATCTCGCGAGTCTCCTGCTCGTCGTCGGAGCGGTCGTCAACGCCGTCCTCGCCGGCCGCGACCGTCGATGAACACCCTCGATATCACGGCCGCCTCTCGGCCGTCGTCCGGGCACCCGGTCATCGCCATCCAGCCGTGAACGCGACTGCGTGCACCCGGTCCGGGTCCGGGCAGCCGACTCGACCACCGAATCGGGGCAGTCGAGCGACCCCGGCCCGGTAGCGTTTTCCCGGTGGCCGACCGACGACTCGGGCGTGGTTCGACTGGCCTTCGAGGAGGGGACCATCCGCGTCGAGGGAGCGACGGGACTGGACGAGGCCCTCCCCGGCGTGGCCACCGACGAACGCTCGAAGACCGAACGAGCGCCCGCCTATCGCTATCACGACCTCGTCGCGGCACTCGACGAATCCGGCGTCGACTACACGGACGGGGTCTTCGACCTGCCGGAACTCTCCCTCACTTCGACCTACCAGTTGCGCGACTACCAGCAGGACGCGCTCGAGGACTGGCGCGGAGCCGACCGGCGTGGCGTCCTCGAACTCCCGACCGGGAGCGGCAAGACCGTCATCGGCATCGCGGCCATCGAGGCGCTCGGGACGCCGACGCTCGTGGTCGTCCCCACGATCGACCTCCTGAACCAGTGGCGCCGGGAACTGGAGACGGAGTTCGACGTACCCATCGGACAGCTTGGTGGGGGCGAACAGCGCGTCGAAGACCTGACCGTCTCGACGTACGACTCGGCGTACCTGCGGGCGGACGAACTCGGCGACCGGTTCGGACTCGTCGTCTTCGACGAGGTCCACCACCTCGGCGGCGAGGGGTATCGCGACATCGCGCGCCTGCTCGCCGCCCCCGCCAGGATGGGTCTGACCGCCACGTTCGAGCGCCCCGACGGCGCTCACGAGGTGGTCGAGGAACTGGTCGGACCGCTGGTCCACCGGGTCGCCGTGGACGAGTTGGCCGGCGAGCACCTCGCGGCCTACGACATCAAGCGGGTCGAGGTGGGGCTCACACCGGAAGAGCGCGACGTCTACGAGCGCCACCAGGAGACGTTCACCGACTACCTGGTCCAGTCGGGTATCCGGATGCAGAGCGGCAGCGACTACCAGGAACTCGTCAAGCGTTCCGGCAACGACCCTCGGGCACGGGAGGCGCTGCTGGCCAAGCAACGCGCCCGCGAGGTGATGATGAACGCCGAGCGCAAGGTGACGGAACTCGAAGCTATCCTCGACCGCCACCGCGAGGACCGGGTCATCGTCTTCACCGCATACACCGACCTCGTCTACCGGCTCTCCGAGCGCTTTCTGATCCCGGCGATCACCCACGAGACCGGCGCCGAGGAGCGCAGACAGATCCTGGAGCGGTTTCGGCGGGGCGACTACTCTCGCGTGGTGACGGCGAACGTGCTGGACGAAGGCGTGGACGTCCCCGACGCCAACGTCGCCGTGGTGCTCTCGGGCAGTGGGAGCGAGCGGGAGTTCACACAGCGCCTCGGACGGATTCTGCGGCCCAAAGACGACGGCGGGCGGGCGATACTCTACGAGGTCGTCGCCGAGGAGACCGCCGAGGAGAACGTCGCACAGCGGCGGCGGTGAACTGTCTGTCGAGGTTCGGACGTCCGGTCGTCAGGAGACGAAGACTTCGTTGAGCAGGTCGATCACGGTCTCGGTGGCGTCCTCGCCCTCCTCGAAACTGGCGCTGAGGCCGTAGAGCGGGGCCGTCGCTTCCTCGGTGTCGGCCTGGCGGGCGACGGCGACACACTCCTCCAGGTCGGCGAGAAACTCGTCGACGACGGGGGCGTGCTGGGCCATGACCGAGAGGTGCATACTCTCGGGCCGTTGCTGGCGTTCGAGTTCCCAGCCCCTGTCGGAGAGTTCGCGCTGGACCGTCCAGGCGTTGACCTCGGGGTCGACCGACTCGATACCCAGCAGTGTCATATCGGGGTCGCCGACGACGGCGAGTGCGTCCATCTCGTCGATGGCGTCGGCGATGGTCTCGGTGGCGTCCATCGCTTCCTCGACGAGCGTGTGGTAGCCGTCGCGGCCCACGAACTTCATGACGGCCCACGCGGCCGCGATGGGGCCAGCAGGGCGGGTTCCCTGGACGTTCGGCGCGACGTAGATGCCGCCCGGCCAGTCGTCGTAGGCGTAGTACTGGTCGCGGCGATAGGATTTGTCGCGGTGCAGGAGTACCGAGACGCCCTTGGCGGTGTAGCCGTACTTGTGGGGATCGACCGACATCGAGGTGACGCCCGGGACCGAGAAATCGTAGGGCGGGATCTCGTTGTCCAGTCCCAGTTCGTCGAGGAAGGGGAGGACGAACCCGCCGATACAGGCGTCGACGTGACACGGCACGTCGTGGTCGGCGGCGATAGCTGCGATCTCCTCGACCGGGTCGACGACGCCGTGGGGGTAGGAGGGAGCGGAGGCGACGATCAGTGCTGTGTCGTCGTCGACCGCGTCGGCTATCGCCTCGGGGTCGGCCCGCCAGCCGTCGTCCGTGGGTGTGACTTCGGTGTCCATATCGAGGTAGTGAGCGGCTTTCGCCCACGCCGGGTGGGCAGTCTCGGGGTAGACGACGGTGGGGTTCTCGATAGCGGGGTTCTCGACAGTGTGATTCTCGCCAGCGAGGTCTCCGCGGCGGGCGCGCTCGCGGGCCGTGTAGGTCGCGAGGACGATACTCTCGGTGCCGCCCGACGTCACGTTCCCGACTGCAGACTCGCCGTTCATCATGTCGGCGACCATGCCGACGACTTCGTTCTCGAAGCCCAGTACGCTCGGAAAGGCGAGCGGGTTGAGCGCGTTCTCCGAGGCGAATCGCTCGTAGGCGTCGTCGCGGACGGCTTCGAGGTCCTCGCCGCCGTGATAGACGAGACTCCAGGTCCGCCCCTCGCGCCAGTCGGCGTCGCCGGCGCGTCGCGCCTCCATCTCTGACTGGAGGTCTGACGCCTCCCGGCCCGTCTCTGGCAGTTCCATATCTGGGAGTGCCGTGGAACGCTCTTGAAGATGTCGGCGGTCCGAGAGGCTATCGAGTGGGTGATTCGAGCTGTGGAGGTGGGCGGTTTTCCGTGGTTGTGAACGCGACTATGACTCGCGGTATTGGACGGAATCTATCTGTGCGCTCGCTAGCAGTGACAGCGACCGCAGGTGAGATCGCGTGTTGAAAGCCCTCGGCACGCTTGCTAGCTGTAAGCGGAGACTCGACCGCACTCGACGGTATGCAATGAAAGCCCTCGGCACGCTCGCGGTCGCTGAGCGGGATATTCTCGCTCGGACAGCCGCACCGCACAGCACTCGCTCGAATAGAGCCCGCTCAGGCGACTCCGTTCGCTCCGCTCACCGCGAGCGCACCTCGCCCTTTCATAGTGATTAAGGAAGTTATTTACCAATAGACGTAATAGAGCCGGTAATGGGTCGGCTCGACGAGGTTGCGCTTGAGGAACTCTACGATCTCAAAGAGGAAATTGACGAAGGGAA
>Ga0207771_101085_pt1 | contig 12942 bp, 14 predicted proteins | sample A23M2SouthBayCA_2_FD_187731 | JGI IMG/M metagenome (GOLD analysis project Ga0207771, IMG submission 187731) | Aerobic enrichment media microbial communities from Eden Landing Ponds, California, USA - A23 M2 (2) (SPAdes) | ecosystem: Environmental > Aquatic > Marine > Unclassified | place...
GGCACGCCAGTCGAGTGCTGACTCAGGACGTACGGCGTGCAGAGCGCGAACTTCTGGCCGCCAGAAGTCACCGTATCGACCGGTTCGTCGACCGGTCGCGTCGTGCTCGTGCCGTAGTACTTGACCAGGAACGGCTCGGTCAACGCTTCCGCTGCAGCGCTTGCGTACCGCGCCGGGACGATCGACTCGCGGAGGCGGGGGACGTCCTCCGGCCCGATCTCGTCGAGCACGTCGGCGAACGGTGCGAGTGCGTCGTGTCCATGGCGCCGAATTCCCTCGGCGATGCGTTGCATCGTGTTGTTCGCGAGCGGGCTTCGGCGGCCGTCCCGCAGGTCCCGCACCCAGATCGACTCGCCGGGGTCCGACCAGTCGATGACGTCAGCGGCCGTTCGCCAGGGGTCGGTGCCCGACAGGTCACCGTCCTCGCTGTGGGTGGGCGTCGGCCAGGCAACACCCGAGTCCTTTCGGCCGATGACGAACAGCCGCTTTCGCGACGTCGCGTCGCCGTAGTCGGCGGCGTTGAGTACCTGCCACTCGACGTTCAGTCCCTCGATCGTCAGCTGTTTGATCCAGGTGTCGAAGTACTCGCCCTTTTGCTCGGGAATCGGCCTCCCGTCCTCGTCGAGCGGCCCCCAGTCACGGAAGTCGGGGACGTTTTCGAAGAGGATGTTCCGGACGTCGAGTCGCTCGACGAAGTCAAGAATCTCCCGCGGCGTCGCTCGCGAGTCGGGGTCCTTCGGGCCGCCGCCACGCGCGGAGGAGAAATGGGTGCAATCTGGCGTAGCGATCATGGCGTGGACCGTGTCGCCGCGCTCCAGGGGCACCTCGTCGAGTTCGTAGAGGTCAGTCGGTCGCAGCTCGGTGACGTCGTACTGCAGGTGGGTTACCCACGGGTGATTTTTCTCGTGGGTCTCGATGGCGCGATCCCAGTGGTTGACGGCGATGAACTCGGCAATCTCGCGAACGTCGACACCCATCTCCTCGGCGATGGACTCGAGGACGCGAATCGCGCCGCTGGACATCCCGCCGGCGCCACAGAAGAAGTCCATGACGACCAGCTTCTCGCCGGCCTGCAGCGTGTCGTGGAGGACCGTGCCCTGGAGGCGGTCGGGCGCCGCTGCAGTCGTCGCGACGCTCATGCCATCGCCTCCACGTCCGTCGAGTTACACTGGGGACATTGCGGTTCCAGCGACCCCATGATGCTCATGAATTCGTCGTTGTCGCAGTATCCACAGGCCCAGAGCCGCCGCACCGGATCGAAGGCGATCACCGTCACCTCGGTGTCGGCGTCGATTTCGGCGTCAGGGTAGTGCGCCTGGAGGTCGGCGGCGAGCGCCTCGGGGTCGTCGTAGTTCTCGTAGCCCGGGCCTTCGATCGGCGTCGTCTCGGCAACGGTCTGCGTTTCACAGAGGCGGACCGCGCCGACGGCGAAGGCGTCGCCCGACTCGTTGACGAAGCGGATCTGGTGACCCCAGTTGTACTCGCGCTCGAAGTCGTACCGGATGGTCACGCGCTTCTCGCCCTCGAGGAGCTGGTCGACGTACTCGTCGGCAAACCGGAGAGTGTCCGTGCCGATCGCGTCGGCCGGGTGCTCAGGCATCGACGTGCCCCCTGTCGCGTAGCGGCTCGTAGACCCCCGCCTCGCGCATACGGTCGTGGAGTGTCTTCGCCGAGTCCGGGCTGAAGCCCTCGACCGACGCGATCGCCGCGAAGTTGCTCGCCGCGGCCTTGGCGACCTCGCGACCGGAACCGAAGTGATCGAGCAGTGCACGGGCGCGCGTCTCGCCGATGCCGTCGGCATCCGTCAGGAGATCCGATGCACTTCGCGCAGCGGAGTCAGGCGAAGGCATCGGCACTCACCTCCAGCGGTTTCGAGAGGCTCGTGACGGTCGGCAAGTCGCCCCCGCAGTACCCGCACTGCCTGACGCCGACGGTGGCGGTCTGCTCGATCTCGTCGTCGGTGACGACGCCACACGCGTCACACCGGGCGACGAGCGTCCCCGTCGGCAGTTCGACGAACTCCTCGCCATCAGTTGCGGCCATGTTCTGCCCATGGGCGAGCAGTATGTTAAGTTTTGCCCACAGGCGAGCAGAATCGACACGCGCACTGGCGCCGGCTGTAGGTATTCCTGTAGGCATGGCTAATTGGCCGACCGGAAGCTGTTGTCGTACTCAGGCTCGTATATCTCGCCTTTCTGTTTCAGTTTCTTGACGTCGTGACGCGTCTGATTGACGCCCATCCCCTGGGTCTCCCTCGCGAAGTCGAGGATGTCTTCCATCGGGACAGCGTCACCGGTCTCGCGCTCCTGATCGGCGATATAGGCCAGAATGTCGTCGATGCGACCGCGCTGGTTTTTCGACGTCCCCGTTTCCACGATGTCGGCGTCGAACTGCCCTGTATCGGGGTCCATTCCGACGTCCCGCATCGAGCGCTTGACGAGGCGCTGTGCGCGTTCGAGGTCCTGGATCTCGACAGTCTCGCTGAGGCGGACGCGAGCGCTCGCCTCAGCCAGTCGAATCACGCCCTCGCCGTTACGCGCGGTGACTGGAATGGGAACGTCCTCACCGCTTCCGTTGGCCATCCGCAGGTCGACGTACCACTCGTCGAGGGCTTCGAGGAACTCGTCGGTGAGTTCCGGCGTGACCTCGCGACGCGCGTACGCGATGTAGGCCCGGAGGGTATCCTCGTCGATCGCCGGCGAGATTTCGTCGAGTTCCTCGTCCGACAGGGAATCCGGGTCCGCAGTGTACCGCGCGCCCAGCTTGTGACTCTCGCCGATGGCCCGGATGATCTCGGAGTCGCGCTCCTCGTCGGGCTGGTCATCGACCATGAACATGAGGTCGAACCGCGATATCATCGCGGGGTCGAGGTCGATCTGCTCGGCGTAGGTCATGTTCGGATCGAAGCGGCCGCGTTTTGGATTCCCGGCCGCGAGGAGTGACGTCTTCGCCGGCAGATCCGCGTCGATGCCGGCCTTGTTGACGTGGATGACCTGCTGTTCGAGGGCGGTGTGCATCGAGTTCACGGCAGTTTCGTCGACCTTGTCGATCTCGTCGACACACGCGATCCCGTTGTTCGCGAGGACGAGCGCGCCGGCCTCCAGCGTCCAGGAGTTATCACCGAAGTCGTCGTTGACAGCGGCCGCCGTCATGCCAGCCGCGCTGGCGCCCTTGCCCGACGCGAAGACGCCCCGCGGTGCGATGCTCTCGACGGCCTTCAATACCTTCGACTTCGCCGTTCCAGGGTCACCTAACAGAAGGATGTGCGAGGTGCCGCGGTCTGACGTTCCGTCGGGGTACTCCTTCCGGACGCCGCTGAACAACTGGAGTGCGACGGCCTCTTTGATCTCTTCCATCCCCTCGATCTTCTGGGCGATGGAATCGACGAGCAACTCGTAGGGATCGCCGTACTCGCCGGCCGCGATCTTCTTGATTTCGTCCTCGTACTCCTCGACGTCGATGTCCTCGTAATCCGTTTCCTCCACATCGACGTGGTGGCCGTCGAGATACGGGTCGAACGCCGTCTGGTCTTCCGGGTCGTCGTCATCCAGATAGACGATGCCGGAGATGTTGACCCGATCGCCAGCCTCGACTTGACCGACAAGGTCGCCCTCGACGTGGACGTCGATGCTTGCGCCGTCGCCACCCTTCGCCTCCTCGGGCGGCTGTTTGAGTCGAAGGAGCTGGTGGTCAGTGTACTTCGACTGCGGCTGGTTCGTCCGGAAGGGGCCTTGGCGTTCACAGCCCTGGCATTCGTGAGGAGTCTGGAGATCGCCTTTGACCTGCGAAATCCGAGTGATGGTCCCACAGCGCTGGCACTCGAAAGCCGATTCGAGCGGTCGTGGACGTACCTCCGTCTTCTTCGCGATCTGCCCGGAGACCGTGACGTAGTTGCCGATGTCGCTGGATCGATACTCGCCGACGTCGAGCGTGGCTGAGTCGGGCAGGTTGCCCACGATGACCGACGCGTCGTCGAGTTCGACGTTCGCGGGCACTTCGTACTGGGAGAGCGCCTCCTCGAACCACTCCAGAACGTCGCCCGGACGCTCGCGAAGGTCATCCGCGAGATCCGGGTCGAACGTGAAGATGTCCTGGAAGTCCACCTCCAGGGATTTCTGTTCCGAGGGGTAGCGTTGTCCGAGCTGTCCGATGGCGTCTTCGTAGTACCGGCGATAGAATTCGCCGATATTGTCAAGATCCGTTTGGGTTTGTTGCATGGGTCGTGGAATCTGTGGACTCTCCACAACACCCGAAACGGGTGTGAGAAGAGTCGAGCCGCGAGCGGTGCGAGCGGTTTGCGAGCGGACCAACAGCTAACCGAACCGACATACCAACCGGCTCCGGGCCGGAATCGTGGGTGGGTCGGTCAGGGAAGGAGTCTGGGTGGGGGCTTCACCCGGAACTCCTGTTGTGGAGAGTCCACAGTTCAGTCACCCCCGCGGATCTCGTTGGCGACGTCCACAGGCAGATCCTGGTCCAGCAGGTCGCCGTTTGTGAGGTCGAGCAGGAGATGCGAGCCGCCGCCGGACTCCGAGACGTACCGACAGACGTTCTTGTTCCCGACCCACTCTTCGATCGTCTCGAAGTCCGTGTAGTAGGTCGTGCGGTGTATGTCTGGATGGTACAGCGCCTTCGCAGCCTGTTCCTGGTTTAGCGTTGCAGACCTCTTCTTGCCGGCTCTCGCACGCTCCTCTGCATCGCGCTTGAGGTTAGTGAGCAGGGCGACGCGACGCTGGCGAGCGGACACGGAGTCGGCTTCCTGGACGAGCGCCATGATGTCAGTCCGCTCGTCCAGCTCGTCGATGCGCTGGGCCTGCTGCTCGACGGTCTCCTGGAGCCGCTCCTTCTCTTCCTCGAGAGCCTCCACACGGGAGTCGAGATCGGCGACGAGATCGCCGAGGAACTCGACGTAGCTTTCGTCTGGAACGTCGGCGTCAGCGTCCACACCGTCGACCGCATCCGCTGCCTCGGCCTGCGTCGCACCCGAGCTCATTTCTCGCACTCCCCCTCGTCGAGCGCCTGGCAGGCCTGGTTGCCTTCGAGGATAAACTCACCACAGTACCGACAGATGCCTGGTCCATCGCCTCGGTCCTGGGTGGAACTCACGCCGACCACCCCTCTTGAATGCCAGTGTTGTGTGCACCGACACGCCGTTGAAAGATGGATAGCGAGGCTCGCTGCCGTTGTTTATATCCATCCAGGCAGAAAGTTAGTGGGGCCGCCGAGAGTCGAACTCGGGTCCGACGCACCCCATGCGCCGAGGATACCGCTACCCCACGGCCCCGCGTTTTCCGAGAGGACGGTGCTGTGATTAAGGCCTTCGGTTCGTCCGCTTCGTCCCTGACGGTGCCTGTTCAGACCAGAACCCGCTCCAGGTCGACGACCGTCCCCGTGTCGGCGTTGGCGTCGCCGACGAGCGTTCCGAGACAGACGGCCGAGCCACCCGGTGTGACACAGACCACGAGCGTCCCCCGCGCTGGCTGCTCGTCGCCGACCGCTGCTGGCCTCGTCTCCAGCACGCCCGGCGCGTAGACGGGCGCGCCCTCGGCGACTTCCCGGGCGGCGCTCTCGGCGATCACGACGCGCGGCAGGTGGGCCAGCGCTCGCTCCGCGGGGTCGACGACCTCCCGAAGCGGGCCGTCGTCGCCGTCTTCGACCCAGAAGGCGAGTGCGTCGACGAGGTCCTCCATCGTGACGAGGTCGGCGTCGTCGAAGGTACCCGTCGCCGTCCGGCGGAGGTCGCCCATGTGGGCGCCGGTTCCCAGCGCTCGCCCGACGTCGTGACACAGCTTCCGGATGTACGTGCCCGCCTCGCAGCGGACCCGGAGGAGGGCGCGGCGCTCCTCGCGTTCCAGGACGTCGAGAGCGTGGATCGTCCGGGTCCGGAGCCGGCGGACGACGGCGCTCTTCCGGGGTGGCTTCTGGTAGATTTCGCCCTCGAACTCCGCGAGGACCGCCTCGAAGTCCGCGGGCGCTGGGCCGTGGAGTTCCAGCACGGCGACGTACTCCTTGAGGCTATTGTCGAAGACCTGCGCGATGCGGGCCCCATCGCCCAGGAGGGTCGGCAGACAGCCGGTCACTTTCGGGTCGAGCGTCCCGGCGTGGGCGGCGCGGTCGACGCCGTGATCGGCCACGCCGGCGTCGTCGAGGGCGTCGGCGACCGCGTCCCGGACCCAGCCCGCGACCTGGTGGGCCGAGGGCCCCGGCGGCTTGTCGAGGTTGACGACGCCGAAGGAGAGCAGGTCGGCCGGCGATCGGTCCTCGGGTGGGTCGCGGAGGGCCATCTCAGTCGAACTCGTAGCGGATGCCGGTCACTGGGGTCTTGCCCTCGTCGGCAGCCGGATCGAAGGCGTCGACGGCGTCGGCGACGAGCCCCTCCACGCCCGCGGGCCCCCACCGGGCCGTGTTGACGACGAGGTCGTAGATAGAGAGGTCCGCGATGTCGACGTCGTAATACTCCTCGTACCGGAGCGCCTCGCTTTCGGCGCGGGCGCGGGTCTCTTCGCTAGCCGTCTCGACGGACTTGTCCTCTCGGTCGGCGATCCGGGCGGCCCGGACCGCGAGGGGGGCGTCGAGCCAGACCTTGAGGTCTGCGTACTCCCCGGCCATCCAGCCCGCGAGGCGGGACTCCAGGACGAGATCGTCGGCGTCCCGGGCGGTGGTCCGGAGGCGTCGGTCGAGGTCGCGGTCGATGGCGTCGTCCTCCTCGGCCTGGCGATTGAGTTCGAGGGGCGTGAGGTCGCGCTCGGCGGCGATGTCCCGGAAGATATCACCGCCGGAGACGTGGTCGTACCCCAGGCGTTCCGCGAGGGCGGCGGCGAGCGTGCTCTTGCCGCTGCCCGCCGGTCCGGAGACCGTGATCAACATATCTGCCATCCGGCAGCGTGGGTAAAAGAGGTTGTGTAAGTCGATCGGGGCGCGTCCGTCAGGTCGGGGACGTCTGGACGTTGAGCGCCTTTCGCATGATCTGGGCGAAGCCCAGCGAACAGACGAAGTACCAGAGGATCCACGCCTGGAGCGGGCCGAGGACGCCGGTGTCCCAGGAACTCACCTCGCCGACGAGCGGCATGACCATCCCGCCGTTGACGCCCCGGTCCAGGATCATCCAGTACATCCAGAGGAACGCGGGGATGGTCAGGAGCATGATCCAGACCATCGGCCGGAACTGGGCCTTGAACATGCCCGCGTTCTCGGACATCATCTCCATCTGTTCCTTCTGGATCTCCTCTAAGGCCTCGTCGTCGCCGCGCTCCTTGGCGGCCTTCCGACGCTCCCGGAGGTCCTTGGTCTGCTCCTGGTAGTCGCTCATGATGTCCATGTCCATGAGGTTGTCCTGGAGGATCGTCGACCAGAGGCCGGTCAGGACCGCCAGCACGAGGATCATCATGTAGAACGGCAGCGAGGCCGCGATGGGACCGAGGACGACGTCGACGGCCGACCCGACCGCGCTCCGGATGCCGTTGTCCATGTACCCGACCATGATGCCCAGCGCGGCGAGCCCGGCCAGCTTGTCGTAGATGGTCCAACTCCCGTCCGCTTCGTCGCTGGATGCCGGTTCGGCCTCCCCGAGCGCCTCGCGGACGCCCTCGGGGTCGTCGACGACGAACCCCTCGCCGTCGTGGTCGATCAGGAGTCCCGTCTCGATGAGGCGACCCCACTGGCCGCTGGTGAGGTCCTCGCTGACGTCGCCCCAGGTGACCGTTCCCTGCGCCTCGGCCACGTCGAGGACGGCCGCGAGGGCGTCGGTCATCTCCTCGCCCTCGGCGGCGAGGTCGTCGACTTTCTGGGCGGTGCGTGGCATTGGTGTGTTGTGGGTGTCGCTGGCCTATGAACCTTTTACTCGACGTGGCGCTTCACGGCGGCGTTGATCTCCTGCCAGACGCCGTCGGGCGTCTGTTCGCCGTCGATGGCCTCGTATCCGGGGTGGTTCTCGTAGTACTCGATGACCGGCTCCGTGTTCTCCTCGAAGACGTCGAGGCGGTTCTCGACGGACTCGCGGGAGTCGTCCTCGCGCTGGATCAACTCGCCGCCACAGTCGTCGCAGACCCCGTCCTCCTCGGGCTGGTTGAACTCGACGTGGTAGTTCGAACCGCACTCGCTGCAGACCCGCCGCCCGGTGAGGCGCTCGATCAGTTCCTCGCGGCCGACCTCGAGCGAGAGGATCACGTCGAGGGTCGTCATCCCCTCGAGCTCCTCGGCCTGGTCGAGGTTGCGGGGGTAGCCGTCGAGGACGAACCCGTCGGCCCCGCTGAGGGCCTCGTCGACGATGGCGTTGACCACCGCGTCGGGGACGAGGTCGCCGGCCTCCATGTACGCCCGCGGCGTGTCGTACTCGGTGTCCATGTCGCTGATGTCCATGTCCTTGTTCGACCGGAGCGCGTCGCCGGTGGTGACGTGTTCGACGTCGAAGGCCTCGGCGATGTTCGCGCTCTGCGTGCCCTTTCCCGCACCCGGCGGACCCAGGATGAGAACGTGAGGGGCGCTCATGCCACGGTCTCCACGGCGCTCCGTTAAAGGGTTGTCCAAACGTCCCGGCTACTCCGTCAGGGGGAGGACGATCCCGAAGACAAGCGGGGCGACGAGGCCGATCAGGACGCCGAGCACTTCGAGGTCGAACAGGACGGTCTCGACGGTCCCCGAGATTAGGCCGGGAACCGCGTGGCCGACGATCTCGCCGAAGCCACCCAGGACGAACAGGCCCAGTCCCAGGAGGAAGCCGCGTTTCGCGAGCGTGGCGTAGTCCAGGTCGCCGTAGCGCTGCATGCTCGAACGCCACGTTACCGACGCCTAAATCACTCTCGATCCGGCGGTGAAATCCAAATCCTGATTGCACTCGGGGCCCCGGCGTGACTCATGCGCGAACTCCTGCCGGAACTCGCCGAACCACTCCTGGTGCTCCTCTACGGTGCCATCGTCACCGCCCTGACGGCAGTCGGGATGGGCGCCGAACTGACCGGACTCGCCGGCGTCGCGGGCGGGGCCGACGCGCAGTCGCTCTGGCTCGTCTACCTCGGTGCCGTCGGCATCGCCGCCGCAGTCGTCGTCGCCCGTCGCCGGCTCGTGCCCCAGATCGCCGCCGCGTTCTGAGTGGTCAGTCGGTCACGTCCGCCTGCCTATCGAAACCCTTAGTCCGCGACCGACCAACTCACCGGCAATGGACCCGCTTCTGGTCCGCGCCGCGCGCGGCGAGCGCACGGAGCGACCCCCCGTCTGGCTGATGCGCCAGGCCGGCCGCCACATCCCGGAGTACCGCGAGATCCGGGCGGACTACTCCTTCCTCGAGGCCATCAAGACGCCCGACGTGGCCGCCGACGTCACGATGCTGCCCTGGGAGTACTACGAGCCCGACGGGCTGGTCATGTTCTCGGACATCCTGACCGTCCTCGAACCGCTGGGCTTCTCGTATCACATCGAGAGTGGCGTCGGACCCGTCATCGACGACCCGGTCTCCGGCCCTGACGACGTCGATCGCAGCCACGGCGACGTCGCCCGCGAACTCGACTACGTCGGCGACCTCCTCGTGGAACTGAACCGACGCGTCGGCGACGAGACGGCGATCATCGGCTTCGCGGGCGGCCCCTTCACCCTCGCCTCCTACGCCGTCGCCGGCGGCCCGAGTCGCACCAACATGCCGCTCCGGCGACTCAAGGCCGAACACCCCGAGGCATTTCGGACACTGCTCCGGTCGTTCGCGGACGTGGTCCGGGAATACCTCGAGTTCCAGATTGGCAACGGTGCCGACGTCGTCCAGCTGTTCGACACCTACGCGGGCGTCCTGCCGCCGGCGGACTACCGCGAGTTCGTCCTGCCGCTGCACCGCGAGATCCTCGCGGACCTGAAGGTCCCCTCGATCGTCTTCGTCCGGCGGATGAACGGCCGGCTGGACCTCCTGGCCGAGAGCGGCGCCGACGTCGTCGCACTCGACTGGACGGTCGACCTCGGCGACGCTCGCGAGACCCTGGGGGAGACGCCGGTCCAGGGGAACCTCGACCCGTCGGTCCTGTTCGCCCCGCCCGAGGAGATCGAGGCCCGCACGCGCGAGGTCATCGACGAGGCCGGTCCGTCGGGTCACGTGCTCAACCTCGGCCACGGCGTCAACAAGGACACGCCCGTCGAGGGCGTCCGGGCCTTCGTCGAGACGGCCAAGTCGATCGAGCGGTGATCGGCGGGCTCAGTCTGCGGCAGCGAACTCCTCGGCGAGCGCGGCGGCTTCCCGAACCCGGCTCGGAATTCCCATCCGCGCGGCGTAGTTCGTGGCCAGGTGGACGCCGTCGGGGATCGAGACCCGGTCGAGGGCGTCCCAGGACTCGTCCCAGGCCGGGAAGCCGGGGTCGAGCCGGTGCACGTCGACCACGCTCGCACTCGCGCCGGTGACCGACTCGAACTCCCGGGCTGCGATCTCGCCGAGTCGCTCGTCCGCGTTGGCGAGGATGTCGGGATCGTGCATGCCGCCGAGGAAGGCCGTGTAGAGCCCGTCCCGCCCGAACATGCTGGCGTTCCAGGAGACCCCGAGGCTGTGGAGGGACTCGCCGTAGCCGACCTGGTAGCCAAGCCCCTCCGTCGCGAGGTCGGCCTGGAGGTACACCATCGCCAGGCGGTTGTACCGCAGTTCCCGGAGGGCGTCGGCTCCGTCTGCGACGTCGGCGAGGAGGTCGGCGGCGCTGCCAGCCGGAGTGGTCACGACGACGTGGTCGACCCATTCCCTCCCTTCGTGGGTATTGATTCGGTAGCCGTCTCCGTCGGACTCGACACCGGTCGCCGTGGTGCCGAGTCGCACGCGGTCCGCGTACCGCTCGGCGAGAGCGCGCGGCAGCACCTGGAGCCCGTCCGCGAAGGAGGCCGGCGGGGACTCGTGACCGCTTCCCACCCGCTGGAGGAAGGCCCGGAGGAGACTGTGGGTCTCGCGTTCGCGATCCAGCAGGCTCGCCAGCGCGTGTCTCGCCGGCATCCGGCCCGGGTCCGACCCGTAGATCCCCCCGTAGAGCGGCCCGAAGACGTTCCGGTAGGCCTCGTCGCCGAACTTCCGGCGAAAGACCCGCTCGATGGACTCCTCGGGGCGCCCGGCGCGGGTCAGCGGTTCGGCGAGCAGTCGGAGCTTGCCCGGCCACGAGAGCAGGCTGGTTCCCACGAAGGTCGACCGGTCGAAGGGGACCTCGCCGAGGCGCCCGTCGGCGTAGACGTACAGCGGGAGGTCCGGGGCCTCGATCACCTCGTCGTCGAGGCCGCAGGCGTCGATCAGCTCGTCGACGCCGGGCGTCCGACGGAGACGCTGGGGCCCGCGCTCGTGGACGATATCGTCCACGCGCTCGGAGCGCATGACGCCGCCGGGCTCGTCGCTCGCCTCGAGGGTGACCGCGTCGACGCCGCGATCGGCGAGGTGGTGGGTGAGTGCGAGCCCGGTGATCCCCGCCCCGACGATGCCGACACGCATCGCGTCAGTCGCTCCGGGGCGCGTTCAGACACATCGTGCCGGGTCGGTCGCGACACTGGCACTGGCGGAGCTGGTAGTAGCCGGGATCGAAGTCCGCCAGGAACGGTTCGACGAGGTCGGCGAACACGTCGAGGATTCGCTCGTCGTCGTGGGGAATGGGAACGCGGTAGAAGTCAAGGCCCGCCTCCTCGGCCTCCTCGGCGAGTTCGTCGTCGAGCTCCGAGAGCGTCTCGCTTTGCTCGTGGAGGAAGCTGACAGGCTCGACGACGACACGCTCGGCGTCGAGATCGGGAACCAGGTCCTCGACCTCGGGTTCGGTCCAGGGGATGTCCCGGTTCTCGTGGTTCTGGTAGCCGAGTTCGTAGTCGGCGACGCCGAGCAGCGCGGCCTGGACCGAGCAGTACTCCTCGACGTAGACGTCGTAGCGGCTGCCCTCCTCCAGGTAGTGGGTCGGCGTGCCGTGGGCCGAGAAGACCAGGGCGGTGTCGGGGTCGGTCAGGTCGAGGTCGTGGTCGGCTGCGAAGTCCGCGATGGTGTCGGCCCGCAGGCGGGCGTAGTCGGGGTGGCGGTGCCAGCCGGTGACTTCCTGGACGGGCAGGTCGGCATCGCGGTCGGCGACCTCGTCCTGGAGTTCCTCGAGCGCGATGATCGTCGTCGAGGGGCCACAGAGCGGGTAGATCGGCAGGCCGAGGATGCGGTCGACGCCGTCGTCGATGGCGGCGTCGACGGCGTCGCCGATGAACGGCTCGGTGTACTGCATGCCGACGTACGTCCGGACGTCGTAGCCGTCACCCCGGAGACGCTCCTCCAGGGCGTCGGCCTGGGCCGTGGCCTGGGGATTGAGCGGCGACCCGCCGATTGCCTCGTACTCCTCGATCAGGGCCGGGGCGCGGCGCTCTGCGAGCTGGCGCGAGCGCTCGCGGGCGGCCGCCTCGGAGTCGGCCTCCTCGAGGTCGGCGTTGGCGAAGAAGATCCGCTCGAGGTAGTCGACCACCGCGTCACGGTCTGGTTCGGCCGGCTCACCGAAGTTCAGCAGGACGACCCCTGTGCTCATACCCGGGGCTTCGACCGACCGCGTGAATACCTGTCGCTTCCGGAAGGACGGCGACGGCGACCCGACGGCGTTCGGGCGGCCACGGTCCGTGCCCTAGCTCCGCCAGAACGCGCCCGTGAACAGGACCATCACGGGGATGATCTCGAGGCGACCGATCCACATGAGCAGGATCATGAGCAGCTTCGAGGTGTTCGGGAAGCCGACGTAGCTGCCGAAAGGGCCGAGGTCGCCGAACCCCGGGCCGATGTTCCCGAGCGTGGCGATGCTCGCACTCACCGCCTCGAGCGCGGTGAGCTCCATCGTCACGACCCTGCTGGTGTCGATGGCGATGAGCACCGCGGCCAGTCCGAACAGCAGGAGGTACAGCAGGGTAAACCCCAGCACGCCCCGGACCGCTCCCTCGTCGACCACGTTCTTGCCAATCCGAATCGGTCTGACGGCCTCCGGGTGGGTCGTG
>Ga0207771_101090_pt1 | contig 12874 bp, 13 predicted proteins | sample A23M2SouthBayCA_2_FD_187731 | JGI IMG/M metagenome (GOLD analysis project Ga0207771, IMG submission 187731) | Aerobic enrichment media microbial communities from Eden Landing Ponds, California, USA - A23 M2 (2) (SPAdes) | ecosystem: Environmental > Aquatic > Marine > Unclassified | place...
GGCGGAGCCGGTCTGTTTGATCGTGTACCACGCCTTGCCGTGCCCACACTCCTCGCAGGTCACGTCTTCGGCCGTGGGCTTGCCCTCGAAGTTCGCGCCCTCCTCGGTCTCGATTACGTCGTCGTCGCTCTGTTCGTCCGTGCTGACGAACGCGGCGGCCCGGTCGGTGTCCTTGGCGACGCGTTCGCCACAGGACTTGCAGACCATCTCGTCGCCGTCGGCGTGCATCATCGATCCGCAGTCGTCGCAAAACTGCATGCTTACTCGCTAGGGGCGGCCTGTGCGTATTTAAACGACGGGGTTGCACGGGCGGTCGCTTTCAGAAGAGCATCCCCGTCAGTGAACGTGGCGACACCGAAAGCCCTCGGCGTGCTCGACGCCATCTGTGGCGGATATCCTCGTTGCACTCGGATAGTGCCGCCGCAGATGACGCCATCACGCCTCGCCCTTTCATCCGCCGAGGTTTGGCTGTCTCACTAAGCACGTCTGCATCTCTCGACACTGCTCACTATCGTACCAATTGAAACGATGTACACACCGATCGCACTGCAGTCGTGCGATCGGGTGTGCAGTGACGTTCAATGGCTACTATAGATAAGACGTCAGGACTCGCGCCACTTGTGCCCGCACTCGACGCAGGTGAACAGCCGAACCTCGTAGGAGCCGCCCGGTTTCGGCATCATTTCGTAGCCGGCACGGTCGCTGTCGCAGTCCTCGGCCGGACAGGACGCTTGCATCGTCTCGGTCGAGCCTCGGGTCGCGTCGGCCACGGCGGGTGCCCCGTCGTCTTGCTGTCCCTCACGGGTCGCCATCGCCGCTTCCGCTTGCGCGTCTCGCGACGCCTCGTTCTCGCAAGCGCGACACACCCACGTGTCGCCCTCCGTGTGCATCATCGAACCGCAGTCGTCGCAGAACTGCATCTTGGCTCGCCCGTTCTCGCTTCGGACTCATATAGGCTCGTGTTCGAACCGCCCGGTCGCTCACCCGATCGGTTCGTCTATAGTACCAATTGAAACGATGTACACACCGATCGCACTGCTGTCGTGCGATCGGGTGTGCAGTGACGTTCATACGGAAAGTTGTAGTTGCTTACCGGTGAGCGTCGGCACGGGGTAGACGCTCACCGGTAAATCGCTACAACCGTCCGTATCAATGGCTACTATCGTTCCACGACACGGTCGGCCCACGCCCTGAGACCGTCGAGCGCGGCCCGTTCGTGTCTCGATACGGGATCGTCGGTGCCCAGTTCGTCGCTCTCGAAGGCGTTGGCGACCACGAGTGTCGCGCCCTCGCAGTACTCCCGGAGCGGGTCGATTGCCCCGTCGGCCTGCAAGGGGATCGTGGCGTCGTTGACGAACACGGCCGTCGGATCGGCGGGCGCGTCGGCAACGAGGTCGCGGGCGCGGTCGGCGTTGTCGCGGGCCAGCGCCAGCGCTGCCTCGTCGTCAGTCCCCTCGGATCGTGGCGCGTGGGCGTCGAGGACGCCGTACCAGACGGCGTCGGGTATCGTCGTCGCGCGGTCGAGACGGCCGCCCAAAATCCGGCCGTCGCGTTCGATCTCGGGGGCGAAATCGAGGACGACGACGCCGTCGGGACCGCGGTCGTCGAGCCACGCTTCGAGTGCCGCGGCGGTCGCGGTCGTCTTGCCGACGTTCGAGGGGCCGACGACGAGCGTTCGGCCGGTGTCCGGTGCCATCAGGCCAGCAGTTCCTCGCGGGCGTACTTTCCGCCCAGTGCCATCGTCGCGAGCGCGATGGCGACCGAGAAGGCAAGGACGAACCCGGAGAGTGCGGTGATACCTGCGAGCACCTGTTCGCGCACGAAGTTGGCGGCCAGCCCGCCGGTCAGGGCCAGCAGTGCGACGCCGCCGACGTTGGCCAGCAGCGAGTTCTCTCGCGGGACGGCGTCGGTGTTGAGCAGGTAGAGGACGATGGCGATGGCGAAGGGCGTCCCGACCGTCCCGACAGCGAGGATCAGGAGGAGCTGGCCGAGGACGCTGCCGGGGATGAACGCGCCGGGGATCGACAGCAGGGCGACGCCGACCAGCAGCGCGCGATAGCGATTGTCGCGCACGTCCGTCGCCCAGCCGAGTTTATCGGCGACGAGGAACGCGGGGACGATGGTGTTGCCGCCGAGCGTCGACACCGCAGCGCCGGCAAGCCCGACGAGGAAGAGCCACTGGGCGCTGTCGCCCGCGATGGGACCGAGTGCCTGTGCCGCGCCGATGGTGGTCGCCGTATCGCCGGGCGCGAGGACGCTCGCGGCGACGAGGAAGATGGCGAGGCTGTAGACGCCAAACACCGCAAGCATCGACGCGCCGATGTCGAACGTCGCCAGATCGTACTCGCGTTCGGTCCAGCCCCGCGCTCGCATCGTGTAGGAGTGCATCGTGAGCAGCGAGATGTGGACCGCGCCGCCGACGATGCCGGCCGCGGCGACGGCACTGCCGGCGGGCAGTGACGGGACGAGACCGCCGACGGCCGCACCGGCGTCGATGGGAACGACGAACAGCGAGGCGACGAAGGCCACGACGACCAGCGAGACGAGCACTTTCGCGCCGACTTCGAGGAAGCGATAGCCCCGGCCAGCGAGACCGACCGCGAGGATCACGCCCCAGATGCCACCCCAGAGACGGGCGTCGACGCCGGTCATCGTCGCCGAGACGCCGGCGACGGTCTTCATGATGACAAGCTGTGCCACGCCAGCGGCCAGCACGGCGTCGGCGACCAGCAGCCACGCCCACGTCTCGCCGAGGTGGTCCTCGACGACGCCGACGATGCCACGCTCGGTCAGGAGACCGAGACGCATCGCGAGATACTGCGACACCGTGCCAGCACCGGCGGAGATGAGCACGACCCACAGTAGCGCGTAGCCAAACGTTGCGCCTGCGCCCAGCAACGCCGCCATCGACGCCGGTCCGGCGGCGATGGCTCCGGCGACCCACGCGGGTCCCATCTCACGAACGTACGATCGAACGGTACTCGTACCGAACCCGGACAGTTCGGTCGTCTCGTTACTCATTGTCTCCACGTACACGTTCGCCCCTAAAAGACTACTGAACTCCGTTGTACCACCCGCTCATGTCATCTCGCCGTCGATCGGCCCAGCGCCGTCGAGGGATCAGTCGGCCGCCTCGCCGCCGTCGGTCGCTTCGTCGAGGCGACCGATCTCCGCGGACAGGCGGTCGTGATCGTAGGTCGCCGGCGAGAGGCGGGCGGCGACGACGGTGAGACCGGCCGAGACGACGAACGCGCCCCCGAAGGCGGTCAGATAGAGTGGATCAGGGGCCGGCAGGAGGCCGCCGAGGAGGGGAATGGATCGCACCAGCCCGGCGAAGTCGGGGAAGTAGGCCAGGCCGACGGCCAGCCCGCCGAGACTGCTTGCCAGCGCGCCCAGTCCGGTCAGGCGATCCGAGTACAGCCCGTACAGCAGCGGGACGGCGACGGCCGCCCCGAGGAGGTCGGCGAGGAAGAACAGCCGCAACACGCTCCGGGCGCGCAGACTGACGTAGATCGCACCGACCGCGACGACGACCGTCAGGAGCCGGGCACCCAGCCGTAAGGTGTGGTCGTCCGGGTCCGTCAGCAGTCGGGGCAGGTCGGCGGTGACGACGCTGGCGAGTGCGTTGAACAGCGTGTCGACGGAACTCATCACGAGCAACAGCGCCAGCAGAACGACCGCGAGCACGAGCCACTCGGGGAACGCCGACTGGAGCAAGACGAAGAAGGCCACGTCGGCGTTGTACGCCGAACTCGTCACGTCGGTCACGACGTTCGCACTCCCCACTGCGACGACGCCGAACAGCGCGGCAGCGAAGACGAGCAGGCCGTTGACGACGCTGGCCCGGCGGAAGCTCCGGCGGACCGTCGTCTCGCTGTCGGCGGCGTAGATCCGCTGCCACCACGTCTGATTGATGAGTTCGGCCCCGAGGATGGCAAAGGCGAGTCCGAGACCGAACTGGAGTCCCGGCAGGTAGCCCGGATCGAGCAGCGTCGGGTTCGCCGCGACGACGTTGGCGTGGATCGCCGTGGGGCCACCCAGCGAGACCACCGCACCGACGACGGCGAGGGCGAGCAGCGGGACGACGAGGACGGCCTGCACGGTGTCGGTCAGCATCGACGCGCGCAGACCGCCGTAGCTCGTGTACAGCAGGACGAACCCACCGACCAGCACGGCCGTCTGCCACTGGGGGACGCCCGCGACCAGCGAGAGCGCGCCAGCGATGCCGGTCAACTCGGCGGCGACGAAGACGAACATGTAGAGACAGCTCACCACCAGCACGAAGGCGTACATCGCCGAGCCATAGCGGGCGTGGGCGTACTCCGTCAGCGAGTGGCCGGACGGGATCACCTGTCGGATGCGCGGGCCGACGCTCGCGTAGACGAGCATCGGCACCGCCTCGCCGATGGCGTAGCCGATGACGGCGGCGATGCCGAAACTCGCCCCCGCTTCGGGTGCAGCCAGTAAGATCCAGACGCCCATCACCGAGGCGACCAGCGTCGCGGTCGTCCGGCGCGGGCCCGCGGAGTTGCGCGCCGTCAGCAGGTCCTCGACGCTCCCGACGGCGTCCCGCGAGTACCAGAGGCCGACGGCGGTGACGGTCACGAGGGTGGCGACGGTGAGCGCGAGCGCGACGGTGGTGCTCACCACTGGCCCGCACCTCCCTGCTGGTCGCCTGCTTCGTGCCCCGTCGCGTACGCGCTCTCGAAGAAGGCGGCTTCGAGTTCGACGGTCCGAGCGAAGAGCCGTTCGAGCCGTCGCTGACGGGCGGGCGATGCGGCCGTCCCCTCGCGGTCGAGTTCGGCACGGAGCCACGTGACGAACGCGTCGAAATCCGGGTTGTCGTGGAGGTCGATCCACTCGGCCAGATAGAACCGCTCGGGGCGTGCCGGGGGGTCGGCCGCCCACGACCGATAGATCCACTCCGCCGGGACGAGGACCGCGAGCGTCTCGGCGTAGCCGCCTTCGTGGGCGACACGACCGAGGAGATCCTGCAACGCCCGCGTCGTCGGCGTCAGGTCGGGACCGGTGCGGTCGGTCTCCTCGACGCCCAGCGCGTCGAACGCCCGCACGAAGTAGTCGTTCTCTTCGTCGGTGAGCGTCCCGAGGAACTCGGCCAGCCGTCCCTTTGCGGCCATCGACGGGGCGTCCCCGAGCGCGTGGCCGAACGCGCCGACGAGCGCGTCGAGGAAGGCGTAGTCCTGTACGAGATAGCGCTCGAAGACGGCGTCGTCGAGGGTGTCGGCCCGGAGTTGTTCGGTGAACCGATGGTCGACGGCTGCCGTCCAGTCGGGTTCGGAGCGCTCGCGACACCAGTCGGTAAAGCGGGCGTCGGTCCGGTCGGCGGCGTAGTCGTCGAATCGCTCGGGCGGGCGCTCGTCTCCGTTCTCACTCCGGCTCACACCGACCACTCCTCCTGTCGCCACGCGGCGTCCCAGAACCGGTACTCGTAGCGCGCGGAGGTGCGAAACAGCTCCCGATAGCGGTCGCGGTCGGCCGCCGTCGCGTCGGCCCACACCTCGTCCATCAGATCCTTGCACCACTCGGTCAGTTCGGTGAACTCCGCGCCGGCGTAGGTGTCGATCCACTCGGCGTACCCCTCGTGGTCGGGCCGACCGCGCTCGGCCAGTCGCGTCCCGGTGACGTTGAACCCCCACATGCAGGGCAACAGCGCGGCCACGAGGTCGCCGAAGGTGCCCGTCGCGGCGGTGTTCACGAGGAAGTCGGTGTAGGCCTGTGTCGTCGGCGACGGCTCGGTCGCTTCGAGTTCGGTCTCGGTGATGCCGAAGTCGGCCGCGTACTCCCGGTGGAGGTCCATCTCGGTGTTGATCGTCGAATCGAGCAGTTCGGCGAACGTGCCCATCCGGTCGAGATCGGGTGCCGCCGCCGCGCCGTGGGCGAACACCCGCGCGTACTCGATCAGGTAGACGTAGTCCTGGCGCACCCAGTAGCGAAACGGTGCCTCGTCGAGGGTCCCCTCGCCGAGTCGGGTCACCATCGGGTGGTCGAGGATCGCCGTCCAGATCGGATCGCCGATCGTCGCGAGTTCGTCGGTGCCGGTCATACCGGACGTGACGGCGCTCGAAATTTATAACTTTGTGATATCAGTAGCTTATCTACCGTGCGCCCGCACGACTTTTACCCGCCCTCGGCGAACGCACGGCCATGTCGCTGGTCTTGCCGAGCGAGATCGTCGTCGAGGAGGTTCTGCCGACGATCCGCGCGATGCTCGCACGCGAACTCGCCGACGAAGGGTTGACCCAGCAGGCTATCGCGGACCACCTCGGCGTGACGCAGGCCGCGGTGAGTGCCTACCTCAACGACGACACCGAGCGGACGGGACCGATCGCGGGCGACCCCCGAACGCAGGCGACCGTCGAGCGCATCGCCGCGGGACTCGCCGGGGATCGAATGGACGGCTACGACGCGCTGGCGGAACTACTCGATCTGATCGCCGCATTCGAGGATCGTGGCCCGATCTGTACACTCCACGAGGACGCGATGCCGGCCCTGCAGGGTCTGAGCTGTGATCTCTGTGTCCGTGGCGACGACCCCGCGCTGGCGGCCGAGCGCGAGGCGTTGGCGACGGTCCGCCGGGCCGCGCGACTGCTGGCGACGGCCGACGGGATGGCGGTGGCGATTCCCAACGTCGGCACGAACGTCGGGACGGCACTGCCCGACGCGACCGACGCGACCGACGTGGCCGCGATTCCAGGGCGCATCCACGCGATGCGGGGGCGCGTCGAAGTCCCCGCAGATCCCGAGTTCGGCGCTTCCAGCAACGTCTCGACGGCGATTCTGGCGGCGCGAGCTGTCGATCCCGAGATCGGCGGCGCGCTCAATCTCGTGACCGACGACGCGCTACTCGACGCCGCCCGCGACCGCGGGATCGATCCGTTGTGCTTCGATGCGGACTACGACGACCGGGCCGAGCGCCTGCGCGAGCGGTTCGCCGACCGCGGCACGGTCCCTCGGGTCGTCTATCACGACGGCGCGTTCGGCATCGAGCCGATCACGTACGTCCTCGGCGAGACTGCCCAAGCGGCCGCCGAGCTGGCCGTGTCACTCGTCGACGACGCGGGACCGTAGGACGGCAGCGGCCTACTCTAGTTCGTTTCGCTGCGCAACGATCGGACAGTCGCGCAGGCGCACATGTTCCATGTCGAGGTACTCGTCGATCTCGGCGGTTTCGTGCGTGCAGTGGGCGTCTGGCGGGGCCGAAAAGAACTCACACTGCTCGCAGAATGCGTGTTTCGACACCTCGGCGTAGCGGTCGCCGTCGGGCACCACCGGCCCGTCGTCGCCGTCGCCGGTGATCGCTGCCCAGACCTCGTCGTCGTCGACACTGCCCACGTCGACACGCTCGAAGACGCTGTTTGCCCGCCCGAACGGATCGCTGGCTGGCTCGTCCATGTCGGCGAAGGGATCACCGGGATCGGTATCGTCGACTATCGGTTCGCCGTCCGCAGCCGTCTCGTCTGTCTCGGTCTCCGACTGCGCTCCGGTCTCGGCGTCTCGGTCGAAGTCGGCGAACGGATCGCTCGCTCCCTCGGTCGCGTTCCAGTCGGCCACCGCGAGATCGTCGGCATCGGCTCCCGTCGTCTCGGCTGTCTCACTCGCGTCGTCGAGTCGTTCGAAGGGATCGCCCTCGCGGTCGATCTCACCCAGTCGTTCGAAGGGATCGTCGGCGTCGATGTCGTCGTCGGTGTCGTCGTTGCCGTTGTCGTCGTCGGTGTCGTCGGTCATTCCGACTCACCGGCTTCGAGTTCCGCCGCGGTCACCAGCCGTGCCTTCGTCCGGAACAGGCCACCGTCCGGGCGGACGTCCGAGACGGCGGCGTTGCAGTGGGGACACTCTGGCTCGGTCAGCAGTGCGATCTCGACGGATTCACTGCACTTCTCACAGCGTGCCGACGTGATCCCTTCCTGTGCGGCGGCGCGCTTGATGCGGGCGACGGCGCGCTCGTGGCTGTCCTTCCCGCGGGTGTCCTCGCGCAGGTCGCTGACAACCCACGCGACGCGCTTGAGTTTGTCCTCGGTGTCGTCGAGTCGCCCCAGCACCTCTGTGACCGTCTCGTCGGTGTCGTCGACGCGCTCTCCGAAGTCGTCGAGTTCGTCCCGTACGGTCAGCAACTCCGTGCCGATCTCCTCTAGCTCGGCGTCGAGTTCGTCCAGCCGATCCAGTTCCGGGTGACTGTGGTCGCGCGGGGCCTTGGTATCGGTCTCTTTTTTCACCTGGATGATGCGCTCGCGAACGTCCTCGATTTTGTCCTGAAACGTCGATTCGACCTGTTGGATGTCGCGCTCCATCTCGTCGGTCGTCGCCGTGACTCGCTCGTCGAGACGGCTCTCGACGGCGTCGGCGATACTCGGCAGTCTGTCCGTGATCGCCGTGTCGACGGCGTCGGCCAGTTGCTCGTCGACGACCTGCTCGACGCGCTGCTGGACGACCTGCTCGACGCGCTGCTGGACGACCTGCTCGACGCGCTGCTGGACGACCTGCTCGACGCGCTGCTGGACGAGATGCGTCACTCGCTCATCGATCTCGTCGTCGAGGCGGTCGGGCAATTCGGATTCGAGGCGGTCGGCCACCACCGCACGGGTGGCCTTGGTCGCCTCGTTGGCGACGGTCTGCTCGACGGTCTGTTGAATCTCCTCGACGGCGGTCTCGTCGAGTGTGTCGGTCGCGTGGTAGATCTCCAGTAGCTGGCGGATGACATCTTCACGGCTCGTGTCGTTGCGTTCGGCCTGCTCGTCGAGCCACTCGTCGAGTTCCGCAGAGAGATCGACTGAAACGGATTGTTCTTCACGCGACTCACTCGCCATTGTGAACTGGTATCGTAACCAGACAGTTAAGCGTTTGCCGCCGATTTCAGCCGGTGATAGAGCAGGTCGGCGCTCGTCCACTGGACGTTCGACGCGCGTTCGTCAGCGGATCTTGCGCACGTCGCTGATGTCGAAGCCGCTGTCGCCGATCTCGGTCTCGAATCTGACGATGTTCTCGGCTTCGATCTGTGAGAGGACGCCCCGGAACTGCGAGACGACGAGAGTACGAGCGCGCGTCGACCCGCCGGATTCCCACTCGAAGCGCATCGACCCGGTCGTCGCGTCGGTCAACTGGGCGTACCGGGCCGACGACACCGTCTCGTGGTTCAGATGGACGAGGATGAGTCCGTCCCACTGATGGGCCGCCTTGGTCAGGCCCTGGACGAGATAGCTGATGTCCGACCATTCGAGATCGTCGCCGATCGCACCCACGAGATCCGACAGCGAGTCGATGACGACGAGATTGCCCGGTGCGACCTCGCTGAGTGTGGTCCCCAGTGTCTCCATCAACCCTCGCTGCTCGTGGCGCTTTCGCAGGTCGGTGATACTGCGGGTCGCGTCGGCGTACCAGTCTCGGGGCACCGGACTGATGTGGAAGTAGCGATCGGACATCTCGTGGAACTGGACGCTCTCGAAGCCGTTCTCGATGATCTCGTCGTCCATCGACAACGATATCTCGTCGACCAGTTTCTGCTCGGAGTCGGTAAACGAGATGTAATGAACCTCGTCGGGATCGCGGGCGTCGCTCGCTCGCGTGCCGTAGTAGAGATCGTACAGTTCCTCGTTGTCGCCGACCGCCAGCCCGTTAATCAGCGCGCTCGTGTACATGAACTCCCGTGAGCCAGCCCCCGACTCACCGGCGACCAGCACGACACTCCCCGTGGGTGCGCCCCCCTTGATCGTGGTGTCGAGTTGCCGCACGCCGAACGGGATGCGATCCATACCGTCACTGTCGGGCCACCGCGCTTAATGATTGTCCCGCAGTTATCGCGACCGATTCCGACTGTCGTCCTGCAGCGACGAGTCTGCGCCGGTGATCGACGCCCGCTTGCTCACCCCAGCGTCGGCCCGTCGCTCACTGTCGCCCCGTCGTTTCGCGGTCGTGCGACCCGAACGTCGGCGTCGATCGAGAGATCGGACAGCGCCATCTCGACGCCGGTGCGGGCGGTGTCCACGTCGCCCCGCGTCGTCAGGCCCCAGACTGCCGGTCCCCAGGAGGACTGCCCTGCCCCGGCGATGGTCGGCTGCTGGGCCAGTCGCTCGACGATGCGTCCGGCCGGCGGGCGATAGACGCCGCCCTGTTCGTCGGCGTACCACGCGCCGTTGAGTCGTCCCAGTCGCGCCGCGGCGGTTCCAAAGCGGCGGTGGTCCCCCTCGGCAGCGGCCGGCAGGAGCGTCCGGGTCAACGTCGCCGCGATGTCGTCGGCGATGCCCGGATCGGCCCGTTCGACGGCCTGGCGCATGTGACGATCCTCTTCGGCTCCGCTCGCGCCCGGTTCGACGTTCGGGACGACGAGCAGGAACCGCCAGTCCTCGGGCACCTCGTGGCGCGCGATCACCGGCGGGACGGTCCAGTCGCCGTTGGCCGGCGGTTCGGACGTGAAGCGTTCGGTCGGGTGCCCGCCGTCGACGACGAACCCGCCCGACTCGAACGTCGCGACGCCGACGCCGCTGCGCCCGCCCCGGCCAAGATCGGGGGCGAACTCGCGTGGGTCGACCTCGCGGTCGTAGGCCCGCGCGACCGCGACCAGCGACGCCAGTGCGAGCTGTGTGCCGCTGCCGAAGCCGACGTGTCTGGGCAGGCGCTCCCGGACCGAGACCCTGGCACCCTCGACGCCGAGCGTCGCGACCGCCCTGCGGACGTACGATTCGGTCTCGCCGTCGTCACACTCGATCCCCTCGGCGGGCTGTGCGTCGAGCACGAGCTGTGGCTCGTCGAGTGCGACCCCGACCCCGCCGTACAGTCGTTCGTTGGCGAGCGCGAGGTTCTGAAAGCCAAAGTGGAGTCGCGCCGCCGTCGTGACCGTCACCATACACCGCGTTCACGCTCCCGCGAAATGAAGGGTGCGCCTCGCCGGTGCGATCGGGACGGACTCTGATGACCCATCGATGCTGTCCGTTCCGGGAGTCGTGTTGGTCCTCGTCGGACTGCTGAAGCCGACGCCCGCCGCGACACTGTCGGGGTGAGTGTCCCGTCGCCACTGACCCGCCCCGAACGGTCACAGCGTCGTCGTCACCTGCTCCCCGCTGACGACTTCGGGGACGATCACCTCGTCGGCCCCAGCCCGACGTGCGAGCGTCTCGTCCATCCGGTCGCCGGCCCGAACGACGAGTTTCGCGTCGGGTGCGAGTTCGGCGGCCGCGATCCCGATCTGGACGTTCGTGTTCGTGTCGTCGATTGCGCCGACGACAGTCCCGGCGCGCTCGGTGCCGGCCGCCACCAGCGTCTCCGTGGTGCGTGCGTCCCCACGGATCGCGAGGTGGTCGTCGTCGATCGCTCGCTGAAACTGTTCGTCGCCCTGTTCGACGACGACCACGTCGCGGTCGCGGTCGGCAAGCCCTGCGGCGACGGTCTTGCCGAAGGTGCCGTAGCCACAGACCAGTACGTGGTCGTCGAGATCGTCGATCGTCTGTTGAATCTGCATCTGTCTGAGTTCGTCCTGTATCTGTCCGCCAAAGGTCGCCGACAGCACCGTCTCCCCGATCCACAGACCGGCGACGACGAGCCCCGAGAGGACGACGATCGCGTAGCCTTTCACCAGCGTCGCCGGCCCCTCGTGGTGTTCGAAGTAGAGTTCGATACTGGTCGGATCGAGGAGCCAGAACAGCGCCTCGACGATGCCGACGCCAGCGAGTGTACCAAAACCGATGACACCGGTGACGACGACGCCAGCGAAAGCGACGACCGGCCTGAGCATCCGGCGCAACAGCGTTCGATCGATGACGGCCTGTAGCAACGCCCCTGCCACGTCAGGTCCGCCTCCCGGTCGATCGGTCACGCCGGCCGTTCGAGCCGCCAACAATCATGATATAGTGTACCACGCGACGACAGGAATCGGTCGGTGGACCTACCTATAGGTTTCCGTAAAACACAGCCCCAGACCACGGGAGAGGGATGGAGTGGGTCAGGAACTACTAGGCCTACTAGGACCCCATCCGATCGGGTGCGGTCGCCAGCACGAACTCGGTACTCGTGCCGAGCGGATCGTCGGCCGTCATCGTCTGCAGATCGGTGAAGCCCGCCTCGCGGAGGTGCTGGAGGGTCCGCTTGCGACCGGGCGCGGCGAAGAACATTCGCCCGCCCATCCAGTTCCGACGAACGGTCTCGAAGCGCCCGCCGGGCAGCGTTACGAGGAGCCGGCCGCCGGGCCGGAGCACCCGCGCGAACTCGGCGTACACCGTCGGCTGTTCGGCCCGCGGGACGTGAAAGACGGCGTGATAGGCGGTGATCCCGTCGACGGCGTCGTCGGCCACCGGCAGGCTCGTCATGTCTCCCTGCACGAGTCGCGCGCCGGGAACGGTCTCACGGGCGAGTTCGAGACCGCGCCGAGAGAAGTCGAGACCGACGCTGTCGGCCGGGAGATTCGCCAGCGTGCGGGCACCGTCGCCACAGCCAGCGTCAAGCACCAGCGGATCGTCGGGCAACGCGGCGAGTAGGTCGTCGATCAGCGCCGCATCCGAGCCGGCGGGATCGCGGTTTCGCGCGTAGGTCTCGGCGACCTCGTCCCAGGCGTCGCGGATCTGCGGGCGGTCCATACCCGTCGTTGGGTCGCCAGCGGAATGAGTGCTCGCCCGCTAGCTACTCGGCGTCTATGCGAGAAAGTCGATCAGTCGCTCGTTCACTCGGTCGGCAGCGTCGAACTGCACCCAGTGGCTCGCGCCGGGGATGCGTTCGACCCGGAGGTCGGGGACCCACTCGTCGAGACCCTCGGTCAGTTCGCTATCGAGGGCGTGGTCGTCCGCGCCCCACACCAGCATCGTCGCCACGTCGACTGGCTGGTCCGGGACGCCCTCGCCCCGGAGATACTGGCGGGCGCGCTGGCGGCCCA
>Ga0207771_101091_pt1 | contig 12872 bp, 15 predicted proteins | sample A23M2SouthBayCA_2_FD_187731 | JGI IMG/M metagenome (GOLD analysis project Ga0207771, IMG submission 187731) | Aerobic enrichment media microbial communities from Eden Landing Ponds, California, USA - A23 M2 (2) (SPAdes) | ecosystem: Environmental > Aquatic > Marine > Unclassified | place...
TTCGCCGCCTACCCATTCATATCTATAAAGCCCGCGTCCACAGTGGACGCGGGCTTTTTCCATGTCGTGGATTGCCCACTGCGGTCCTCGTGACCGCGGAGCGATCAACGGCGAATTCATTCAGAGCCCGCAGCCACCGTGGCTGTGGGCTTGTTTCATTTACAGCCTTCGAGCAGTGGTAACGCTGGTCGGGGGATTTACATTTCTCTGTCATTGTTGTGGAGTGGCCACGCTCGTGGTGTGATGTTGTCGTCGGGTGGCCCCTGCCGAGATCAAACACTTCGCGCAGTCGCGTGAGTCGCTCTGTGGTTGAACTGGGCGATGCTTTCTATGTAGTGGGCTGTGCATAACTAATCGACAGTCCTGTGAAGGTCGCCCATGTCGCGACGAGTGAAACTCAACGAGTTAGGTGAATTCTTCGGGCAGTTAGAGTATCCAGTTGCTCGCGAGCGACTCGCGGACGAGTTCGACGATGTCGACCTGGTGTATGCGGACGGGGAGGAGTCGCTTCCGACGCTACTGGATCGTATCGAGTACGAGACGTTCGAGTCACCGGGTGATCTCACGACGGAGATCATGAACACCGTTCCCGTCGAGGGTGTGGGCGAACCGGGCCAATCCGAGGGTGAAGGATGATTCGAGACCGCTACGCTTAAGCGAACTACCCTATTAGCTGAAATTGCGCCAAGGTGGCAGAGTTCGGCCTAACGCAGCGGCCTGCAGAGCCGCCCATCGTCGGTTCAAATCCGACCCTTGGCTTGCTGTCGCGAACACGCTCGTGAGCGACAGCAGGGTGAAGAGGATTTGAACTCTGAGACGAGCGGAGCGAAGTCTCTCTGGTTCACATCCGATCCGTGGCTGCTTTGCTGTGAGTGGTGGTCTCCTGTGGAGCGAGTTGCGACTGGTGAATGATCTCAGTGACTGAAAAGAGAGCAGTTGCTGGGTTACTCGTCGATAAATTCTGCGAGATCGAGCATGCGGTTGGAGAAGCCAAACTCGTTGTCGTACCAGGTCAGTATCTTGACAAGACCGTTGACGACATTGGTGTTTTCGAGGTCGACGAGCGTCGAGTAGGGTTGGCCGAGCACGTCACGGGAGACGATCGCGTCGTGGCTCACACCGAGGACGCCTTCGAGTTCGCCGGTGGCGGCCTCCTCGAACGCGGCGTTGATGTCTGCTTCGGTGGCATCGGTTTCGAGTGTACAGACAAATTCCGTGATCGACCCGGCGGGGACGGGGACGCGCATCGCCATGCCGTCAAGCTTGCCGTCGAGGTCGGGCAGCACTTCGGTGGCAGCCTGTGCGGCGCCGGTCGTCGTCGGAATGATGTTTTCAGCGGCGGCGCGACGACGACGAGGTTTGCTGTTGGGACCGTCGACGAGGTTCTGAGTACCGGTGTAGGCGTGGACCGTCGTCAGTTGGCCGGACTCGATGCCGAACTCTTCGTTGAGGACCTTCGCGACGGGCGTGATGGAGTTGGTCGTACAGGAGGCGTTCGAGACCACGTCTTCGCCGTCGTACTCGTTGTGATTGACGCCGTAGACGAGTTGCTTGACGGGCGTATCGCCTTTCGGCGGTGCGGAGATGACAACTTTGTCTGCGCCCGCATCGAGGTGCTGGCTTGCGTCTTCGTAGCTACGGAAGATTCCTGTTGCCTCGAAGGCAACGTCGACGTCGAGTTCTGCCCAGGGAAGCTGTGTGGGGTCCGTCTCGTGGAAGACGCCAGCTTCGAAGTCGGTGTCGTCGACGGTGAGGGTTCCGTCGTCGAGGCTGGCACCGTCGAGACGGCCCATGACCGAATCGTACTTCGCGAGGTATTCTATCTCGTCGTCTTCCATGACATCGTTGATCCCGACGATCTCGACGGCATCGCTGTCGAGCGATGCGCGGAACACGTTTCGACCGATACGGCCGAACCCATTGAGACCGACGCGGACAGTGTCGTTACTCATACTCGCTAGGCCGTCCACAGTGAGTAAATGGTTTTCGAAGTGGTTGGGGATTCGCTACGGAATGTTTACATCGTCAACAGATCTCACAATACGATCGGTATTTTTCATGTCGCTGGGCTTCGTTCTCTGGGATGTTTCGTTCTCGGAAGGTGTTGTATATGTGAAAGTAACTGTCGCGGTCGATGGACCGGTGGCCGAAGGTTTATTCCCCAACGTCGCCCTACATGTGGTAGGATGAGACGCGACGACCGAGACGACCCCTTCGACGAGTTCTTCCGCGAACTAGAGCGGATGATGAACGACGTGATGGGACCGGAGGGAGACGTCCACATCGAACAGGGTGGTGGTACGGGAGGCACAGAGATGCATCTCGACGTTCACGAGACCGACGATCAGCTTCGGGTCGTCGCCGATGTGCCGGGCGTCGACAAGGAGGATATCGATCTGAAGTGTGACGGGAAGATGTTGACAATCAAGGCAGCGGGGACACACCGCGATTACGACGACCAGCTTACACTCCCGGCCCGAGTCGATGAACACTCCGCGAACGCGACGTACAACAACGGGATCCTCGAGGTCTCTTTCGACCGCGCCGAGGATGCTAGCGATATCAGTCTCGACTGATAGGGATCCTCGTCGTAGTTCATAGATTCTTTCTCGGGAGAGTCGAACACCTTGGTCGGTCGAGCGGCGTGCTCTCTCCGACCGGCGACGATGATCCCTATGATAGAGAGCGATTTTTCAGCGATGTCTCTGGTCTATCGTCGGGCAGTGTCTTCGAGGAGCCGTGCAAGCTTGTCCCAGAAGCCGTTTTCGTACTTGGTTGCGCTGTCGATCGTGGGGCGAGCGTTGGTTTCGTTGACGACGGTGCGGTCGTCGGTGACGAGCAGGTCGACGCCGAGGTAGTCGATGTCGAGCGTCGTGGCGGCGCGTTCGGCTAGCCTGCGACGCTCGTCGTCGAGCGTGATGCCGGTGGCCGCCGCGCCGCGGTGGACGTTGTGTTTCCACTGGCCGTTCGCCAGTGCGTCGTCGGGGAGGCGACGCTCGACCGCGCCGACATACTCGCCGTCGACGATCATCGCGCGGTAGTCTCGGGCGTCGGGAAGATATTCCTGGACGAGGAAGGACTGGTCGCCGGTCGCGCGGTAGTCGTGGACCAGATCGAGGTAGTCACAGATGCCGAGAAACGAGTCGAGATCGTGGGCTTTCGCGATGCCGATGCCGCGTGTCGTCGCGTTGGGCTTGACGACGACCGGCGGGTCGAACCGCTGGAAAGTCTCGACGAGTGCGGACTCGTCGACGGGGTTCGAGACGACGACGGTCTCGGGGGTCGGCACGTCCGCCTTCGCGAGCTGGGCGAGGGCCTCGCCCTTGTGCCGGGAGCGCAGGATCGCCTCGCGGTCGTTGACCCACGGCACCCCGAGGAGTGCATCGGTGACGCCGCCCTCGGCAAGTCTGGGCGGGAAGACGAAGCCGGCGTCGTAGTGTTCGAAGGGCTGGTCGTCGATCGCGACGGTCCGCTGGTCGGTCTGGACGTGGCAGACCTCGATCCCGCGGTCGGCGAGTGGCTCACGCATTCGCTCGAAGGTCTCGGCGCGCGTCGGGACCGCCAGCCTGAGCATACCCTCTGTTGGGTGGACTCACACAAATGTCGTCCGCTCTGCTGGCTCGTGGTCGAGCTGGCTGAAGACGACGCCGAGGATGGTGCCGTAGACGACGTGCCAGGTCAGCAGCGAGACCGTCACGTTCGGGATCGGTCGAGAGACGCCGGCTCCGACGACGTCGAGCCAAATGGGCATGATGATTCCCGCACCGGCGACCGCGAGGACGAGCCCGTAGACGATGCCGGCGAGGGTCGTCTTCCAGCGCCACTGACTGAGACCGTACAGCCCCGGGTCCGAGAGGATCATCGCGAAGACGACGCCGAACAGCGTTCCGTGGACGAGATGGATCAGGACGCCGGCGACGAGGCTCCCGTCGAGGAGGTACAGTCCCGCGATGGCGTCACGGAGCAATGCGAGGTTTCCGAGACCGATCGTGAGTGCCATTACGCCCGCGGCGACGAACCCCGCAGCGGCACCCGCACGCCACGCTACACGGGACTGAAACTGGAGTGGGACGACGACCGTCCGACGGCGAGGTTCCGAGGCCATGCTGAAATGCTATCATAGACTATCGATAAAAACCACGAGCATGGTCCAGGAAATGGCGACGTGGTAAGGTCAATCAACGGCCAACAGCCCCGGCTTACGTCAACACGCCGCAATCGCTCCGTGTGTCCAAGAGAACAGCCGTCTCGCACTGCGTTCGACGACCGGCGAGAACGGAGTTTTGATCGTCGACGCGATCAGCAGTTCTTCGCCGCTCCTGCGAGCACGCCGAACAAATTGCCGATCTACGCGATCAGCAGTTCTTCGCCGCGCTCGACCTTGATCCGGCACGGCGGCGTGATCTTGTTGTACGCACGGCGGAAGGCTTCCTTGACCTCGACGGCCTGGTCGACGTCACAGTAGGCGGTAAAGAGGCGCTCGCCGGCCTGAACGCGGGCGGCGGTGCCGACGATCTTCCCGAAGGCCTGGCGCATCCCGTCGGAAACACGGTCGGCCCCGGCACCGGTCGCCTGCTTGTTCTCACGCAGGACCTGGTGGGGGAACTTCCGCAGCGTCATCTTGTAGTTGCCCTCGCCGAACTCCTTGATGAGGTGGCGGTTGGCCGAGAGACGCGAGGCCTCCAGCGACCCGTGTCGAAGCTGACACTCTTCTTCGACGATCAGAGAGATCTGAACGTCGTAGTCCTCGGGATCGGCGTTCTTATCGCCCATCTGGTGCTGTGCGATCTTCGAACCGGGAATGCCCGTGATGTACTCGCGGCGCGTGTACGACGGCTTGTCGATTGTCCGGTACATCGAGGCTGGCTTGTCCGACATAGATACTCTTGCAGAATACGTGGCCCAGCGTCGGTATTAAGGCTTCGAACTCCGTTCGCTGCCATGTGTGTCTCTTACATGGCTCGTCGAGCGTCCACGACGGCTGTGGTTTGGCGTCACTCGGTCGCGTCGGCCAGTTGCTCGGCGTACGATTCGAGTGTCGCTTCGAGTTGGTCCGGGGGGACGTCCCGAACTGACGAGAGGATGAGCGCTTCGAGACCGGCTTCGAATTCGATCGCAGAGTCGAGTGTCGGCGTCGCGGCGGGCGCGTCCAACTCACCGTCGCGTGTTCGGTGGATCGCTTCGTCGAACCCCGTCCCGGTAGTGGTGTCCGGGACGACCATTCGGGAGACGTTTGCATCCGAGACTGTTTGTTAGACGGTCGGTATTCGTCGTACGGTCGTCCAACCGTGACTACTGGCTCACGGTCTCTGCGAGAAGTCTACCCGTTCCTGGACGGGGGTGGTAACACTCGTTACACGTGCCTGCTTTTGTGGTCCAAGCACGTACTACTGGGACGATGAACATGCTCGTCGAGGGCGAGTGGCGGACCGATACGTATCAGACGACCAATGAGGACGGAGAGTTCGAGCGAGGGACGACGTCGTTCCGTGATCGCGTCGAGGACGATCCCGACGCCCGCTTCCAGCCAGAAGCGGGTCGGTACCATCTCTACGTCTCGTATGCGTGCCCGTGGGCACACCGGACCTTGCTCGTGCGGGCACTGAAGGGACTGGAAGACGTTCTCTCGGTGGATGTCGTCGACCCCTTCCGGGCCGACGACGGCTGGCAGTTCACCCCGGAGAAAGCCGGCTGTACCCCCGACACCGTCAACGGGAGCGACTACCTGCGCGAGGTGTACGTCGCCGCGGACCCGGACGCCACCGGCCGCGTCACCGTCCCCGTGCTGTGGGACAAACAGGAGGAGACGATCGTCAACAACGAATCGAAGGAGATCCTACGGATGCTCGACACCGCGTTCGACGACGTGGCGACGCGGGACGTGGATCTCTATCCCGAGGGCTATCGCGACGAGATCGACCGGATTATCGAGGCGATCTACGAGCCGATCAACAACGGCGTCTACCGCACCGGCTTTGCCGACAGTCAGTCTGCCTACGACGAGGCTGTCGCGGAGCTGTTCGATGCGCTGGACCACTGGGACGAGGTGCTTGCCGACCAGCGGTACCTCGCAGGTGATCGCCTGACGGAGGCGGACGTTTGCATGTTCACGACGTTGGTGCGCTTCGACGAGGTGTATCACACCCACTTCATGTGCAATCGTCGTCTGGTCGAGCAGTACGAGAACCTCTGGCCGTATCTGCGTGACCTCTATCAGACGCCGGGCGTTGCAGCCACCGTCGACATGGATCACATCAAGGAACACTACTACACGACCCATCCCGACGTGAGTCCAAAGCGGATCGTTCCGGCGGGTCCGAACCCGGACTTCGAGGCGGCCCACGACCGCGACGAACTACCCGGAAACCTGCCAGAAATGCTGCTCTGACGGGTCTGTGATCGGGTCGACTTTTCGCTTCCGACGGACTGCTGGCACCGATAGTATCAGGTAGATAGACACACTCAGGGACGGGCATGGAAGACGAAGCGTGGCGGTCGGTCGACATCATCAAGAACAAGCAGGGGGAACCGCACGTGCTCCAGCAGAAAGTGAAAGTGCTGTCCGCGGGTGTTACCGAGGAGTCAGCGGGGTACACGAAGCCGATGGTCGAGCATCGACTGGTCCCGCTGGCGGAACTCACCAAATTCTCCACGTGAGCGTTACGCGGTGAGTCGCATCGCGTACTCGTGGTACTGCTCGGCAAGTCCGTCACGAATCGCGTCGGTGTCGGTCTCGCCGTCGTCGTTGATGAAGTACGTCCGGCCGCGATCCCCACCGTACACGCCGTGCAGGTCGTAGACGAAGCCATACACGGACACGTCGTCGGGAATCTCGTCTGCCGTCTTCAGAAAGGTGACCTGCTGGTCGACGTTGTACTCGACGAGGCGGTTGACGATCGCCGATTCGTCGCCGTCGGTGTCGATTGCGTCGAGTCCGTCTTCGACGACCGGTTCGAGCGTGTCGACCCACTTCTGGATGCCGTCCGGGTGGTCGCTGCTTCCGGTGACGCTCTGGTACGCTGCTGTCACTGCACCACAGCCGGTATGTCCGACGACGACGACGGTCTTGGTGCCGGTGTACTCGACCGGGTAGAGGAGATTGCCGTTGACGACGTGCTCACCGTCGACGAGGTCCCACGCCTGATTGCCGATGTTGCTCGGGGTAAAGAGCCAGCCGGGTTCCGCGACGCTGAACATCCCTTCCTGAGAGACGCGCGAATCAGCACAGCACATAGAGACGACAGCGGGATGCTGGCCGTCTTGCACGTCGTCGAAGAAATTGTCGGGGTGGCTCTCGACGTGGTCGTCGTTCCCCGCCAGCAGTGAGATGAGCGTGTCGTCGGACATGTCCATGCCCTCTCGCGACTCGTTCTTAAGCCCAACTCTTCGCGCCCATGTGTCGATCGCCCGTTGTGATCGGTAGCGCTGGCGCTCGTCGGTGTAATAGAAACGAAAATTGTCGGAGAAGCGCAGCACGGCGATTACGGCCGAGCGCGTGTCCTCCGAGACCGCTGACGTTCGATGACCGACTTACAGTCGGGTGACGTTCGTCGCGCGGGGGCCTTTGTCAGCCTGTTCGATGTCGAATTCGATCTCTTGGCCTTCCTCGAGGTCCGGACCGCCCACGTCTTCCATGTGGAAGAAAACGTCGTCGTCAGCGTCCTCAGTTTCGATAAAGCCGTAACCGCCCGTGTCGTTGAAGAAATCAACAGTACCGGTTGCCATTGCGATTAAGGGAAAGAGAGGGGGACGGATAATACTTCCGAGAGGTGGTGTACCACGGACCACGACCCTGAAATCGATCGATTTCGCCGACTCGTCCGGCCGCCTGCCGACGGTTTGAACGGATCAGCATGCGAGCCATCTCTCTCTTCTCGGACAGACGACTATTTCGCCGTCCCGAAGCGGAGGGCGTTTTTTATCACCTCGCCTCGATGTGTGTGTATGGCAGCCGATGGCGTCTGGGTCGGGGCACACGTTCGCGACGACACGTGGGTCGCGGTGGCATTCGACCGCGACGGGTTCGACCACGCGGCGACGTTCGGTGGAATCGGCGACCTCTGGTTTCGCTACGAGGACGACGCCGAGACAATCCTCGTCGACGTACCGATCGGACTGGTCGAGGAGTCCGACGGCGTTCGCGAGTGTGACGCCCTCGCGCGCAGCGTCGTCGGGCCACGCGCCGACGAGATCGTCGCCCCACCTGCCCGTGAGGCGCTTCGAAAACGGCGCTATCCCGTCGCGACCCGGACTCACGAGCGCGCGACCGGCCGCCAACTCTCCGAACGCGCCTTCGAACTGAGCGAGACGATCGCGACGGTCGATCAGTTGCTCCGGGAGTTCTCCGGTGCGCGCGACCTCGTCGCCGCCTCACACCCGGAGGTCGCGTTCTGTGCGTTCGCCGGTGAGCGGATGGCTCACGACCGCGAGACGGCCGGGGGCTACGCGGAGCGCCTGCGGACGCTGGCGTCGATCGATCGTGATGCGCCGCCGGCCGTACAGGCCGCCGCCGAGGCGATGGCCGACGCGCCGGTCACCGTCGCCGACGTACTCGACGCGATGGTGCTTGGCTACACCGCGTTGCCCCACGATGGACCGCTTCGCTCGCTCCCGCCCCAGCCACCGCTGGACACCAACGGGCTTCCGATGGAGATCGTCTATCGCGCCGACGCGCCGCTGGTCGAGCCGACGACGTGAGCGGAGACATTCGCGCCGACAGACACCGTTTTGATCGCCGATACCTGAGTGTGTGATATGCCCGACGAGACACTGTACGATCGACTCGGTGAGCGAGCGGGGATTCGCGCCGTCGTCGACGACTTCTATGATCGGCTGGCCGACGACGACGAGCTTGGTCCCTTCTTCGCGGACGCGGACATGGCACTGTTGCGCCGGACCCAGACCGACTTCCTCTGTGAGGCCGCCGGTGGTCCCGAGACGTACGACGCGGCACCGGTTCGAGACGCTCATCTTCACGTTCCGTTCGAACCCGAACACATTCAGCGAGCCGTCGCCCTCCTCGAAGAGAGCCTCGCGGCGTTCGACGTTCCCGCGGACGACGCTCAGGCTGTCGTCGATGCTGTCGCGGCCTACGAGGCGGAGCTACTGGCGACGCCCGACGATTGATCGGTCCCGATTCGAGACCGACGCCTCGTCATCTGACCCTCAGCGTTTTTACTCACTGGCTCACTGCCTACTCGTATGACAGACTCCTTCGGCATCGGCTTCGTCAGTGCCGGTTTCATCACGCGCGAGTCACACGCCCCGAGTGTCGGCTACCTTCCGGGTGTCCACGTCGCGGGCATCCAGAATCGGACGCGAGAAAACGCCGCGGACTTGGCCGAGACCTGCCGCACGGAGGGGTGGGGTGATCCGAGCGTCTACGGCGAGGACGCCGTCGCTGACCTCGTCGCTGACCCCGATGTCGACGGGCTGTGGGTGACCAGTCCGAACTTCACGCGCGTGGACGTGGTCGAAACTGCCGTCGAGGCGGTCGAAGACGGCGCGGACCTGCAAGGCATCGCTCTCGAAAAGCCCGTCGCGCGCAACCTCGCAGAAGCCGAACGGATCGTCGCCCTGATCGAGGACGCGGGGATTCCACACGCCTATCTGGAGAACTGGGCCCACGAGCCGGATCTCGACAAACTCCGGGCGTTGCTGTGGGACCAGGGTCGCGCTGCGGGACGGCCATACATCGCCCGCTCGCAGGCCGAACACGGCGGGCCACATTCGGGCTGGTTCTGGGACGGCCAGAAGCAGGGTGGAGGCGCGCTGACGGACATGCTCTGTCACGCGCTTGCGGGCAACGACTTCTTGCTGACGGACCCGGCCGGCGAGAGCACCCTCGAACCGATCTCCATCTCGGCGGACACGGAGACGCTCAAGTGGGCACAGGATGTGTACGCCGACCAACTCGACGAGGACTTCGGTCTCGACTTTCAGGACAGTCCGGTCGACGACTACGCCCGGACGACCGTGCGCTACGAGGACGACGACGGTAACATCGTCATCTCGGAGGCGACGGGGTCGTGGTGTTACGTCGGGAGCGGTGTCCGGCGGACGATCGAACTGCTCGGCCCGGAGTACTCGGGGCAGGTGCTGTCGGACGAGACCTCCTCGAGCGTGTTCTTCTCGGACGAGCTGGGCGACGGCGACGGGTGGGCCGAGAAACAGACCGCCACGAGCGGCCGGATGCCCATCGCTGCCGTCGATGTCGTCAAGAGCGGGTTCGTCGCGGAGAACCGCGACGCTGTCGCCGCCTTCCGCGAGAGTGAGAACGCGATGCTGGATCTTCACGACGGCGTGCGAATCCTCCGGCTGTGTATGGCCGCGTACAAAGCCGCCGAAACGGGTACGGATGTGGATTTACGGGACGCAGATCTGACCGAGTACGTCGCACCGCCAGCGCGGGAGTGACGGTCTCGGTCCGTAATCGGACGGGTCGAACGCATCTTCGCTCTCTTTGCCGATCTCTTTCTCGATTCGAAACCTACCGGTCCTGTCTAACTGTGTACAATTGCCGAATATGGGTGTCAAATACGGATGGAAAACACTCTTCTGGGATATTCAACTTTATATCGGCAGCATAATGCGCCACTAATTCTATTTTGTCTTCATCTTTCCCTTCTGTGGAAGACTACCCAATCTTTCGAGGGGACATCCCATCTCTCTCGACCTGTTCTGTACATTCCGTTGTCGACCGTGTCTTCTTCGGTCTCTGTAATCACTGAATCGACGCCTCGACAGCATCGCCTTCGGTAGCACGGCAAACAGGGGGCAAGCATAAGTCCGTCCCGGCCCGACCGGTGGCTATCATGGACCGCGAAGGCGTCAAAGAGGTCCTCGTCGACGCTGGGTTCTCCAGTTACGAGGCGACGGTGTACACGACACTCCTGCACGTCGGTGACGTGCCGGTCGCGGATCTGCCCGAGATCTGTGACGTGCCGCGGACGCGTGCGTACGACATCACGCGACAGCTCACACAGCGGGGGCTTGTCGAGACCTACGAAGAGGGGTCTCAGCGGGTGAGTCCCGTCGAACCGTCGGCACTCGTCGACCGCTTTACCGAACGCTCGGAGGGCCTGCTGGGCGCGGCCGACGAGATTCAGTCGATGTGGGAGGAGTCTGCGGCCAAGCAGTCGTCGCTGACGGTACTCAATCAGTACGAGCACGCGCTCGCAAAGGCGGCGTCCGAGTTCGAGTCTGCGGAGAATCTGATTAGCATCTCGATTCGACCGCGGGATCTCCAGTATCTCGAATCGTCGCTCCGGGGTGCGATCGAGCGCGGCGTGACGGTGCGGATCTCGTTGCAGGACACGCCCCAGACCGAGGCGGTCGAGGCCCCGGACGGGCGCTATGCCGAGATCGCGACCGAAGTCCGTCGCTGTGAGTCGGTCGTCCCGTTTATCGCGCTGTTCGACGGCCCGAACGCCATCTTCGCCATCAGGGACAACTTCGGTCAGGAGTACGGTGTCCTCGTGCGCGATCACTTCCTCACGTCGATCTTTCACTGGTTCTACCAGATGCAACTGTGGGAGGCGTGGAACGTGCTGTACTCGGCCGCGTCGGAGGCTCCCGACGAATACGTCAGTGTCCACGAACTGATCCGTGACTTCCGTCTCACACAGACGGACGAGAACTCGATCACGGTTCGAATCAAGGGCTACGAGACGAACACTGGCGATCACGTCGACGTGACCGGGACGATCATCGACGTGGTCCAAGCCGACAACACCGCCTCGTCGCTCGACGTGCCGTTCATCCAGGCGACCGTCCTCGTCGATACCGGCGAGGAGACCCTCACTGTGGGGGGTTACGGCGCGATCGTCGAGGACATCCGCAGCTACAGCATTCAGATCCGCTCGGTCGATTGACACTGAGTATTGTCGCGATGCACCGATCGTCTCGACGGTCCTCGCCTCCCTCGACGCGAGCACTGTGATCGCGGTGCGTACACCTCGGCCAACAAAAATCACGCCCTACTGACAGTCGTCCTCTCGACAGAAAATTATATCTCTCTAATGTATGATTGATGTATGAGTGGTTGGCTACCACGTGTATCGTTTGCGTGTCGACATACTGACCAGACTCATCTGTGGCGATCACTGATTTCGAGTGATCTCTACGATTTCGGCCGTCTCCTCTCTCTTAGAGATTTTGCACGCCAATCTGTGTAATTCAACTGTACTATGGTACTGTGATCTAATTGGCTCCCTGAAATTGTATGTTTATCGTACCATAATTCTAAATATACATTATACTGACTGCTTGACGTGCTTTCTTTCCACCGCGAACCACGGACATCGATCGTCTTCCGAAACCATCAGTACGTTTGTTATAACAACTGCTTATCGTCGGGCTAGCAACTTTAGCCGCTCGGACGGCACTCCCATTCGATAACAACAATACTTCTGTTATTGTCTCTGGCGAGAACGGCTCTTTCACATAACAACAGTACTTCCATTATATTCTGCTCATCTGCCGATACGACACTGCTGTGGTCCCGATTGATCGTTCTGAGTGCTATCTGTCGTAACGGCCGTTACAACAGACTGTACGCGAGACGATATATCATTAACATCCATGTAGAATTATACTTTCTTTCGACTCCATCACCGTGGACGGCTGCGATTCTGGGGGTAGAGCGTGTGTCCTATTGCCATGGGCGTTCGGAATCAGTGAACGAGTTCGTTTGGTTCCAGGCGATGCGTTTGGCGATCCGTTCGCTCGTCGACTGGAGCAATCGCTGATATTCGTTGGCGAGCTCGTCGTGGTCTCGCGGTGCGGTGAAGAGACCGACGACCCCGATCAGTGTTGTGTTCTGGTGGCGGACGGGGACGGCGATTTCGCTCCACTCTTCGTCGGTCGTTTGC
>Ga0207771_101092_pt1 | contig 12870 bp, 14 predicted proteins | sample A23M2SouthBayCA_2_FD_187731 | JGI IMG/M metagenome (GOLD analysis project Ga0207771, IMG submission 187731) | Aerobic enrichment media microbial communities from Eden Landing Ponds, California, USA - A23 M2 (2) (SPAdes) | ecosystem: Environmental > Aquatic > Marine > Unclassified | place...
CAGGAAGCTGACGGTTGCAGTAGTAGCCGTCAACACCGCGAGTGTTTTCTGAAGGCGCTTGGTGGTATCAAGTTCTAGGACACAGGCTAATGCCAAGACGAGAAATCGGGTATTCTCAGGAATTCTCCCGAAGTTCTTGCCAGATACCGACATAACCTGACCGGCGATAGTGGCACAGACTGTCAGTCCGAGCACGACCAACACCGCGAGTTGGGTCCTCGTGAGCACGACCCGGTCCCGGCCAGCCAGAACACTGAGGCCCACCGACACCAATATAACGAGTTGGATGCGGACGAGCAGCCATCTGAACTGAAATCGCACCGGGAGCACGACGATGTAGCAGCACAGGAGTGCGAAGGTGAGTGAGCTCCAGATACCACGACTGTCTCTTATCACCGTGCGTTCCCTCCGCTCGTCCTGCGTAAATCAGAGAGCATCTGATTCGGTTTGTACTGGGTTGGCACGAATGAATCTTCCCTACGTAGTCCGGGAGTTAAATTGGCTGATATCCACTCGTGACAGCGTCTCCAGTTCAGGAATATCGGGTCATGACACCTGTCTCCTGCTGAAGGGAATGAACGATGGAAAGAAAGCTGAGTCCACGGAGCCGTACGTTTCGTTTGTTTATACGATATCACGCGTCACAGTGGTCCAGGAACGCCTCGAAGGAATCGAACGTCGTCTCCACATTAGTATCTTCTTGATGTGAGAACAGATGCTGGAATCCCGAAAATTCCTCTTCTGTAGGCCGTCTTCCGTGTCTCCGCTCGAAAGCTTGCGCGTACTCCTTTGCTTCGCTGAGCTGTTCCTGCTTTCGTTTCTCGTAGAACTCGTCCAGACTCATCAACTTTTTTGCAGGGACACCCCCAGCAACGACGTTCGGCGGGATATCTTTGTTAACCAACGAACAGGAACTGATTATACTGTTCGCACCGATTTCCACGTCTTTCAATATCGTCACGTGGTTGCCGACATACACGTTCTCGTTTATTTTCACTTCTCCAGCAGAATTGAACTGATAGCCGTACTTGTTTTTGATCAGTCGTCCTGTGTTATCATGGGTTAACACCGTCGTGCCGCGAGTGAGCTGTACGTCGTCACAGATAGTCACGAGGGACGGCCTCGTCACATCGATTGAGATCGTGGTTGGGCTGTTGAAACGGACGTTCTCCCCGACCTCCACCCCCTTCTCACGGAGAAAACGCACGTATCTCTCCGAAGAGAACTTGTTCGGGTAGATCAGGATTCGAGAGAACTTTACAGCTTTTTCACCGATATTTCTAGTTATGACATTATTTTTTATTTTTGATACTGATAACATCTTGGTCGCATCTGTGGTCGTCGCATAATAAATCCCTCTCTCGATGTTCGTGAGAGATGTGTCTAATTTCGATCGCTGACGCGGAACATGAGCTCACTATATGTATATTGCCATTTTCGATCCCAGAGTCCCTTCCGACTGCGGGTCCCCACTATTCCTCTGTCAACCTTGCCGTCAGAATCGGTAACGGTTGGTCAGTGTCCGGATTTTCCAGTCCTCTGTCGACAATCTCATACCCCATATTGCTCAGTACCCAGGTAACATCTTCTTCCCTACAATTTTCGGGATGTACTTCAACGACAATCACGCCCGGCCTTATTGTGAGATTCTTCAGGATATCGAGTTCGGCCCCTTCGCAATCCATCTCAAGTACGTCAAACGCTGGAAGATCTGAGGAATTCACTTGTTTTGCCGAGTCTGCGACACCGTATACCTTCACTCTTGGCCCCACGATTGCGTGCTCCACCTCTACGATTGATTCGACAGCATTCAGTGTCACTGTGTTTCGTATCCAGTCGGTTCGCTCTTCGGCTCCTTCATACACGATGACTCCGCCCTCCTCACCTGCTGACTCAGCCGCTACAACTGTCGAGATACCTCTGCCTCCTCCGATGACGCCAACGTAATCCCCGGGTCTCACATTGGACCGAACAGCCGAGACTAGTGCGGCTTCGTACGTCGGGTCGTCGTAATTGATACCAAAATATGGATCGAGTGATTTCTTATCCTTCCATTTCACACCGTTCTTCCTGTAGAAATTAGTGCCCGGTAACAATGGCCGTAATACCGATTTATAAAAGAACCTCGATGAGCGACGAAGCAGACCAACAAATCCATCATCGCGAACGATTTGTCCGACCTTGTTCACCGAAACCATACTCCGTGATTCACTAGTAATCGTTTTAATACTAGTGTTCTCTTTATGAATTGTCTCTCACTCACGACCCTCGTCCCGCAACAGCTCTGAGATGGGGCATCGATCGGACAGCCAGTTGAGTGTCACTCCATCATTAGATTGTATTTTCCGGTCTTGGAGGGGGCGCTGTCCTTAGCTCTCAACGACCCCAAGCGGACCATGTCGAAATAGAACTCCTGTCGTAACTCGTTCCTAATCTCGACCAACCGTCTACGGTTAGCTTCGACGTGTGGTCGAAACTGGCGATACAGTTCCGGCGAGATTATTTCCAGCAAGTCATTCAGTTCAGAAGGATCGTCGAAAAATAGGATGCCTTCGGTATCGAAGCCCATCTCTATTACAGCCTGTTCACCACCCCAGTAAATCGGAACAGTATTCGTTTTAATACAGTCGTAGAACTTCTCTGAAACGTATTCTGGATACTGTCCATTCTCGATAACTACTTGGAACATATAGGGACCAAGCGAGGCTACCTTCTCTTCTATGTACCGATTGGCACCAGCGCCGTAGCAATCAATCAACTTCCTGTAGCTATCGGCGACATCGTGACGCATTTGATGGCCTGGGAGCTGGTTCTTTTCCGATAACACTGTCGACACGAGGCGGGGCTTTTCGCCATACGGATTAGATAGTTCGAGTTCGACCCAGTAGTCCACGACGGAATGCATCCGACGCAACGAGTGAAACCGGTCCAAATCATAAAAATCACCGAAGGAGAACTCTGCGTGGAAGTCGAACGAAGGGTCGAGCCAGTCTTGATCTTTTACTACCGCTGGTGATTCGGTGGCGATTAGTACGTTGGTCGCCGCTGGGTCGTACTGCTGACGAATCTGTTCGTTTCTACAAATATTTATTCCGTTCTGGTCGGCGATTGCAGATATCGAGTCAACATACATCCGCTGTGGATTCCGAGAGACCCTGAGATAGAGGTCTCTGAGACCGTATTCTAGTCCGCGTCGGGTGGCTTCTCCGAGCCCTTCGTCGCTCAGAAGTTCGTAAAACCGACGGAGGAGAGACATTATGCAATAAAATCAGCGTAGGGGCATAGATAGCTTACGGTGCTCTAACCAACTGACGGCGGACGTCTGTTTGCCTTGAATTTGCCTTGCAGTTGGACCTCGGCATCCCGGCGTACCGCACCGCTTCGTGGCCGTGAGTACTGGTTCTCGGTACCGTGGCCATAGTCGTAAGAAATCTCTGGAAAAGGTAACCCTTTGGCTTGGGAACGGAGAGCACTTACCGGTTTAGCGCCCCGTTTGGGTAATCTGGTTCCTGAGTATCCGCGGCCCGTCCCTGACCGACTTCTCGACCAATCCACGAATTCCACGTCGCTGGTAGACTCGCTTTACACGATCAACCAGCGACTCCCGTTCGACGGGTTCCGTGTCGAACCAGTAGCTCCGTTCAGTCCTGAGGGCGTCGTAGCCCCACTTCTCCCGGAAGTATCGGTCTGACTCCTCCCACTTTTCGATTGAGTTCCGTTCTGACTCGTAGCTCTGGTCGCCGCCTGGATGGTGTGAGAACGTCACTGTGGGGCAGACGCCGAACCGCCAGTCCGTCTGCTTCCAGTGACCCACGTAGAAGTCGACGTGCTCCTTTTCGATGACGTAGTTCGGATCCCAGCAGTAGTCGTTGAGACACGCCGTCCGGAACATCGCCGCGTTCGGAATGAACTGGAACTCGGCGAACGGATAGCTGGCGAGTTCCTCGATTCGTTTGTTCTCGATATCAGCGCTTCTGACGAGCGTGTTCCCCTCTTCGCGAAAGTCTTTCGCGCTCTGGAAGACCCGTCCGCGTTCTGGTTCGACGATAGTCCCGGCGATGCCACCGATAGTTGGATCCGCAACAAGTTGGTCAATCAGGATGGTTACGTTTTGCGGGACCTTGTGGTCGGTATCGACAATCAGGAGGTACGTCTCGTTATTGAGCCGATCGACGATTTCTTTCCGGCCTTTGCCCAAGCCGGCGTCGTACTCTAGGTCGATGACCTCTAGGTCGAAGCTGTACTCCCGAGCATAGATCTCCTGTTTCCGGTCGGTCGGTTCGCCGTCGTCTGCCACGTAGGCCCTGTCGATGCCTGTCCCCTCGATGGAGTTGAGCAGGTTGCCGAGTTTCTCTGCTCGAGTGAAAACCTTGGTCCCGAGCGCGATTTCTGCCATCCTCTATCGGTGGGAATAGGGGACACGTAATCACTCTACCGAACCCATCACTTACTGGCCGTAAACTTGGATAAGGCACAGACCGGCGCAGTATACTTCGACCTAATCGCGTGACGGTCCACCCGGCGATCCGGAATTATTATAGCATTAGTGTGCCACCTTAACGTACCGCTCTCTATGATAAACGTCGTAGTACTCTCGCTGGACTGCGTCAGGCCGGAGGCTCTCTCTTGTTATCCGGAGTCGTTCCGATACCTTCACACGGCACCTTACTCAGCCGACACACCACACATAGACGCTATCGCGGCGGATGGGCTAGTCTTCAGTCGAGCGTTCTGCCAAGCCCCGTTCACTCCGGCGTCACACGCGTCGCTCTTCACCGGGACAAACCCCTACCGCCACGGGATACGTGGGATGTTCGATTACAAATTGGACGCCGATCTGCCGACGCTCGCGGAGGTGTTTTCCGACGCGGGATACGCGACTGGGGGGTTTATCGGCGCACATGCGCTCAGTTCGCAGTACGGACTGGCCCGTGGGTTCGACACCTACGACGAGGAGTTCAAAGCGGCTTCGGAGAATTGGATGGTTGGCAACCGTCGGCCCGGCACAGAGGTGACGGATCGGGCACTCGCGTGGCTCGACGACCGTGACGGGCCGTATCTGTTGTTCGCTCACTACTTTGATGCACACGACGGTGGCGATACTAGCCCTGAACGCCGGAAGGCGGGCGATACGGACGAAGAGACAACTGGCGCTCTCCGCTCACTCTACAACAGCCATCTCCGGGACCTCGACGAAGCCGCCGGCGCACCGTTCAAGCGGCTCTACCGGGTGGCACAGAGCCTCGACCCGGACAATCGGTACGGCCGTCGCTACCACTTGCAACAGACCCACCGTATCGACGAACAGATCGGGAGATTAGTCGAGACACTGAAACACCGCGGTGAGTACGACGAGACGGCTATCGTCGTCCTTGCAGACCACGGCGACGCGTTCGGAGAACACGGTGAATACGGTCACCGGGAGTACGTCTACGACTCGACTATCAGGGTCCCGATGATCGTGAAGCCGCCTACAAGTTCAGGTGTACCACGCGGGACCCACAGTGGCGTGGTCCGCTCTGTCGATGTCTACCCCACCTTGACAAACGAGGCAGGTATTTCGGGTCCTCCAGTAGACGGTGAGAGCTTGTATCATGTTGCGAGTGGGGAGGCGGAAGACCGCATGGCATACGCCGAAACGCGGTTGGAGGAGTCTCCCAGCGAGCGTGACAACCTCGTCTCAGACCTCGTCTGTCTCCGTGGGCGGCGATGGAAGCTGATTCGAGACGAGTTGACTGGCTCCCTCAAACTGTACGATGTCGAGACTGACCCGAACGAGCAGCACGACTTGAGCGACGACCGATCCGGTGTCCGCGAGGATCTGCTCGCGGAACTGGACTCGATGCTCGCCCAAGCCCCGGACAAGGACGAAACGCTGCTGACCGCCGAAGAGCAAGCAGCAGTCGAGGAGAACCTCGAAGGGCTGGGATACCTGTGAGAAGCATCCAGATGTGCGGACATCTTCAACACTGTTTGTTGACTCCACAGGGGTGGGGTCCTAAACGATGACAAACGTCTACTTTCATGCCTCGTGGGACGAGACCGCCGCGGAGTTTCTCCAAGGACTGTCGAAGCAGACACCAGGCGAGGAGCCGGTGTGGAACGGCATCCACGGCGTGACCGACCCGGATATCGCGGAGTACCACGTCGCTTTCAACCGCTACGACAAAGTCCTCGACCCTTCACGGACGCTCCTGTTCTCTGCGGAACCTCCTGTGAGCAACATATACGGCAACTGGGACGACTCCGAATACCTCGAAACGTTCCCGATCGAGCACCACTATAAGCCCCAGAGATGGTGGTTGGGCAAGACATACGACGAACTGCGGGCGCTCGACCCACCGGAGAAGACTACCAACCTTTCGTGGATTACGACAGACAAGGGGCGGGCGGCCGGGAGACTCGGTCGTCTCTCGCGGCGTCTCTGTAGGCGACTGGGTATCAGCGAGCAGTGGCGGCGGGACCTCCCGCTGGTCAATCGCGGCGGCACTGACGGCCATGTCCTCCGGATGTCGTTTCTCGACGACCTCGTCGCGTCGAATACGGATCTCCTCGACCTGTACGGTCGGGGTGACTTCTCCGGCCCGTATTATAAGGGGGAGGTCGAAAATAAGTGGGACGGGCTCGTCGACTACCGCTACTCGCTGGCTATCGAGAACTACAGCGGTCCGAACTACTTCTCGGAGAAACTGACCGACGCGCTGCTCGCCTGGTGTATGCCGATTTATTGGGGGTGTACAAACCTAGAACAGTACCTCCCCGCGGACAGCTTCGTCCGCATCGATATCGAGGCCGGCGAAGCGGTCGAACGGGTCCAAGATATCGTCGCGAGCAACCGCCGAGAACGGAACCTCGATGCGATCGCGGAGGCGAGACGGCGGTTGCTCGAGGAGTATCAGATATGGCCGACGATCGAGTCGGCAATCGAGACGGACCGGACTTGAGTCACTCGATGTAGCCACCTGTTCGAGGTGGTCTTTCATCTCCTGGGTTACGCTTGGCGACTCCCGCGGGACGGTGATGTCTCGATCCTCGAATGTGATGTCGGTGCCATAGCGTTCGGCCGATCGGCGGTCCTCTTTGTACTTTGTCTGGGCGTCTTTAATAACCTCGGTCGCTGTGTACGACCTCTTACTGATGTGCATCTGGACCTCATCATTGTCTTCCCGGTAGACGGCGTACGTTGTCTGGTCGTATCCGTTGTCTGCCGACACACTACCGATCCGCCGGGGGATGGTATGTGGGACGCCGCCGACGCCCTCAAGTAGCTCACCACGGCGACCTGGGGCCGGACGTCGGCCTCGGTCGCGAGCTTTTCGACGAGGTACTGAAGTGACCGAGTCGTGAGGTGGCCGCTCGACCAGGTGAGAAACAGGGCGTCGGTGTCTTTCCAGCGGTCGCGAAGGTACCGTCGGAATAGGCGGACAGTGTTGCGCGCGAGCTCGAGTGTCGCCGGCGGGGGCAAACCTTTCTGAATCCGGCACAGGAGGTACATCCTCCCTGCGTCTAAGTCGAGGTGAGCGACTTCGAGGGTGCACAGTTTTCCGGTGCGTAGGCTGGCGTCATAGAGGAGTGCGACTATCGCCTCGTTACGATCTTGACGGTACGTCGGGACGGCGTCGGTGAGGCATACGTCCCGCATTTGGTCGACCTGTTCGGGTTTCAACCAGGTACGGGGGCGACCGTCGCTATCGGTGTTTTGAACGCCGGGATTCGTTACGTCGGTGTGTGTCGTCGACATAGTTATTAAACGGTGGTCGGTAATCCGGGTGTGAACGTCGGGATTCTGCGACGTTCGCCGGACGCCGTGACACACCTGGAAGGGTGAATACATTACAGTACGTCAGACAAAGGCGGCCGGCGTTACTCCTCGCTGCCCGTCAAAGTCGGTTAGTTCGGCGTCGGTTCTTTCTTGAGCCGCGGTATCTTAGACATATATGAACTTTTGCTCCAAGAAAGGCCAGTTCGAGTGTTCCAAGCGCCCGGACGTTTCAACACGCCCTGAGGGAACCGCCCCTTCTTGTTAGTACCTTAGACGGAATGGAGAATCAAAATCCCGGAGAGGCGTATTTGTCGATCGGTATCTGGGGTTCGCTCCTTAGACGGCCTACCTTTTAGGGAACTAACGCCGTAGTAGGCACTAATGCAAGAATTTGTAAAGCAGATATTCCGGGCTACAAGCAATCAAGAGGATATGCAAGAATCCAGCCTGGGATTCCACGGGGATCAGTATTTACTCAACATCCTTGATCCATTACTTGACGATACGGACGTGTTCGTAGAAACCGGAACTAATGTTGGGCAGACGCTTCGGTACGTCGCCGACCGGTACCCGCATTTGGAACTTTATTCGTGTGAGCCAGATACGAAATCGTTCTCCCAGGCTGCCGATGCACTTGATGATATTTCCCGTGCTCATCTCTATGAAATGACTTCACAGGATTTCCTCCCCGAAATAGTGTCAAAAATAAAAACCTCTCCGGTCTGTTGGCTTGATGCTCACGGAGATGGGTTCAAGTGGCCGCTACGCTACGAAATAGAGTATCTCACTAACCACCTTGAGATGGGATATCTAGTTGTTGACGATTTCAAAGTACCCGGTGAACCTCAGTTTGGGTATGACGAATATGACGGCCAAGTGTGTTCGATGTCGTACATCGAAGATTGCTTCGCGTCTGGTCATAAGTACACAGTAATCTATCCGACTTATGAAGTTCGAACCTCAAACCACCATCCGTTGAGGGGTTATGCAATAATATGCATTGATACTGGATCTGATGCGATTCCGTCACAGTTACTGGAGAACAACTACACCGTGACGTCTCTATTATGACTAATACGCTCATCACAGAAACAACTACTGCGGTAGGTGTCAATGTCTGAATCCAGTAACAAAGGCGGTCGAAAGCCCCGAGTGACCGACGAGGACCTCCCCGACGTGTTTCGGTCGACGTCCGACCCTGTCTTCTCGACGGCGGAAGTCGCCGATGCTGTCCCTATCAAACGCCGAGGGACGCTAAACCGGCTCCAGGCACTTGAGGGAGACGGCGAGTTGGAGAGTAAGCAAATCAGGGGACAAAAACACGGTATGGTGGCTCGTCGACGAGGCGGCCGTATCGGACACCGAGGAACGGGCGCCGGCGACTACTGACACCGCGCCGATCGACGATGGGCGCGACCCACCGCCCGAAGTGCTGCAGAGTGACGCCGTCCACGACCCGCTTGAGGATGTCGAGTTTCCGGCCCGTCGCGGTCGAGAGGAGTCTTCGGCCACCGTCTACGCCACCCGCGACTACCTTCGGGAGCACGGGGCGGCGACGAAACGCGATCTCGTCGTCGAGCTAATTACGGAGCACCCGCTCGGGTATCACGTCGACGGCACCCTGGAGAAAGTCGAGCCGGGCGACCGCTACCGAAGGACTTGGTGGCGCCGAGTAGTGAACCCCGGCCTGGAAGCGCTCCCGGACGTCGAGGCGCCGGCACGAGGCGCGAGCAAATGGCGATATACCGGCGAGGCGTAATCAGCTATGCCCGACGATCTCGCGAGCACGGTAATGCTCGGGCCGGCGACCGACGCCGAACCGGGCGACGACTGGATTTTCTCCCTTCGGTCGAGGGAAGAACCGACGAGGACCGCGAGCGCGTATGTGTTCGCCTCACACCTCAGGTGCTCGATAAGCTGTATGTCGAGGCGAAAAACCTCTCGTCGGTCGCCCTCTGGGCAACCTTTCACGAAGCGGCGTGTTCCGGCTGATATGCCCATAGAGGTGGAAGTTGCTCGCACGGACGCTGCCGAGAACGATCAGAAGGGCGTTCGGTGTCATACTCTGTAGTTTCTTATCCCATCTCCGCAGGGTGGTTCGTGCCCCATCCAGTCGGACGCTCGCCTCGTGCAAGGCTCTCAATCGCTTCGGTGTATCGGTCCAGTATCGATGGCCAGGCGTACTGCTCAATCTCTGTGCTGGCGTTCTCTCCGAGTGTCTGTCGATACGCCGAGTCAGCTGCTATGGTTTCAATCGCTCGCTGTATCTCCTGCGTTGAGTCATTGTCGACTAGGACCACGCTCTTGCGATCAGTCAGGATCGACCGTATCGCAGGTGTATCACTCGCAACTATCGTTCGCCCGAGTGCTGCGTACTCAAACAGCTTGATCGGATAGGAGTACCGATAATTCTCGATGGACACATCGAGGAGACAGAGCCCCACGTCTGCCCGTGCGACGATCTCGATAGCTGTTTGGTGGGGTTGTGCTCCGTGTAGCGTGACATTGTCGTATCCAGCAGCGACCTGCCTGACAGCTCCGTCCGTCGGCCCGACGACGTCCAGATGTCCTGCAGAGCAGGCCTCGGCGACCGTGCGAACCACGGTATCGATTCCGCGTTTGGCGTTCGCGCGTCCGAGATAGACGAACCGTGTCTCGGGACCGTCGACGGCGTTGACCTCTTTCGTCTCCAGTTCTGGTAAGTATCCGTTCGTCAGCTCAATTGTCGGTACCGACCGCAGGTCGTACTTTTCGACAATTCCGGGGTGAATCGAGAGTACCATTAGGTCAACCTTCGCCAGACAGCGCCGTGCAATCGAGAACAGAACTCGATGATACAGCTCTCCCGCCTTACTTAGGTAGTCATCTCGTCGTTTATACGAGGCGATCGGTAGCGTGAGGTCGTCCCAGAGGTCGACCACTAATGCGGACGAAGACCCGCCCGTCCCCACATAGGTCGCCAGTAGATACAGACTATGCGGGCTGACGATGGTGACGTCTGCTTCCGATCGGTGGCGGAGTATCATATACACCAACCACAGCGGAAAAAATAGCTCCTGGAACCCTAACCGAGATTCTCGGAAGCTATGGACATCGTCTGCCGTAGATTCTATCTCACGTGGTACTGACCCTCTGCAGAGAATCGTCGTCCGGAACGAGTCACAGAGACGCTCGGCGTGCTGGTACCGCGTTGTCCCCTCACGCGATGGAACATTGTTGAGAACGTACAGCAATGTTTCGCTTTGCAATCCCATTATTTGCGTATAGCCTCTATTATGTTTGGCGATCTTTTATCATTTCAGAGGTGGGCCTAATACATAATGTGTTGCAGGGTTTGATCACGGAAAGGAGAATATTACTGTCTTCATTGTGCCAATCTATTTATCACTGCGCTTCACAGTGCAGTTCGGGCTTCTTCGAGCGGATGCATATTCAATTGCGCCTTTCAACTCCATTCAGCATTTGGGAGTTGCATCCGGCAATCTATGGCGCAACGGTTTGCTTATTTTAAATCTGCTCAAGTGTTTCCATATCACAAATTCTGCTCTGGCAATCCGACTCACTTGGCGTATCCGGGCGAGACCACCTATTTAATCCACCTGCTCTCGATGTTGTTGTACCACTCGATCGTCTCACTGAGGCCTTCTTCGAACCCGGTCGTGGCCTTCCCAATCAAACCGCCCTCGTGCTCGACTCGTATCCAACTTCCGCCGAGGCTGCCCATCTGGCTTCGAGGTGTCCCAAATGACCCTGCCCTCGAACCCCGTCTGGTCGGCGATTGTCTCGACTAGCTCATGGATTGAGATTTCCTTGCCGCTTCCCAGATTCACCGTTCGGAGGAGTCATATCGCTCGGTCACATCCAATATTCCGTCTGCAGCATCTTTCACGTAGAGAAACTCTCGGGTAAGCTCACCGCTACCCCACGCAGTGATGGAATCTTCTCCACGCTAAAGGACCTCAATACATCTCCGAATAATCGCTGGGATGACGTGGCTGGTTTTTAAGTTGAAGTCGTCGTGAGGTCGGTAGAGATTTACGGGTACGAGGTACATGTGGTTGAACTCGTACTGTTCACGGTATGCCCATGACTGGGTGTGCAGTGCTTTTTCACGATACCGTAAGGCGCGTTTTCTCTGGATACCCTTTATATAGGTCCTCCTCGGAGAACAGGATCCGTAGCGTTGTCGAGCGAACCGATTGTGGTCTCCGAGTTGATCCCGACAGTCCCGAAGAGATTGCTGATGCGTTACGCTACTGGGTAAAGAATCAGGAGGCAGTTGAAGAGATGGGCACTCGAGATAGGCAGGTGTTCGAACGTGACTTCAGAAAAGACTATCGCTCGACAAGTACGAACAAATTGTCACCTGCATCAAAAATACGACCTACCAGAACCGCTTGTTACAGTTTGTCTACGGCTACGACCTCATGTTCTCGACGAAGTCTTCTCCGACCATCCAGAGCTGTCTGACGACAATTTTCAGGTCGAACCAGAACGACTGATTTCGAATGTATTCGATGTCGTACCGAAGTTTCGCTTCTGGATTCGTTGACGACACGTCGTTAATCTGAGCCAAGCCAGTGAGTCCTGGCTTGACGAACCACCGCCGTCGCCAAGCCTCTGTTTGGTTCTCAAGCAGAGTCTCTTCATCGATCCATGCGGCCCGGGGCCCGACAACGCTCATCTGTCCCCTGAGAATTGTTACCAGCTGCGGAAGTTCGTCCAAGTGCGTAGTACGGAGTACGCGTCCGACGCGGGTGATTCCATTGTTTTTACTATCATCGATAGGCTGGGGGTCTTCGCTTTCTGGCACCATCGTCCGGAACTTTGCGACGGTGAATGTATCACCAAACGCTGCTGTCCGGGTCTGTCGGTACAGCACCGGGCCGGAACTATCGAATTTGATTGCTGCCGCAATTATCAATAGGAGTGGACTTAACGCCAGCAATGCTGTCACCGCGAATACGACGTCGAACACACGCTTTACTATGTGATCTAACCAATCCCACGGCTCCAACTCTATATCCATCAACTTCCCTTCCGCCGTCCCACTCGTCAGGACAATATCCGCATGTTCGCGGTGAACTTTCGCAGCAACCCCGTGTTCA
>Ga0207771_101099_pt1 | contig 12807 bp, 10 predicted proteins | sample A23M2SouthBayCA_2_FD_187731 | JGI IMG/M metagenome (GOLD analysis project Ga0207771, IMG submission 187731) | Aerobic enrichment media microbial communities from Eden Landing Ponds, California, USA - A23 M2 (2) (SPAdes) | ecosystem: Environmental > Aquatic > Marine > Unclassified | place...
TACATCTCATCCTCAAGCCGGTCGATCTCCTTCATCATCTGATCCGCATCCTTGCCGTGCACATCCACCGAATAATCCGCCGACGACTCGGCCACCTCACGGCTCCCGTCGCCGCGCTTACGCTGCACATGCACACCCTCCATGATGTCCGCCACCTTCTTATCCAGCCCCTTGGGCGTGATCCCGTGCTCCTCGTTATGAGCCATCTGCTTCTCGCGCCGGCGCTCCGTCTCATCAATAGCGCGGCGCATCGACCCCGTCTCACGGTCCGCGTACAGGATCGCCTTGCCATTCACATTCCGGGCAGCACGCCCCATGGTCTGGATCAGGGATCGATCCGAACGCAGAAAGCCCTCCTTGTCCGCATCCAGGATCGCCACAAGCGAGACCTCGGGCATATCCAGCCCCTCGCGCAGCAGGTTGATACCCACCAGCACATCGAACTCACCCCGGCGCAGATCGCGCACAATCTCCACACGCTCCACGGTATCCACATCCGAGTGCAGATAACGCACCCGCACATTGTGCTCCTCCAGGAAGTCCGTCAGATCCTCCGCCATGCGCTTGGTCATGGTGGTCACCAGCACCCGTTCCCCTGCCTCAGCACAGCGGCGAACTTCCGAAAGCAGATCATCCACCTGGGTCGTGGCCGGGCGCACCTCGATCTCCGGATCCACCAGCCCCGTAGGCCGTACCACCTGTTCGGCCACCTGGCCCGCATGCTCCGCCTCGTACTTGGCCGGCGTCGCTGAAACAAAGATCATCTGGGGCGCTATGCGCTCCCACTCATCAAACCGCATGGGTCTGTTGTCCAGGGCCGATGGCAGGCGGAAGCCATACTCCACCAGCGTCTCCTTGCGCGAGCGGTCGCCCTTGTACATGCCCCCGATCTGGGGAATGGTCACGTGGGACTCGTCGATCATCATAAGCGCGTTGTCGGGCAGATAGTCGAAGAGCGTTGGCGGTGCCGCCCCCGGTTCGCGCCCCGACAGGTAGCGGGAGTAGTTCTCGATGCCGTTGCAGTACCCCAGCTCGAGCATCATCTCCATGTCGTAGCGGGTCCGCTCCTCCAGCCGCTGGGCCTCCAGCAGCTTGTTGTTGGCACGCAGCTGCTTCAAGCGCTCATCCAGCTCCTCCTTGATGGAATCCACCGCATTCAGGATTTTCTCGCGCGGCGTCACATAGTGCGTCTTGGGGTAGATGGTGACACGCGGCACACGCTGGATGATCTCCCCGGTCAGCGGATCGAACCAGGCGATGTTCTCCACCTCGTCATCAAACAGCTCAATACGTACCGCCTGGTCCTCGGACTCCGCCGGGAAAACATCGATCACCTCGCCGCGCACCCGGTAATTACCCCGCTGCAGCTCGGTATCGTTACGGGTGTACTGCAGCTCCGCCAGCCGCCGCACGATGTCGCGCTGGTCCACCTGCTCGCCCCGGGTCACGTGCAGGATCATGCGCAGGTAGGACTCCGGATCCCCCAGGCCGTAGATGGAGGACACGGTGGAGACGATAATGGCGTCCGGGCGCTCCAGCAGGGCCTTGGTCGCGGAAAGCCGCATCTGCTCGATGTGCTCGTTCACGGAGGCATCCTTCTCGATGAAGGTATCCGAGGCCGGCACATAGGCCTCCGGCTGGTAGTAGTCGTAATAGGAGACGAAGTACTCGACGGCGTTGTCCGGAAAGAAGTCCCGGAATTCACCGTAGAGCTGGGCAGCCAGCGTCTTGTTATGGGCCATGATGATGGTCGGGCGCTGCACCTGCTCAATCACCTTGGCCATGGTGAAGGTCTTGCCCGAGCCGGTAACACCAAGCAGTGTCTGGTGCATCAGGCCGTCATGAATGCCCTCAACCAGCTTCTCAATCGCCTGGGGCTGGTCGCCCGCAGGCTCGAAATCCGAAGCCACTCGGAACGTCAGGTCGTCTTTCGACATAGGGTTACGTCTCTTTCGGATCCGGGGGATCGCACATGGCAGGAAAGCTCATGCTATCATGTTCACAACGTTGTTCCGGCACACCGACTTTTCAACAGGAGCCCGAGTTTGAGCGCGCAACTGTCCAACCGCGTCCAGCAGATCAAGCCCTCACCCACCCTCGCCATCACCAGCAAGGCAGCCGAGCTGCGCGCTGCCGGCCAGGACATCATCGGCCTGGGTGCCGGCGAGCCCGACTTTGATACCCCCGAGCACATCAAGCAGGCGGCGGTGGACGCCCTCAATGCCGGCAAGACCAAGTACACCCCGGTGGACGGCACGCCCGAGCTCAAGGACGCCATCATCGAGAAGTTCCGCCGGGACAACAACCTGACCTACGAACGCAACCAGATTCTGGTCTCCTGCGGCGGCAAGCAGAGCTTCTTCAACCTGGCCCTGGCCCTGCTGAACCCGGGTGACGAGGTCATCATCCCCGCGCCGTACTGGGTCTCCTACCCGGATATGGTCAAGATCGCCGAGGGCACGCCCGTCATCCTTGAGAGCAGCGCCGACACCGGGTTCAAGGTCACTGCAGACCAGATCCGGGGGGCGCTGACCGAACGCACGAAGCTGGTCGTGATCAACAGCCCCTCCAACCCCAGCGGCAAGGCCTACAGCCGCGAGGAGCTGGCGGCCATCGGCGAAGTCCTGGAGGAATATCCGGACGTCATGATCGCCACCGACGACATGTACGAACACATCCTCTGGAACGGCGAGTTCATCAACATCGTCAACGCCACGCCTTCGCTCAAGAATCGCACCTTCGTACTCAATGGCGTCTCCAAGGCCTACTCGATGACCGGCTGGCGCATCGGCTACGCCGCTGGCCCGGCGGATGTGATCGGCGCCATGAAGAAAATCCAGTCCCAGAGCACTTCCAACCCGGCCTCCATCTCCCAGGCCGGCGCCACCGCCGCCCTGAACGGCCCCCAGGAGTGTGTCACCGAGATGCTGAAGGCCTTCCACGAGCGTCATGACTATGTCGTGAAGGCCCTGAACGAACTGCCCGGTGTGGAATGCATCGAAAGCGATGGCACCTTCTACGCCTTCCCCGGCTTCCAGGGCGCCATCGAGGCGACCGAGGGCGTGAACAACGACGTGGAAATGGCCGAACACCTGCTCAACACCGCCGGCGTCGCCCTGGTTCCCGGCTCCGCTTTCGGCACCCCGGGCCATATGCGCCTGAGCTTCGCCACCAGCATGGATAACCTGAAAAACGCCATCGAGCGACTCGGGAAGGCTCTCAAGACTTGACGAAGGGGCCAAGCGCCCCTAATATACGCAGCGCTTATCCCCGATAGCTCAGTTGGTAGAGCACCTGACTGTTAATCAGGTTGTCGCTGGTTCGAGCCCAGCTCGGGGAGCCAGACATCACAAAAAGCCGCTCCACGGAGCGGCTTTTTCTGTTTCAGGGGCCCCAATGGCAAGCATCTACCTCGCCGGACCGGACGTCTTCTTCCCCGAGACCATCCGCAACCGCATCGAAGCCACCAAGAAGGCCATCCTCGCCGAACACGGCCTCGAAGCCCTCTCCCCCTGCGACAACAACCTGGACCTCGAAAACACCGACAACCCGGCCCGCGCCATCTACGAGGCCAACCGCACCCTCATGAACCAGGCCGACGGCCTCATCGCCAACCTCACGCCCTTCCGCGGCACCAGCGCCGACGCCGGCACCATCTTCGAACTCGGCTTCATGACCGCCCAGGGCAAGCCCGTCGCCGCCTACACCACCTGCGCCACCCCCTATAACCAGCGCGTCTCAGGCGGCTCCGAAACCGACACCAACGGCACCCTGGTTGAAGGATTCGGCCTGTGCGATAACCTGATGCTGGATTGTGGTATTGAAGCCAGTGGTGGAGCGTTTATCTCAGGATCGCTGGAATGGCGGAGTGAGGGGTTCACTCCAGAAGAGTCATTTGACGAAGAGCTGTTCCGAAAGGCTGTTGAGATCCTGTCCAAGCACTTCTAACGGCCGGAACCACCCAAAAACTATCAGGGCAGGATGAGGCAGCACTAAGCGGGAAGCTCTGGAGCCATGGATGGCGGAAGAGCAGCGTACAGGGATGTATTTACAGCGTTTCCCGATTAGTGCTGCCTCATCCTGCCCCATGCAGCAACACAACAGGCTGGAGGATCACACGCAATGAGCAAGAACAAAGAAGGCGGCCTCGTCTACTCCACCGAAGCAGGCGGCAAAACCTGCCCCGAATGCCGCCACCCCCTCGACCAGTGCCAGTGCAGCAACGAAACCCGCTCAACCAGCAGCGACGGCACCATCCGCATCCAGCGCGAAACCAAGGGCCGCAAAGGCAAAGGCGTCACCCTCATCACAGGCCTCGACCTCCCCGAAAAAGACCTCAAGGCCCTCGCCAAAACCCTCAAGGCCAAATGCGGCACCGGCGGCACCATCAAGGACGGCGTCATTGAAATCCAGGGCGACCACCGCGACACCCTGCTTGCCGAGCTCGAAAAGAAAGGCTGGAAAGCGAAGAAAGCCGGCGGCTAGACGCCCCGGCTTTCAGACAACTCCTGCTCGATCGCCACAAGTGCCGCCATCGGATCCTCCGCCCGCGTGATCGGCCGACCGATCACCAGGTCATCACTGCCGGCGGCAACCGCCTTTGCCGGCGTCATGACCCGCTGCTGATCGCCCTGGGCCGCAAAGGCCGGCCGGATCCCCGGCGTCACCAACCGGAAGTCAGCCCCCATGGCGTCACGCAACGACGGCGCCTCGGCCGCCGAACATACCACCCCGTCCAGACCGGACTCACGGGCCAGGCTGGAAAGACGATTCACCGTCGCACCGGCACCCTCTTCCCAACCTATCTCCTTCAGCTCGGAATCGGTCAGGCTCGTGAGGACCGTCACCCCGATGAGGAACGGCCGATCCTCACCAAAGTTCGCCAGCTCGCGGACACAGGCCTCCATCATCCGGCGTCCGCCGGACGCATGGACGTTCACCATCCACACTCCCAGCTCCGCCGCCGAGGCCACAGCAGCGGCCGCGGTATTCGGAATATCATGGAATTTCAGATCCAGAAAGACCTCAAACCCCCGCCCCTGCAGGGCCTGCACGAACCCTGGACCAAAGCGGGTGAACATCTCCTTGCCCACTTTCAGCCGGCAACGGGCCGGGTCCAGCTGATCCACCAGCTGGAGTGCCTCCAGCCGGTCCGCAAAATCCAGCGCCACAATAATCGATGCCATCAATGACTCCCGTAACTACTCGCCCTCGACACCCTGATAGGGCTCGACGGTCTCCCAGTTCTTGCAGCTCGGACACAGCCAGTGCAGCTGCTGGCCACCAAAGCCACAGCGGGTGCACTGATAGGCGGGCCGCTTCTCCAGCAACCGCTGCCCGACCTGACGTACCAGATGGGGCGTGGTGCCCTGGCGCGGCTCCCGCCCCTCCTCCATTTCCAGCAGATGCATCAGGGCCCGAAGGCTCGGGCGCTGCTGCAGTTCACCATGGAGCAGGTACAGTGCCTGGTCCCTGGAGTTGAAGCGCTCCTCCTCCTCTACCAGGCAGAGCAGCAGCGTGGTCGAGGGATGATGCCGATAGATCCGGTGCAGGCGCCGGCGAAGCTTTCGCTCAACCCCGAACTCCCGGGCCAGGCCGAGCAGGCGTCGTACCGCCTCCGGACCAAAGGCCGGGTTCTGGTCGAATACCTTCAGAAGCAGCTGCTGGGCCTCGCGCCAGTTGCCCCGTTCACGCGCCAGGTCCGCCAGAAGCAGACTGGCGCGGACACAGCCCGGATCGTACGACAGAGCCTGCTCAAGGAGCTCCCGTGGGTCCGCAACCCGGCTCACCGCTCCCTGATCCGAGGCCTGTTCACACAGAAGATGGGCAAGCTGCTTACGGATTTCCCGGGTATCGTTGATACCTACCAGGGTGCGCGCCACCTCCACAGCCTTCTCCCAGTCCCGCTCGCGCTGATAGATCAGCACCAGCTGCTCCGCCGCACGGGCGCCATAGGAGCGGGTGCCCAGCAGCTCGTGCAACAGTGCCTCGGCCCGATCCAGGAGCCCGGCTGCCAGATAGTCCAGTGCCAGCTCGTAGGTCACCTGCGAGGAATAGCGGCCCGGCAGCTCCGGTCGCGCCAGCAGGTTCTGGTGGATCAGGGTTGCCCGCTCGACTTCGCCCCGATCACGGAAGTGGGCACCAATGGAGAGATGGAGGTTCACCGTCTCCCGGTTGACATCCAGCGAGTCCAGGAAGGATTCAATGGCTTCGTCGGAATAGTTGGTGAACAGGAACTGGAGACGTTCCCGGAGCCGATCCTCATCATCAATGGGAGCGGGTGAGGCCTGCCGACGCAGCCGCCAACGCCCCAGCGCCCAGCCGGTGCCGACAGCCACCGCCAGCAACAGCCACTGCAGGATGGTGTTCATTCAATACTCTTGACTGGATCCCGTTGCAGCCCACGAGATGACTGTTCAGACTTGCGAAGTTTCCGTTCCGCCCGCCTGCGCCCGGCCCTTGCCCGCATCAGCGGTACCAGCATGGCGGCCGCCCCCAGAAGGGCGCCCACGATCAGGGTCAGCACCAGGACCAGCGCCACGCTTATCGGTGGCGTCTGCACCAACAGAAGATCCAGCACCACCTCCTGGCGATTGCTGAAGCTGAACAGCATCGCCGCCAGTCCCAGCACCAGCGCCAGCAGAACAAGAACAATACGACGTATCCTGGCCATCCGGCCCTCCCTGCCGGATCAGTAGCCGGCCTTCATGCTGTCATTGACCTTCTCGCGCAGATCCTTGCCCGGTTTGAAATGGGGAACATACTTTTCGGGCAGATTCACGGATTCGCCGGTCTTGGGATTGCGACCCACCCGCGGCGCCCGGTAGTGCAGGGAGAAGCTCCCGAATCCGCGGATCTCGATCCGCTCCCCTTCGGCAAGGGACTGGGACATATGATCAATGATCGTCTTGACCGCCAGCTCCACATCCTTGCCGGAAAGCTGGGACTGTTTCGAGGCGATCACTTCTACCAGTTCGGATTTCGTCATGGTCCTGTCCTTCCTCACAGGTTCAGCAACGCCTTAAGTTTAGCGAACCTGATGAAAAAGACAAAAAAAACGGGCTGTTACAGCCCGTTTTTTTTAATGCTTTGCGGCAGAACCGGCTTCAGCCGTTGTCGTTCTGCTGCATCTGCTCCTTGATCAGGTCACCAATGGTGGTGGCGCTGCTGCTGTTGTCAGCCTTTTCGCGCACATCCCGCATGGCTTCCTTGTCGTCCTCAACGTCCTTGGACTTGATCGACAGGTTGATCACGCGGTTCTTGCGGTCAACGCTGATGATCTTGGCTTCCACCTCATCGCCTTCCTGGAGCACATTGCGTGCGTCCTCAACCTTGTCACGGCTGATTTCAGAGGCCTTGAGCGTGGCTTCCACCTCTTCATTCAGGGTCACGGTTGCGCCCTTGGCATCAACACTGCTCACGGTGCCTGTCACGATGCTGCCGCGGTCATTGACCTGAGTGAACTCGGCGAAGGGATCGCTCTCGAGCTGCTTGATACCCAGCGAGATGCGCTCACGCTCCGGATCCACGGACAGGATGACGGTTTCAACCTCGTCGCCCTTCTTGTACTTGCGGACCGCTTCCTCGCCGGTTTCGTTCCAGCTGATGTCGGACAGATGCACCAGGCCGTCGATGCCGCCCTCAAGGCCGATGAAGATACCGAAGTCCGTAATGGACTTGATCTTGCCGGTAATCCGATCGCCCTTGTTGTAGTTCTGGGAGAACTCTTCCCAGGGGTTCGGCTGGCACTGCTTGATGCCCAGCGAGATACGACGGCGCTCCTCGTCGATGTCGAGGATCATCACCTCAATCTCATCGCCTACATCCACAACCTTGGAGGGATGGATGTTCTTGTTGGTCCAGTCCATTTCGGAGACGTGCACCAGACCTTCGACGCCCTCTTCCAGCTCGGCGAAGCAGCCGTAGTCGGTCAGGTTGGTAACCTTGGCCGGTACGCGGGTGTTTTCCGGATAGCGGCCCTTGATGTTGACCCACGGATCCTCGCCCAGCTGCTTCAGACCCAGGGATACACGGTTGCGTTCACGGTCGAACTTGAGGACCTTGACGTTGATCTCGTCGCCAACGTTCACGATCTCGCTCGGATGCTTGATGCGCTTCCAGGCCATGTCCGTGATGTGGAGCAGGCCGTCCACGCCGCCCAGGTCCACGAAGGCACCGTAGTCGGTCAGGTTCTTGACGATACCCTTGATTTCCATGCCTTCGGTCAGCGTCTCGAGCAGCTGCTCACGCTCGGCGCTGTTCTCGGCTTCCAGCACGGCGCGGCGGGAAACAACCACGTTGTTGCGCTTGGCATCGAGCTTGATGACCTTGAAGTCGAGCTCTTTGTTCTCAAGGTGCGTGGTGTCGCGCACCGGGCGGACGTCGACCAGGGAGCCCGGCAGGAAGGCCCGGATGCCCTTGAGGTCGACAGTGAAACCGCCCTTGACCTTGCCATTGATCACACCCTTGACTGCATCTTCCGCCTCGAAGGCCTTTTCCAGTTCCTTCCAGGCTTCAGCGCGCTTCGCTTTCTCGCGCGACAGGCGGGTTGCCCCGAAACCGTCTTCCACGGCGTCCAGCGCCACGTCAACCTCATCGCCTGCCGCGACTTCCAGCTCCCCGTTCTCGTTGTAGAACTGGGAAACCGGGATGATGCCCTCGGACTTGAGTCCCGCGTTGACCGTGACCCAGTCACTGTCAACGTCCACAACCGTGGCCTTGACAATGGACCCCGGCTGCATATCAATGTCTTTCAGGCTCTCTTCAAAAAGTTCCGCAAAGCTTTCGCTCATTGTGTGTCCTATGTGATCAATACCAAGCTCCCCGCGAGCCAGCCCTCCGGGGTCTGTTCACCATACACCCACGCACCGCCATGCTGGTCTCACGCGGCCCGCCGGCACTTTTCCAATAACAAAAAGGCGCTGTCAGGTACGGCCCGTTACTGCCAGGACCTGGTCCAGCACCTCGTCAATGGACAATCCGGTTGTTTCCACAACCTGCGCATCGTGCGCCGGTTTGAGCGGCGCTGTGGAACGGTTCATGTCCCGTTCATCCCGCGCCTGAATCTCTTTTACAAGGTCGGGGAGTCTAACATTCTCCCCCTGGGCCAGCAACTGCTCGTGCCGGCGCCGGGCCCGCTCCTCGGCTGAGGCAGTGAGGAAGATCTTGTGACTCGCATCCGGAAAAACCACCGTGCCCATATCGCGGCCGTCGGCCACCAGCCCCGGCGGCTGGCAGAAGTCGCGCTGGCGCTGCAGGAGCGCCTCGCGGACCGACGGGAGGGCCGCCACACGCGAGGCACGGTCACCGCACTCCTCCGTGCGGATGGCGCCCGTTACCTCCTCACCATCCAGAAAGACTCTAGCGGGCTCGTCGCCCGGACTGGGCTCAAAACGCACGTCCAGCGCCGCCGCCACCCCAGCCAGCAAAGTCTCGTCGTCGAAATCCACCGCCTGTTTCATGGCAGCCAGTGCCGTGAGGCGGTAGAGCGCGCCACTGTCCAGCAGATGCCAGCCCAGACGCCGCGCCAGGAGCTGGGTGATGGTGCCCTTGCCAGCGCCACCGGGGCCGTCCACGGCAATCACCGGTGCCTGTTCAGATGCTGTCATTGCGTCTCCTCGGAAGATTCAACCGTCAGCCCGACCTGGTTGGCCAGTGCCACAAAGCCCGGAAAGGAAGTAGCGACGTTCGCGCAGTCGTCAATGATCACCGGCCCGGATGCGCGCAGGGCCGCCACCGCGAAGGCCATGGCGATACGGTGGTCACCGTGGCTGTTGATCCGCCCGCCGCCGTAGGCACCACCCTGGATCAGGATCCCGTCCTCCCGGACCTCACTGACAACACCCAGAGCATCCAGCCCATCGGCCATGACCTGGATCCGGTCGCTTTCCTTGACCCGCAGTTCGGCGGCACCGGTCAGCTCGGTGCTGCCCTCGGCGTTCGCGGCCGCGACGAAAATCGCCGGGAACTCATCAATGGCCAGCGGGACCTGGTCCTCGGGAATGCGGATGCCCTTCAGCGGCGCATGGCGAACCCGCAGATCCGCCACCGGCTCACCGCCGGCCTCGCGTTCGTTATGCAACTCAATGGCCGCGCCCATCGCGCGCAGGATATTGACCACACCGATACGGGTCGGGTTGACGCCCACGTGGCGCAGCCACAGGTCCGAGTCCGGCGTAATGGCGGCAGCCACGATGAAGAAGGTGGCCGAGGAAATGTCCGCCGGCACATCGATAGAACAGGCGCTCAGGCGGCCACCGCCGGTCACACGCGCGGTCGGGCCGTCCTGCACCACGGGGTAGCCGAAGCCCTTGAGCATGCGCTCAGTATGGTCCCGGGTGGGCGCCGGCTCCGTCACCACGGTCTCACCCTCAGCATAGAGTCCGGCCAGCAGAAGGCAGGATTTGACTTGGGCGCTGGCCACGGGCAGTTCGTAATCAATACCTTTCAGCGGCTGGCCGCCGGCGATGTGCAGCGGGGGGCGACCACCCTCGGCCGTATCAATATGCGCTCCCATCAGCCGCAGCGGATCCGCTACCCGTGCCATGGGCCGGCGCGTGAGACTGGCATCGCCGGTCAGCTCGCTATCAAAGCGCTGCCCTGCCAGCAACCCAGCAAAAAGCCTCATGGCGGTGCCCGAATTGCCCACGTAGAGCGAACCATGGGGAGGCTGAAGCCCATTCAGGCCCACGCCGTGGATACGCACGAAGCCAGCATCCGGCCCCTCGATGGTTACCCCCATGTCACGGAAGGCCTGGAGCGTCGCGAGACTGTCCTCGCCCTCGAGGAAGCCAGAGACATCCGTTATGCCCTCAGCCAGGGCACCGAGCATGATGGCACGATGGGACATGGACTTGTCCCCGGGCACGCGGATGTCGCCCTGGACGGGACCGCCCGGCCGGGCGGTGTAGGTTACGGTCTGGTCGTTCATGGTGTTGAGATAGGCCTCACCGGAAAGGATTCGGGAAAAATGCTCGCGCGCCGCCTTGGCGCGAGTGAACACCTGCTGCAGACGTTGGCCGTCGCCGGCCTCGATGGCCGCACCGAGCTGGTCCAGATCACCACGGAAATGCCGCAGCGCTTCCAGCACCGCCTCGCGGTTCGCCAGAAAAATGTCCCGCCACATCACCGGATCACTGGCAGCGATGCGCGTGAAGTCCCGAAAGCCACCGGCGGCATAGCGGAAGATATCCTGGCTGTCGTCCTCGCCGGCCAGGGTATCCACCAGCGAGAAAGCGATCAGGTGGGGGAGATGACTGGTGGCGGCGAGGACCTCGTCATGCCGGGAGACGGACATGGTCAGAACCTCCGCCCCACAGGCCGACCAGAAGCGGCACACCTTCTCAAGCGCCCCGGCATCGGTTTCAGGTTCCGGGGTCAGGATCACCTTGTGCTCCCGGAACAGGTCCGGATCAGCAGCACCCACCCCGCTCTTCTCGGAGCCGGCGATCGGGTGACCGGGAACAACTCTCGCGGGCAGTTCGCCGAAAACGCCACGCACATCCGCGACGAACCCGCCCTTAACACTGCCCACATCCGTGAGCACCGCGCCCTCCGGCAAGGCATCACGGATCTGCGTCAGCACGGCGCGGTTGGCGCGCACGGGCACGGCCAGCACCACGAGATCCGCCCCCTGGACCGCGCGCGCCGCCTCCGTTTCACTTTCATCGATCAGGCCCAGACGGCGCCCCTCCTCCAGAGGGCCCGGGCGCTCGTCACAGCCCACCACCGTGGCCACCAGCCCCCGGGCCTTCGCGGCCCGCGCCAGGGAACCGCCGATCAGCCCCAGGCCAATCACGACCATGCGCTGGAACAAAGGCGCGCCGCTGGCGGCCATCAGCCCAGCACCTTCTCCAGCGCCTCGAGACAGCGCCGGTTCTCGTGCTCGAGCCCGACCGACACACGCAGGTGCCGGGGCATGCCGTAAGCGCCCACAGGGCGGACAATGACACCCTCACGCAACAGTGCGTCATTCACTTCGTTGGCGTCCGTGCCGGTATCCAGGGCAATGAAGTTGGCAGCAGACGGGATGTAGTCCAGCCCCAGCCGGTCGAAGCCGCCTGCCAGTTGCTCCAGCCCTGCCCGGTTCACCTCGATGGCCCGGTCAATGTAGGCCTGGTCGTCGAGCACAGCCGTCGCCGCCGCCTGGGCAAGCGCATTGGCATTGAAAGGCTGGCGGACCCGATTGATAACGTCTGCAATCTCGGGGCTGGAGATGCCATACCCCATGCGCAGCCCCGCCAGGCCCCAGGCCTTGGAGAAGGTGCGCGAGACCACCAGGTTCGGGAACCCGCTGAGCCACTGGACGCCGTCCGCGTACTGGGGCCCCTGCAGGTACTCGCAGTAGGCCTCGTCCAGCACCACGATCACGTTCTCCGGCACCCGCTGGAGGAAGCGATACACCGCGTCTTTTTCCACGACGGTTCCCGTGGGGTTATTCGGGTTGGCAACGAACACCACCCGGGTACGCTCGGTGATCGCCGCCGCCATGGCGTCCAGATCATGCCCCCAGTTCACGGCGGGCACCTTCACGTGATCCGCGCCGATGGCCTGGGTCACGATAGGGTAGACGGCGAAGGCATGCTCGGAATAGACAATTTCGGCGCCCGGCTCGGCAAAGGCGCGAGCCACCAGCTCAAGCACGTCGTTGGAGCCATTGCCAAAGGTCAGCATCTCCGGTGTCACGTTCAGGCGCTCCGCCAGGGTCTGGCGCAGTGTGTAGGCGGCGCCATCCGGGTAGCGGGTCACTTCAGGCAGGGCTTTTTCAACAGCCGCCGTCACGCGGTCACTGGGGCCGAGCGGGTTCTC
>Ga0207771_101101_pt1 | contig 12795 bp, 10 predicted proteins | sample A23M2SouthBayCA_2_FD_187731 | JGI IMG/M metagenome (GOLD analysis project Ga0207771, IMG submission 187731) | Aerobic enrichment media microbial communities from Eden Landing Ponds, California, USA - A23 M2 (2) (SPAdes) | ecosystem: Environmental > Aquatic > Marine > Unclassified | place...
GAGAGCTACCATAGATGGAGAACATGCTCCGATATATAAAACAAATTATGTACTCAGAGGGATACAGATACCGGCAGGAAATCACACCGTTACCTTCTCCTTTAATCCTGTATCCTACATATGGGGATCCCGCTTATCCTGGGTTGGGAATATTATACAATGGATTATAGGCTTGATTGCTCTTACCAAACTATATCGGGAAGGCCGCCTAACATTCCAGAATACTCAGGCCTCTTCCAACGATGAATCGTAATGTTCTAATAGTAACGTATTATTGGCCTCCAAGTGGGGGATCTGGAGTGCAACGATTCTTGAAATTTTGCAAATATCTACCGGAATTCGGTGTGACCCCCTATGTACTAACGGTATCCAATCCTACTTATCCCAGTCAGGACCCTAGCTTATCCAAGGAGGTCCCCGACCAGGTGAACGTATTCAAATCTTTCAGCCTGGAACCGTTTGATCTGTATGCGTTTCTAAAAAACGAGTCCAAGTCTGAAGTAGCTGCACCCACTGCTCCCCTTTCATCCGGTAGCATGGCTGCAAAAATTGCTTCCTGGATTAGAGCTAATGTTTTCGTTCCGGACGCCCGGGCAGGGTGGTTGGCTACAGCACGTCGTAAAGCATTAAATATAATGAAATCTAACGATATTGACTGTATAATCACCACTGGGCCTCCCCATTCCACTCACTTTATTGGACGTTATATCCAAAAGAAATTAGGAGCATTCTGGATCGCCGATTTCCGAGATCCGTGGACCCAGATACATTACAATCAAATTTTACCCAGAACCCGATTTATTCGTTGGTTTGATAATACGCTTGAAAAGAACATATTACGGAATGCGGATGAGGTAATTGTAGTTTCTCCTACAATGGCACACGTACAGAAAAGGATTTTTGAACGGAATTATCGTGTTATTACCAATGGATTTGACCCGGCTGACTTTCGTGGTGTTGGTTCTCATGATACTTCCCATAAAAAGTATGTAATAAGACATGTGGGACGTATAAATGAAGCTTCCGTTCCACATAGTTTTTTCGAAGCCTTGGGTAGATTGGAAGACCCTACAGTACTCAAAGTCGAATTCATTGGCAATGTGCATCACAAGGTCCAGGAATTTATTGATCAATATCATCTGCAGGATTGTGTGACCATTAAACCTTATATCCCGCACAATGAAGCTATAAAAGCCATGAAATCTGCAGATTTACTGTTGTTAGTTATACCGGATATTAAGGATAACGAGTTGATACTAACCGGAAAGTTATTTGACTATATCGGAGCCCAAAAACCCATAATGTATATTGGACCAAGTCAAGGTGATGCTGCAGAAGTAATCCGGGAGTTAAACCAGGGATATATATTTGGGCAGGGAGAAACAGACAAAATTCAAGCATTTCTGAGTTCTGAAAAAAAGGAGGATCTTGGTCTGACTTCAACCAAATTTGAGGCGCTTGAAAATCATCCGTATTCCCGCAAAAAACTCACGCAGCAACTCGTCGAATTGATCCCATGAGCGAACTTAGACCACATGAAACAGGTATATGTTTAATCGGTGGCACGGGCAGAAGTGGCACTACCGTTCTTAAACGAATATTGGCCAATCATCCCGATGCCACGGGGATGAGGGAGTATAGGATTACCATTGACCCAGACGGCATCGTTGATTTTTACAAATCTCTTAAAACACACTGGACTCCCTACCTGTTTGATCATAAGCTGAAGAAACTTCATAGCTTGTTGAAAGCATCAGCCAACAGTAATTCCCTGGCCAAATATTATAGATATGCTTTACGTAAATCTGGCCTTTCAAAAAAGCTGTTAAAACTTGAATCCCGGTATACAGATATAGGTATCAACCAATATTGTCCACAATATTCGGACTATGTCAGTGACTTAATCACAAGCCTGCGGGAATTTAAATACAAAGGAACCTGGACTGGTCAGCACTTTGGTGAAAAAGCAGAAATATCTTACAGTTCGTACCCGGCGGATGATCAACTGGCCCAAAAACTGGGGACCTTTTACCGATTGGTAGCTACCTCCGTTGCAAAACGTGATCAAGCCACGCACTTTGTAGATGATAATACCTGGAATATCCTGTATTTGCGTGAACTTCTTGAGATTATTCCCGATGCAAAGTTAGTACATATATACAGAGATCCCCGGGATGTAACAGCTTCTTATATAAAACAAAGCTGGGCTCCCTCCGATCCTGTCCAGGCAGCTCAATTTTGCAGTTCCATACTATCTAAATGGAAACAGATAAAGAATGAAATTTCCGATGAAGCCTATCATGAGGTATCGTTGGAAAAGCTGGTTGAAGAAACCGAAACGGTATTAAAAAAGATTACTGCTTTTTGGGGACTGTCGTGGAACGAAGCGCTGATGAAATTGGATTTATCGAAATCAAACAGAGGACGGTGGAAAAAAGATATCCCCTCTGTTAAGAAACAGAAGGTACAAGAAATATTATCTGAACACCTCAAGGACTATGGGTATGAATGATTTAGCAAATGGTGTTGTAAAAGGTGGCGAACTGGCTGCACCGCTTAACAAGGTTCAAATCAAGGTTTACAGTGGTGACAAACACCTAAAGCAAACATTCACAACCGGGGATGACGGTAAGTGGAAGCTATCCAACTTATCGGATAATGACCATATTATATTTTCAAAAAAGAATTACCAGGATAAAACCTTTACGGCTTCTTCTCTTCCAAAAATTATACGGTTAATTCGCAATCAGCTCATAGGATACCAGGATAAATTATGGTTTAAAGCCGGAGAAAAAATTGCGGCATATGTGCACTCTGATCAACCATTTCAGGCGCATCTTTACCGTCATGGGTTTCAAAAAGAACTCATTCAAAAGATTGGCGATTTCCCGAGCCATTTACAAATGTTGCCGGATGATCACTTCGTAGCAAAAGGACTCGGCTGGAAACCGACCTTTAGCTATACTGTCCCAAACCATGTGCCCAGCGGACTTTACAGCTTGTATTTATCCTCCGATGAACATGAGCCTTTTGCTATACCTTTTATAATATCACCAGACAAAAATGATTGGGGAAACTCCCCTTTATTAATATTAGCCAGTACCAACAACTGGCAGTCCTATAATATATGGGGAGGGCGCAGCCGATACCGGAATTATGAAGAGGTGAGTACGAAGGATTTCATGAATGAACCCGGTATATTTACAGAAATTTTACAACAGGTGGGCCAAAAATTACCTCCGCGCCTCGTTTCCAATATAAGAGGAGCTCTTGGGCTTGAGAAAAAGGAACCGGAATGGAAATTTAAACGATTATCCATACGACGTCCATTTAGTAATTGTTCGCTGGAAGATTCTACACCTCTTAAACCCTATACCAATCATTTGGCCGGAGGGGAGTGGAGAGTACTAGCCTGGTTAGAAAGAGAAAATATTGATTACCAGGTAATTTCCGGTTATGAACTTCATCAACAACCGGAAATATTAGACCATTATAAAGGGATACTCCTCTCGACTCATTGTGAGTATTGGACAAAAAAAATGTACCGATCTGTCAAGGAGTTTCATCAAGAACATGGCTTATCCATATACAACATATCCGGTAACACACTTTATCGAGAAATTGATTTTTATGAAGATGGGTCTCACCGCTGTACCAGTCTAAAGTTCAAAGACAGTGTTGAAGATGAAACTCAATTGATCGGCGTTCGATTCAGCCTGGCTGACTACGGCACCTGTGCTCCCTATAAAATAACCAAACCCTCTCACTGGGTTTTTGATGACATTCCGATTCATAAAAGATCCGAAACATTCGGTCACCTTTCCTTAAATCAAAACACCCACAAGCACAGCAATCGATATGATCCGGGGCGTCCCGGTGTAGAATTTGGTCTTCGAGGCTCAGGAGCCTCCGGTTGGGAAACGGATAAACTATCCAAGAATGCTCCAGCAGACTTTACAGTAGTTGCCAGAGGACAAAACCCCTGGGGTGGAGCTGAAATGGTAGTACGAGAACCGGAAGGCAACAGGGGCGCTGTATTTTCGGTATCTTCCATTACATTTGGCGGGGCTTTATTAATCGACGAGGTATGTTCACAGATAGTACACAATGCTCTAAGTAAATATGTACTATAATCAATGTTTACATTTGGATATAGTGAAATAGATATCACCCCTCAAGATCCCATTGTATTGGGAGCTTATCATCGATATCGGGGTCAAAACAGGGCGACCGAACAGGTACTTGAACCGCTGAAAGCGACGATCTTCTACTTTAAAGATCAACAAGGTTCTCGCAGTATATTACTTTCTCTGGATTTAATATGGGTCTCGGAACAATTAACAGATTGGGTCGCTGAATGGTGCCGGGACCTTTATGGAATTGAAAAAGATAACATATTGATAACGGCTACGCATTCACACTCCACACCTCAGATACACCCGAGAATAACAAATCACGGGAATATTGATGAGCACTATATTAATAAATTATTCAATTGTGTGAAGAAGGGCATTAAACGTGCCATTTCCGAGACTACCCCAGCCTCTCTCACACATTTTTCTGTGCCCATTAATACCCTTCCCATTTGCAACCGGGTGAGTTTTGGGCGAAATCCATTTACCTTTGAGCAAGTTGGATTTTTAGCTCCCAATCCGTCCCGTCCCATCGATCAGGTAATTCGAGTCTCTTTAATATACCGCCCAGAGGTAGATACACCCATTGCAGTTCTCCTTAATATGGCTGTCCATCCTGTATTTAATAAGAAAAACCGTGTATCTTCGGATTATCCCGGCACCGTCAGAAAAAAATTAAAATCCCATTTTGGCAAAGATTGCCCAATAGCATTTCTACAAGGTTTTTCTGGTGACATCAAACCGTGTTATACAGCTCCTTTTAGCAAACAAAGGCTGGTTAATATATTGTTGAGAAGTTCGCTGCGACCTCCGTTTAAGCGAGACATTTATTCAAATCTGGAAACATTCGCCCAACAAACGACGAACCTGATAATGCAGGGTTATTATAAAAATACCAATCATGAAACAGTCAGCCCTGATTTGAATAATCAATACAAAAAGCAATCAGAAAATCTTTTTAATGATAAGAAACTTCAGTTAAACGTTAGCCGTTTCGACCTGCCTGAAGGCCCCTCATTAATTGGCATAAACGGTGAAGTATTTGCACATTACTTGGAAGATATAAGGGAGCTGAATCTTCAGCGCCCGGCCTGGCCGGTTGCCTATGCAAATGGCATGCTGGGTTATTTACCCGATCCAGATATGTTAGAAAAGCAAACGGGTTATGAATATCACAGTTGGAGAATGTTTAATTTGCCCCGGGCATTCACTCCCTCACTTAGCAAGAAACTTGAGAAGAGCATTAAGTCCTTGGAGCACAGCTGAGACAACCGAACAATTTTATACTCATTACTTACATTATCAGCCTAGTATGCGAAAGGCCATACCCAAAATTTTTAGAAAAATCCTATATAGAGGATATGTCCGACTAAATCATTTAATCGGTTTCACGGAAAAATTTGGGATCAAAAATCCTGACGCTCCTTTGCCATTTAAACCTGTATTTATTATAGGTCCACCGCGCACGGGAAGCACCTTATTATATCAGTGTTTAACCACACGCTATAAATTTGCCTATTTATCCAATTTACACTGTTTAATGTTTGGAGCTCCCTGGTTAGTTGAATACTTAACGCACCCTTCCGAACACTATCCGGGGTCTAATTTTTCTTCGGATCACGGCTCAACCCGTGGCTTATATAGTCCCAGCGAATGTGGGGAATTTTGGTACCGTTTTTTTCGGCGTCATCCCCAATATATTCCGACTGAGGAAGCCGACTCGAATAATATGAAAAAAATGAGATATGCATTTCACGCGCTCCTTAAAGCCGGTCAGAAACCCTATATTTTCAAGAATCTTCCGTGTGCACTTCGTATAGGGCCTCTTCATCAAACACTTCCGGAGAGTGTTTTTATCGTCATAAATCGGGACGAACTGGATACAGCTCAATCCATCTTATTATCCAGAGAAAAAAAGTTTGGTGACTATTCAACATGGTATTCCCTGGAACCCCCTGAGATTAAAGCACTGAAAAAAGAACCAATCCACATACAGGCCACAGAACAGGTTCGATCCATTTATAAATTAATTAAGCGGTACGAAGATACGATAGGTTCTGAATATTTTCATCATGTTTCTTATCAAGATCTTTGCCGCGATCCAGAGCAAACCTGTCAAAATATCCGGGATTTCCTTCGGGACCACCAGATAAATTTGGCAGACCGATACGAACTTCCCGAATACTTTCAAGCGCAGAGTAAAACACAAAAAGTTAATGAGTCTTTATATCAGCAAATGAAATTCTATGCTGATAAAACCAAATAAATAATATTCAAAATGAGTGTATCCGAACACACTTACTGCATTTTCCAGCAACCCTGGTGGCTTGAAGCGGTCGCCCCGGGTGAATGGGATGAAGTGATATTAAAAAAAGGGGGGCAAATAGAGGCCCGGTTACCTTATATTAAAAAGAAAAAATGGGGTTTAACTTTTTCGTTCATGCCTCCATTTACCCAGGTTTTGGGACCTTGGATTCAACCTCTTGAAGGCAAATACGCATCACGTCTTTCCAGAGAAAGAAAGATTTTGAAAAAACTTGCCGAAAGGCTTCCTTCCTTTGATTACTTTGATCAGGGGTTTCACTACAATATTACTAACTGGCTCCCCTTATATTGGCAAGGGTATGAGCAAACGACCCGATATACATATGTGCTAAACCAGATAGATGATTTTGAATATATATGGGGTGAATTAAAAGGAAACATAAGACGTGAAATAAAAAAGGCCAGGGATAACTTGGCCATTACAACCGACCTTGGAATTCATGAACTTTGGCGTTTGCATCAATTAACATTTGAAAGACAAAATACGAGACCAACCCACTCCTTTGAGACTTTTAAAAGGCTCCATCAGGCCTGCTCAGATCGAAATGCCGGACAAAGTTTCTTTGCTGTCGATGACCGTCAGCGGACTCATGCAGCCGTATATATCATATGGGACCACCATTCAGCTTATTATCTTATGGGAGGTGCAGATCCTGAATTGCGCAATAGTGGTGCCTCCAGTCTTCTTATGTGGAAAGCAATTAAATTTGCATCCGATAAAACCCAATGCTTTGACTTTGAAGGATCCATGATTGAATCCATTGAGCGCTTTTTTCGCGGTTTCGGGGCACGACAAAAGAGGTATTTTCGAATAACCGGATTTAGTAAAAAAGGAAAGCTATTAAATTTGGGGCGTGAATTTTTGCGAACCTTATTGAGTCGAAACAACTAAAAAACATGATTACCCATGGAGAACCCAATAAAATTATTTAAGTTTAAGACTTTTAAAATCTTTATTTAAACATTGCAAGTTAACAGTCATTTTTAACACCCGTTACCATGTGTGCACTTACTCTTCCAGATAGAACTACCAAACCGAGAAGTTACGGCATAACGTCCATCCAGGACAAGGGATTGAATACCGGTGAATTAGAAAATATTCTGAAAGATTTTCATCCTTTTGTCGATATCGCAAAGATGAGTATAGGTACTGCATATCTCACACCCAGAATTGAAGAGAAACTTAAGCTTTATCAACAATATGATGTAATAGTATATTTTGGGGGTACTTTATTTGAAAAATATTATTATCAAAATAAACTCGAAGAATACCTTAATTACCTGAAAACCCATAACATTAAGTGGATAGAGGTCTCCAACGGCACTACTGATATTAGTTTAGACGAACGAACTGAATTGATTCAAGATTTATCCGATAATTTTAACATTTTGGCTGAAGTCGGTTGCAAAGATTCTCATGTGAACCTTCCACCTTCAGAGTGGATGAAAGAAATCCAATCACTAATAGAAGCAGGCGCTAACTTCGTAATCACAGAAGGCAGAGGTTCCGGAACTGCAGGTATTTATAATGAGAATGGCACGATTCGGACCGACTTGATATCGGATATCATATCAAAAATAGATACAAAAAAGTTGATTTTTGAAACACCGAAATCAAAACATCAAAATTACATGATTAATCATGTAGGGACGAATGTTAATCTTGGTAATATCTTACCCCACGATGTACTCTTAGTGGAAACACAACGCGTCGGCTTACGTAACGAGACCTTCTTTTTAGGCCAGAACGATTAAAGAAAAGTTTCAACTTATTGAAAGCACTAATTGTCAATTGCCGGAGGAATGGATTAGCAGTAGCGCGATCGCTGGGGAAAATGGGAGTTGACGTCATTGCAGCTGATCATCACAGAACGGCTCCAGGTTTATATTCAAAATATGTTAAGGAAAGGTATCTCATTCCCCCGCCTTCCCCATCAAATAATGATTTCGTAAATGAACTGGTTAAAATTGGCCAAAATCACAGCAAGACAGATGAACCCTTTTTTTTGATACCGGTGAATGATGAATATGTCTTGACGATGGCTCAAGATTGGAATCTGCTTGTCCCTTATTTCCTTCCCATATTTGAGACTGATGTTACCATCCTGAAAAAATGTTTAAACAAGAATGAAACATACGATCTCGCCTGTAATTGTGGGGTGCCCGCCCCTCAATCCTGGATAAATGAATCAGTTGAAAAAATTGAAAATGAAGGCAACTTTCCTTTTGTAGTTAAACCTGTCTCGAAAAGGTCTCCGGAAAATATCGAGAAGGATATTTTTAAAATTCGCTTTTGTACTGATGTCGAAGCGCTACGCAATGCTGTAACGGAGTTAAATCAAAAAAAAGTTAAGTATATAGTCCAAGAGTATATCCCCGGTCCTGACAGTGCATTATATACGGCAGGAATATTTGCCTGGGATGGGCAATTAGTTGCGGGTTTTACCGGCAGAAAACTTCGACAATTTCCACCTACCACCGGCGAAGCTAGCTTTGCTGAAATTGTTGATGAGCCCGTACTGTTGGAATACAGTCGTTCGCTTGTTCAGGATATTGAATTTACAGGCATAGCACAGATTGAATTCAAAAAACATAATGGCAGCTTCTACTTGATGGAAGTCAATCCCCGTTCCTGGAGTTGGAACGCTCTTTCCAATCAAGCAGGGGTCAACTTACCCTGGATCGGCTGCCAGACGATTAAAGACCAGCAAGCCCATAATGACAGTCAAAGTAACAACTCAGGTACTTGGCACTATCTATTTATGGATATTTTTTTCAATGGTATTAAAAGTCGAAATACATCGATACTTAGAATATTCCGGGATTGTTGGCAGGCAGATGTTCACGCATTTTGGAACATTCAAGATCCATTGCCATCATTGATCGCATTTTTGCACACTGTAAAATTAACTTTGCGTTTTTTAAAACGCCTCGTTGCACGCCCTTTTCAATAATTAACTACTAACTTTAGTTATCCCCACGCAGTAAGGGATGACATGATAAACAAAAAATATTCATGGCTGTTCATTTATCAGATAATTCTGAGTTTAAGTGGCAACAAGATAACCATGTATATTGCTGTGGATATGCTTTTGATGATTCCGGACTTTTAAATGCAAGTCAGTTAGCTAAAAAGTTCAGTAAGTTAGATAAAGCGGATGATTGGATTAGTCATTTAGACCAATTATCAGGTGTATTCGCGATTATCAGTGAAACCGGAGGATCGATCAAAGCAGCTGTAGATTCGGTACGGAGTATTCCATTATTTTTCACTCGTCAAAAAGGCGAATGGCATATCTCTAACAGTGCGATTACACTCCAGGAAAAATTCAGCTTTGCTGATATCAACTACCATTCAGCTGCCGAGTATTTGCTAACTGGATATGTAACCGGCCCGAATACACTATTCCCCGATATAAAGCAAGTTCAAGCCGGTGAATTTATTGAACTGTCTGATGATTCATTTCGTCATAGATATTTTGAGTTCGTCCAAAAAAAGGATTTTGAATGTTCATATGACGATCTGATTGACAAACTTCATGAAACTCATCTACGAATATTCCGCCAATTAATTAAATCGTTAGATGGTCGTACCGCAGTTATACCTATCAGTGGAGGTTTTGACTCCCGATTAATTGCTTATATGCTTGAAACGCTCGAATATGAACCTATTCAATATTTCACTTATGGTGATCCGGGCAATTGGGAGTCCAAAATAGCCGAGGAAGTGACTGATTTATTTGATCGTGAATTAATTTATATTCCCTACAGCGACAAATCAGAGTATGAGAGCTTTAAAAGTGATGAACGTAAAGAATATTCGATTACAGGCGGAAATCTGAGTTCTCATTCTATAATTCAGGATTTCCATGCTACTGGCAAGCTCAGGAAGAATGACCTTATCCCCCAAAACAGTATATTAATACCTGGCCATTCAGGCGGATTATTGGCCGGAATGCATACACCCAGGCAATTTATAGCTCAATCAAGTGTAAGTCGAAATGAACTTGTCTCTCACATCTTCAACGTGAATTTCACCCGATTTAAATGGCAATCGACGGATTTGCACCACTATTTTACTGATAAGATTGTCAATTTATTAAATCTGCCTGAAAAATTAACTAGTAAAGAAGCTATTTCTAATTATGAAAAGTGGATATGGCAAGAGCGGCAGGGAAAATATATCGTTAATTCACTTCGAACTTATGATTATTGGGGATATGAATGGCGCATTCCATTATTAGATAAACAATTAATGGAATTCTGGTTGAAAGTTCCGGTTGAGCCAAGAGCTAAACGTGATCTTTATATCGATTATATAAATAAATATTTCAACTATAATGTTACTCCCGCCAATTCGAAAAAAATCAACAAATTTCTAGATAAATATAATCCATTTACAAATTCAAGATACGGCAGGTTTATCGGAGAATTTGGTCTTTTAAACTTAATATCAAAAAGGGTTAAAGATATAATTGAATTGGATCGCCTGAACTTTCCGTTTATCAAATCCGATAATCGTATTCTCCTTGAAAAACCACCGGCACTGACTTCACTCTACTTTATAAATGAAATTCTAGAAACGACAAATGCTGAATTTGTATCAGATAATCTCACGAAAAAGTAATTAATTAAAGTGAATCTGATTCAGATAAGATGAAAAGTTCCACTGCAAAGATTTTCAAATTATTTCAGCAGGGTTTCGCCTATAGCCTGGGGAATTTTTTTAATAAGTTTCTTCTTTTCCTGATGATTCCCCTCTATGCTGAATTTATTTTGCCGTCCGACCTAAGTTTACTTGAGATATTAGATCCCCTGGAACAGTTTGTCTATGGAGTACTGAATCTAGGTATGGTACATGCATTCTATCGATATTATGAGGTAGACGGAGAGCCTGATTATCAGAGAAAAGTGATATCAACACTTTTCTGGTTTTTGAGTTTAATGGCAATAATTGTTTGCATCATTTTTGCAGTTTTTGCCGACACACTTGTCGAATTAATTCTTCCTGCCCATTCACTTGCCAAAACTTGCTTCTTACTTACATTGGCAAGTTTGTTTATCCGCTATTTCAGTTTATCTGCTTCAGGCTACCTTAACAAAACAGAACAAGCAACCAAATACTCTATATGGAATATCGCAGGCACATTTCTGTTCTGTAGTTATAACTTTTATTTCCTGGCGATTGAGCATCAACAAATCGACGCCGTTTTTGAGGCCAGAATTTTAAGTATGCTACCTGTTACAATTGCCGGTATTTGGTCATTTCGAAGAGTTTTAGCATTTACTTTCGATTTTAAAATGCTAAAACATATGTTGAAATTTTCCTATCCCTTTATCTTATCGGCAGCATCCTATCCCATACTTACTTATGTTGACCGTTGGATGTTGAGCAAACTTGCCAGTCCCAAAGCGACCGGTATTTATGGCATGTCTTATAGATTTGGCATGATACCCGGCATGATACTTGTTCAACCCTTTTTGAAAGCTTGGCGTCCCTTTATCCATAACTACAATGATCGTGAAACTCAGCAAGTCGTTTACAAAAGAATACTTCTTTACTATGGCCTCATCGGTTGTATGCTTTGGATTGGTCTCTCAGTATTAAGCTACGAGATAATAGTACTTTTTACATCAAAAGCTTATTTTGCCGGTAACATTATCATACCCTATGTAGCTTCTTCCCAGTTGTTATATGGGCTAGGATGGATCGTAATAGCCGGTCTTGCAGTTCAAGATAAAACCTTTTTTATCGGATTCTGTACATTTCTTGCAGGAATATTAAATGTGATCTTGAATTATTACTGGATACCCATATTCGGTATATTGGGAGCAGCCTACGCCACATTGGTCTCTTTCCTGGGTATCTTCTTGGGGTATGCAATCTATTCTTACCGCCAACTACCGCTAAGCTGGCCCTATAGTCGTCTTATAGCGATGGTGGTAATTTCGATTGGCACCTATTATGTTAGCAGTTTTATCAGTGTTGATAATTTTTGGGTTCAAATAATTTATAAACTATTATCAACTCTGCCTGCATTAATCATACTAACTTTCTTAGCGGGTCTAAATCCCTGGAAATTAAGCAATATTGGTAGCCACCTGACGAATGGTTTTAAAGACAAGTAAAATAATCCGTTAGACAATTTATTTAAGAAGTGGTTTGCATCTACATCCAGCAAACGCATAATCTATGAACTTAATATGAAGTAGATGCGACCTTTATATTTTGACTTTTCTTCTATTTCAAATCCGCTATCTTGAATATTTGTTTCCAATCTCCTTTCAGTAAAGTTTTTATGACCAACCTCCCAAAAATGATGGGTTTCCGTTATAG
>Ga0207771_101103_pt1 | contig 12785 bp, 10 predicted proteins | sample A23M2SouthBayCA_2_FD_187731 | JGI IMG/M metagenome (GOLD analysis project Ga0207771, IMG submission 187731) | Aerobic enrichment media microbial communities from Eden Landing Ponds, California, USA - A23 M2 (2) (SPAdes) | ecosystem: Environmental > Aquatic > Marine > Unclassified | place...
TAGCAATGAACACACCTTGCACATCATCCAGCGTGGTCTTCTCGCCGGTCTCATTATTAACAACCACGACCCCGTCGACTACTTCATCGCCGAGTACTTCAACCAATTCGGTATTCCACATAAATTCGATCTTGTCGTCATCAAAAGCCCGATTCTGCATCGCTTTGGATGCCCGGAGCTCTTCACGACGGTGCAGGACCGTTACCTTGCTAGCGAATTTGGTCAGGAAGAGAGATTCCTCCATCGCCGTATCGCCGCCGCCGACAATAATAACATGTTGATCCCGGAAAAACGCACCGTCGCACGTTGCGCAGGCCGAAACCCCGTTTCCGCGCAGACGCTGTTCGCTTTCGAGACCGAGCCACTTGGCCGAAGCGCCGGTCGATATAATCAGGGCATGGGCATAGATTGTCGTTTCTTCCTCGATTTCCAACTCATAGGGACGGTCGTCAAACTTGACATCCGTAACCAGTCCATAGCGCGTATCCGCGCCAAAGCGCTGGGCCTGCTTGCGAAAATCATCCATCATCTGCGGACCCAGCACGCCCTCGGGATACCCGGGATAATTCTCTACATCCGTCGTTTGCATTAACTGTCCGCCGGGCTCCGGTCCTTCAAACACGATCGGATCCAGATCGGCGCGTGCGGCATAAAGAGCGGCCGTCAGTCCCGCCGGCCCGCTGCCCATGATAACCAAATCAAACGTTTTTCCGGCAATATCGTCCATTGTCAATAGTAAGCTTTAAAAGTTGCAGTTAATTTCGTTCAAATGTCGGTTGTCCTTTTCACATTATATACTTGGAAATTTACTACAGACTCCCAAGAATCTAAAAGAATGTTGCAAATCTTACTCAAACCTGAAAGTAATCCAGTCAATATAATAACTATATAACCAATTAGTAAAATAAATGTTCTGTCATCTTAATGCCTGAAATACATCTACGTTTGACGCGCTAACTTATTTCCCTCGCTGATGCTCAGGAATTAGAAATTTAAGATTTAAAATTTAAAGTTACCGGCGTTATTTGCCTGCAGTAACGTAAATCACCTGCAGCGGAATAGATAATTTAAATTGGCATATGATTTTATGTGCGGGCTTAACACGCTAAACCGGCTTTGCACCTAATCTTAAATCCTAAATTTTAAATTTCGGTAGCATTTCATAGTTGGGAGTTTTGTCTCCTTTCCTCTGTTAAGGTAGGAAAGGGTTGACAAAAAAAGAAGGGCATCGTTGTTTCCAATTTCACAGTGAAGTTGAATAAAAGAAAAAGGAGGAACAACGATGCCCGTAGAAGCACAGGTTAGTAATTCTACGACGGAGATTCAACTAATTGATCGAGGCTCACATCCTCAGAGTTTGTGGGTGTTGATGGCTCGACTACAACAACTGTTCTGTAAATTATTGATCGCATGGATACGAGCCCAGCAGGAGCGTGTATTGGAGGCTCGTCTCGGAGCAAAATGGCAACCGTTGCCGGAGTCCCTGCGACAGATGTCCTGTCCCGACTGCGGAAGTGTGGCCATCCGGCGCAAGTGCTGGCGGGAGCGGTCGGTGACGACCCGTCGGTGGGGAACCCTATCGATTCCCCGTCGCCAGCTTACCTGCAGCGACTGTGGCCATACGTGGATGCCGTTTGATGAGGAGTTGAAGTTGCCGCGCGGCCGGTTTAGCCCGGGGGTGCTTCACCAGGCAATTAGCCATGCCACGTGGGTCTCCTACCAGAAGGCCGCCGAGGCCTGCGAGGCGGCGATCTCGGCGGCGACGGTTCGCCGGCGGCTGTTGGAGACCGCCCCAACTCCGAGCCAGCAGAAGGCCCATACGGGCGAGTCGGATGCGACGAAGGTACCGGCCTGGCGCCAGGCAGACACCCAACTGGAGGTGTCGGTGGTCCACGCCATCGGTCCCTTTCCGTCCGACCGACCTCGTCGCTTGCGCTGGTTGTTGGGAACGACGGCTGGGTCAGAGACCGACGTAAAACCGCTCTTGGCGGAACGCTCGATCCAGACGCTGATCCATGACGGCAGTCTGGCCCTGGAAGGCTACGCCGACCACGTGGTCCGCTGCCGGTGGCATGTGCCCTATACGGTTGGATTCCTGCTGTATAGGGACCAGATCACCGGCGACGAAAACAAAGCCCGTGTCCGAAAGCTGCGGCAGATTACGGGGAACAAGAACCTGTCGCCGGCTGTTCTGCTGAATAAGCTAAACGGGTGGTTGGCGGCCAACGTCGATGCTCCGATGGCCCAGGCCCACGTGCGGGGAGCACGCCTCGGACTATTCCTTCTGGCTACTCCGTATGTGAATAGCTGGTCGGAGACGACCTCGCACGTGGAACGAGAAATGCGAGAAATTAACAAACGATTTGAGAATGGCGGCGGATGGACCGCCCGTGGCGCTGGCGCCATGCTGGCCCATCACCAACTACGACGATGTGAACCAAAAAACTGGAACCAACAACTTCACGAGAAATTGAAATCAACGTTGCTTTTGGATTGAAAAACTCTCAATCTTGAAATGCGACCAAATTTTAAATCTTAAATTTCCAATTCCCGAGCAAAGCGAGGGCTATCTATATTCCAGCTTTATATCCTCCACGGTCAAGTCCAGCCGGTGATTGATGCGCAAGCCCGTTTGTCCCTCGGTATATTGAATTTGCTCCTGGGGTATTTTGGTTACTTGTTCGCCGTTTATCATGAAGTGCAGGCTGTCGGACGCAGCTTCGACGGCGAGGGTGTTGACCGGTTTTTCCTGTTCCTTGACCGATTGGATGTCATCATAGGCCGTCCAGCCGACCACCGTTTCGGTTTCGCTGCCTACCCGTCGTTTAATCAGGTATTCGCCGGTTTCACGAATTAAAAAGTAGAGGTATCCCTGGTCATCGGACTCCAGTTTTTCTCCGCCGACAAAAAGCCCATAGGCTTCCGGACCCGGCTGATTATTCTGCGTGAAAGTGGCCTCAAAATGATAGGGCACCATGGCGGTCATCCCCTTCTTGTAGTATATAGCCCGTGGACCGCTGACGATATGATATCCCTTACTGGTTTGCTCGATCGTGATATCATCTTCACTCCCCCGATCCGGATAATCCAGCCGTATCTGCCAGTCAGCCGATACAGAATCATCCGGCGACATTTGCTGGGTTTCCTTTTCTGCAACCGTCTTTGCCTCTTCTTGCTGATCGCCGGGCGATTCCTGTTGCCCATTTCCACATCCAATTACCAATAATGCTATACCCACCAATCCTACGGTTAATTTACGCATAAAAGATATCCTGAATTTATTTTTAGAATGAGCCTGCATATTTCTCCCCGTTATTCTTCACTCCATATAAACTTGAATTATACTACAGACGTTCCATAAGCGACAGCGGTGAGGTCGCCTGTTATTTTCATTTGTTAAACGCGCACATCAAATCCGGGGAACACGAAATCCGATGGGAAAGTGCCCGCTTTACAAGAGTATTGGAAAAACGAAAGGGCCATTGGACCCACGTTCAAACCCACGTTCATTGTCCGAACCAGCGAGCATATTCAGTAATTAAATCACTTACCCAAAGTCAATGCTCCTTCAGCACTTTAACTTCGATGTTCGTGGGATGCTCGTTGGAGTGATACACGCGGTGAGTGGCCTCCACGAAGTCCGAGCTGTCAGCCTTGAAAATATTGGGAACATACGACTGTGGATTTCGATCGACCAGCGGGAACCAGGTGCTTTGAACCTGTATCATGATGCGATGTCCCTGCTCGAACGTATGATACACATCCTGCAGGGGTAAGTCCACGTAGGTGATTTTACCCGGCTCAAACGGTTTGGGATCCGAATAACTATCCCGAAATCGTCCTCGAATCACTTCACTTCGGACCATCTGCCAGTAGTTGTCCAATTCCACGTCCTCCGCCGTATGCTCACCCTCTTTCACGCTGGGCGGATACACATCGATCAGCTTCACGACCCAGTCGGCGGCGGTTTTGTTGGTCGATACATACAGGTTGGCCAGCATATCCCCGGCCAGGGTCAGATCCTGCTCCAAGGTATCGGAAATAAACGTAATTACATCCTGGCGGCGACCCGCAAACCGCTGATCTTCGGTCATATATTTTTGCGGCGTGAATACGAAGCGGATGTCGTCGGTATAGGGGACCGGTTCATGGGGATCACTCACATACTCGGTGTAGGAGTCGGTCCGACGCGGCTTGCTCCAACTCAAGCTCTCACCCTCCTTCAAAAATAGCTTCTTCTGCTCCACCTGCTCCGGCGGCCAGTCCGAAAAGGTATCCCACTCCAGGGATCCCGAATCATATACATAGGCCTCGGGCAAATCCGGCTCTTCTCCGCCCTTTAAATGATGACGGAAAAACGGGGCTTCGATATTTTTGTGATAGTAGTGACTCAGGCTGTCGCCAAAGTAGATATCTCCGACCTTCGAATGGACGACCTCGGAATGCCACTGCCCGTGCGACCAGGGGCCCATGACGAGGCTATTTTCAATGCCCGGGTTCTTTTCTTCCAGGGTGCGATAGGTGTTCAGGGGACCGTACAGATCCTCGGCGTCAAACCAGCCGCCGACCGTCAATACGGCGGCCGACACATCCTCCAGGTGCGGCAGGATATTGCGTTCTTTCCAGAACGAGTCGTAATTGGGATGGGCAATGATATTCTGCCACATAAAATTGTCCTCCCCGTAATACTTGTCGGCATTGGAAAGCGGTCCGAGGTCCATATAGAACTGGTAGCCGTCGCGGGTATGCAATTCGGGAAATTTATCCCGGAACCAGTGGGAACTTGTCATCGTATCCTTCTGGTAGCCAAAAAGCGCCGAAGCGTAAAAATAACTCAGAAAATACGCCCCGTGATGATGAAAATCGTCAAAAAAGAAATCGGCGATGGGAGCCTGGGGAGAAGCGGCCTTAAGCGCCGGATGGTGATCGGCCAAGGCCGCAGAGGTATAAAAACCGGGATAGGAGATGCCCCACTGTCCCACTTTGCCGTTATGATGGTCGATATTGTTCAGCAGCCACTCCACCGTATCGTATGCATCGGAGGCCTCATCTACCGGTAGTTTCCCCTCCGTGTGGGGACGCATATTGTCGTACTTGCCCTCCGACATATACCGGCCGCGGACATCCTGGCACACAAAGATATACCCCTCTTCCAGCATAATGCGATTCGGCCCTACCATTTCAGGGTAGGCTTCGGGACCATAAGGACTGCACGTGTACGGCGTGCGCTTCAGGACAATGGGATAATCCTGAGTCGTATCCTTCGGCGTATAAACCGCCGTATAAAGGTCGGTCCCATCCCGCATGGGGATGCGGTACTCCGCCTTGGTGTAGTGCTGATTGACGTAGTTCCGGCCGTCTGACTGCCCCTGGGCGGCAACGGAATGTGGCAAGATGAACATCATCCATAAAGCAACAGCCATCCACCCGCCGAATGTTATATGAACGGTTCTTTTAATATCAGCGATCCCCTTTACGAACATGGTGTATTGGATTTTGATTGAGATATTTTGGGTTAATAGTTAATAAATTATAAGTCAAAAAATAAAAATCTTCATCCAACCCTCTTCTGGCACTTATTTAAAATTCTATGTAAATTTAAGAGATAAAGCTCTTCAAATACAAATAATTTAGATAAGAGAGGATGAAGATGAAAGCAGCAACATGGGTATTTACCTTTATAATGGCAGCTCTGTTGTCCACCAATGCTGCTTACAGCCAGCAGCACATGCAGCAGCAACATATGAGCCAACAGATGCAGCAGATGCAGGAAATGTCACAGCGGATGAATCAGATGAACGATCGGATCCACATGATGAATCAACATATGACTCGCATGATGGAAAAAGCCGGCGACCAGCAGATGCGGAATCAATTCCAGCAAATGCATCGAATGGGAGAACAGGTGGGGCTAATGCTCGGCAACATGAAAAACGCGGCCGAACGGTGCAATATGATCATGCAGGACCAACAGATGATGCGGGAGGGTGATATGCAGCAGGAGATGAATCGCGTTCGCGAGCACCTGCAACAGATGACCGGACAGATGGAAGAAACCGTCAAATCGATGGAACGAGTTACCCAACGTCTGCGTGAACGACATAGTCAGCCGGGCGGTGCGTCGTCGGGCAACCAATAATCGCTAAACGAAATCTTTGAAATTGAAACGCTTTTTTGTACTGGGAATCATATTCTTTGCAGGAGCCGGCACGCTTTGGGGACAAGATCTCTACTATAGCGCCAATGCCTTTTACGCAACCGGCTCTTATATTTTCCAGGAAAACACCCGCAGCTTTAGTTTTTCCAATAATATTACCTTACAACGGAACCGCTTTAAAACTACATTTGCCCTGCCCTATGTGACACAAAATACGCCGTGGGTTTCCTACAACAGCACTGGATATGTCCCCACCGGCGGACCCCAGCACGGGACGGTGGGCCATTCAACGAGACGTGGACACGGATCGGGCATGAATCGTCGTAATGATCCCATCGGGCTTGTCGACACCATCAGCAATGAACAATCAGGGTTTGGCGATCCAACTTTATCAGCCGGTATCAATCTCCTCAAAAACCGTTCTTTGAATACAGACATTGAACTTAATGCCACCCTTAAATTTCCCCTCGCCGATCCCACGCACGGCTTCGGTACCGGGGGATGGGACTGGAGCATCGGAACGGCGGTGTCTCATCGAATCGACCAATGGTTTTTCATGGGAAATGCATCCTATTGGAGTTTTGAGGATATGCCCGACCTTGAACTCAATTCATCGCTGAGCTACAGCCTGGGCATCGGCAATTCATTTAACGGCGGCAAGTGGATGGTTATGGGAAGTATCAGCGGAATGACTCAAATTATCGATGCTGTAGATCCCCCCTTATCCGCTGGGTTGGGACTGGGCCACAGAATCAGCTCGCGGTTTAACACCAATCTCCAAACCGCAATCGGCCTGTCGGAATCTTCCGCCGACTTCTCACTGGGCGTGGGCGTCCAGTGGAAACTCTGGTAAATCAATGAAAAACGGGGCAGCGGTTCCTCGTTCGAAAGTTTTTCTCATACTGGCTCCGGGTGAAGATTTAAAATGGTACAAGTGTTTCTACTCCCGGTCATATCTTTGCACTTTGTTCCGAAAAACTTAATACTTCGGACCCGCTGCCCCGTTTTTCATTGATTTACCGCTCGGCTTTCCAACGTTTTACCTGTTTCTCTCCATCCTTGTGAACTTGAACAAAACCGGTGATCGTATCCCCCTCGACTTTTCCGCTGTAGATGTAGCGCGCATTTTCATTTTCGGCTATGAAACTGATGCGCTTTCCTTTCAAGGTTACGTCGCGGGTCGACAGCGCCGGTGCGGTCGCTCGCATGGTGATCCCCAATTCTTGAAATTTCTGACGAAAGCTGCCCTCAAACGTTTGACCATTCAGTTCCCACGTCCATATTCCATCGACATCTGCGGGCACATACCAGAGATAGATTTCATTGCCCTCCACCTCCACATACTGATCCGGTTCCCAATCTCCCATGTCAAAACTGTGGGATACCACCGGGGTCCCCGGATCCATATTTTTAATGATTTTGGGCCGCAGCTTCAGGTTCAGCGAACGAAGCAGGTACATCATAACCACATTTGCGCGGCTGAAATCGGCTTCGAACAGATCTCCTTTGACGAATGTCACTTTATCGGTTACTTCCGCATTCTCCGCGTTTCTGCGAGCTTCCTGCAATCGTTTCGGATCAATCTCGATACCGTGCGCATAAGCTCCATGCTCGGCGGCCGCAATCACAATGCGTCCGTCGCCCGACCCGAGATCGACGACATAATCTCCCGGACCGACCCCGGCCATCTCCATCATCTTCTCGACGACCGTATCGGGGGTGGGGACATAAATGACATCCGGTTCTTTTTCCTGGGCCGTCGCTTGCTGTAAAGCAACTCCCCATCCCACCAACATTATCAATGTCAACAACCCAAATCGCTTTATCCTGCTCTTAAATGAAGGGATCTGCATGACAAACCTCTCGATTTACCTTTATTAATACTGTTAATTTTATAATACTAATCTAATAATAGCTGGCAGCGGTACAAAAAAGAAATGAAAATCACAGACAGCTACTTACATAATTAAATAAAGTTCTTTGAGAAACCGGCCGGCAGGCCGTGCCTTCGATGAAAAATTTTTTCTCACGGCTTTGCTTCCTCGTCTTTAGCGGGATACAATTTCAAACTCATGATCGCACAAGATGTTTTGGTTCGAAAAATTTTAAGTACTCAGCACGACCCGCCGGCCGGTTTCTCAAAGAGCCTAAATAATCCAACTGATCAAATGACGCGCGAAAACTATTCCAGCGGCACCTCCTGGGAATCTAAAGTGGGATATGCACGGGCCGTGAGATCCGATGGCATTATATACGTGTCGGGCACAACTGCCACCGATGACGATGGACAATTGGTTGGAGTCGGCGATGCTTATGCCCAGACGATACAGACTCTCAAAAACGTTGAGACAGCCCTGCAGCAACTCGGCGGATCCATTGAGGATGTCGTGCGAACGAGAATGTATGTGACCGATATTTCCGATTGGGAAGAAGTGGGCAGGGCACACGGTGAATACTTTGAATCGGTACGACCCGCAACCAGCATGATTGAAGTCAGCCGACTCATTCATCCCGATATGTTAATCGAAATCGAGGCCACGGCCGATATCAACTGATTTTTTCATCCTAAAATAAATCCATAAAAACCATGCTGCCTGTAACCAACATGCCCCGTGGATACTGTATGCTATTGATATCTTCGATAGCCCTTATGCTTACCGCCAGTTGTGAACGGGATAATTCCTATTCTGAAAAAGCAATTAAATCCAAGATCATGAACTTGATGGATCGCCAGCAGGAAGCCTGGAACCGGGGGGACATAGATGCTTTCATGCAGGGATACTGGAAGGCGAATGAGCTTCGGTTTGCGTCCGGCGGACAGGTTCACTATGGCTGGGAAACCCTTCGCCAACGTTATAAAAGGAGCTATCCCGATACGGAAGCCATGGGTGAGCTTAATTTTTCTGATCGCGACATCTCGGTATTATCCCCGGACAACGCTCTTCTTTTCGGTCGCTGGCGTTTAACTCGTTCCAAAGACACGCTCTCCGGCCTATATACGTTGGTTTTCAAGAATACTGACAAAGGGTGGAAAATCATCCATGACCACACGTCCTCCCAATGAGCAAATTAATTATTCACAATCCACAAATACATCCTTATTTTAGCGCGATACGATCAGTTTAATTTGGAGTCATTATTATTACCATGAGCGATCTACATATTTACAATACCCTGACACGCAAAAAAGAGAAATTTGAACCGATCACCGAGGGCTTTGTCGGCATGTACGTGTGCGGTCCGACCGTCTACAGCGACCCCCACCTGGGTCACGCTAAAAGCTATGTCTCCTTCGATGTGATCAATCGGTATTTCCGGTACCTGGGATACAAGGTGCGCTACGTTCAAAACATTACGGACGTGGGTCACCTGACCGATGATGCCGACCAGGGCGAGGACAAGCTGCAGAAACAGGCCCGCCTCGAGCAACTGGAGCCGATGGAGATCGCCGAAAAGTACACCTATAAGTACTTTAAGGAGATGGACCAGCTCAACATTCTGCGCCCCGATATATCCCCCCGTGCTTCGGGTCATATTACGGAACAGATTCAGATGGTCGAACAACTGATCGAAAAAGACCATGCGTATGTAGCCGACGGGAATGTCTATTTTGATGTGACCTCCGACGAGGAATACGGCAAGCTCAGCGGTCGCGACCTGGAGGAGCAGGAAGCCGGGGTGCGGGTTGAAACGGCCGAAGATAAACGTCATCCGTCTGATTTTGCGCTCTGGAAAAAAGCGGATGAAGGACATATTATGAAATGGCCTTCTCCCTGGAGCCTGGGCTATCCGGGTTGGCATATCGAGTGTTCGGTGATGTCGACCAAGTACCTGGGCGAAAATTTTGATATCCACGGCGGGGGCATAGACAACCAGTTTCCCCATCACGAATGTGAAATCGCCCAGAGCGAAAACGCCCATGACCAACCCTTTGCCAATTATTGGATGCACAACAACATGGTGACGCTCAACGGACAAAAGATGGGCAAGTCGCTCGGAAACGCGATTTCACTGCACGAGTTTTTCAGCGGCGACCATGAACTTTTGAATGAATCGTGGGAGCCGGAAGTCATTCGATTTTTCCTCCTGCAAAGTCACTATCGCAGCCCGACCGACTTTTCGGAGGAGGCCCTTTCGGCGGCACGCAGCGGACTCAAGAACCTGCATCAAATTGTCAAGACGATTGACGACGCAGAAGATGGAGAGGGAGAACCGTTCGACCTGGAATCCTGTCGGTCCGATATCGAAAGCCGGCTCAACGACGACTTCAACACGGCCCAGGCCATCGGTCAGATTTTTGAACATCTGCGTCCCCTGCGCAGTCAGATCGAAGACGGCAACATTCCCTCCAATATTGATGAGGTCAAAGCATTCATCCGTGCCATGATCGACGATGTCTTCGGCCTCTGGCCTTCAAAATCGGGCGGCGATGAAGAGTTAACCAACAGCCTGGTCGAAATACTGCTCGAGATCCGCAGTGAAGCCCGTGAAAACAAAAACTTCGAACTGGCCGACAAAATCCGCGACGACCTCGAGTCCCTCGGCGTCAAGGTGATGGACAAACCCGGGGGCACGAAGTTTCGGATTGATAATTAGTGATTAATAATTAATGATTGCTTTTTTGCACGTAGTTCAGTTTATCAATTATAATACTTTGTTTGACCTGTAAATACACTTTTCAATTTTGAAATAATGCTGCTATTCAAGAATACTTTTACGATAATCATTAATTATTAATCATAAATCATTAATCACGTAGTGAATACAGAATACTTCCACTGGAGCGGTGATCCTGTCTTAATCAACTTCGGTTCTATCCCCCTGCCTTTTCCGGTCTCGATCTACGGACTTATAGCTGCTATCGTGTTGTTTTTCTATGGATTGAATAAATTGGATCCTTCGGCGAGTTCGGGGAAGAAGGGCAAGCGCAAGAAAAACAAAGATGCCCAGGGTCCCGGGGGGTTAAAAGTTTTGGGACTGGCAATCGGGGCTTTTATCCTCGGACAATTTGTGTTTGCCATCCTTCCTTCTCCCACAATTAATCAACTCGGTCCCATTACCATCCGGTGGTATGGGCTTTTATTCCTGGGGGCATTCGTGAACGGATACTTTATTGAGAAAAAAATATTCCAGGATGCCGGACGAAATATCATGGAGCTGGAGCAGCTGTTAACGTATATTTTACTCGGTACCATTATCGGGGCGCGACTGGGACATATTCTGTTTTATGATCCGCTTTTCTACCTGACGCATCCCGGGGAAATAATCGCTATCTGGCACGGCGGACTCGCCAGCCACGGGGCGGCTATCGGAATTTTGGCAGCGATGTATTTATATGTCCGAAAGAAGAAAGACATGAACTACCTGTGGATTGCCGACCGGGTGGTTATTCCGGTCGCGATCGGAGGGGCTTTTGTTCGAACCGGTAACTTTTTCAATTCGGAGATTCTAGGGCGACCAACCGATCTGCCCTGGGCCGTGGTATTTGAAAAGGTAAACCAGGTTCCCCGTCATCCCACCATGTTATACGAGGCCTTGCTCAGCATCGGCGTCTTTGCCTTAATCTGGTATATGTACAAACGATATGACGGAAGTCCGCCGGAAGGCTCCATTTTCGGCACCTTTCTGATCACCCTCTTTACCGGCCGCATTCTGTTCGAATACACCAAAATGCCGCAGGCTGACTTTGCCGTGGGATGGGCGTTCAGCATGGGACAATGGTTAAGCCTGCCCCTCGTGTTATTCGGCGTCTGGCTGCTCTGGAAAAAGGTGGACTGGGGTAAGCCATGACCAAAGTCGCAAATTGCTTCTTTCCTCATTAAGAATAGAGTCTTACATTTCCATAGGTAAACAAAAAACGCATTGAATACACGAAAAACTATATCTCATGAGTATCAAGTTTGGAACGGACGGATGGCGCGCGGTTATCGCGGATGAATTTACCTATGACAACCTCACGCAGGTGGCCCAGGCTACCGGACAGTGGATTCAGGAGAGCGGTATCACGGATAAAGGGTTAGTAGTCGGATATGACGGCCGCTTTGAAGGGCGCTCATTTGCGAAACATGCGGCCCGGGTTTTTGCCGAAATGGGGAGCAAAGTCCGGCTTGCCGACGGTATAGCTCCCACTCCCGCCGTAAGCTGGGGAGCCTTGCACTATGACGCTGTTGGTATTGTTATAACGGCCAGTCACAATCCCCCGGAATATAACGGGTTCAAGATCAAAGCTCCCTTCGGAGGTCCCGCCACCCCTTCGCATATTGAAGGTGTTGAGGAGCAACTCGAGGAGTTGGGCAAAGAGCTTGAACTCAAGTCATTCGATGAGTATAAAAATAAAGGCTTAATCGAAGACCTGAATTTAACGGAGCGCTATCTTGAAAAAGTTCGCTCCAACATTGACCTGGTGTCAATACGTGAAAGCAACTTGAAGGTTGCTCACGACCCGATGTACGGGGCCGGCCAGGGACTGATTAAAAAACTGCTTGGTGATCACCAGGTGACTGAACTGCATTCGGAGTTTAATCCCGGTTTTCACGGGCAGGCACCCGAACCGATCGCACACAACCTCGAGCCGCTTTCGAAGGTTATTGTGGAGGAAAACTGCGATGTGGGAATTGCCAACGACGGG
>Ga0207771_101104_pt1 | contig 12762 bp, 9 predicted proteins | sample A23M2SouthBayCA_2_FD_187731 | JGI IMG/M metagenome (GOLD analysis project Ga0207771, IMG submission 187731) | Aerobic enrichment media microbial communities from Eden Landing Ponds, California, USA - A23 M2 (2) (SPAdes) | ecosystem: Environmental > Aquatic > Marine > Unclassified | place...
TATGGATAGTGACAATTGTCTTGCGGGCGAGAAATACACGAGGCGACGGGTTCATTAGGGGCCCACGAGTAACAGACTTCCGCTACAAATGATACAAACGACGACCCATTCCACGGTACGTATCGACGGACGACGGGGCGACTTTGCCCGGGGGGCCGGCGCGTGAGCCAGCACGACCTCTCCGCGGACGAGTTGACCCTCCCGATCAAGCGCACCACAGGCGACACACTCGAAGACCGACTCACCGCCAACGCATATCACAATATTCTCCCAGCGCGGTATCTTCGAAAGGACGCCGACGGCAATCCCGACGAGAGTCAGGACGAACTGTTCGAGCGCGTCGCCAGGAACATCGCCCTGGCCGAGGCCGTCTTCGAATCCGAGAAAGAAGGCGAGGAAATCACGGTCACGCCCGACCAGCTCAAGCCCGACCACCCCCGCCGGGACGAACTGGCCGCCGAGGTATTCGGAAAGGGAACCACGGCCGAGGACGACGTCGAGACGACGCTCTCTGTCTACAACGTCAACAAGTTCGCCTACGACACCATCGTCCCTGAGCTTCCCGTGGAGATTCGCGAGCACGTCGAAGAGACGGCCGCGGAGTTCCAGGAATCGATGGAGAAACTGGACTTCATGCCGAACTCGCCGACGCTGATGAACGCCGGCGACGAGCTTCAGCAGCTCTCGGCCTGTTTCGTCGACTCGCCTGAAGACGACATCGACGACATCCACCAGACGGCCAAGGAGGCCGCGCAGGTCTTCCAGAGCGGCGGTGGCATGGGGTATGCTTTCTGGCGTCTACGACCCTACGGCGACCCGGTCGGCTCCACAGGTGGAATCGCCTCCGGGCCGATCACGTTCATGCGGACCTACGATCAGATGTGTGAGACCATCGCGCAGGGCGGGGCCCGACGCGGGGCTCAGATGGGTGTCATGCGCGTCTCACACCCCGACGTCATCCAGTTCATCCATGCGAAGAACAAAGACGTCTCGCTGGCTGAGACGCTGCGACTGAACGACCCCGACGACTTCACGCACAACTCCTTCGCCGAAGCTCTCGAAGAGGCCCGCGAACTCATCGACGACGACGGCAAAGTACCCAAGCACCTCCGCAACGCTGTCGAGGGCCACCTCTCGAATTTCAACATCTCCGTCGGGATCACCGACGACTTCATGGAAGCCCTCGAAAACGGCGAGGAGTTCACCTTCACGAACCCGCGCACGAACGAGCCACACATCGCGACCGAGGAGACGGTCGAACTCTACGAGATGTTCGACCTCGGCGAGTACGTCGAAGCCGGCGAAGTGCTCTCGGTGCCGGCCGAGAAACTGTTCGAGCGGATCGTCCAGGGTGCTCACGAGAACGGCGAGCCCGGCGTCATCTACCTCGAACGGGTCAACAAGAAACACAGCTTCGACGTCGAGGAACACCCGGAGCATCGTATACTCGCGACCAACCCGTGTGTCACTGGTGACACGCTCATCAGCACCGAGAACGGACTTGTCCCTGCCGAGGAACTGTACGAACAGGGCGTCGCACGTGACGTGGTCGTCGACGGTCGGCTCAGTGAAGACCGCGTGAAGGAAGCGAGCAGCGTCTACAAGACGGGCGAGAAAGACGTCTACAAACTCACGACTGAGGAAGGCTACGAGCTTCGGTTGACCGCCGATCACCGCGTCATGACCGAAGATGGCTGGGTCGAAGCGCAGAACCTCGACAGCGGCGACACAGTACATATCCAGAACCGCAAGGGCGGGTTCGGCCAGCACGGTTCTGCGGAGGAGGGCCGCGTCCTCGGATGGATGGTCGGTGACGGTCATCTCAAAGAGGGCGAGGAGCGTGCAGTCCTGAACTTCTACGACGAGGACAGCGAAATTTCAGAGGAGTTCGCCGCTGACGTGAACGAGGTCGTCCGCGAACCGACTGGGACGGCGAACTACGAAATCGGCGTCAACGATATCAACCGTAGTGACGACTACCGTGGGGCACAGGCAGTCGAACAGCGTATCCGTTCGGCTCGACTCTACGAATACGCAGAAGAAGCTGGGCTGGTAGAGACAAAGCACCAGGTTCCGGACGCTGTCATGCGGGGCAACGAAGAGATGGCACGTGGTTTCCTGCGTGCGCTGTTCACAGCGGATGGAAGTGCGCAGGGGACTATCGAAAAAGGAATCTCGGTTCGTCTTTCAAGCACAGAGGTCGGCTTGCTGAAAGACGTACAGAAGCTTCTCCTGAACTTCGGTATCGGGAGCAAGATCTATGAGAACCGCCGCGACGCTGGAAAAAGGGAACTTCCAGACGGTAAGGGTGGGACCAAACAGTACGAAACGAAGGCCCAGCATGAACTGATCATCTCAAGTTCCCACACTGTCGCCTTCGAGGAGGAGATTGGGTTCCTTCTGGACTACAAGAACGAAGCACTTGCCCAGCGGTTAGATCAGTATGACCGTGGGCCGTACAAGCCGAAGTTCGAGGCCACTGTCGCCTCCGTCGAGGCTGACGGTCACGAAGCGGTGTACGACCTCACCGAACCTGACACGCACTCGTTCGTCGCTAACGGGCTTGTAACGCATAATTGCGGCGAGCAGCCGCTCGAAGAATACGAAGCCTGCAACCTCGGGCACATCAACCTCTCGACGCTGGCGGCCCAGGACGCCCCCGACTGGCGCGTCTGGAGCCAGCGTCACGCCGACGACTACGACACTACGGAGGCGGCCATTGCGGCGTTCCTCGAAGAGTCCGTCGACTGGGAGGAGTTCGACCGACGGATCGCGATGGGGACGCGCTTCCTCGAAAACGTCGTGACGATGTCGGACTTCCCGGTCGAGAAGATCGAGCAAAAAGTACGCGAAATGCGCAAGATCGGCCTGGGAATCATGGGGCTGGCCCAGCTGTACATCCAGCTCGGTGTCCGCTACGGCTCGGGTGAGGCAAACGAGATCGCCAGCCAGCTGATGACCCACATCAACCACGGCTCGAAGGCGACCTCCCACGAACTGGCCGAAGAACGCGGTACCTTCGAGGAGTGGGACAACTCCAAGTACGCCGACCCAACGGAGTACCGCGAGTGGTTCGAGCACCAGACCGGCGAGGACGCCGACGACTGGGAAGACGGGTATCCGATCCGGAACCACAACACGACGACGATCGCGCCGACCGGTACGACGTCGATGATCGGCAACACCACCGGCGGCTGTGAGCCCATCTACAACGTCGCTTACTACAAGAACGTCTCCGGCGACGTGCAGGGCGACGAGATGCTGGTGGAGTTCGACGACTACTTCCTCCGCGTGCTTGAGGAGAACGACCTCGACGTTGAGGCAGTGAAAGAGGAGGCCCAGGAGCAGATGGCCAACAACGCGTTCGACGGTATCGACGGGCTCACCACTGTGCCCGACGCCATCGGCGAACTGTTCGTCACGACCGGCGCGCTTTCGGCCAAAGAACACGCCAGCGTGCAGGTCGCCTGCCAGCAGGGTGTCGACTCCGCAATCTCGAAGACCGTCAACGCGCCCAACGACTCGACGATCGAGGACGCCGCGGAGGTCTTCAAGTACATCTACGAACACGGTGGCAAGGGCGTCACCTACTACCGCGACGGCACCCGCTCCAAGCAGGTGCTGACCACGCGCGCCCAGAACACCGAGTTCGCCGACATGGACGAGGGCGAAATCGTCGCCCAGATCGAGGAGGTCTTCGACGGTATCGAGGGCTTCCTCGAGAGTGAGGAGGTGCAGGCAGCACTGGACGATTCCATTGCGGAGATTCTCAACATCGCCGACGGCGAACAGCCCGACTACGCCAGCAAGCGCCCGCGGCCTGACGTGCTCCACGGCGTCACCCAGCGCATCGACACCGGCTACGGGAAGCTCTACGTCAACATCAACGAGGACGAGCAGGGCCGGCCGTTCGAACTGTTCGCCAATATCGGCAACAGTGGCGGGTTCACCGCCTCGTTCACCGAGGCGCTGGCCAAGACCATCTCGACGGCGCTGCGCTCGGGTGTCGACCCCGACGAGATCGCCGACGAACTGCAGGGTATCCGCTCACCCAAAGTCGCCTGGGATAAGGGCGAGCAGATCCAGTCCATCCCGGACGCCATCGGCACCGCGATGCGCCGGTACCTGGACGACGACATCGAGCGCGCGTACCCCCAGCAGCAGAACCTTACCGAACTCGAAGACGAGGTCGACGGGGAAGAAGCCGAGGCGGCTTCCCGTTCGCCTGACGGAGGTGCGGTCGCTGCCGACGCCGGCGCACAGGAGACCGAAACCGGGGCCCAGCAGGAACTGATCGACAAGGGCGAGAGTCCCGAATGCCCCGAGTGTGGCTCGATGACGCTGTACTACTCCGAAGGCTGCAAAACGTGCGAAAATTGTGGATGGAGCGAATGTTAATATAGGGGAAAGACAATCCCAATGATATGGGGTCTGAGAGGGAACGACCAATTGAAGCATGTCCTGCTTGCGGCCGGACTGATTTTAGTGGGGAGTACGGAATTGGATTCCACTTGACTCGATACTGTGAGAACGCCTCGGAAGATGAGCAAGAATTTGGGCGGTCTCTCATGAGTGGAGAGAATCACCCAATGACTGGCCACGAAATGTCTGAAGAAGCGAAACAGGCAATCTCCGAAGCCAACAGGGGAAAAGAGCTACCTGACGAAACGAAAGAGAAAATCAGTAAGTCACTTCAAGGCCACGAGATATCAGAGGAAACACGACAAAAGATATCGAAGTCCCTCCAAGGAGAAAACAATCCTTGGTATGGTGTCACTGGTGCGGACCACCCACTATGGAACTATGAGTGGAGTGAGGAACAGCGGGAACAACTGTCCGAGGCTTCTTCAGGCGAAAATGCTCCTTGGTACGGCGTGACTGGTGAAGACCATCCATGGTACGGCGTGACCGGAGAGGACCATCCGTTATTCGGGTATGAGTGGTCGGAAGAACAGTTAGAACAACTTAGCGAAGCACATAAGGGCCAGCTCAGCGGGGGTACTGACCAGATTACTGTGGAAAAGACTGGTCATACTGTTCGAAGTGGATGGGAAGCAGAGATTGATGAGATGTTATTTGAAAATAATATCGAATATAGATACGAAGGTCGCACCTTTGATCTTGGTGAATATACTTACACACCTGATTTTGTTTGTGATCGGGGCGCTGTAATCGAAGTGAAAGGGTACATCTGGGACGGCGACCAGCAAAAAGCACGTGATTTCATGGAACGATATCCGGAATTGTCGTATTTGATAGTTGGTTCGGAATTGCCGGGTGATTACCACCTCTCTTGGGAAGAGCGCGAATCTCTTCCCGAACTCATCCAGACGGTTCAAAAGACGGCGTGACAAGAATTGGTGGTTTGGTTTTGTTGAATTACTGTATCGTGACGTAGGTCAGGAACGACAGCGCAACCGTCTCCAGCCCGCGCATCACGAGCACGAGCTGCTGGGCCAGCGTGTCGTCGGCATACAGCATTCGCATGCCACTCTGGAAGAAATAGAGTGCGATCAGATTTTCCAGCAGCATGACGACGCTGAAGACGACGAGCCCAGCGATCAGCGGGGTCTTGAACGTGCGATAGTTGCGCGCCCAGACGACCGTCAGCGTCCCCAGCAGGAGGACGTTGACGACCGACAGCGCGCTCGCGATCTGTAGCCACGGTCCGGATAGTCCCATCAGTGTTCACTCCATATTGTCGGTGATTTGCTCGTAGGTGTCGCGATGGTGCTCGAACTGGTCGGTGAGAAAGTACATCGTCCCGTAGTCCTCACCGCTGGTTTCGAGGACGTTGTGATCGACGAGGATTTCGAGGTGGTGGCGAATCGTGTTGTAATCGACGTCGAGTTGCTCGGCGAGCTGGTTGGCGTTGCGTGGACGTTCGTCGAGACTATCGATGATCCGCGCCCTATTTTCGCCACCTCGCGTCCCCGCGAGCAGATACCACAGCGCCTTCTCCATCGACGATCCTTGCTGGTGCTCCGAAGGGGTGGATTGTAGGTGTGGTGGTTCCGACACTGGCACGTCATGGACGCACCGTCTGGCGCACCCAGCCCGTCGCACCGTTGGGGTAGGCGTTGGCTTGCTCTTTGATCTGCAGGTCGCCGTTACCGTCGACGGCCCGGACGACGACTTCGTGCTGGGTCTCGGGCGGGTCGTAGGTGTGACTCCACTGTCGCCAGACGTCGTTGCCGGGCAGGGGCTCGGTCAGTTCGGCGTCGGTCCAGGTATCGCCGCCGTCCGTCGAGACTTCGACACGTTCGATCCCGCGAGTCCCGGCGTAGGCGTGGCCGGCCAGCTGGATCGTCCCGTCGTCGCGATGGACGATCCCGTCCAGATCGCCGCCGTCCCAGAGTTTGGCGACGGTGTTGACTGGCCCCGTGCCGTGCCAGCCGCGTTTCTCCCAGTACCCCTGGGCCTCGCGTTCGAGCACCTCGATTTCGGTGACCCACTTGACGTTGACCTCTCCCCAGTGGCCCGGCACGAGTACCCTGACCGGGTAGCCGTGCCCTCGTGAAATCGTCCGGCCGTTCATCCCGAACGCGAGCAGCCCATCTTCGAGTGCCGACAGCGGAAACTCCTGGTAGTAATCGTCGGCCGCCCGCAGCCTCACGCAGTCGCAGTCGCTGTCCGGTCCGGCCTGTTCGAGCACTTCCGAGACGGGCACGCCGGTCCAGATGGCCGTGTCCATCTTCTTGCCGTTGAGGGAATCACCAACACATCGGAGCGTCGAAAACCGGTTTTCCGCGGGGAGATTTTGCAGTTCTTCGTAGTCGAGTTCGACCTCTTCGTCGACCGCGCCGGTGACCGACAGCGTCCAGCTGTCTCGGTCGACGGTGGGATCGATCGTGTTGATGTCGACGATGTAGTGATAGTCGGATAGCAGTGGTTCGATCGAGCCGACGCCGAGCGAGCGCTCGGTCGCGAGCTCTCTGAGTTCGGGCACGGACATTCCGGTTCCCGCTTCGGTCTGCCCACCGGGATTGGAGACGGCGTCGACAGGTTCGGTTTCGATCTGGGGTCGGGGACTGAAGCTCAGCCCGAATGCGCCCAGACCGAGCGCCGACAGCGATCCGGTGACGACCCGGCGACGGTCGGGGGAGAGCTCCACATCGCCGATGTCCCGGCCAGCGGCTTCAGCCAGACCGACGACGATCCCGCTGGCCAGCCCGGGGCTTCCCGACGCGATGACGTTTCCCGTCAGTGCCGCTGCCACGGTCCAGACGCTCACGATTGTAATCAGGACAGCCAGTGCGGAGACACCTGCTCTGTGGCCAACTGCGAGCCCGAACGCCGCCAGACCGGCGAGCCCGAGCACTGTGAGTGTCGTCGCCAACACGAGGTTCAACTGTTGGCCAGACAGACCGAACTCCGCGACGAATGCGCCGATAGATCGGGCGGGCAGGATGTCTGTCGACGCCCGAGCGATCGGCTGGGCGACGAACTCACGCGTCAGGCCGACCGATGCGAACGAGGCTGCGACACCGCCGACTCCGGCTGCCAGTGCGACGACGCCGGTCGAGAGCGCCGTTCGTGACGGTGTTCTCATGTTAGCACCTCTCGGGAGTGCAGACAGATAGTCGTTTGTGTCGTCTCGGGAGCGTGAAACCGTGTTCTCTAGATCGCGGGGTCATCGTACCAAATCGTCGGTCGAGCGGCCCTAAAGGGATTTTTCGAACTCTGACACAATTCGTTCTAGAATTGCTCGGACGATAGCACAAGAGCCAAGCAGATTCGGTGTCCAGATAGAGCCATGACCGAGACGGGTGGCCGGCCGTGTCCGCAGTGTGAACGGCCGATGTATCGACGCCATTGCAAGTACGTCTGTCCGGAGCACGGCGTCGTCTTCGACTGTGCCGACACCTTTTATTGAAGTCCAGCGGCTCGCAACCGCTTACGGATTTATTAGCGTGGAGGAGAACACGGTGGTATGAGCAGGGCGGACGGGCAGCCGATCAGGGTGTTGCACGTCGACGACGAACCCGACTTCGCCGACCTCGTGGCCACCTACCTCAAACGGAGCCACGACGACCTTGATGTCGAGACTGCGACCGACGCAGCCGAGGGGCTCGACGTACTCTCGGAGACATCTGTCGACTGCATCGTCAGCGATCACGACATGCCCGGGATGGGCGGGCTGGAGTTTCTCCGTGCCGTCCGTGAAGACTACCCGGATCTTCCCTTTATTCTCTTCACCGGAAAGGGCAACGAGGAGATCGCGAGCGACGCTATCTCGGCCGGTGTCACCGAGTATCTCCAGAAGGGAACCGGGACCGATCAGTATGCCGTCCTGGCCAATCGGATCGAACGCGCCGTCAGCGAATACCGCGCGAGGAACGCTCTCGAAGAGAGCGAGCGGATGCTCTCGACGCTGATTAGCAACCTTCCGGGGATGGCCTACCGCTGCCTGAACGAACCCGGATGGCCGATGGTGTTCGTCAGCGACGGCTGCCGACAACTCACCGGGTACGATGCCGACGCGCTCGTCGATGGTGACGTCGTCTGGGGTGAGGACGTACTGGTCGAAGAGGATCGAGACGCACTCTGGGCAACCGTCCAGGCAGCGCTGGACGCTGGCGACCCGTTCGAAGTAACCTACCGCATCGATACTGTGGACGGCGAGAAAAAATGGGTCTGGGAACAGGGGCGTGGCGTCTACGAGGGCGGCGAACTCATCGCTCTCGAAGGTATTATCCTCGATGTCGACACGAGATTGATCGACCCAACCGACCGGCAGACGGGTCGGACACTTGCCAATAACGTGACGGGTCGAGAACGCGTCCTCGAACGGATCGGCGACGGATTCCTCGCACTCGACGATGCCTGGACGATCTCGTATGCAAACGATCGTGCCGCAGAACTTGTCGAACGAGACTCCGAGGAGTTAGTTGGCGAGCAGATGTGGGATGTCTTTCCCGATGGAGTTGGTTCTGACTTCGAGGCGGAATACGAAGCGGCGATGGAGACCCAACAGCCCGTTCAGTTCGAGGCCTACTACGAACCGCTCGAAAGCTGGTTCGAAGTACGCGCGTTCCCGGGTGAACACGGACTGTCGATCTACTTCCGGGATGTTACCGAGCGGCGCGAGCGCGAGCATCGTCTCGAACGCTACCGGACGCTCGTCGAGAACGTCGGCGATCCGATGTACGTCCTTGACTACGACGGAACGATCACGATGGCCAACCAGGCCATGGCTGACCACCTCGGCTACGACCGCGCGGAGATCGTTGGGTCGCACTCGACCCGATTTATGCCCGAAGCTGATGTCGAGCGTGGGACTGAACTCCTCTTTGAAGTGATGGACAGCGAGCGGACCTGGGCGACCTTCGAGATGGAGACGATCCACGCCGACGGCACGCGGACGATCAACGAGGACAAGATCGCTCCGCTCACCAACGAGGGGGAGTTCGTCGGCTCGGTCGGCGTCATCCGGGACATCACCGACCGCAAGGCCCGCGAACGAGAACTCGAACGCTACGAGACGATTATTCAAACTGTCGAAGATCCAGTGTACGCGCTTGACGCCCAGGGGCGATTCGCCTTTGTCAACGAGGCGGTCGAACCACTGACGGGTTACACGCCCGAGGAACTGATCGGCGAGAGCGTCACGACACTGATCGACGAAGACGATTATCGCACCGGCGTCGAGATGGTCCAGCGACTGCTCGAAGAGCCCGAACGGACCTACGTGACTTACGAGATCACCCTTCAGACGAAAGATGGCGGCACGGTCGCTGCAGAAAATCACATCGCGGTACTCCCATCCGATGATGGAGCGTTCACCGGGACTGCTGGCGTCATCCGGGACATCACCGACCGCAAGGAGCGCGAGCAACGACTGGAAGAGTTCGCGAGTGTCGTCAGCCACGACCTGCAATCACCGCTGAACGTCATCACTGGCCGTGCGGAACTGGCTCTCGATACCGGTGAGATCCACCACGTCGAGAACATTCTCGATGCTGCCGACCGTATGGACGCCCTCATCGATAGCCTGCTGACGCTCGCACAGCAGGGTCAGGTCGTCGGCGACGTCGAGGACACGTCGTTGACGACAGTGGCCGAACAGGCCTGGCAACAGGTACAGACCTCCGAGGCGTCGCTGGAACTCCGTGACGACCTGTCGCTCGAAGCCGACCCCGATCGCCTGCGAGAGCTCCTCGAAAACCTCCTCTCGAACGCCGTCACCCACGGCGGTGAAGACGCCACCGTCGCGGTCGGTACGACCGAGGAGGGGTTTTACGTCGACGACGACGGATCGGGGATCCCCGCCGAGCGGCAGTCGAAGGTGTTCGAACACGGTCACTCGACCAGCGACGATGGGACTGGGCTCGGGCTGACGATCGTCCAGCGGATCGCCGACGCCCACGGCTGGAGTGTGACTGTCACCGACAGCGAATCGGGCGGGGCTCGCTTCGAATTTAGCGTCTGAGCGACGGCCACCCTTCTCACCGCCTGAGCGACGGCCCGTCGACGACACCACGATGACGGAGCCGGCGGTACAGCGGCCCACTCAACAGGACGATGCCAAGACAACTCGCAGTGATCACCAGCGGCAGCGCCTGACTCGCTTCTTCGAATGCGAACGCCCGCATCGACGCTCCAGCGAGCACCGTCGCGACAACCCACGGCGTCTCTCCGAGTGCCGTCCCCAGCGCATAGCGACCGAGCGGAACGTCGGCCAGTCCAGCCGCGTAGGAGACACCATCTGCCGGCAACGGGATCAATCGTGCAGCGACCAGCCCACGGAAGTCCCCAGTCACGTCAGTAATCGACTGGCCGGCTGCGTGCAGGCGGGCCGTCGGTCCGTGTTCGCGGGGCGCATACCGTGCCAGCAAGTACGGTGGCAGACAGGTGAGGACCGCTCCGGCAAGCCCGATCGGAATACCGACTGTCGAACCGTAGACGAACCCCACGAGCAGCGATAGCGCCGAGATTGGCCACAGAACCAGGGATCGCCCGCCGTACAGGATGACTAAGAGTGCGGCGAATAGCACGGGTCGATCGGCCAGCGACGCCAGCGACGCGAGCACGCGCTCGGGCGTGAGCACGAGGACGCCGATCAGTCCAGTCACGCCGAGTGCGAGCCCACCGGCGATCTGGGTACGTACCTGCCGATCCATCGATCAAACGGTCCGTGGCGAGTGGGATACGCCTTGTGGTCGCTCGGGCAATCTTCATAGCGTTGCCGTCCTACCGTTCGGGCGTGGACAGCGAGACTGATCCCGTCGAACTCGGTGTGACGCTGCTTGCGCACCTCGAACACGACCACCTATCGCTGGCCGACGCTGTCGACCGTCTGGAGACGATCACGACCGATCCAAACGTCACCAGAGAGATCCTCGACACCGCCGAAGTTCGGGGCATTATCGACCGCGAGGACGGTATCATCAGCCCGAACAGCGGGTCGTTCGTCCGCTTCGAGAGTCAGGTCGTCTCCCGCGAGGGCGAGTTCGACTGCCGGCGCTGCGGGTCGTCGCTGTCGACGGGCTATTTCATCCAGTTCGAGTCGGGCGAGGTCGGTCCGTTTGGCTCCTCGTGTATTCGAAAAGTGACCGGGCGAGAGTGACTGTCCCTACCGCCCCTGCCGAAGCTCTTCGATCAATTGCTTGATCGCGCCGTGCTGTTTGCGAAGTAGCTCGTTCTGCTTGTTCACGGCCGTCGTCAGTTCAGAGAGCTGCTCGCTGACCGCCTGCAACTCTTCCTGTGTGGACGTCCCAGGCTCGGCACTATCGTCGCCAGTCTCTATCGACACCGACTCCGTCTCGCTCAGCCCGCTGGCGACCGTCGGTTCGTCGGTCGTCGATTCTCCCTCAGTCGACTCGTCTTCGGCGTCGACGATCGAACGGTCGGCATCGTCGTCTGTGTTCGCGTCGGCACGCTCGCTCTCGCCGCCGAGAGGTCTGATCTCGTTATCGAACGAGAACTCGTCGTTCGTTGTCTCCTCGTCGCCACTCTCATCGTCGGATTCGGCCTCGAAGTGGCTCTGTAACTCCGACATCGAGGTGACGTCGAAGAACTCGAAGACGGCCTTCTGGAGGGTTTTCTCGACCAGTCGCGCCTTGTCGTTCGGGGTCTTGATCCGCTGGGGGCGGCCACCGATCTGGAGGACGATCTCGGTGGCGACGCTGGCTTTCTCGAACTCCAGGCCTGTGAGGTCCTCGTAGGCGAACATCTCGAAGTCGTCCTCCCAGACCGCATTGCCGACGTGCTTGACGACGCTCCGTTCGCCGATGACCAGTGTGAGTTCACTGAATCGGAACGCGCCGACGACGCCCTCTTCCTCGTCGAGGATGCGTTCAGTCGTGAGGACTCCTTGGAGGATGAGTTCGAGGATGTCGCTCGCGACGCTGTTGGGGACGGTCAGCGAGCGGTTGTCTTCGACGTACTCGAAGACGAACTTGGTCTTGCGCCGCCCCTCGTTGAGCTGGAGTCGTTCGACCTCGTGGGGGTACTCGGTGACGCTCTCGTCGCTGAGCAGCCCTTCGGCCCGATAAAGCAATAGCCGCGTCGGTGTCAGACAGAGGACGTCTTCGTCGCCAAGCTTGATGCCTGTCTGCAGTTCCTCGCCCCCGAGGTGTTCCTGGACGAGTTCCGGAATCTCCATGCTCGGGCTGTGTCCGCGAGACAGCTTAAATCCGCGGGGTGGCCGTGACCCACTGACGATGGTACGACACCGCCCGACACAGAGGGTGCAGATGAGAAGCTTAAAGAGTACCACCACGCTATCACCGGGTGCGCCCGGGTGGCTTAGCTGGACAT
>Ga0207771_101105_pt1 | contig 12727 bp, 12 predicted proteins | sample A23M2SouthBayCA_2_FD_187731 | JGI IMG/M metagenome (GOLD analysis project Ga0207771, IMG submission 187731) | Aerobic enrichment media microbial communities from Eden Landing Ponds, California, USA - A23 M2 (2) (SPAdes) | ecosystem: Environmental > Aquatic > Marine > Unclassified | place...
ACAGCTGGACGGCGCTGGAACCCGACAGCGTCTCGGGCACGGTCAGTTGCTCGGTCGTCGTCGCGCCCGACTTCGTCGTTATCTTCACGTTGATCGACGCGCCCTCGGGCACCGCATCCCCGAAGTACTTGTCGCTGGTGGCGCCGTCGTCGGTGTTGACGTCGTCGTCACCCAGGTCGAAGACCATCACCATCCGGTCGTCCGGGTCGTTCAACACCGGATGGGAGTCGTCGGAATCTTTGAACGCGATGATCCCGAAGTGGCCGTCGGCGCCCGCGGCGTTCACACTGGCGTTGACCAGGTTGTACGTCCCCGAGGGACCGACCCACTGGACTGTCGCGTTCTCCAGGTCGACGTTACTCGCACCCGGCGACTTCTTCACCGTCATGTTGATCACGCCAACCTCTTCGGCGTTCAGATGAGTCCCGGTCGAGCCGGTCACCTGCAGCCGATTGGTCACCTGCTGGCCTGACTGCTGGCCGGTCTCCTCTGATTTCGTCTGGAGGAACCCGGCCGTGTTGATCAGGACGCCGGCCGCGATCGCCGCGACCAGCACCATCGCGATGAACACTATCAACGTCCCGATACCGACCTGCCCGCGGTCGTCGCCGGGATCTCGTTCCGGTAACATACTCACACCGTTAGTGTACCCCCACAAAAGCGTCGCGTCCAAATTATACAGCTTGATAACCTCCGTATCGGCGCATGAAGGCACTTTCTCTCTCGAGTATCAATTGTATTCGCCGTCTTGCTCACGGCGGGCACGCTCCCGGACGACCGACGGCGTTCGACAGCGCCCGGGTGCACCGGTCGCTTGTGGGACCGTGCAGTTGTTACAGCTCGCACACAGCGCCCGGGCGTCACGCTCGCGGGCCGTCTCCCCCAGCAATCGGGCGCCCAGGCGCGGTTCGGCGTAGAAGGGTCGCCCCAGCCCCACCAGGTCACAGGCGGGGCCCCGACCGTTCGGTCCGCTCTCGGCCAGCAGGCGGTCACAGGTCTCGCGCTCGCGGATCCCCCCCTCACAGAGGACCGGCACGTCGACCCGTTCACGGACTGTCCGGCAGAGGTCGGCGTTCCAGGCCGTTTCGCGTGCAAACCGTCGGCTCTGGAGACGGTTGAGCGCGCTGACGACGCGTGCCCGGAGCGGCCCGCCGAAAGCCGCCGCGTAGCCGGATTGCATGTCGCCGGCTGCCCACGCGCGCTCGGGATAGGCACCACGGACGACGCTCATGTCCCAGAACGTCGAGACGGTCACCGGCGCGACGGCGTCGTAGCCGTACTCGGCGGCGCGTTCGGCGACGGCGACGGCGTCTTCGGCAGTGAGATGACGGCGGACGAACCGGGGCGCGGCGGCCTCCGATGGCACCTTCGTCACCAGTGGGACGTCGCCGGCGTGCTCGCGGACGGCGTCGTGGACGGCTTCGAGAAAGCGGACGCCCCCGGCGTAGGGTTGCTCCTCGGCGGGCCCGAACTCGTCGTCGCGGCGGTTGTACAGCGGCGACAGGAACTGCTGGACGATCCCCATGTTCGCCCCCGAGAGGTGGATCCCGTCGTAGCCGGCCTCGGCCGCGTAGCCCGCCGCACGGCCGAACTCCTCGGCGAGGTCGTACACCTCGGCGGTCGACATGACGTCGGGCACGACGTCGACGATCCCCAGCCTGTCGAGCGCGCGCAGTTGCCAGGGCGGCCGCGAGACCGCGAGTTCGCTGTGGTCGGGGTGGCGCTCGCGGTATCCGGCGTGCCAGACCGCCTGGCTCCGCAGTCCACCGTGGGCGAGCTGGACGAATATCCGGCCGCCGTGGTCGTGGACCGCGCCCGTCAGTCGCGAGAGCCGCGAGACGAACGCGGGGTCGTGGACCCGCGTCATGTTCGGCGCCGCACAGCCGCCCTCCGGCGTGACGATACTCGCCCCCTGGAAGAGGAGTCCGACCCCCGACTCGGCGGCCGGTTCGAGTTCGTCGATCAGCGTGTCGACGGCGCCCTCGCCGGTGCCAGCACACTCAAGCAGCGGCGCGCGGTAGAGCCGGTTCGGGACCGCGACCCCGCCGACGGTAACCGGATCGTCCAGCGTGGGCATACGCCGAGTTCGGCGCGGATACCCGTGTAGGTTGCGCCCGCAGCCGAGACGAACTCGTGGTAGCCGACAACGGACCACCGCTCGGACAGTCCCACGACGCGTCGGCCCGCGCATCTTTTTGTCTCTCGTCGGCGTAGGCCCGCTGGAAATGCGCGTCGTCGTCGCCGGCACCTTCGGTCCGCTACACGACGGTCACCGTCGACTCCTCGCGACCGCACTCGAGTGTGGCGACGAGGGAGTCGTCGTCGGGCTGACCAGCGACGCCTTCGCCCGCGGGAAACGCGACCGGCCGGTCCCCGACTTCGACCAGCGACGGGACCGACTCCTCGACGAACTCGCGGCGCTCGACGAGTGGGACCGGGAAATCGCGGTCCGGAAGATACACGACGAATTCGACTTTGCGGCGACCGATCCCGCGCTCGACGCGGTCGTCGTCTCGACCGAGAGCGACGACGACCTCGCCGCGCTCAACGACCGCCGCCGCGAGCACGGCCTCGACCCGCTCGTGGGGGTCGTCGTCCCCGTCGTCCGAAGCGCGGACGGCGAACGGATCTCCTCGACTCGCGTCGTCGCCGGCGAGATCGACGAGCACGGACAGTCACAGACGGAGGATAACTAGCCCGGCCTCACCGGACGACGGTCACGGGCACGTCGGCCCGTTCGACGAGTCCCTTCGCGACGCTCCCGAGGACGCGCTCTTCGCGCTCCGAGAGGCCGCGGTGGCCGACGAAGATCCCGTCGTACTCGGCGCGCGTCGCGAACGACGGCACCGTCTCGACAGGGTTGCCGTACAGGAGTTCGGCCTCGACCGCGAGTCCCGATTCAGCAGCGCGTTCGGCGGCGTCTTCGAGGACCTCTTCGCCGCGGTTCTCGGCGTCTTCGACGTCCTCGACTATCAGCCGTCGCTCCGCTTCCGAGCGGTCGCCCTCGGGATCGGGACCGCCAGTGTCGTAGACGTCCGGGTCGACGGCGTGGACGACCGTCAGTGTCCCGCCGACCGCCGCCGTCATCGCGACGGCGTGGTCGAGCGCGCGGTCGCTCGCGTCCGAACCGTCGACCGCGACGACGAACCGCAACTCGCTGGGGACGCGCTCCGTCGACATCAGTTACGCTCCTCTGTGCCTACGGATTCGTCTCCGCCTTCCTCCTCGGCGGCTTCGTCGTCTTCGGCGTGCGCGTGGACCGTCAGCACGGGGATGTCGGCCGTCCGGACGACTTTCTCGGTGACGCTGCCCAGCAGGTATCGCTCCAGCCCCGTCCGGCCGTGTGTCCCCATCACGATCAGGTCCGCGTCGACCGCCTCGGCGTAGTCGAGGATCGTCCGGTGGGGCAGTCCCGTCCGGACGGCACCGACCGCCTCGACACCGTCGGTTTCGGCGCGCTCGACCGCTTCGGCAGTGGTCTCCTCGCCGATCCGCTCGAAGGACTCGACGATGTCGACGTAGCCGGTCTCGGGCTGGGCCGCCGACGTGTCGGCGACGTACAACGAGTGGACCGTCGCGTCGAACGCCGCGGCGAGCGAAACCGCCTCGTCCAGTGCCGCGTCGGCACCTGCGCTCCCGTCGGTCGGTACGAGTATAGTTTCGTACATACCTGAGAGTTCGCTCGCCCGAAATATATCCCCCAGTGACCGTTCTCAGCGGCCGGGAACGCCGGTGTCGGGGGCGACCGAACGGTAACGGGAGCTTACTTCTCGACGTCGAGCAACGCTACGCGCTCGTGGACCAGCGCGGGGAGGTCGCCGTCGACCACGGCGAGTTCCGCCTCGCCGACGTCGAAGAACTCGCAGACGCGTTCGGGGTCGTACTCGCCGAGCGTCTCCGCCGGGTCGAACACGTCCATCGACTCGACCACTGCGGCGGCCTCGCGTTCGGGCGTGCCATCACTCCCTCGGTCGCCCTCGTCGACGTTCGAAGCGGGATCGGCGTCGACGAGCACGATTGTGGGAGTGTCGCCGGCCGAGACACCCATCGTCAGTGCTCGCTCGATCTGGCGGCGACCGGCGGCGTAACAGAGGATCTCGACTGCGCGGTCGCGGGCGACGTTCTCGCCGCGGGCGATAGCACGGTCGGCGAGTTCGACCGCCCGTTCGAGGTGGGTCCGGTCGACGACGTAGCGAGCGTCGAAGGCCTGGACCGTCACGCCGTGTTCGTCGCCGACGGCACCCAGTCGCTCGACGAAGTCGTCGACGTCCTCGACGGTGGTGACACCCTCGACGAGTTCCATCAGAAGTCACCCAGGCTGGACTGGTCCTCGTCCTCGCGGCCGCCGTCGGTCGCCGACGCGCCGTCACCACTGCCGGACCCGCTCGCGCCGCCGCTGCCGGTGCCCGCATCGTCGGGTCGCGCGTCCTCGTCCGCGTCGACGCCGTCCATCGACGGGTTCCGGTGACCGACGTTCTCCAGCACCGTCTCGGCGGTCCGGCGACGCCCGCGCAGGGCCCCGAGCACGACCGACTTGTCGGCGTCCCGCAGGTCCGCGCGGTCCTCGATACCCGCGTCGTAGAGTCGGCGAGCGCGCTTGCGCCCGACACCGCGGACGCCCGCGAGGTCGGTCAGTTCTTCCCTGACGCCGTGTTCGGCGCGCACGCGAGCCTCGCGGACCGCGGGCGCGACGTCGAGGCCGAGTTCGCCCGCCAGCGATTCGGCGGCGCCGAGCAACCACTGGGCCGTGTCGACTTTCCCGCGGACGTCGCCCGGGCCGACACCGTAACGCTCCGTGACGACGTCCTCGTCGACCTCGCTGGCCCAGTCTTCGAGGAGTCGCGCCGTCTTCAGCGCCGACAGCCAGTCCTCGAAGCCCGGGTCGAACTCGCTGGGTGCCCGTCCGAGAAAGGCCTCCTCGCGCTCGTGGGCGAGCATCGTGTACTCCTCGTCTTCGCCCGAGCGCAGGTAGAGTTCGTACATGTCCGGCGTGCGCGAGACGAGGTGGTACAGACCCAGGACCGAGGGTCGGCCCTCCGCGTCGCGCAGGCCGTCGATGATCTCCGCGGCGCTCATCGGGTCCAGGTAGAGCCGCGAGACGGTGTGACCGAGCGAAGTGGCGGTGAGGCCGTCGTCGCCGTCCCGTTCCATGAACTCGTTTCGCACCAGATACTCGATCATGTCGTCGGTGACACGCTCCAGACGGCCGCGCTCGGTCGTCTGGGAGGCATAGAGGGTGCGTTCGAGGAATTCGAGGAGGCCCGACCGGGAGTTGGCGAACCCGGAGGCGATGGTGGCGAGGATGTGGGTCCGGAGTGCGGGTTCGGCGGCGAGTTTCGAGTCGACGGGCTCGGGGTCGGCCCAGACGTACCGCTCGAATAGTTCGTCGAGTTCGTCGTGGCTGTTGGCGATCAGGAGGGCTTCGCCGTACGGGTCGAGACCGGGTCGCCCCGCGCGTCCCATCATCTGGTGGACTTCGAGCACCGAGAGGGGTTGCATGCCACCGGCAGTGCCGTCGTATCTGCGCCAGTCGCGGACGACGACGCGGCGCGCGGGCGTGTTGACCCCGGCGGCGAGGGTGGGGGTCGCGGCGATGACCTTGACGAGGCGGTCGCGGAAAGCGTCCTCGACGAGCGAGCGGTGGCCCGACGCACAGCCGGCGTGATGGAAGGCGGCGCCCTGTGCGACCGCGTCGGCCAGGTCGTCGCTGGTCTCGGTGTCGCTCACGTCGCGGATCTCGGCGGCCACCTCGGCGAGTTGCTCGCGTTCCTCGTCGGTGAGCTGGGGGTCGACCGTCGACGCGAGCCGCCGCGCTGCGGCCTCGGCGTTGCGCCGGGAGTTGACGAACACGAGCGTCGACCCGCCGTCCTCAAGCGTGTCGCGGACGATCGCCGCGGCCGGCTTCTCGGAGCTTCGGACCGGGAGTTCGGACTGGCTGCCGTCTTCGAGGTGGAGCGCCTGGCCGTAGTGGACGCCCTTCTTCAGGTCGATGGGGCGCCAGTCCGAGTCGACGAGTTCGGCGTCGAGCCACTCGGCGAGCGCCCCGGCGTTGCCGATGGTCGCCGAGAGCGCCACGGTCTGTAGGTCGGGGTTGAGCTGGCGGAGTTTCGCGAGTGTGACTTCGAGGGTAGGCCCGCGCTCGGCGTCGTCGACGAGGTGGACTTCGTCGGCGACCACACAGGAGAGGTCGTCCAGCCACGGCGCGTTGTTGCGCACGAGCGAGTCGACCTTCTCGCTGGTGGCGACGACGATGTCTTTCGAGGCGAGCCACCCACCCTCGGATTCGTAGTTGCCCGTCGAGACGCCGACGTCGAGGCCGTACGCCTCGAACTGCTCGAACTCCTCGCGTTTCTCGCTCGCGAGCGCGCGCAGGGGAACGATGTAGAGTGCCTTGCCGCCGGTCGTCGCGCTCTCGTCGGAGTCACTGTCACTGTCACTCTCGTCGCCACTGTCGCCCGCGACGGCAGAGAGCATCGCGAGTGTCGCCATCAGCGTCTTCCCGCTAGCGGTGGGGACGCTGGCGACGAGGTTCTGTCCGCGGGTGACGCCGGCCTCGACGGCCTCGGCCTGGGGCGGGTACAGCGACTCGATGCCGTCGTCCCGCAGGTGGTCGGGCAACCAGTCGGGCACGCCCGGGATGTCCGCGACGTCCATTACTGGCGTGGTAGTGCGCTCCGTGATTTAAACTGTCGGACCATCTTTTTCCCCGGGGGGTCTCCTCGCTCGCTCCGCTCGCTGCGGGGACCCCCGGCCAAAAACATGGGTGAAAAAGACGAGCGCTCACTGCGTTCGCGCTCGGTGAACCGCGCGCCGGAGGCGCGCGGACATCACATATAGAAGAACGGGGTATCGATCGCGGCGGCGCGCGCCACCGAAGCGACGACTACCCGCGTGTCGATCACACACGACCGAACAGAGTGGCGCGTCAGTCGGTCAGGCTGTCGGCCATCGCCCGGAGTTCCCCTGCCCGCTCGTCCACGTCGGGGTCGTCCCACCAGATATCGAACCCCCGGATCTCGCTCGCGACGGCCGCCGCTCGATAGCACTGCTCGATCGTGTCGGGCACGTCGGCGCCGAATCCCGCGTACAGCCCCTCCCGGAGACGGGCGGCCTCGGCAGGGGAGCGCTCGCGACCCAGGAGGTACGCGCTCTTGACCAGCGCGAGTCGCAGGTCCCCCCAGGCGGCGCGTTCCAGGTCCAGCACGCCCACGACCTCGCCGTCCGCGACGTGGATATTCGCCGGCCGGTAGTCGTCGGGGACGATCGCGGGGTCGGGCCGTCGAGGAACGGCGTCGAGTGTCCGGTCGACGACGCCGCGTACGGGGTCGACGAGGTCACTCACCGGATCGCTCGGTTTCGCGAGCAGCATCTCGACGTACCACTCGACGTACTCGCGCCAGGTGTCGGTCGACCCGGTAACCGCCGGCGTCTCCCCGAGTGCGTGCTGTAGCCGGCCGTACCCGTCGATGCTGTCGGGGTGCCACCCGTCCCCATCGATACCGCCGGAGATACGGCCGTCCCCCTCGGTACCGTCGGGAACCGCCGAGAACCCACGCAGGACCCGCCCCATCCGTCGTGCGAGCGCCGGCGACACGTCTGCCGGGGGCTCACCGGGGAGTGCGGTCGTGACGAAGTACGTGGGACCGTCCGCGGGGTCGAGGGCGGCATCGACCACCCGCGGTACGGGCACGTCGGTGTCGGCGAGCAGGCGATACACTGCCACCTCGGCGGCCGTGATCTCCAGTCCGACGAAGGTGTTGAACTTGACGACGTACGCCTCGTCGCGGGTCTCCACCCGGTAGAGGGTGTTCGTCCCACCCTCGATGCGGGCCGCCGAGACGACTCGTCCGTCGGGGACCGCGTCGGCGACTGCGCGACGAGCGTTCACCGCCGTGACGGACCCGTCGGTCATCGGTCGAGATGCGGCGCGGGGAGGCAAAAACGACGTGACTCGGGGTCACGGGTCGCCGCCGTCGGGCGCCACCTCTATGCCGCTCGCGTCGAAACCGCCGGTATGCGAATCGAGTACGACCGCGACACCTGCATCGGGATGTTTCAGTGCGTCGCGGAGTGGGACGCCTTCGAGCGCGACGAGGATGCCGGTAAAGCGGTTCTGACCGACAGCGAGGAAGTCGAGGACGACCTGTTCGTCCGCGAAGTGCCCGAGGACGCCGAACTCGACGCGAAGTTCGCCGCCCGAACCTGCCCCGTCGACGCCATCACCGTCTACGACGACGACGGCGAACAGATCGTTCCCTGACTCCCCGGGCACACACCGCCCGAACCGGAAATTGTTACCACTGTTTCGCCCGTCACCGTCAACAGACACTCGTTTACCCACCGGTTCCCGTCTTTGAAGGCAAAATGTTTTCAATAGGGTAGTCCATAGAGTGGGTCACCAGAAACCATGCCGGAGATGGAAACCGCGCAGTTCGAGACGGACCTGAGCCTGTTCAAGTACGACAACCTGGAACAGTTGCCGCCGGCCTACCGCGACCTGACGGAGGACGAGCGCACCCCCCGTATCGAGGCCGCCCTGGAGGAGCTGGGCGACGACGTCGTCATCCTCGGGCACAACTACCAGCGCCGGGAGATCGTCGAGCACTCCGACTTCATCGGCGACTCCTACGGCCTCTCGAAACGAGCGGCGGAGGCCGACGCCGACTACGTCATCTTCGGCGGTGTGACGTTCATGGCCGAGTCCGCCGACATCATCACCGACGACGACCAGTCCGTAATCCTGCCGTCGATGGAGGCGTCCTGTCCGATGGCCGGGATGGCCGAAGCCCTGCAGGTCGACGCCGCGTGGGCTGAGATCACCGCGGCCGCCCCCGACGAGAACATCATCCCGATCACCTACATGAACTCGTATGCGGACCTGAAAGCCTTCTGTGCCGAGCAGGGCGGACTCGTCTGTACCTCCTCGAACGCCCACAGAGCCTTCGAGTACGCCTTCGAGAAGGGTGACAAGGTGCTGTTTTTGCCGGACAAGCACCTCGGCGAGAACACCGCCCACAGGCTCGGCATGGAAGCGGAGATCGCCGAGTGGGACCCGTGGGACCCCGAGGGGAAAGACGCCGCCGACGTCGTGGACAACAACGTCATCCTCTGGGACGGCTACTGCCAGGTCCACGAGCGCTTCCGCGTCTCGCACATCGAGGATGTCCGCGAGCAACACCCCGACGCGAACGTCATCGTCCACCCCGAGTGTCGCCGCGAAGTGGTCGAAGCGGCCGACGTGGCCGGGTCGACGGCGGCGATCACCGAGACCATCGAGAACGCCGACCCCGGGGAGACGTGGGCCATCGGCACCGAGATCCACCTGACCCACCACCTCCAGCGCTGGCACCCCGACGTGAACGTCCTCCCGCTGTGCGGTGAGGCGTGTATGGACTGCAACGCCATGCGCCAGATCGACCCGAACTACCTCGTATGGGTCCTCGAAGAACTCGTCGAGGGTCGCGAGCGCAACGTCATCGAGGTCGCGCCCGAGGAGAAGGAACTGGCCCAGGTCGCCCTCGACCGGATGCTCGAGATATGACGATGTCCGAGGAGACAGCCGACGCCGACAACGCGGAGTCTGACCCGAGTACCGAACTCGACGACTACGACGACTACCGGACGACCGACGTCCTCGTCGTCGGGTCGGGCATCGCGGGGCTGGCGGCCGCACTCGGCGCAGCGCGCGAGGGTGCCGACGTGACGGTCGCGACCAAGGCGACCCGTCCCGAAGGGGCATCCTCGTGGTGGGCTCAGGGCGGTATCGCCGTCTCGCGTGACGACCCCGGCCAGTTCAAAGACGACATCCTCGCGGCGAGTGCCGACACGGCCGACCCCGACGCTGTGGACGTGCTCGTCGACGAGGCCAACCGCGCCGTCGAGGACGTCCTCGTCGACACGCTGGACGTGCACTTCGACAGGAACGGCGACGCAGACAGCGGTGACGGCAACGCGGGCGCAGACGGTGACGACGACTACGACTTCGGCCGCGAGGCCGCCCACGACGAGGCGCGGATCCTCCACGTCGACGCCGCCACCGGGAAGGCCATCCACGTCCCCTTCCTGAACTACCTGGACGACCACGACGGCGTCACCATCCGCGACGACACCGCCGCGCTCCAGTTGGTCACCCACGAGGGGCGCGTCCACGGCGCACTCCTCGAACACGACGGCGAGGTGGTGCCGACGTTCGCCGGCGCGACGGTCCTGGCGACGGGCGGCATCGGGGATCTATACCCGCGTTCGACCAACCCCGACGGGTCGACCGGCGACGGTATCGCCATGGCCGCGCTCGCCGGCGCCGACGTCGAGGACATGGAGTTCATCCAGTTCCACCCGACGGTGTACGTGGGCCACGACGGCGAGAGCGAGGAACCGTTCCTCGTCAGCGAGGCGGTCCGCGGCGAGGGCGCGGTTCTCCGGAACGCCGAGGGCGAACGCTTCATGCCCGACTACCACCCCGACGCGGAACTCGCGCCCCGGGATGTCGTGGCCCGAGCAGTGCAAAAGGAGCGAGAGGCCACCGGCGACGTCGTGCTCGACGTCTCCGAGGTCGACTTCGCGGGCGACTTCCCCGGCCTCGCCGAGAAGTGCGAGCAACGGGGCGTCGACTGGCAGGCCGGCATTCCGGTGGGTCCTGCCGAGCACTTCCTCTGTGGCGGGGTCGCCGTCGACGACCGCGGCCGCGCGAGTCTCGACCGTCTCTACGCCGTCGGCGAGTGCTCCAGAACTGGGGTCCACGGTGCGAACCGGCTGGCTTCGACCTCGCTGCTGGAGGGACTCGTCTGGGGCCTGCGCGCCGGCGAGGACGCCGCCGACCACGAGGCCGAGGTCGTCGAGGCGGCCGAACTACTCGACCGCGACCCCGCGCTCCCCGACAACTTCGCCCGCGAGAAGTTCGTCCGCCTGCGCCGCGTCATGGACGAATACGTCGGTCTCCAGCGCAATCGCGAGGACCTGGGACGTGCCCAGGCCGTCCTCCGGCGACTCAAAGGCGAGGTCGACGCCTACGTGCGGACGCGCACATCGCGGTCGCTGTACGAACTGCGCCACGCTTCGGTCACGGCACTGCTCGTCGCGCGCGCCGCCGCCGAGAACGACCGGTCTGTGGGCACGCACAACCTCGTCGAAGAGGGCGAAAACGAGGCGCGGGCCGACTGATGGTGCGGTCCCTGGCCCCGTGTCGGGCGGGCCGACCGCCGGCACGGGTGACGCGGCTGACCGGACCGCGACGGCAGGAGGCTCCGCGATTGCGGAGGTGTCCGGCGTGATCACCGACGCACAGGTCGAGTCCTGGCTCCGCGAAGACGTGGGCCACCACGACGTCACCAACCAGGTGCCCGGCGAGACCAGTGGCCGGCTCGTCGCGAAGGAGGACGGCGTCGCCGCCGGTCTCGACGCCGCGACGGCCGTCTTCGACTACCTCGGCGTCACCGTCACGGAGCGTGTCGACGACGGGACGGTTATCGACGCCGGCGACGTCGTCCTCCGGGTCGAGGGACCCGCCCGCGAAGTACTCAGGGGCGAGCGTGTCGCGGTCAACATTGCAGGGCACGCCTCGGGCGTCGCCTCGCGCACCCGCCGGGCGGTCGAGGCCGCCCGCACGGTCGGCAACGACGTCCGTATCGCGGCGACGCGCAAGACCACCCCTGGACTCCGGGGTATCGAGAAGCGGGCGGTCGTAGCCGGTGGCGGCGACACGCACAGACTCGACCTCTCGCATATGGTGATGGTCAAGGACAACCACATCGAAGAACTGGGACTCGACGCCGCGGTCGAACGGTTCCGCGAGCGGGTCTCCTTCGCGACGAAGATCGAAGTCGAGGTCGAAGAGCCCGGAGACGCCCCGCGAGCGGCCGCGGCGGGCGCCGACGTCGTCTTGCTGGACAACATGGACCCGGCGACGACCGAACGCGCCGCGGACCTGCTCGCCGAGCGGGCCGCCGAACTGGGTCGCGAGGTACTGGCCGAGGCGTCGGGCGGGATCACCGTCGAGACAGTCCCTGACTACGCGACGACCGGCGTCGACGTGATCTCGATGGGGTCGCTGACACACTCGGCGGCGAGCCTGGACTACTCGTTCCGGACGGGTGTCGAAGGCAAGTAGCGAGAAAGAGCGGAGGCGTCGCGTGATAGTGATTATTGTAGATTATTTCCGGATTGCGCCGACCCCGGGGTCGGCGAATACCGGTAAATCGCTACAATAATCACTATGAGTCCTGTTCGACCCGTTATTTCATGTCCTGCAGGCGGTCGACGAGCGCGTCGGCCGATTCGGCCCCCTCGACCGTGACCTCGCCCTCGTGGTCGTGTTCGTGGACGTTGACGGCGTCGTCGTCGTCGAAGTCTGTGTCCTCGTTCTCCTGTTCGGATTCGTCGTAGCTCCCGAAGCCCATAGCGAACAGTGGTTACGGGATCGGGGGCATAAACGCAGTGGTCGAGTCCCGCGTTGAGCGCTGTGACCGATTCACACGGCCCCCTCGTGACTGGGCACGGTCCGGAAACGAGCATCAACCGTAGCACCGGTCACACGACCACTTCGTAACACTCGTCGCCGAGAAGTACACGGAGTAGTGGTATCATCAGTTTCAGCCAGCACTGGTTTGGAAGAAAGTTGATCCGGAGACCGCACCGCACTCACCAGTGCGAGATGAAAGCCCTCGGGCCGCTGGCGGTCGCTGACCGGGATATTCTCGCTCGAACACCCGCACAGCGCCGCGCTCGCGAG
>Ga0207771_101106_pt1 | contig 12727 bp, 11 predicted proteins | sample A23M2SouthBayCA_2_FD_187731 | JGI IMG/M metagenome (GOLD analysis project Ga0207771, IMG submission 187731) | Aerobic enrichment media microbial communities from Eden Landing Ponds, California, USA - A23 M2 (2) (SPAdes) | ecosystem: Environmental > Aquatic > Marine > Unclassified | place...
GGAGTCGAAAAACGTGGCATCCATCGCCCCATGCTCGCCGGGATCGCAGGCGGTCGCTGACCGACGGAGCAGTTGCCGCCAGATCCGGGTTGGCACCCGCTCGAACGACCGCCACAGCGTCGAGGGTGCCGGGAATGCCGCTCGCGCCAACTGCAACAGACCACGAACGCGATCCATCTCACTCGCCCAATCGACGATCTCGCGGTAGCTCGCGTCCATGTGAATCCGCAAAAAGTGCAGCGTCAGGTGCTTCCAATCCGCAAATCCGTTGCCAGCCGGGTCACTCACCACCGCCGTGGGGCTGGCGGCACAGCGTTTTTGAGCCAGCGATGCGGCCTGTTTAACGAAGCGGAAGAGTGGCATTGGTACATTCACTCTTTCCGCTTCGCTCTCGCCTTCAGAGCGACGCTATCCTCTCGCCGTCATCGGATTCAACAGAGCAGTCTCAACCGGAGGGACCCCACCGGGTCCGCATAATTCTCGAATCAAAGAACTTCCTAACACACACAGAAGGACACCCCACCGCGTCCGCATAATTCCCTAGGCAGTGATGCGGTCCATTACAACACCGAGCCGCTCGTTCTCCCGAAGGACATCGATGGTCGTACCGAGATCAGCACCAAGTTCGAACAGATAGTGCTGCCCGCCCTGTATGCCCGTGTTTCGTTCCATCGCGTTCACGACACCTGCTAGGTTGAGATCTTGGAGATGGTCACGAACGCGCCGCATCGCGATCGATTCAGCGCCAATATAGGTGGTGATGTCCGTGTACTTCGCATAGCACTTTCGCGCGCTGGTCGCGCTTGTTCCTGAGGACGACGCCCTCGGCTGGTCCGTCGTAGAATTGGGAATTGGGAATCTCGTACGAAGTCGGATCGAAGTATTTCGCCGGCCGTTCACGCTCGATGACTGGGACGGTCTGAAGGCCGAGTCGCTCGAAGATCTGTTCGATTCGATCGGGTGGGAGGAATCTCCCAGTCTCGTCAGACCACACGTCGAAGCCCAGAAACGAGGGTGTTCGCTCCCAGTCATACTCGATGGTGTGGTGGTGCATCGCCTCGCCGAAGAAGGTGATCGTTTCGACGTCGTCGACGGCGTTTCTGAGTGCCTCTCGATTCAGGTTGGTCTGGATGTGACGGACGGCATGTTGGTATGGGCCGGGCACGTCATCAGGGTCGTCGTAGACGCGGCTGCGGTCACCAAAGCGCAGCAAGCCAGAGGCCTGCAGTTCGAATCGGAAGTTCGCCCCGTCGACTTTTTCGAGGAGCCAGAGGTGGCCCTCGCTGAGAAGATCGTCCGGGGCAGCTTCAATGCGGGGGATCGACGGGAATTGTTTCATCAACAGTGGGGTCTATCGGTGACGTTGGGTGGACAGACTATGACTCTAGGGTGGCGAAGCGAAAGTCTACGTCACCATCTATTTCGCTCTTAATACACCCGAAACTGCACTCTTGATAGAGTGATCCCCAACCTTGGAAAATCACCCCGGAAGTGGTGCTGTGCGGAGAGGATAATGGCGACTAGGAAGGGGTGAACTGGGGGTTTCGAGAAAGACGTGGATGATCTGGGGATCGACGATGAAAGAGAGTCTGTGGGACTCTCAGGGCCGAATTCGGGTATTCGACCGACCTCGATAGTAAAAAGACATCTGATATTAGATGCCCCAATGGGCGTCCAAGTTTAGTCACGTCTGGTGGTTTTTCCTAACCTTGGAAGTAGTCTGGGATGTGAGACGTATGAATCTGCTCGAAACGACCACCCGCTTAGATGCCCGAATTAGACTATCTCAGAGCGTCCGACGGCGCCACGCGCAGCGATGCCTCGCAAAACCGGGTTTCTAGGAGCCATTCAGACGCTTCTTTCTCTTACTACCGGCCGATTTCTCCAAGGTTGGATTTCGCCCGGTTTGACTGTTCCATTTATATACGAAGACCGGTCCGGGTAATTTCATAGGAAAGAGGCCTTCGCAGTTGACTAGAGATATGTCTCGTCGGCACAGTCAGCAAGATACAGATTCGTGAGACGAAGTCCCAGACGACGGCCGGTTCGAACACTGGAGTGACTTATTCACCCTCGGCAGCAGTGAGCGCGTCGGCAGCCAGTTCGGAATCGATTTGGCCTTGCAGACGCTCTTCGGCCTCGTCGCGGTCCTCAGGGTATCCGATGTCGTTGCGCCAGCCGTCCATCCGGATCGCGTCGATGGTCCGGCCCGAGTGCAACAGCAGGTCCACCGCATCACTGATCTCGTACTCGTCGCGGTTCGAGGGCTGGACGAGGTGACACGCATGAAATATCGCTGGCGTGAAGGTGTAGAATCCCGTCATCACCAGATTTGACGGCGGGTCGTCGGGCTTTTCGACGACCTCGACAATTTCGCCGTACTTGTTCGTGTCACAGACCCCATAGCGACTCGCTTCCTCCCACGGGACCTCTTCAACCAGAAACGCGGCGTCGGCGCGATCTTCCTGCTGGCGGTTCACCACGTCTGCAAGGTTCGCCTCGAAGACGTTGTCGCCCAGCATCAGCATGAAATCGTCGTCGATGTGCTCCTCGACGGTCAACAGTGCGTGAGCCAACCCGTTCTGCTCGCGCTGATGGGCATAGGTGATCGGGACGCCGTCGAACTCGTCTTCGAAGTGGTTGATGATGACCTGTTTCTTGTATCCGACAACGACGAGCAGTTCGTCAGCGCCGAGGTCGATCAACTGTTCGAAACAGTGCGCCAGAATCGGCTTGCCGGCGACCTCGACCATGCCTTTGGGCTTGTCTTCGGTTAGGGGACGGAGTCGTGTTCCCTCGCCAGCCGCGAGGACGACGGCTTTCATACCATAGCAAACTTGCGCCGGTCTGGTAAAAACTATCGGTCGCTCGAACAGAATCCTCAATATTCGGGACGCCGAATTCTGGCGCGATGAACATCAGTATCGTCGGCAGCGGCTACGTCGGGACAACCCTGGCCGCGTGTCTCGCCGACCTCGGCCACGAGATCGTCAATGTCGACATTGACAAGCAAGTCGTTGAGACGATCAACAGGGGGAACGCTCCGATCCACGAACCGGGGCTAGCCGAGCGAATCGAACGCCACGCTGGCGAGCGGTTGCAAGCGACGACGGACTACGCAGCCATCCGCGACACCGACGCCACCTTTCTGGCGCTCCCGACGCCTGCGAACGACGACGGGAGTAACGACCTCTCGATCATGGAAGCGGGTGCCCGATCGGTGGGAGAGGTCCTCCACACCGGCAGCGATCATCTCGTGGTCGTCAAAAGCACTGTGGTACCGGGCAGCACCGAAGAGGGTGTGGCACCGGCGATCGAAGACGCTGGCGACCTCACCGTTGGCGAGGACTTCCGGATCGCAATGAATCCTGAGTTTCTCCGGATGGGAACCGCCGTTGCCGATTTCATGGACCCCGACAAGATCGTCTTCGGTGCGACCGACGACCACGCGTACGAGACCCTCGACGCTATCTACGACCCGCTGGTCGAGCAGACCGGCGCACCGGTCGTCCGGACGGGCATCCGCGAAGCCGAGATGATCAAGTACGCCAACAACTCGTTTCTGGCGACCAAGGTCAGCCTCATCAACGAACTCGGGAACATCTGCAAGGAGTACGATGTCGACGCCTACGAGGTCGCCGACGCACTCGGTCTCGACGACCGGATCGGCGAGCGGTTTCTCCGGTCGGGGCTGGGGTGGGGCGGCAGCTGCTTCCCGAAAGACGTAGCGGCCCTGATCGCCGCCGCCGAAGACGCCGGTTACGATCCCGAACTGCTGAAAGCCGGCGTCGCAGTCAACGATCGCCAGCCAGAACGCCTCCTTTCCTTACTCGACGAGCACGTCGACGTGGCGGGCAAGCGCGTGGCCGTCCTGGGACTGTCGTTCAAGCCCGGCACGGACGACGTGCGCGGGACCCGGGCCATCCCCGTCATCGAGGGACTACATGAACGGGGGGCCGATGTGGTCGCGTACGACCCCGTGGCAACTGAGAGTTTCCATGAGTATGCGCCCGACATATCGTTCGCGGCCGCCGACTCGGCCGCGGAGGCGCTACGAGACGCCTACGGCGCGGTCGTGGTCACCGACTGGGATGAGTTCGCCACCCTCGACGAGGAATTCGACCTGATGGCCGACCCGGTCGTCGTCGACGGTCGCCACGTGATCGAACGCCGCGAGGATATTTCCTACGAAGGGCTGACCTGGTAGTCACACTGGAGACAGGCATGTCCGCGATGGACTGGTGGGCCTGAAAAAGTCAGAGCAGGCCTGCACAGAAGCAATCGAGTGTATTAACCAACAAAACGAGCGAGAACGACTTTTGTTGGGTAACATTGATTCTATTCAAAATCCCAATCCAAGAAGAAGATTGCAACACTGGCACTGGCTAGTTCTGGACCACCTCCGCTGGCGTTCGGCCGTCGAGCGCTTGATTGGGCCGTTCGTGGTTGTAGTGGTGTCTGAAGCGTCGTAGCCACCAGCATCGACGAGAACCTCTGTGTCGGCGAGATCGTGTTGCTCGGTGAGGCGATGCAGGAACGCCGTCCTCAGAAATCGGAGATTCTGATGGGCTGCAGGAGACTCCGGTCTCGTGAACGCTACGAGGTCGGTCCCGCGGCGGCTGAACACGTCGATTTCGAGCAATAGTTTTGAGTTGGTATCGATCGAGCGGAGACGCGTCCGACGGCGATCACACCGCCGTATCGCCGGTCAGTGAGAGCAACTGCCTGGCCCGGTCGGCCTTCGCGAGCAACACCTCTTGGAGCGCCGGGGGATTCCGAACGTCGGCGGCCGTCAGAACGTCTTCGGGGACAGCCAGCGTGTCGGCAGGGACCGTCTCGTCGCCTTCGACGGCCAGATGCTGGGTCCCGACTTTCATCACGAGTGGCTGGTCTGTCCGCTCGACGCCGTCACCGCTCGTATAGAGTTGTTGATTGACCCGTTCGTGTTGCTCGCGGCACATGGCCGGCGAGCCGTCTGCCCTGGGTTCGACGTACAGTCGTCCCAGATAGTAGCCACGCGAGAATCGTTCGAACATGCTGTACGAATCGTGGTATGTGATACCACGACATAAACCCTCGCCGAGGGCTTTATCACGATGGGCAATGCCATCGATCTGCCTGCGGCCGTGACGCGCCCCATCTAGATGACCGCATGAATACTATTGCCTCGTGTGGTTCGAGCGACAGTCGTTCGTGTTGTCGACCGATGTTGCCGGCTCTACACGAACGATGAACGCTATTCGGAGCTCTCGACCGCCATCGGCTGAGAGTAAAACAGTTCATATGCCTCGCGTGCGTGCGCTGAACGGTACGAACAGTGGGTGCCGCTTTTTATGCTGTATCACGGAATATCCTCGTACATGCACAGTCGGCAGGCCGCGGCTCTCGTCTTCTTGACGGTCCTCGCGCTCGGTATCGTGGCGCTTCCGGTGAGCGGGGCGAGCGCACAGACCGCGAACGAGACCGCGGACAACGAAACGGAGACCAACATGGGGACCCAGCTAACGGCCTTCATGCAGGCGAGCGCTGCACAGACCAGCGACACGGTCGAATCGGGCATGTGGACGGCCGGATTCGAGCGTGCTAACGAATCGGAGCGGGCACGGCTGGCGACAGATCGAACTGCACGCATCGACCGCCGCTTGCAGCGCCTGCAGGAACGAAATCGAACGCTGCGCGAGCGCTACGAGAACGGGACGCTTCCGGAGCCGGCCTACGTCGCCCAGTCCAGCCAGCTCGCCGGCCGGATCGCGGCATTGCAGACCAGCGTCGACGACACTGCAAACGCCGTTCAGGCCGCGGGCGTCGAGACGGCCGAAATCGAACAACTCAGAGAGCGAGTTCGAAACGTGACGACACCCACGATTCCCGGCGTCGCTCGTGGCATCACCGGTGGGAATGGCCCACCGCCACACGCTGGCCCGCCGACCGAAACCGCCCCGTCGGCGCAAGCGGGAAACGGCGGCGGTCCGCCGGTGAACACCGGCCCATCGGCGCAAGCGGGAAACGGCGGCGGTCCGCCGGTGAACACCGGCCCATCGGCACAGACCGACAACGGTAGCCAGCGTGGCCCACCGAGTGACGCCGGCCGGTCGACACAGACCGACAACGGCAGCAAGCGTGGCCCACCGAGTGACGCCGGCCCATCGGCACAGACCGACAACGGCAGCAAGCGTGGCCCACCGAGTGACGCTGGGACGGCCGGCGGCTCACCAGTCAACCGGACCGACGGGTCGAACGCTGTCGGTCCATCGAACGAGGCGCGGACTCCCGAGAAGCCGTCCCAAACTGGCGCGAGTACCGGAACGGGACCGCCGGAGACGAGTGGGATCGACTCCACCGATGCCAGCAACACCGGTACTGATCCCGGCGGTGGTGATGGCCACGGCCCTCGTGAGACGGGTGTGTCAAACGGGTCCGGCGGTGGGACGTCGGACGGTGGTACCAGCGCGACAGCGACGGAGATGCCAGACAGCGGCAATACCGACGCCGGTCCCGGAACTGGCGATGCGGGCAAGAGTGATGCTGCTGCCGACAGGTCGCGTAGCGACGCCGACAGTTCGGACGATTCGACAGCGACCAGTTCCGACGGAGGCGAATCGGATACGGCACCCGGACCCGACGACGCGGGTGACCAATCGACTGATAGTGGCCGGTCTGACGAGACAGACGAGCAATCGAGCAATTCCGATGACGCGAGCAGTGGCCCGTCGGGCAATTCCGATGACGCGGGCGGTGGCCAGCCGGGCAATTCCGATGACGCGGGCGGTGGCCAGCCGGGCAATTCCGATGACGCGGGCGGTGGCCCGTCGGGCAATTCCGATGACGCAGGCGGTGGCCCGTCGGGCAATTCCGATGACGCGGGCGGTGGCCCGCCACGTGACGCGCCGGGGAACGGTCCCTAATCCCCAGCAGGCGAGGGGACACGCTTTTCAGCGCCGATAGCTTACCCCGAACTGAATGGACTCCGCCGAGTTACTCGATCTCCTCGGGAACGCGAATCGACGGCGTATTTTGCGGTTGCTGGCTCACAAGCCCTGTTATGTCACCGAGATCAGCGAGTACATCGGCGTCAGCCCGAAGGCCGTCATCGATCATCTCGAGAAACTCGAACAGGCGGGATTGATCGAGAGTCGGACCGACGACCAGCGGCGCAAGTACTTCTCGATCGCGCGAAACCTCCGACTCGAAGTCAGAGTCTCACCGTACGAGTTCGGGACCAAGAGCGCCTATCCGGCCCGTCGCGGGTTCGATATGAGTTCCTGTCGTCATCTCACGATCGATGTCGGCGGTGACGACGGCGACGAGCTACAGGACCTCGTTCGGAGTCTGCAACGGCTCGAACAACTCGAAAACGAGCTCTCGCTCGCCCAGCGGTGGGTCCAGGGACAGGTGACCGACGTTCGTGAGCGGATCAGTGAAAGCGTCGACAACGGTCGCGAGGACGGGCGATTGTACGCCGAGATCGTCAGCGCCCTCGCCAACGGTCGACACACCGTAGGGCGGATCAGCGCCGATGTCGAGGCACCGCCGCGGATCGTCGAAGACTCGTTAGAGTGGCTCGCCGAGGAAGGGATCGTCGAACGCCACACAGACGGCTGGCAACTGACCGACTAAGACGGGTTCGTGTCCGCACTTTCCGGCGATGGTCGCCACAAACCGGTCTGCACTACAGATCGCGTGTCAGGCCGTCGCGCAGGTCGCGACCGAGGTAGTGTCCCAGCAGTGCGGCCGCGCCGCCGACCAGCCCGCCGGCGACGGGCAACAGGCCACCCGAGACGACCGAGAGCGTGATCGAGGTCACGACCGTCGTCAGCACGCCGACGAGCGTCCCCGCGACGGCGGTCTCGACGTATCGTGGTCCCGTCGCGACGACGCCGAGACCGAAGAGTGCGACGAGGATGCCGACGACGCCGCTGAGCGGTCCCAGCGGGATCGCACCGCCGATGACGAACACACCGACGAGTGCGCCGAGTAGTTGGAGGGCGAAGGCGGGCACGGAGACGGCGTCGTCGACACGACCGCGCAGGCCGCCGTTCGTCTCTGCGGCGTCGGTCGTCTGCTCGGTCTCGACGGTGCTGTCGGTCTCGAAGTCCGTGAAATCCGTCCCGAAGTCGTCGTCTAGCCCCACATCGTCGATCCCGCTGTCTCCGTCGAAATCCTCCTCGACACCGACCTCGCCGACACTGTCTCGTTCGACCTCTCGCGTCAGGTCGTCGGTGCGCTCGCTCATACCCGACGGTGGGTGCGCCAGCGGTATGGGCCTTTCTCTGCTCGCAGTCCACCGGTCGAACCCGGAAACGGGAGGGTTTACGTCCGGGCGTGTGGAACGACCGGACATGAACGCAGGCGACCGCATCCACGTCGAACGCGGAGAGCAGGCCTACGAGGGCGTGTTGTTGCCGTCGAGTACGCCCGAGAACCTCGTCGTCAAGCTCGACGGCGGCTACAACGTCGGCATCGACCGCTCCGAGGCGTCGGTCGAAGTGCTGGAAGCAGACGTGTACGACATCGAGAGCGCACAGGACGAGGAGGGAAGTTCCACTGTCGAGTTCGACGACGATCTGCCGACGGTGTCGCTCATCTCGACCGGCGGCACCATCGCCTCGACCGTCGACTACCGCACCGGCGCGGTGACGGCCCAGTTCGACGCCGAGGACGTGCTGCGGGCGGTCCCCGATCTGGCGGGGATGGCGAACTATCGCGGCCGCGTCGTCGCTAACATCCTCTCCGAGAACATGACGCCCGCGGTGTGGCAGGATCTGGCCGCGGCGATCCACGAGGAGATCGAGGCCGGCGCGGACGGCGTCGTCGTCATGCACGGCACGGACACGATGCAGTTCACCGCCAGCGCGATGGCCTTCATGCTCGATACGCCGGTCCCCATCGTCTTCACCGGCAGCCAGCGCTCGGCGGACCGCCCCTCCTCGGACAACGTGATGAACGCCGTCTGTGCCGTCGAGACCGCCATGAGCGACGCCGCGGAGGTACTGGTCTGCATGCACGAGAGCGAGTCCGACGACCGCTGTGCACTCCATCGGGGCACGCGAGTGCGCAAGAATCACACCTCGCGCCGAGACGCCTTCGACACTGTCGGCGCGAAGCCGCTGGGGTCCGTCGACTACGACCAGATTCAGGCGGGTGAAGACGGCGTCTCCTTCCGCCGCGAGTACGCCGAGCGCGGCGAGACTGATCTCGCGCTCTCCGGGGACCTCGCGACCGACGTGGAACTGGTAAAGTTCACGCCCGGCACCGACGCCGCCCGACTCGAACACTGCGCCGACGCCGACGGCATCGTCATCGAGGGGACGGGGCTGGGCCACGTCAACACCGACTGGATCGACGTGATCGACGACCTGACCGCCGACGGGACCAGCGTGGTCATGACCAGCCAGTGTCTCGAAGGCAGGGTCTGTGATCGCGTCTACGACACCGGCCGGGACCTGCTCGATGCCGGTGTGATCGAGGGCGAGGACATCCTGCCGGGGACGGCGAAAGTGAAACTGATGTGGGCGCTCGAAAACACCGAGAACGTCGCCGACACGATACAAACCCCCATCGCGGGCGAGATTCAGGACCAGTCCCGGCCCTGGATGTAGGCGTTCGACTGGAACGTAGGTTCAAGTCGCGCGCACCACTGTTTCGCCGTATGAACGCGACGATCAGACAGGCACGCCGGGACGACCACGATGCCATCGCCGCCTTCACCGCCGACACCTGGGACGACCGGGAGGAGCGCGACTACATCCCCGACGTGTTCCGCGACTGGGTCGACGGCGACGGGCCGGACCAGCGGACCGTCGTCGCCGAGATCGATGGGACGGCGGTGGGGCTGTGTCAGGCGATCATGCTCACAGAGCACGAGGCGTGGCTTCAGGGGATGCGCGTCGATCCCGAGCATCGCCAGGGCGGGCTGGGACTCCGGCTGGTCGAGCACCTCTTCGAGTGGGCCAGCGAGCGCGGTGCGACCGTCGCCCGGAACATGGTGTTCTCGTGGAACGATGCTGGGCTTGGGCAGTCGATGGCGGCGGGCTTTGACCCCGCTACCAGCTTCCGGTGGGCCGAGCCAGCGCCTCGGGAGGGAACGCCCGCACTGCCCGTCGAGGACGATCCCGCGGCGGCGTGGAGCTACTGGACCGACAGCGACGACCGAACGGCGCTAGCTGGGCTGGCACTCGACGCCGGACGCTCGTGGGCGCTGTCGGAACTGACCCGCGAGGAACTCCACCGACTGGCCGACGACCAGCGCGTGTTTGCGATCAAGCGCGACGGCACCTGTGGGATGGCCTGCCGGGTGCGCACGGCCGCGGGTCCCGACGACCAGGCCATCGCCGAGTACGGCGTCGCCGCCTGGGACGACATCGACGCCGCCGACGCCCTCGTTACCGCCATCCGAGACGACGCGGCCGCCGTCGATGCCGACGCCGTTCGCATACTGTTTCCCGAAACCGCCCGCCACGTCGCCGAAGCCGCCTTCGTCCGCGCCGCGACGAGCGACGGACCGACGTTCGTCACGAGTGCGGACCTGACCTGATCCGTCCGTGCGAACAGTGTCACCTGCCGAAATCACTCGTCGAATCCAGGTCAGCCGCCACTGACCGGCGGAAACAGCGCCAGTTCGTCGTCCGCTTCGACGGGCGTCGCCAGCCCCTTCCCGCCAGCAAACGGGTCCTCGCCCTCGTGGAGCAGGCGCACGTGGTCGACGAGTTCGCCGTCGTCGCCGAGCACCGCCGCTTCGAGTGCGGGATGGGCCGTGAGCAACGCGTCCAGTGCCTCGCCGACCGTCTCGGCGTCTTCGACCGCGACGCGGTCCTCCCCGGCCGCCTCTGCCAGCGTCGCGAAGAGCCGCCAGTGCATAGCTACACGGCGGTTCTCGGGCCAAATAGGCTTTGTGTCCCCACCGCTCGTTCAGCGTTCGTCGCTGGTCTCCTCGTCTTCGGGATCGTCGGCCAGCAGCTCGTCGAGACCGTCGTCGTCGGTCGCTGCCCCGTCTTCGAGTAGGTCGGCGAAACTTCCGCCGGTGTCGTCGTCCGTCCCATCGGCTGACCCGTTCGCCCCGTCGTCCGGGTCGTCCGCCTCGGTTTCGCGATCGCGCGCACTGTCTGCAGGCTGGTCTTCGTTCCCCTCGTCGCTGCCCTCGTCGTCGGTCGTCTCCGACGGATCGGTGTCAGCGTCGTCGGCGTCGTCAGCGCCCGGGGCTGTCGAGACCGTTGCGCCAGGCAGATCGTCGGTGTCTGGGAACGCAGCGGTGTCCGGGATCGAATCGTCGTCACCGCTCTCGTCACTCGACTCGATCTCGTCGACGGACGCCGCCACGTCCCCGCTCATCCCCGGCAGGTCGTCGGTGTCCGGGAAGGCGTCACCGGAGGGGATCGTCGACGCCTCGTCGTCGCTATCGCCATATTCGTCGCCGTCGTCGTTCTCGTCGCTGTTCCCATCTTCGGTGTCGGCTTCGACTGCAGTTCCGCCGTCGTCGACCTGCCCGGCGTCGTTACCGGAGTGTTCGCCGTCCGCTTCGCCGCTCGTCGCCGGCTCCTCGGTCGCTGGCTCGTCGGTCGCCGATTCGACGGCCGTCTGCGTGCTCGACTGGTCCGCGTTCGCGTCACCGTCGCCGGTCGTTGGGGCCGACGCAGTCGCGTCGGCGGGTTCGGCTGCCGGCGTTTCTCCGTCCCCGGCATCGTCGGCAGTGATGCCCTCGGTCGCTTCGGCCGCGGCTTCCAGTTTCCTGAGCGCGTCGGGCGTCGCGATCGCATAGAGCACGTCGCCACCTCGGAGCGCCCGGTCCCTGTCCGGGAGCGCTGTCGGTGGCTCGTCCTCGCGGGTGATCGCCGCGACCGTCACCCCGAGTTCACTGACAGTCATCCCGTCGGCGCGACTGCCGGGCTGAACGGTGATCGTCGCCAGCGTCTCGTCGGCAGCCCGCAACAGGGAGGCGAACTCTCGATCTGGTCGATCCTGCACCGGGAGCGTGACCAGCTTGTACTCGGTCGTCGGGTCGAGTTTCGGCGTGTCGGCGGCGTCGATCGCGACTGTGACGACCTCGCCAGCGACGCCACGCAGTTCGCCGGTGAGGACGCGCCCCATTGGATTGGTCTCCCAGACCTGCACGAGGTCGCCCGCACTGGCGGCGTGGGCGGGATCGGCGCGGATCGCCACGGCGTTGGTCGCGGGCGGCAGCGTCGGCCCGATCCCGGCGGCCCGAGAGCCGAGTGCCAGATAGTCGATCCCGCCCGTTTCGTCGAACTCCACGTCGACGTGGCCGACGCCGTAGTCCGTCTTGAGCCGCGAGACGAACCGCTCGCGCAGTTCCGCCTGGGTCAGCCGGCGCGGGAAGAAGACGGTGTGACCGGCCAGCTTCTCTTTCGTGGTCTCGGGGACGGGATCGTAGCCGACGATGTCGCCGATGTCCTCGGGCACCTCGACGGAGATGACGCGGCCGACCGTCCTGACCAGTTCGCTCACCTCGCCGTCGATCCGGTCGCCGCCGGTCGCGGCGAACAGGTCGACACCGAGTGCGTCGCCGATCCGCATGCCGGTGTAGGCCCCCAGCCCCCCGACGAGGAACGTGATGACGTTGCCGAGTGCGGCCAGTGCGTCCGGGTCCGCGCCACCCGGTGCGAGTTCCTGGGCCAGCAACGAGGTCGTGCCGGCGACGAGCGCGACGCCGGCCAGCCCGACCAGCAGCGCCAGCCCGGCGGGGACGCGCTCGCGGACGTACCACCGGTAG
>Ga0207771_101107_pt1 | contig 12718 bp, 15 predicted proteins | sample A23M2SouthBayCA_2_FD_187731 | JGI IMG/M metagenome (GOLD analysis project Ga0207771, IMG submission 187731) | Aerobic enrichment media microbial communities from Eden Landing Ponds, California, USA - A23 M2 (2) (SPAdes) | ecosystem: Environmental > Aquatic > Marine > Unclassified | place...
GTGTGGGTCTCGACGTGGATCGCGCCGGCACAGAAGAACAGTGTGAGTTTCATGAACGCGTGTGCGGGGATGTGCAGCAGGCCGCCCACGAGCGACATCGGTTGCAGCACCGCCAGCCCGAGCACGATATAGGAAAGCTGACTCACCGTCGAGAACGCGAGGCGACGCTTGAGGTTGTCCTGCCTGAGTGCGATGATACTCGCGGTCACGAGCGTGAACGCCGCGACCGCCGCGAGGACGACGCCGACGCCGAGATCCGAGAGCAAGCCGGGTCCATACACGTCGAGGACGACCCGTGCGATACCGAAGACGCCGGACTTGACGACCGCGACGGCGTGGAGCAGCCCGGAGACGGGCGTCGGCGCGACCATCGCGTCGGGGAGCCACGAGTGGGCTGGCATGAGTGCGGCTTTCACGCCGAAGCCGGCGATCAACAGCGCGAACGCAGCACGCGCGAACAGCGGCTCCGCCGTCGCGAGGTCGGCGATCCCGCCGGGGGTAAAGGCCGTCGTGCCGGTCGTCCAGAACACCAGCACTGTCCCGGCAAGCACCGCGACGCCGCCGCCGAAGGTGTACGCGAGGTACTTCCGACCAGCCGCGCGGGCCTCGTCGGTCTCGTCGTGGGTCACGAGTGGGTAGGTCGCCACCGTCAGTAGCTCGTAGAAGACGAACAGGACGAGCAGGTTCGAGGCGAAGGCGACGCCCATCACCGAGGCGAGGCTGCCGGCGAAGGCCGCGAAGTAGCGCGTCTGGGCGTGTTCGCTCAGCCCGCGCATGTAGCCGATACTGTAGAAGCTGGTGACGAGCCATAGCAGGCTCGCGAGCAGTCCAAAGAGGATGCCCAGTGGATCGGCCCGGAGCGCGAACTCGACACCCGGGACGAACGTCCCGATGTCGGTCACGTAGACGTCACCGGCCAGCACGGCCGGGACCATACTGGCGACGAGTCCCAGTTTCGTCACCGCCGCGAGGACGGTAAAGCCCTCACGGAGGTTCGGACGCCCCCGCGAGGCGAGGATCGGGACGATAACGGCAGCCGATACGAGGACCGCTGCGATCGGTCTGAGGGAGGTGATTTCAGTCATGCGAGAAGACGTTCGATCGTTGGTTCGAGGAGCTGTCCGTATTCGAAGGCACCGACGCCCAGTCCGATGGCGAGGATCGCCGCCGCGACGACCGTCGCACGCATCCCGACCGTCACCGGCACCAGCCCGGTCCCGTCGGTCGCGATACCAGACGCGGCCGGAGTGTCGGCCGTCTCGACGGTCATCGAGTCCGCGGCCGGTTCACGGAAGTAGATCCGCTCGATCACTCGCGCGAAGTACGCGAGTGTCAGGAGCGTACTCGCGAGGATCACGACCGCGAGGGGCCACGACTCGGCTCTGACGGCCCCGAGGACGACGTACCACTTGCCGACGAAGCCGACAGCGGGAGGCACGCCCACCATCGCCAGCGCGAGGACGCCGAACACTCGCGCGCCGACCGGCAGTCGATCCGCGAGACCAGCGTACTCGTCGACTGTCCGTGCGCCGGTCGCGTTCGCGATCAGCCCGGTCGTCAGGAACAGTCCGCCTTTCATGATGGCGTGACCGACCAGATGGATCACCGCGCCGGTCAGTGCCGCGCCGTTCGCGATCGCGATCGCACCGACGACCAGCCCGAACTGCGAGACCGACGAGTACGCGAGCATCCGTTTAATCTCGTCCTGCGAGACCGCGAGCACGCTCCCGAGGACGATGCTCACGATCGCCCCGATGATCAGGACGGTCCGGGCAAACTGGTTCGCGACGAGGAACTCGACGGTAAAGACCGAGAAGACGATCCGGAGCAGCGCGTACGCTGCCACCGTCGAGACGAGCGCGGAGATGAGCGCGCTCACCGAGTCGGGCGCACCGGCGTAGGCCGATGGCTGCCAGGTGTGCAGCGGGAAGACGGCGATCTTGACGAACAGGCCGACGACGAGCAGGCCAAAGGACGCCTGGACGAGCGGTGCGGTGTACCCTCCCTCGACCGCCGCTAGCTGCGTCGAGAGGTCGGCCATGTTGAGCGTCCCCGTGGCGACGAACGCGTAGCCGATCCCCAGCAGGAACAGCGACGCGCCGACCGTGCCGACGAGGAGGTACTTCAGTGCGGCGAGCGCCGAGCGTCCGCTGTCTCCGCTGGCGACGAGCGCGTACGCCGTCAGTCCCGTGATTTCGAGGAAGACGTACATGTTGAACACGTCGCCGGTGATGCTCATTCCCGTCAGCCCGGTGATCAACAACAGGTAGGTCGCGTAGAACGCGTTCGACCGCGGGCCAGCGCTTCGGGCGTAGCCGAGCACTCCGAGCGCGACGACGGCCACGAGGACGGCCATCGTCCCGGAGATGCCGTCGACGACGAGTTCGATGCCGAAGGGGGCAGTAAAACCGCCGACGACGTACCGAACCGGTTCCTCGCCGAACGCGCGACTGGCGAGTGTGGCCGCTGCGACGACCTGCACGATCGATGTCAGGACCGCGACCAGCCAGCCCGTGCGCGCGCGAACGAGACCGAGGAGTAGCGCTACGATCGACCCGAAGATCGGCAGCGCGACCAGCAGGGCGGGAAGCTCATTCATCGGCGATCACCTTCTGGATGCTCGCTTCGTCCAGCGAGCCGTATTCGCTGTAGATCCGAACGATCAGACCGAGTGCGACCGCCGTCAGGCTCACCCCGACGACGATGGCGGTCAGGATCAACACGTGGGGCAGCGGGCTGACGTACGGTGCCGGCGCGCTCAGGAGCGGCGGACTCCCGCCCTCGACGAAGGCTGCGACGATGAAAAACAGGAAGATCCCCGTCTGGAAGATGTTCATCCCGATGACCTTCTTCACGAGGTTCTCGTTGCCGATCATCATGTACGTGCCGACGCCAAGCAACAGGAACGACACGAGGTAGTAGCCCCGGGTCGTGAGTAGCTCGATCACGCCGAATCACCGCCGTCGATGCTCGGTCCCGCTGCGATGACGAAGAAGAGACCGGAGACGACACTGGCGACGATGAGACCGATCGACAGTTCGACGAACTCGATCCCGTACTTCGAGGGGTCCTTGATCGGGTAGACGCTGTACTCCAGGAATCCGCCGCCGAGGACGACGGAGCCGACACCGGCCGCCAGGAACGCGAGGACACCGAGACCGACGAGTCCGACCAGCAGTGTCGGGCCGACCCAGTTCCGGGTCGTCTCGATGCCGAACGCGATACCGAGCATGATGATGACCGTGCCGACGATGACGCCGCCCTGGAAGCCACCGCCCGAGGAGTCCGCCCCGTGGAACATCACGAACAGCCCGAACGTGAACACGAACGGTGTGATGACTCGAACCGTGGTCATGATGATCGGACTCTCAACGTACGGCCCTCGCGTGTCGTTGGTGAACTCCTGGGTGTCGTCGGTCTCTGTGCTCATCCGAACACCTCCCGTCGAAGGACGAGCAGAAGACCGACGCCGGCCGAATAGACGACGACGGCCTCGCCGAGCGTGTCGAACCCACGATACGCTGCAAGGACAGCTGTCACGGCGTTTTGCACCTCTGTTTCTTCGTATGCATTGTCGAGATAGTAGTTCGTCACGTCGTCGGTGACGACTGCCGAATCGGACGATCCGACGGCCGGGAGCGCGACGACCGTCGTCGAAAGCACTGCGACGAGGACGACAGCGACACCCAGCGCCCGAAAGTCGATCGGTTCGAATCGGCGGTCGTCGAGCGGACGGACGGTCTTGGCGATCGTCAGCAACAGTAACACAGTCATGATCCCGGCACCGACCGCGGCCTCAGTCAGGCCGACGTCGGGTGCCCGGAGGAACACCCAGATGATCGCGATCCCCAGGCTGTAGGCACCGAACGCGATGATCGAACCGAGCACGTCCCGCAACATCGCCGTCGCGAGTGCACTCGCCACGACGAACACGAGCAGTGTCGCCTCGACTGCTACGCTCATGGTTCCTCCTCGTCTGTCGTCCACGGTTCGATCCCCTGTTCGGCGGCCGCTCTGGTGATCGCGTGTGCCGCTGTCGGATTGGTGATGAACATAAAGACAAGCAGGAGCACGGCTTTGATCGTCGAGAGCCCGAGATCGACCGACAGTGCGACGGCGCCGAGTGCCAAGACCGCTCCGAGCGTCTCGCTCTTTGAGGTGCTGTGGGCACGCGTGTACAGATCCGGCAGTCGAACGAGTCCGACGACCGCGACGACGGCGAAAAAGACCCCGCCAGCGGCCAGTAACAGGACTGCGATCTCTCGCGGCGTCATCAGAGGACCCCCCCGCGCTCGACGGAGAACTTCGAGACCGCGATGCTCAGCAGGAAATTCAACAGCGCGTACACGAGCGCGATGTCGAGCGCACCGGGTTCGCCGATCGCCGCCCCGAGCACCGCGATGACGATGACGACGTTGGAGCCGATCACGTTGATCGCGATGACCCGATCGGGCATCGTCGGTCCCTGGACCACTCGATAGACGCCGACGAGTGAGGTGACGACGAACGCCGCAGCGGCTCCGAACAGGATTGTCTCGATGAGTGTCACTGTTCGTCCTCCGGTTCGTGCTGCTCGACGTTTCGCTGTAGGGGACTCGGAATTCGGGCAGCCCCAAGCCCGTAGAAGACGAACCTGACCGCGCGTTCGAGTGCACCCTCAAGCAGGTCCTCACGGGAGCTACTGGTGAGGGTGTGGACCGTGAAGTGGCGTCGGGAGACGTCGACGGTCAGGGTCCCCGGCGTGAGCGTGATGCTGTTTGCGAGGGTCGTCACCGAGAGGGGCGACCACACCGCCGCATCGAACTCGACGATTTCGGGGTCGATCGGGAGGTCCGGATGGAGGACGACGTAGGCGACCGAGAGGTTCGCCTTGACGATCTCCCAAAACAGGTACGGGACGTAGAGGGCGAACCGAGCCACTCGACGTATGAACACCACGGGGCTGATCGGCGAGGTCAGTGAGACGCCCCACAGTGCGACCGCGACGATGCCGGCACTGATCGCGCCCGTCGCGAGTTCGAACAGCGCGGTCGAGCCTGCAAGCAGGAGGTAAAACAGGAACGAAGCGCTAAACAGGGCGAGAAACTGCGCGACCGTGCCGCGCTGGACGAGTAACGGACTCTGCCGTTCCCGTTTGACCGGGGCCTCCTGTACGTCGAGACCCGACCGGCGTACTTCGCTCTCCAGCGGCGGGAGCAGTGGCGTCGTCCCCAGCGGATTGAAACTGGGATCGAAGATCGCTCGATCGATATCGTTGTCGCGCGCGTACTCGACGAGTACGTCCGCGTAGTCACTCGGACTGAAAAGGTACTCTCGGGTCCCAACGAGGGCGGTTTCGATCGTCATCGAAGCCGCATCGTCGCCGAGATCCTCCTCGGCCCAGACCGCTACCCGGTCGAGTAACGACCGGGCCGAATCGGCTTCCGTCGTCTGCGTGTCGAACGTCAGACGCTCGGAGAGCGGGTAGACGAAGTGGACCGCCATCGACGAGTCGGTCTCCGCACCTCGTTCGAGCGCTTCTCGAACGACGTATGCGACGGTCTGTCGAAGTGTGACAGATTCTGAGACGGGGACGAGGAATCGCGACTCGGTCAACGACGACCCTCCAGAACACCGCGTACCGTTCGAAAGAGAGTCGAGGGCATCAATGCTTCACTCGAAGCTTACACCAAACTGCCTAAAGGATTTCTTTCTTGCACTGTCTCGCTGCGTCCCGCCAGTGCGGCGGTCTCGTTAGTCGAAAAACACCGTCTTCGATCGGAAAAATCACTCGTCTGAAAGTTCCTCGTCGGTCTGGAGTTCGTGATCGTCACGGAGAAAGCCGTGGTATGGACACACGTACTCATTGCGGATGAGCTGTTCGTCGACGACTTTGAGTCCGAGTTCGTCGAGTTCTTCGCTGATTCGATTGAGGTCGTCGTGATCCCGACCGATGGCGTTCACGTAGACGTTTCGCTCCCCGGTCATCACCTCACGGACCGCCGTAACACCGTGGATTTTGCGAGCTTCGTTCGCGATGTCGCCACGCTCTGGAAGCGGTGCGGTACAGATGATCTTGGTGTACAGTGGGTAGCCTGCGAGGTCGTAATCGATATCGATATGATAGCCACGAACGATCCCGCTCGTCTCGAGCTTGTTGAGACGGGTGCGGATCGTGCTCGACGACAGATCGAGCTTTTCGGCGATATCGCCCGAAGACGTGCCGCGGGCGTCTTGCTGAAGGTAGTAGAGGATGTGTTTGTCGACCGAATCCAATTTACCGTTCTTCATCAATCGCGCAATTGCAATCGGCCGATTATATGTCTTGTTTCGTCGGCTTTCGCGTCGTTCGCCTGATCCCATCGCGCTCTGCACTCATGTCTGTGACGGTCTGCGATCTTATTCAATGATTATTTGCTAGATCGTTATTCAAACCACTAGCTTATGACGATCCGTCACATACGCCGACGTGAATGTCGTCGACTGCGTCACGGATTGCCGGTCGTCATCGACAGCCAACCATGGTCACAGACACGTCACTCGACTCAGAGCGCGACACCAGCACGGCAGGCGAGACGTACTACGTGTTGGGTGACGGACCGATCGCCACTGCGACCGCGCGATGGCTCCGGTCGCGTGGGCACGTCGTCGCCGACTCAAAATGGCTCTCCCTGTTCGGGGCTGCCGGTTACGACCCACGCCGTGCGACGACGCCACTAGCTGACGAAATCGTCGATATCCTATGAAAGAACTCGAACGTGACCTCGGCCTTCCGTCCGTCCTCGCGATCAGTATCGGTGCGATGATCGGCAGCGGGATCTTCATCCTGCCCGCTCTCGCACTCGAAATCGCCGGCCCAGCAGTCATTCTCGCGTACGCGCTGGCCGGTCTCCTCGTCGTCCCGGCCGCACTCTCGAAATCCGAGATGGCGACTGCGATGCCCGAAGCAGGCGGGACCTACATCTACATCGAACGCGGTATGGGACCGTTGCTCGGAACGGTCGCCGGCGTCGGCACGTGGTTCTCGCTGTCGTTCAAGGGCGCGCTCGCGCTCGTCGGCGGCGTCCCCTACCTGCTCTTGCTGTTCGATCTCCCCCTGAAACCGGTCGCACTGGGGCTTGCAACACTCCTGATCCTCGTCAACATCGTCGGCGCGAAACAGACCGGCCGTCTCCAGATTGGGATCGTGGTCGTCATGCTCGCTGCACTCGGCTGGTTCGCCGCTGGGAGTGCCCCGAGCGTCCAGTCGGCCAACTACGTCGGCTTCTTCGACGCCGGAGTTGGCGGCCTGTTCGCGGCGACTGGACTCGTGTTCGTCTCCTATGCCGGCGTCACGAAGGTCGCGAGCGTCGCCGAAGAGATCGAGAACCCCGGTCGGAACATCCCGTTGGGAATTCTCGGTTCGCTCGTCTTCACGACGGTGCTGTACGTGGCGATCGTCGCTGTCCTCGTCGGTGTCACTGATCCCGGAAGTGTCGCCGGATCGCTGACGCCGGTCGCCGTCGCAGCGGAGGCGACGCTCGGCCAGATCGGTGTCATCGCCGTCATCCTCGCTGCCATCCTCGCGCTCATCTCGACGGCCAACGCGGGGATTCTCTCTTCCTCGCGCTACCCCTTCGCGATGAGTCGGGACAGTCTGGCACCCCCGTCGCTGTCGACGGTCGACGATCGGTTCGGGACGCCGCTCAACTCGATCACGCTGACCGGTGCCGTGTTGCTGGTCCTGATCGCGTTCGTTCCGATCCTGGAGATCGCGAAACTCGCGAGCGCGTTCCAGATCATGGTGTTCGCCCTCATCAATCTCGCCGTCGTCGCGTTCCGTGAGGGGAGCACGGCGTACGATCCCGAGTTTCGTTCCCCGCTGTATCCCTGGCTACAGCTCTTCGGTGCAGTCACCGGCGTGCTGTTGCTCACTCAGATGGGCTTTATCGCACTTGCGGGTGCCGCACTCATCACGGTCGGGAGCATCCTCTGGTACTTCCTGTACGTTCGATCGCGTGTGAACAGGGAGGGCGCTGCGACGGATGCGATCCGCCGACAGGTGAGCAAGGACGCGCTGACCGATGTCGAATCCGCGATGGACGACGACAGAAACGAAGTGCTCGTGGCGTTCACGAAATACCTCGACGAAGACCGGGAACGGTCGCTCGTGAAACTGGCCGCTGACATGGTCCGACCCGACGACGGTCGTGTCGTCGCCGTCCGGTTCGAAGAGATTCCCGACCAAGCACCACTGCTGTCGGACGTCACCGAGCAGTCGTCGTCCGACCGCTCGTTCGAGCGTCGAATGGAGACGCTTTCGACGACGTTCGACGTGGCTATCGAGGCCGACGAGATCGTCAGTCACGACACGAAACACGCGATGGTCAACTTCGCTACCAATCGCGGTGTCGACTCGATCCTGACCGAACACGAACCGCTTCGATTACGGTCTCGGTTACTCGGCGATCCGATCGACTGGGTCGCCCGACACGCTCCGTGTGACGTGCTTCTCGTGGACAATCTCGGGTACGACGATCCCGAGCAGATCGTCGTCACCGGCGAAAACGGTCCACATCCACCGACAGCGGTTCGGCTCGCCGAATCGATCACCGCGGCGAACCGTGGAACACTCTCGCTGTGGCTCCCCGCTCGCGGTTCGAACACGGCACGAAAGCGACGCACTATGGACGAATACCAGTCAGAGCTGTCCGAACTGTTGTCCGTGCCGATCCAGACCGAATCCATTCAGGACGACACCCAGACACTCTCTCGCCCGGATCTCCTGATCCGACGCGGGGCCGATCACCGACTGCGAAACGCGCTGTTCGACGACCGACCGGCGTTCCCCAGCCCCGGGTGCACGACAGTCACGGTCTGGCCGCGCGACTCGCGCCGGCCACCGTTGAGACGACGGCTGCTCGAACGACTAACGTTTAGCTGACACGATTGGAGTGGCCGTGGTCGTTTCGACTCGCCCGCTCTGTGATCGCCCGAGAGTGGGCGTCTCGCGTCTCAGAATCAGCGATGAATCTGGCGGTCAATCCGCCGTTGTAGGCTAAATACGGCGTTCAAGGCCGGCCTAATTTTTTCATTTGATACTGGCGAACGAGTCTTTATTTACCAGTCACCGGAACCCTTGGCCAAGCGCGTGACCGAACACGAATGGCCCGCCCGCAGGTGTTCGCACCGGCGACAGGCCACACGGTGTGCTCGGGACGCGACGAACGGAGATAACGCATGCACGTGAGAAACCTTCTCAACGACGACGAGGCTGTGAGCCCGGTGATCGGTGTCATCCTGATGGTGGCTATCACTGTGATCCTCGCAGCCGTGATCGCAACGTTCGTCCTCGGACTCGGGGACCAGATCAGCAGCACTGCGCCACAGGCCAGTTTCAGCTTCGACTACGACGAAACGCTCGACGGGGATGCCGATGGTGCGAGCGGGGATGTCGACATTTCCCTCACCGATGTCGGGGACAACGGTGCACTCACCATCCGACACAGTTCCGGGAACACGATCGACCGAGCAAACTTACGGATAGCCGCAACGCCGGGTGGCTCGACGGCCGCATCGGCAACGTCGTTCTCGACTGAGGTCTCTGCCGGTGAGAGCGCGGTCGTCGGTGTCGACTCGGATGCGACCGTCAACGTCATCTGGCAGAGCAGCGACGGTGCCGACTCCGCAACGCTCGGTCAGTGGACCGGTCCCGACGCCTAACTACTGACTCGTCACTGATCTCTTTCGATCTCGCGCGCGACAATGTCAGCGAACAGATGTACCGCTGCGATTATATACGATCCCCACTCATGCCGGGACATACGAAGGATGGTCGTGACGGAGTTCCGCACGCCGGGGTCGATCGGCGATGAGTAATGCAGATGCGACACCAGTCGCTAGCACGTCGAAGACGCTCTCGAAGGGCGAGATTTTCGAGGTGCTCCAGAACAAACGCCGTCGGTTCGTCATCCAGTACCTCCGACGCCACGGCGGGCCAGTCGAACTCGGTGAACTCGCGACGTACGTCGCATCGTGGGAGTACGATTGCACACGCGAGGATATTTCGAAGGCCCAGCGCAAGCGGGTGTACACGACCCTCCAGCAGACGCACCTTCCGAAGATGGATCGGTCGGGGATCATCACGTACGATCCCGACGACGGCGTGATCGATACGACGCCCCAGACCGAGGATCTGACGGTCTATCTCGAAATCGTCCCTGGCAGTGAGTTCCCGTGGCGGGAGTTTTACCTCTCTTTTGGCGCGGTGAGCCTGGCGATCGTCGCGACGCTGTGGGCTGGCGTCTTTCCGTTCACGGAGGTCTCGCCGCTGATCTGGATGACGCTGTTCGCTTCGATCTTGACCCTCGCCGCAGGATATCACACGCTCTCGGCCCAGGAGATGACACTCTCGGAGTACGAAGAGCCGCCTCACGACGCCGACGACTGAGCCATCAATCCACCGTCGGCCCGGCAGTGGTGCTGTCGTCGGTCCATCACGACGCCGCAGCACCCGGAAATCCCCCGTCCAACTCAGTCTTGAAGCCGCTCAGGCCGTTGTTGAACGTCTGGAGCGTAATCGGGGTATAAGTGGGTACATCGCAGTGGCTGTACGTAGCACACCACCGCGAGCGGGGAACAGGGGACCAAGATTCCGTCTCGCTGTGGAGGGGTGTGCGTGAGACACTATGGATCTGAAACAACTCTTCGCGGACGACGACGCGGTGTCGCCTGTCATCGGCGTCATCCTGATGGTCGCCATCACGGTGATCCTGGCGGCCGTCATCGCCTCGTTCGTCCTCGGACTCGGCGACCAGACACAGCAGAACGCACCGAAGGCCAGTTTCGAATGGGAGTACGAAAGCACCGCCGGGAGCACCGGAATCGTCACTGTCACTCACCAGGGAGGGGACACGTTCGAAGCGGGTAACCTCGTGTTCCGTGGCGACGCGAGTAGCTTCAACGCAGGGAGCGGGACCATCGATGGCCCAGACCAGCGCTGGACGAAGGCCGTCGGAACTGCCGACTCGAAGATCAGTTCGGGCATGTCGATCACAGTCGGCGTCAACAACGATTACGACATCACACTCGTGTTCCAGGAACCCGACAGGGAGCAGTCGACGACGCTCGACTCCGACACTGGCCCGTCAGCGTAGCCCGACGAACGTCCTTTTATGATGCATCGTCAGCGAGCGGTCCCAACACCGGATTGCATCTCATCGATTAGTTGCGAAATACAAACCGGTCTAATCGCACTGATTGCCGGTTATAGTCCTTCTTGAAGTAAATTAGGCCAGGGTTGAACGAGTAAAACGTAGGTGGGGTATAAGTGCAACCGCGCTGGTGACTCGAAGTAGCACCCACCGCGAGCGGGGAGGCAGGGGAGAACCCCACTTCGCTGTGGAGGGGTGTACGTGATTAACCATGGATCTGAAAGCACTATTCAACGACGACGACGCGGTATCGCCTGTCATCGGCGTCATCCTGATGGTCGCCATCACGGTGATTCTGGCAGCCGTTATCGCCTCGTTCGTCCTCGGACTCGGCGACCAGGCACAGCAAAACGCTCCGCAAGCTAGCTTCGATTGGGAGTACAGCAGCGGTCAATTGACGATTAGCCATGAGAGTGGTACGACAATCGATGCAAGTTCACTTTCGTTCACTGGAACGGGTGCCCCGAGTGGTACTTGGGAAACCGAATCTGGTACTGGTGACACTCAAGTGAGCGCTGGTGATACAGTGTCCTTTAGTGCGCCAAGTAACTACGACATCAACCTCGTCTACCAGGAACCCGGTAGCGACCAGTCGTCGATCCTCGACTCCGACACTGGCCCGAACGCATAATCGCGCAGTTCACTTTCTCCGTTTTTTCAGCCCGTGAGCGACAGCGCCATCCCGCGCCGCGACAGATTTATTCCTCGTCTCACACTGCGGTGATACGATGGATGCGGAACGGGCCACCGTCTGGAGTGTCGTCGGTCTCGTCGTCGTGACGACGCTCCTCTCCGGCCCGCTGGTCGGTGCCGTCGATCTGACCACCGAACCCGACAGACCTGCGCTTGGCAGTGGCTCGGTGAGCGTCGCGTCGGTGTCGCTTCCCGAGCAGGCGACGCTTTCTGCCGGGCGGTTCGGCGCTGATGAGTACACACTGCGCGTGCCCGATGCGACGGCCGAAATTACTGCGATCGACGGACGGCCGATACTGGTCTATACGCTCTCGATCCCGGTGCGTGGCTACACCCGATCGACCACGCACTTCCTCGCTGCGCACCACACTGGTACGTTCACGCTGTCGATTGCCGACGACGGTTTCGAGCCGTCGACAGTCACCCGCTCCGAATACGACGGTCGCTTGCAAGTCGTCGCTCGCGCCAACGAGAGCGAGCGCGTCGTCGCCAATCGAACGATCACGGTGGCGGTGGTCGAATGATCGGTCGTGACCGGCGACGGCGCATCACGCGACGTATCGCCGCGTTCCTGTTTGGCGACCGTCTCGGACGTATCATCTTTCTCGCCAGTCTCTGTCTGTTCGTCTCGCTCTGGCGGACCGGGTTTTTCATCAACGACTCCTACACGATCGCGAACGGCCTGTACGCGGTCTCGCATGGCGACATGTCGATGACCGTCCCGGAGGACGGTCCATTACATTCTCCCGGGGCGAGCCTCCACCGCGGCGAGATCTTCGCACGGAACTACGGCGTGATCGTCCTCTCGCTCCCGTTCGTGTTGCTGCTTCGAGCGATCGACGCAGTCGCCGATT